>WNGB01003014.1_pt1 | contig 39529 bp, 42 predicted proteins | sample 5400681 | NCBI WGS metagenome assembly WNGB01 (sample SAMN13153367, study PRJNA577476) | soil metagenome | isolation source: 115 cm soil or saprolite under grassland replicate 2 | place: USA:California | collected 2016-06-15 | reverse complement strand
GGAGTACCTGCTCGAGAGCGGCACGTCGATCTACTTCCGCGACCCCAACGGGGCGCGCCTGGAGCTCATCGCCGACCCTCTGGGAGAGATGTACGGCAAAAAGGTGCTCTGAAGGCGTAGTACACCCGCGTCGCGATGGAGCCGCGGTGGTCAGACATCCGGTGCGAAGGTGCTCGGAGGCAGACCGATCCGGGCTATGAGTTCGTCTATGCCCACGCCGTAGGTCGCGAGCACCTGAACTGCGGGACGGGGTTCGACTCGCCAGACTTGGTGAACAGGCTCATCATCACGAACACCTGCCTGGCGCCGATCGCCAGGTCCATCGCGCCCCCCACCGCGGGGATCGCGTCGGGCTCGCCGGTGTGCCAGGTCACATGAGCACTTGCTCGGTGTCAGCGTGCGTGAGGTGGCTTCCTAGGAGACCGCCGCGCGAGCCTCGGACAGTACTTGGTCGAGGATGTCGAGGCCTGCGCGGGCTTCGTCGAAGGTCGTGGTCAACGGCGGCACCAGGTGAATGCGGTTGAAGTTCGTGAACGGCAGCAACCCGCGTCGGGTGCTGGCCGCGACGATGGCCGCCATGGCCGGGCTACTTCCACCGTAGGGAGCGAGGGGCTCGCGGGTGTCTCGGTCGCTCACGAGCTCGATGGCCCAGAAAGCGCCGGTTCCGCGAACTTCACCGATCCACTCGTGCTGTGCCGCCAGCTCCTGGAGGCCGGGGCCGAACACCTCGGGACCCAGATCGGCGGCGTGCTCGACGATACGGTCCTCCTCCATCGCCTCGATCGTGGCCACCGCGGCGGCGCAGGCGAGCGGCTGACCCGGCCATCACCTCGTCGGCGATGAACACGATGTTGTGGCGGTCGCACAGCTCGCGAACCCCCTGCAAGTAGCCCGGAGGCGGAATCATGATGCCGGCGGTACCTGGAATGGACTCCAGGACGACGGCAGCGATCGTCGGAGGTCCCTCGAGCGTGATGACCTGCTCGAGATGGGCTAGCGCTCGCTGGCACTCCTCCTGCTCGGTGGTCGCCGAGAACGCGCTGCGATACAGGAACGGGCCGAAGAAGTGGACCGTTCCGGCTGATCCGTTGTCGCTGGCCCATCGCCTCGGGTCGCCGGTGACGTTGACGGCCAGGTGGGTGCCACCGTGGTAGGAGCGGTAGGTCGAGAGCACCTTGTGCTTTCCGGTGTGCAGGCGTGCCATCCGGATGGCGTGCTCGTTGGCGTCGGCGCCCGCATTGGTGAAGAGGACCCGGTTCAGGTCACCCGGCGTGTGAGACGCGATCAGGTGTGCCGCCTCGGACCGCGCTCCATTCGCGTAGGCGGGCGCCACGGTGCACAGCGTGGCGGCCTGCTCCTGGATCGCCTTGATGATCCTGGGGTGCTGGTGGCCGAGGTTGGTGAACACCAGCTGCGAGGTGAAGGCGAGCAGGCGGTTGCCGTGACGGTCCCACACGTAGGAGCCCTCGGCCTTGGTGACCACCATGGGGTCCAGCTGTGCCTGGGCGGACCGGGAGTGGAAGACGTGGGCTCGGTCGAGCTCGTAGGCACGATCGGCGTCGGTGAGCGTGCTCGGGCGCATCGCGGTGTCGGTCATTCTGCGGGAATCCCAGCTCGAGGCCGCCCTTGGGGCGGGCGGCCGGGTTGATCCAACGGGAGGTGACGACCTCGGCGCGCGTGAAGAAGTGCACGCCCTCGGTGCCGTGAGCGTGCGTGTCGCCGAACAGCGCCGCTTCCAGCCGCCGAAGGAGTGGTAGGCGACCGGCACCGGGATCGGGACGTTGACCCCGATCATGCCGACCTGGACGTCCTCCTCGAACCGGCGGGCGGCGCCTCCGTCGTTGGTGAAGATCGCGGTGCCGTTGCCGTACTCGTTGGCGTTGATGAGTGCGAGGGCCTCGTCGTACGACGCGACGCGGACGACGGACAGAACCGGACCGAAGATCTCTTCCCGGTAGATGTCCATGTCCGGAGTGACCTGGTCGAACAGGGTGGGGCCGAGCCAGAACCCGTCCTGATCGCCTCGTGCCTGGACCTCGCGACCGTCGATCACGAGCTTCGCGCCGGCCTTCTCGCCCGAGGCGATGAAGCCGGCGACTCGGTCACGGTGTTGCTTGGTGACCAGGGTCCCATGTCGGGTTCCTTGGTGTCGGCGCCGGTCACCTCGGCGGCGCGTCCGTCGCCGATCAGCAGGGTTCGGGTACGCTCGGCGATGCGAGCGACGAGGTCGTCTCCGACAGGGTTCACGGCGACCAGGACGCTGATCGCCATGCAGCGCCCGCCGGCGCTGCCGTAGCCGGCGTTGACCGCGGCGTCGGCGGCGAGGTCGAGGTCGGCGTCGGGCAGCACCACCATGTGATTCTTGGCGCCGCCGAGAGCCTGGACCCGCTTGCCGTGGCGGCTGGCCTGCTCGTACACGTACTGGGCGATCGGCGTCGACCCGACGAAGCTGATGGCCGTGACGTCAGGAGACTCCAGAAGAGCGTCGACGGCGGTCTTGTCGCCCGGAGCACGTTGAAGACACGGTCGGGCAGGCCGGCTTCCTTCCAGAGGTTCGCGATCCACAGCGCGGGCGACGGGTCTCGCGACGTGCGCGTCGCGCTCGACTGGCACCTGCTGGTCATGTCTGCCCGGGCGTGACCGGCGCGGCGTCGTTCGGTTCGAGCTCTGCGGGACGCCACTGGACCAGGAGCATCATGGAACTCAGCGGTGGCCAGTCGAGGTCTTGCGAGACAGGAGTGGACCATGCCCGAAGTGAAGCGCACGATCGTGATCGACCGTCCGGCGGACCAGGTATTCGCCTTCTTCACCGACCACGGCAACGACCCGAAGTGGCGCCCCGCCGTCAAGGAGATCGCCGCGCAACGTTCGACTGGCGTCGGATCGACCATCCACCAGACCGTGAAGGGGCCCGGCGGTCGCGGCATCCCATCCGACTTCGAGGTCACCGCATACGAACCGTCGTCCCGCTATGCGTTCAAGGTGACCGCCGGCCCGGTCCGCCCCGTGGGCGAGTTCCGGTTCGCGCCATCGGGCAGCGGCACCGAGGTGACCCTGTCGCTCAGCGCCGGGCTCAGTGGAATCAAGAAGCTCCTCCTGGCCAAGCCGGTGCAGAGCTCGATGAACAGCGAGGTGGCCGCCCTCGACAAGGCGAAGGCATTGATCGAGACCGCCTGACCCCATCCGCTCAGAGCAGTTCGTCGACGCGCAACGACGAGCACCGCATCACGTGGCCCGGCCAGGTGCGGCGGTGGTCGGTGGTCAGACGTGTTCGCGGATGGGGTGGCCGAGGCTGGTGATGAAGCGTTTGACCGCGTGTTCCGCGATGGGCACCGCTCCGAAGACTTCGCGCTGGCGGGTGGTGTCGGCGACGTACTTGCCGGTGCCGAACCAGGCGACCATCGCGCCCATGTCCTTGAAGACCGGCATGAACGGTCCGATGACCGCGCCGGCCGCTCGGAGGAGGCCGGCGGGGACGGCACGGACTTTGACCCGCTCACCGAGGAGGCGGGTGGCGATGTCGGCGACGTCTTGCATGCTGACGGGGCGGTCCCAGCCGATGTCGATGCGCTGACCTTCTACGCCGGGCGCGTCAACGGCCGCGGCGAGGTAGCCGGCCAGGTCCGAGGTGAGCACGAAGGTCAGTGGGACGGTCTTGGTGCCGAACCACATGAGGCGCTTCTTCTCGAACGGGTCGCCGCCCATCTGGCTGACCTGGTCGAGGAACGCGCCGGGGCGCAGGGCGACGAAGGGGACGCCGAGTTCTTCGAGCTTGTCCTCGGCGAGCTTCTTGTGCCAGAAGTGCGAGACATCCGGGGTCTGATCGCTGGTGAGGATGCTGCTGAGCACGAACCGGCGTACGCCCGCCTGGTGGGCGGCCTTGGCGAGATTGGCGTTGCCGACGGTGTCGATCTCGGTGGCGTTCTTGTTCCGCCGGGTGTAGCCGTGGTGATGACGGCATCGGCGCCGGTCATCGCGGCGACCAGCGAGTCGAGGTCGAGCATGTTGCCGCGGGCGATTTCGACCCCTTGGCTTCGAGCCGGGTCGCGTCCGAGCCAGGACGCACGAGCGCGCGTACTTGCTTGCCGCGAGCAAGCAATTCGTCGACGACCTTGCCGCCGAGTGAGCCGGTGCCTCCGACAATGAGGACAGGCCCTGGCCCTGTGTCAGTCATGGGTTGCTCCTGCGTGGTGGATCGTCTTGCGTGGGGGCGTGAAACGGTGGTCGCTGCCGATGCTGAACCGCCCGTCGAGGTTGAGACTCCACGAGACCGTCGGCGTGACCTTCATGACCTGCGTCGGGCCGCCGCGCATGCTTGGTCGCTCGACCAGCTCGGCGCCGCCGTAGATGCGCAGGTAGCGCGGGGACCAGGGACGGACCGAGGCGAGGTCGTCGATGACGATCGCGACCTTGGTGTTGCCGTCCCGGATGTTCTTGGCTCGGCGGGTGTTGCCGGGGTCGATGCCGCCGATCCACAGGTGGGTTCCGTCGTACTCGAATCCGACCGGTACGACGTCGGGCTGACCGTCTGAGGACACCGTCGCGACGCGCGCCAGTGGCTGAGACCGCATGTAGGCGATCTCCTCGTCGGTGAATGACATCTGTCGCCTCCTCAGTTGCCGGCCGCGGTCAGGGTCGGGTAGTCGGTGTAGCCGCGGTGGTCGCCACCGAACGACGTCGCCCGGTCCGGGGTGTTGAACGGGCCGCCGGCCGCGAGGCGGGCAGGCAGATCCGGGTGGCCAGGAACAGGCCGCCGAAGGAGACCAGTTCGGCGGTGCTGTCCTCGATCAGTGCCAGCTCGTTCGGGCCGGTCGGCTCAGGCACCGTGGCGGGGTTGAGGATGAAGGCGCCCGGCCACTGGGCGCGCAGGCTCTGCGTCAGATCGCGCAAGCCCGGGGACTCCATCACGTGCACGTAGACCAGTCCCAGGTCCGCCAAACCGTCCAGCAGCGCCTTGTAGGTCAGGTGCGGGTCGTCCTCGACGATGTCGTGCAACGGGTTCCCGGGCGACAGCCGGATACCCACCCGGTCGGCCCCGATCTCCGCGACGACCGCGGCGGCGACCTCGAGGGCGAACCGGATCCGGCCCTCGACCGTTCCGCCCCAGCTGTCGGTGCGCTGGTTCGCGTTGGAGGAGAGGAACTGGTGAATCAGATACCCGTTGGCGCCGTGCAGCTCGACACCGTCGAACCCGGCCGCGATCGCGTTGCGGGCCGCGGTCGCGAAGTCGGCTACGGTCTCGGCGATCTCGTCCTCGGTCAGCTCGCGCGGGACCGGGAACGGCTTCATCCCGGCGTGCGTGTAGATCTGGCCAGCGGCGGCGACCGCGGATGGCCCGACAGGTGTCAGGTCACCGGGGAGCAGGTCGGGGTCGCCGGTGCGGCCGGTGTGCATGAGCTGCGCGAAGATCACGCCGCCTTCGGCGCGGACGGCGTCGGTGACCCGGCGCCATGCCTCGACCTGGGCGACCGAGTGCAGGCCGGGCGTGTCGGGGTAGCCCTGACCAACCACCGACGGCTGGGTGCCCTCGGTGATGATCAGCCCGGCCCGCTGGGCGTAATAGGTCGCCATCAGCTCGGTCGGTGTCTCACCCGGACCGTAGGCGCGGCTGCGGGTCATCGGCGCCATGACGATCCGGTTCGCCAGCTCCACGCTGCCGAGCCGGAACGTGTCGAAAGCCGGCGCGGGCACAGGCGATGTCATTGAACCTCTCCACTGTTTAGTCACTCAATCATTAACTCTACGACATCAATGCGTGATTGAGTCAACTATTGAGTGGCTGGAGTAACGTGGGGGTATGGCGAATCGAGAGACCCGGCTCGAAGAGGCGGCGCGGCTGTCGCAGATGTTCGTCGACATCACCGACAAGGCGAAGGCCGACTTCGCCGAGATCGTGGCGACGTTGGGGCTGCCCGTGCATCTCGCCCGCGCGGTCCTCATGCTCACGACCCCCGCACCGATGCGGGATCTCGCCGAGCGGCTCGCCTGCGACCGGTCATACATCACCAACCTGGCCGACCAGCTCGAAGAGCGCGGCCTGGTCACCCGGATCCCCGCCGAGGACCGCCGGGTCAAGCTCCTGCAACTCACCCCGGCAGGCGTGGCCCTTCGCGACCAGGTCTCTGCGGCCGTGGCCGAGCGCGCGCTGGTGCTGCGCCGGCTCACCGGACCTGAACGCAAGACACTCGCACCCCTGCTCGAAAAGCTCCTCCGCGACGACCCGGACACCGACCGGTCCTCGTAACCCGAGGCGGAGAAGCCCGCAGCGGCAGCTGATCAGGTATCGGCTGCAGGCCTCTGGCGAGACTTCGCGCGGACGTGCATCCGCTCGCCCTGCCGGCCGAACAGGCTGAGGATCTCGGCGGGTTGCTCGCCGGTGCTGCCGAACCAGTGCGGCACCCGGGTGTCGAACTCGGCCACCTCGCCGGGTCCGAGCACGAGGTCGTGCTCGCCGAGGATCAGCCGCAGCCGGCCCGAGAGCACGTACAACCACTCGTAGCCCTCGTGGGTCTTGGGCTCGGGTCTGGTCTTCGAGATCGGGATGACGATCTTCCAGGCCTGCATCGCGCCGGGCTGCCGCGTCAGCGGGACCACGGTGCGCCCGTTGACGCGCCGCGGCTTGAGGCGGATCCGCGGGTCGCCCACCTCGGGGGCTCCGACCAGCTCGTCGAGAGGCACCCGGTAGGCCTGCGCGAGCGGGAGGAGCACTTCCAGGCTCGGGCGCCGCTGACCGGTCTCCAGACGCGACAGCGTGCTCTTCGAGATCCCCGTCGTACCCGCGAGGTCGGTCAGCGTGATGCCCCGCTGGGCGCGCAGCCGCTTCAGGCGCGCGCCGACCTGGTCGAGTGCCGAGGCGATCGTGTCGTCCACGAGGCCGATTCAACGCCTCCTTCCCGGAAACGGCAACGCAAGTTGTCGAACCAGGGACGCGCCCGGCAGCCTCGATCTCATGAACGAGTTCGACGTGATCGTGATCGGCGGCGGTGCCGCCGGTCTGTCAGCAGCACTGGTGCTGTCGAGGGCCCGGCGCACGGTAGCCGTGGTCGACGCCGGGGAACCGCGCAACGCGCCCGCCGCGCGGATGCATGGGTTCCTGTCCCGCGACGGGATGCCGCCGCGAGACCTTCTGGCCGCCGGCCGGGACGAGGTGAAGGGGTACGGCGGCGTCATCGTCGACGGCACCGTCGCCGGGATCGTGCGGAATGCCGGCTTCGATGTCCTTCTCGCGGGCGGCCCGCAACTGTCCGCTCGCCGCGTGCTCGTCGCGACCGGCCTGCGCGACGAGCTGCCCGACATCCCGGGCGTCCGGGAGCACTGGGGGCGTGACGTCCTGCACTGCCCGTACTGCCACGGGTACGAGGTCCGCGACCAGCCGGTCGGGGTGATCGGCGGAGTGGCCGACAGCGACCAGCACGCGCAACTGGTGCGGCAGTGGTGCTCCGACGTCGTCCTCTTCGCGCCCACCGGAACGCTCACCGCGGACCAGCGCGAGCAGCTCGTCGCGCGCGCGATCTGCGTCGTCGACGGCACCGTGGAACGGCTTCTCGTCGAGGACGACCGTCTGTACGGCGTCGAGCTGGACGACGGCCGGGTGATCCGCCGCTCCGCGGTCTTCGTCCGCCCCCACTTCGTCCCGAACGACGACCTGCTCGCCGGCCTCGGCTGCGCCGTCGACGACGACGGCTGGGTGATCTCCGACGCGACCGGGCGCACCAGCGTGGCCGGAGTATGGGTCGCCGGGAACGCGGCCGGCCCGCGTGCCCAGGTCATCACGGCCGCGAGCGAGGGATCGGCGGCCGCCATGGCCCTCAACGCCGACCTGGTCGAGGAGGACGTGCGGCGCGCCGTCCAGGCGTTCCGCGACGGCCGTCCCGACTGACCCGCGATCTTCCAACCATCCAAGGAGAAACGCCATGTCCGACGGCCGAGCCACTACGCCCGTCCAGCCACCCACGAAGCACCAGCTGGCGCTCATGATCTGGCTCTGCGTCTTCCCGACCCTCACCGTCATCAACCTGCTGCTCGGCGACTGGCTGCGGACGTTGTCAACGGTCCTTCGAACCTTCGTCCTCGCGACCGTCGCGGTGCCGATCGTCATCTACGGTCTGATGCCACACCTCCATCGCCTCCGCGCGCGCCTGGTAGCGATGACAACGGGCAGCGAATAGCGCGAAGGAGACCGAGCTCGGGGTCCCTCGGCTACGGCCGGGGGACCCCAGCGAACGTCGCCTGCCCGAGCCACCTCGGCACCGCGCGTCGTGCGTCGGCCGGGCCGGCGACCTGGCCGATCTCGCCCGCCGGTTCACCAACGCCGACGGATCGCTCGACCGGGAGTACCTGCTCCTGACAGCCGTGCGCAGCTGACCGTCAGAAAGTCAGGCTCCGGCTGATCCCCTGCGCGGCCACCTGGAGAGCCGCGAGATACCGGTTGCGGTCCCTCCGCAGCGTCGGTACGACGATGCCGATGGAGGCCACGACCGCATCGCCCCTGCCGTACACGGGCACGGCGATGGAGCAGGCGCCGAGCGTCATCTCCTCCATGGTGGTCGCGTAGCCGTCGCGCCGTACCTTGTCGAGCTGGCGGCGCAGCCGGTCCGGCTGGGTGATGGTGTACGGCGTGAGGCGGGCGAGGCCGGCGAGGACCTGCTCGCGTACGTCGTCCGGTGCGTGCGCGAGCAGGACCTTGCCGACCCCGGTCGCGTGCATGGGCAGCCTCGATCCGACCCGGCTCACCACGGGCACCGACGCACGACCCGACAGCCGCTCGAGGTAGAGGACCTCGGTGCGGTCCCGGATCGCGAGGTGCACGGTCGCGAGGGTGGCCGCGTGGATGTCGTTGAGGAACGGTGACGCGACCTGGCGCAGGCCGGTCTGCACGGGCGCGAGCAGGCCGAGGTCCCACAGCCTGCGGCCCACGACGTACTCGCCACTGACGCGACGGACCAGGGCCCCGCCGGCGACGAGCTCGCCGGCGAGCCGGTGCGCCGTGGGCACCGGGAGGTCCGCCCGGCGAGCGAGCTCGGTCAGGGTCAGCCTGCGGTGCTGCTCGTCGAAGGCGTAGAGCAACGCGAGGGTGCGCGACACGACCGACGCGCCCGGGGTCGAGGTGTTGCCGGCCATCACCGTCCTTCCACTCAGTGGAAGCATAGGCTCGCGCCGGGCATGCGTCACCGCTGAGCATGGTGCCGTGAGCACGACCGACACCGGCCTCGAGCCTCAATCCGTGGTGAGCGACGAGATCGCGATCCTGCACAAGGACGCCGCGCCCGGAGAGACCCGGCCGCGGCTCGACTTCCCGCCGTACCGCAGCTCGCTGCTGCGGCACCCCACCAAGGCGATCCAGCGCGTCGACCCCGAGGAGGTCGAGCTGCTCGCGCCCGTGTTCGGGCACTCCGACGTCAGCCCGGTCGAGGCCGACCTGACCATCCAGGGTCGCGGTGAGCCGATCGGCGAGCGCACCGTCGTCACCGGCCGCGTGCTCGACGGGGAGGGGCGGCCGGTCCGTCACCAGCTCGTGGAGATCTGGCAGGCCAATGCCGGCGGGCGCTACGTGCACAAGCGCGACCAGCATCCGTCGCCGCTCGACCCGAACTTCACCGGCACGGGCCGCTGCCTGACCGACGCGGACGGGTGGTACCGCCTCACCACGATCAAGCCCGGTCCCTACCCGTGGCGCAACCACCACAACGCCTGGCGGCCGGCGCACATCCACTTCTCGCTGTTCGGCACCGAGTTCACCCAGCGGATGGTGACCCAGATGTACTTCCCGGGGGATCCGCTGTTCGCCCTGGACCCGATCTACCAGTCCATCACCGACCCGGCCGCGCGGGCGCGGCTCGTCGCGTCGTACGACCACGACGTCAGCCGGCACGAGTGGGCGCTCGGCTACCGCTGGGACATCGTCCTGACCGGCAGTCACGCGACACCGCTGGACAGGGAGGACGACCATGCCTGAGCCCCTGACCGCCAGTCCTGGCCAGACGGTCGGCCCGTTCTTCCACTACGCATTGCCCTACCAGCACGGCAACGAGCTCGTACCACCGGCGACGCCGGGCGCGGTGCGCCTGCACGGCACGGTGTACGACGGTGCCGGTGCACCGGTCCCGGACGCGCTGGTCGAGATCCGCCAGGCCGACGCCGCCGGGAAGGTCCCCCTGGTCGAGGGCTCGCTGGTCCGCGACGGCCGCTTCACCGGATGGGGCCGCGCCGCGACCGACGCGGCCGGACGCTACTGGTTCACGACCCTCGAGCCGGGCCCGGTCGTCGAGAACGGCGCGGCATTCTTCTCCGTCGTCGTCTTCGCGCGCGGGCTGCTCGACCGGCTGTTCACCCGCGCCTACCTCCCTGGCCCGGCCACCGGCGCCGCCCCGTTCCTGCGGCAGCTCACAACCGCCGAACGCGAGACGCTCGTCGCGGTGCGCGAGGCCGATGGCAGCCTGCGCTTCGACGTTCACCTCCAGGGCGACCGCGAGACGGTCTTCCTCTCCTTCCCCGGGCACGGCGACCGGTGAGCGACCTCCTCTCACCCGGGCTGCACCGCGCCGCCGGCGTCGCCGACGACTCGGCGCTGGTGGCGGCGATGCTGCGCGTCGAGGTCGCCTGGGTGCGCGCAATGGCGGCGGTCGGAGCGGTGGACCGCGAGGACGCCGACGCGGTGGCCCGGGCCGCCGAGCACTGGTACGTCGACCTGACCGAGCTCCGAGCCGCGACCGAGGCGGCCGGGAACCCCGTCGTACCCCTGCTCGCCGGGCTGCGCAAGGCGGTCGGCAGCGAGCCGCTCGCCCGGCTGGTGCACCGGGGGCTGACGAGCCAGGACGTGCTGGACACCGCCCTCGTGCTGCTGTCCCGCGACGCGCTGTCGCGGACGCGAGGCGACCTCCTGGCCGCCGCGCGTGCGCTCGCGGCGCTCGCCGACCAGCACCGCGCGACGGTGATGGCCGGCCGCACCCTCAGCCAGTACGCCGTGCCGGTCACCTTCGGTCTCAAGGCCGCCCAGTGGCTGTCCGGCGTGCTGGACGCTCTCGACGAGGTCGCTGACGCGCTCGACCGGCTCCCGGTCCAGTGCGGCGGCGCCGCCGGCACGCTGTCGCTGGTGGCCGAGACGACCGAGCCGGTGGCAGCCGCCCGGGCGTTCGCCGACGAGCTCGGGCTGCGCTGGCCGGGTGCTCCGTGGCACACGAACCGTTCCGCCGTGACGAGGGTCGGCGCCGCGCTCGTCGCGACGACCGACGCGCTGGGCGTCATCGCCTCCGACGTGTCTCTGCTGTCCCGCCCCGAGATCGGCGAGGTACGCGAGGGCGCCGTCTCCGGCCGCGGCGGATCCTCCACCATGCCGCACAAGCGCAACCCGGTGCTCAGCGTGCTGGTCCGCAGCGCGGCGCTCCAGGCACCGCAGCTGCTGGCGCAGCTGCACGTCGCCGCGGCGCAGGCGGTCGACGAGCGCCCCGACGGGGCCTGGCACAGCGAGTGGCCGGCGCTCCGGCGGCTGCTGGAGCTGACCGTCGCCGCCGCCTCGCAGACCGCCGAGCTGGTGTCGCTGCTCGAGATCGACACCGCCGTGATGAAGGCCCATGTCGAGACCGCGACCGAGGACCTGCTCGCCGAGAGCGGCCGCGCGGACCGCCCCGAGGAGTACCTCGGTGCGGCCTCGGCGTTCGTCGACGCCGTGCTCGCCCGTCTCCCGGAGGAGGGCAACGGCCATGCCTGAGCTGACCTTCACCCGCCTGGCCGGCTCCGCCGAATCTCTGCTGCGCGCCGTCGCCGAGGAGGCCGTTCGTGGCTGACGTCTACGAGCAGGGCATGAAGGTACGCCGCGAGGTGCTCGGAGATGCGCACGTCGACCGCGCCGAGGCCGCCAGGACGCCGTTCACACAGGACTTCCAGGAGCTGATCACCCGATACGCCTGGGGCGGTGTGTGGACGCGACCCGGCCTCGACCGCCGCACGCGCAGCGTGGCCACGCTGACCGCGCTGCTCGCGCTCGGGCACTGGGAGGAGTTCGCGATGCACGTGCGCGCCGCTCTCACCAACGGGCTCACCGCCGACGAGATCGCCGAGGTGATCCTGCAGAGCGCGGTCTACTGCGGCGTCCCCGTCGCCAACCACGGGTTCGCCGTGGCCCAGCAGGTCCTCGACTTGATGGAGGGGCCCGATGAGTGACGTGTTCGTGAAGGAGGCCCCATGACCCGCACTGTCTCCAGCACCGCCGTCGGCATCGTCGGCGGTGGACCCGCCGGCTTGATGCTGTCCCACCTCCTGCAGCTCTCCGGGATCGAGTCGGTGGTCATCGAGACCAGAACCCGCGACGAGATCGAGCACACCCACCGGGCGGGCATCCTCGAGCGCGACAGCGTCCGGATGCTCGTCGACTCGGGCGTCTCCGACCGGGTGCTGCGCGACGGCCACGAGCACCAGGGCATCGCCCTGCGCTTCGGCGGGGTCAGCCACCGGATCGACTTCCAGGGCCTGGTCGGAGCCTCGACGTGGCTCTACCCCCAGACCGACGTCTTCATGGACCTGGCCGCGGCGCGCGAGCGCGACGGCGGCGACGTGCGGTACGCCGTGACCGACACGTCGGTGGTGGACGTGACGAGCGACCGCCCCGCGATGCTCTTCACCGACAGCGACGGGATGCGGCACGAGGTCCGCTGCCCCGTGCTGGTGGGCGCGGACGGCTCGCGCAGCATGACCCGCGACTCGGTGCAGGACCGCACGGAGTACTTCCGGCAGTACCCCTTCGCGTGGTTCGGGATCCTCTGCGAGGCACCCCCGAGCGCACCCGAGCTCATCTACACGCGGTCGGAGCGTGGCTTCGCCCTGGTCAGCCAGCGCACCGACGCCATCCAGCGGCTGTACTTCCAGTGTTCGCCCGAGGAGTCGGTCGACGACTGGCCGGAGGACCGGATCTGGTCCGAGCTGCAGGCGCGCCTCGCCGGCGAGGACGGCTTCGTCCTGACCGAGGGCCGGATCTTCGACAAGTCGGTGCTGCCGTTCCGGTCCTACGTCTGCGAGCCCATGCGGCACGGCAACCTGCTGCTCGCCGGCGACGCGGCGCACACGGTGCCACCGACCGGTGCGAAGGGCCTGAACCTCGCACTCGCCGACGTACGGGTGCTGGCCGAGGTGCTGGAGCGGGCCGTGCTCAAGAACGACCGGTCCGCGCTGGACGAGTACACCGGCCGGGCGCTCGCCCGCGTGTGGAAGGCCCAGCACTTCTCCTACTGGATGACCACGATGCTGCACGCGCTGCCGGACGCGTCCGACTTCGACGTACGACGTCAGCTCGGCGAGCTGTCGTCGGTCGTCGGGTCGGAGCACGGCAGGCGCTTCCTCGCCGAGGCCTACACCGGCTGGCCGGCCTGACCACGGGAGGACGACCCATGCGTGTACGCGTCGAGCACCTGGACGTCGCGCTCGGCATCGGTGACGCGACGCCCCGGCTGTCCTGGCAGCTGCCCGAGGGCGCGACCGTGCAGGACGCCTACGAGTTGCGCGCCGGTGCGGTGACCACCGGCCGCGTCGCGTCCGCGGACAACGTCCTGGTGCCGTGGCCGTGGGCGCCGCTGACCTCACGTGAGCGCCTCGAGGTCCAGGTGCGCGTCTGGACGGACCTCGGTGACACCCCGTGGTCCGAGCCGACCGCCGTCGAGGCCGGCTTGCTGCAACCGGACGACTGGACGGCGACCTGGGTGTCACCGGTCGAGCACGGTTCGGCTGCCCCGGGCTTCCGGCCGGCCTACCTGCTGCATGGACTTGCCGTGGTGGGCAAGCCGGTCGTGTCCGCGCGGCTGTACGTGACGGCGCACGGCATCTACGAGGCCTACCTCAACGGACACCGGGTCGGCGATCTCGAGCTGACGCCCGGGTACACCGAGTACGGCAAGCGCCTCCAGGTGCAGACGTACGACGTGACGGACCTCATGGTCGAGGGCGGCAACGCGGTCCGTGCCGTGCTGGCCGACGGGTGGTACCGCGGCGAGGTCGGCATGATGCGCTCCTTCGACCAGTGGGGCGACCGGACGGCCCTGCTGGCGCAGCTGCACGCCGACCACCCGGACGGGACCGTGACGGTGCGCGGCACCGGCATCGGCTGGACGAGCACGCGCTCGCACATCACGGCCGCCGACCTCATCGAGGGCCAGGCCGAGGACCACAGGATCCTGGCCGACGAGGGTCCGTGGGTCCCGGTGGTGCTCGTGGAGCACGGGTATGAGCACCTCGTCGCCTCGGCGTCGCCACCGGTCCGCGCGGTGCAGGAGATCCGCCCTGTCGCTGTGACGACGGTCGCGGGCGGACGGCAGGTGTTCGACCTCGGCCAGAACATCAACGGCCGGGTCCGGCTCACCGATCTCGGACCGGCCGGGACCGAGCTGACGCTCACGCACGGCGAGGCGCTGGGAGCCGGCGGCGACGTCACCATGGACCACCTCGTGCCCGACGTACTGTTCCTCCAGCACGAGGTCCGGGCCGGGCAGGTGGACCGCGTCGTGTCGGCGGGCGTCGCCGGCGACGTGTTCGAGCCGCGGTTCACAACGCACGGATTCCGCTACGTGCGGGTCGAGGGCCACCCGCGCGAGCTGACCGCCGACGACCTCAGCGGCGTAGTCGTACACACCGACCTGCGGCCGGCCGGCACCTTCGAGTGCAGCGACGCACGGGTCAACGCGCTGCACGAGGCCGCCGTGTGGAGCTTCCGCGGCAACGCGTGCGACGTCCCCACGGACTGCCCGACGCGGGAGCGTGCGGGCTGGACGGGGGACTGGCAGCTGTACGTGCCGACCGCGACCTTCCTGTACGACGTGGCCGGCTTCTCGGCCAAGTGGCTGCGCGACCTCGCGGCCGGCCAGTGGGACGACGGCGTCGTCGGCAACACGGCGCCGATGCCGGTCGCCGAGCGCACCGGCTTCCTCGAGAAGCTCAACGGTTCCGGGGGCTGGGGCGACGCCGCGGTCCTCGTCCCGTGGGAGATCTACCAGGAGTACGGCGATCTGCGGCTGCTCGAGGAGCAGTGGCCGTCGATCGTGGCGTGGCTGGACTTCGTGGAACGGACCGCCGCCGCCGAGCGGCACCCCTCCCGCGTGGCCGCGCGGCCGGATCCCGCCCAGCACGAGCGTTTTCTGTGGGACGCGGGCTTCCACTGGGGCGAGTGGCTCGTGCCGGGTGAGGACCTCGCGGACTTCGGTGCGTTCGCGGCCGCCGACAAGTCCGACGTGGCCACGGCGTACTTCGCACGGTCGACAGAGATCGCCGCACGGATCGCCCGCCTTCTCGGGCGCGGCGAGGAGGCCGATCGTTACGAGCGACTGAGTGCTGCCGTCGTGGACGCCTGGAGGCAGGAGTTCGTCACCGTCGACGGCGAGGTTCGTCCCGAGACCCAGGCCAACCTCGTGCGAGCGCTGACCTTCGGTCTCGTGCCGGCGGAGCTGCGCCGCCGTACAGGAGACAGGCTCGCGAAGCTTGTCCGCGACAACGAGACGCACCTCGGCACGGGCTTCCTCGCCACGCCCGACCTGCTGCCGGCTCTCGCCGACGCCGGTCACCTCGACGTGGCCTACGACCTGCTCTTCAAGGACACCGCTCCCTCCTGGATGACGATGATCGACCGGGGGGCGACCACGGTCTGGGAGCGCTGGGAGGGCGTCGGCGAGGACGGCGTACCGCACGACTCGCTCAACCACTACTCCAAGGGAGCCGTGATCAGCTTCCTGCACCGCTACGTCGCGGGCCTTCGTCGTACGTCGCCGACGTGGCGCACCTTCGAGGTGCAACCGAGGCCCGGGGGCGGGATCACCTGGGCGCGCGCTGCGCACGAGTCGCCGCACGGGCGCCTCGCCTCGTCGTGGCGCGTCGAGGGAGTCGACCTCCTGCTGTCCGTCACCGTGCCGCCGGGGTGTACCGCGAATGTCGTGCTCCCATCAGGGGATCCCAACGCGGTAGGGCAGGCGAACACCACTGGATCGTGCCTGCCGGCCCCACGACCGGGTCCTGAGGCCGTCAGTCCCGCGGACCGCCGTGCATCAGGCTCTCGAGGCCGCCGGGCATGGTCGCGGCGAGCTCGGGGTCGAACTCGCCGTCGATTAGGACGAAGACGACGCGGGCCGTGGTGTCGCCGCGGTTGGCCCAGGCGTGGTCGGTGCCGCGCTGTACGACGACGTCGCCGGCGCGCAGGGTGACCTCCGAGTCGTCGAGGACGAGGGTGATCTCGCCCTCGAGCACGATGCCGTAGTCGACCGAGGCGGTGCGGTGGACGGGGGACTGGAGGCCGCGCTCGTCGAGGTGACCGGGGCGGAACTCGTTGATGCGGATCTTGGTTCCGCGGGGCGGCGGGGGTACGGCGAGCGAGCGCCGGGTCGGCTCGGTGTCCTCGACCGCCGTGATCCGAGCGGGCGCGCCCTCGGTGTTCCAGATCTCGTGGAAGCCGACGCCGTCCTCGGGAAGCTCGCGGCTCACGGGGACCGGGCCGTCGGACACAACGACCGAGACGCCGGAAGGGGTGTGGCCGGTGACGACCCGTCGCGGGATGGTCATGCGTGGCACTCGATCGGGCCGCCGTGGAAGGTCACCATGTCCGGCCAGACCGACGGCACGGTGATCCGGGTGTCCACGGGGTTGCCCGACAGCTCGGAGTACGCGCGGTGCAGGTTGCCCACGAAACGCTCGGTCACGGCCCAGGTGCTGTAGGGGTTGTCGCGGTGCTTCTGCGCCGCCTCGAGCGGACCGAGGCCCGCGGCGTGCGACACGGCGGCCACCTCGGCCACGTAGGCGACGTAGGAGTCCATCGCGTCCAGCAGCCGCACCACCTCGTCACCGCGGCAGACCGGTCCGTGCCCCGGCGCGAGAACCTCCGGCGCGAGCTCGCGCATCGTGGCGATCGCCGTGCGGAAGCCCGCCACCGATCCCTCGAGCAGGAACGGCTGGCCGCCCGCGAACGCCAGGTCGCCGGCGAACAGTGCGCGCTGCTCGGGCAGCCACACGAGTACGTCGTTACTGGTGTGGGCCCGCCCGGCGTGGATGAGCTCGACCGGGAAGTCCCGCAGGTGAAGGGTGAGGCGGTCCGAGAACGTCAGCTCAGGCGGCCGGAGCGTGAGGTCGCCGTAGTCGGGGGTCGTGATCACCTTCGTCGCCTCGAGCCCGGCCCGCAGCACCTCGTCGCGGCACTTCTCGTGGCCGATGACCAGGGTCTCGGCGGGGAGGAAGCCGTTGCCGTAGGTGTGGTCGGGGTGGTGGTGCGTGTTGACGACCGCCTTCGGTGCGCCCCGGGAGACACGGGCCACCTCGGCGAGGACGGCGCGGTTGCGGCGCTCGGTGGACGTGGTGTCGACGAGCACCGCCGTACCACTGCCGTCCACCACGACGCCGCAGTTGTTGACCATCCACCCGCCATCGGGCTGGACGTAGGCGTAGACGCCTTCGACCAGCTCGTCGACGTACGGGTTGCCGTCGTCCCAGCTCACAAGCGCTCCTGTCTGTCGGTGCTGTCAAGTCAGCCCTACGAACAGCGCTCCCGACAAGGTTGCCGAGCATCACCAGTGCGGATCGGAGGCATGGCCAACGGCGAGTTCCGCCGGGTGGAACCGGCTGCTCGAATGGGGTGCGTGCCCAGTCGCCCCACCGCCACCGCCCGTGCGGTCGCGCCCGCGTCCGCGAGTGGCTCGACCATCCGGCCGGCGCTCCTGCTGACCCTGGCCCTGCTCGGGGCCTTCGCGCCGATCGCGACGGACCTGTACCTTCCGGGCTTCCCGGCGATCGGCCACGACCTCGGCAGTGACGCCAGCGGTGTGCAGCTGACCCTCACCACGTTCCTCGCCGGCCTCGCCCTCGGGCAGCTGGTCATGGGTCCGCTCTCGGACCGGTTCGGCCGCCGCACGCCGCTGGTCGCCAGCGCCGCGGCCTGCGTGGTGGCGGGCGTGGTGTCGGCGGTCGCGCCCACGCTCACCGTGCTCGTGATCGCCCGGCTCGTGCAGGGGTTCGCCGGAGCGGGCGGGATGGTGATCGGCAGAGCGCTCATCGCCGACCTGGTGACCGGACGAGCGGCGGCGAAGGCGTTCACCCTCATGCTCACGGTCGGGGGAGTGGCGCCCGTCCTGGCGCCGCTGGTGGGCGGGCTCTTGTCCGACCCGATCGGATGGCGGGGCATGCTCTGGACCGTCACCGGGCTCTGCGTGCTGATGCTGCTGGCCGTCGTGGTCGTGGTCCCCGAGACCCGGCCGCGGACGGCCCGCCGCTCGGCCCACGGGGTGCCGTACGCGACCGCGGTCCGCCGGGTGCTCGGCTCCCGCGGCTACTGGTGCAACACCGCGGTCTTCGCGTTCTCGTTCGGGATGATGATGTCCTACATCTCCGCGTCGCCGTTCGTGTACCAGAACGTGCTGGGCCTGTCAGAGGTGCAGTACGGCGTGGCCTTCGGGGTCAACGCGGCCGGCCTCATCGGCGCCGGCGCGGTCGTCGGCCGGCTCGTCGACCAGGTGAGCCCGCGGTCGATCGTGTCCGCTTCGGCGGTGGTCACCGCGACCGCGGTGTTCGTCGTACTGGTGCTGCTCGACGCGCCCGGATGGACGTACGCCGTCGCGATCTTCCTGGCCGTGCTCAGCAACGGCGGCATCATGGGCAGCTCCGCGGCGCTGGCCATGGGACACGTCCGCGAGGTGGCCGGCACGGGAAGCGCGCTCCTCGGATTCAGCCAGTTCGCGCTGGGTGCCGTGGTCTCGCCCCTGGTCGGTCTGGGTGGCGAACACTCCGCTCTGGCCCCGGCGGTCGTGATGGCGTCGTCGTCGGCGCTGGTCGGGGTGTTCAGCCGACTCGCCCGCCGTACCGGGATCCCGGCGGCACGAGCCGCACCCGACAACTGACGTCGGCCTGCTGGATGTGCGCCTGTCTGCCACGCCGCACTGTGCCTGCCGCCCGCAGTACGTGCACATAGGTCGGCTGCGGACACGGGTTTCGTCCCGGGTGCCTTCAGTCGTCGTCCAGTGTCTGTAGTGGGCCGCTCAGGATTCGCGGACGAGCAGTCTGTGGTCGCAGATGATTGGCTGGGGCGGTGTGGCGTCTCCGGCGATTCGAGCGAGGAGAGCGGTGACCGCGGCGGTGGCGATGCCGGTCTTGTCAGGGGAGACGGTTGTGAGGGCGGGGACGGAGAACGAGGCCTCTTCGATGTCGTCCCAACCGACGACGGACACGTCTCCCGGGACGGAGCGGCCCTTCTCGTGAAGGGCTCTGAGGGCGCCGAGGGCGAGTTGGTCGTTGAAGCAGAAGAGGCCGTCGAAGCCGATGCCGTCGTTGATGAGCTGGGTGACGGCGGCGTGCCCTTGGACACGGCCCCACCCGCCGGTGGGGACGGCTAGGCCGGGTGGTGGGGTGAGGCCGGCGTCGTGGTGGGCGTGCTGGTAGCCGCGGAGACGTGCGCGGGCGGGGCCCATGTTGTTGGTCGTGACGTCGGCGCCGATGGCCACGATCCGGGTGCGCCCGTTCGCCAGGAGGTATGTGCAGGCCTCGCGGGCGGCGGCCACGTTGTCGATGGCGACGGTGACGTGCTCGGCGTCGCTGATGCGCTCGCCCAGCAGGACCGTGGGCACTCCGGGGTGGTGTGCGGCGAGGTCCTCGCCCGACAGGGCCATCGGGCTGAAGATCAGGCCGTCGATGACGTGGCCGCGGTATCCCTGCAGCACGAGCAGCTCGCTGTCGCGCTCGGCGCCGGTCTGGTCGATCAGCAGTGTCAGTCCGTGTGCGGCAGCGGTCCGTTGGACGTGGTCGGCGAGCTCGGCGAAGTAGGGCGCGGCGATCTCTGGTACGGCGAGCCCGATGATCCCGGTGCGTCCGGAGCGCAGGGATCGGGCTGAGGGGTTAGGTCGGTAGTTGAGCGCGGCGATGGCGCGCTCGACTCGTTCACGGGTCTCGGGGCTCACGTGGACGTAGCCACGGACAACGTTCGAAACCGTGCGCTGGGACACTCCGGCGAGTGCGGCCACGTCACGCGCGCTCGTCGCCACGAATGGATCCTCTCACTCGCGGCCGGGATCGTTGTCGGCACCGGCGCTGCTGGGGCGCTCCACAGGTCTCTTCGGTCGGCGGTGCGAGCTGGTGTCGAGCCCTTCGCCTTCCACGATGGCCCGGATCACCTCCGGAGGCAGTTTCGGTTTGCGGTCGGGGAAGGTCAGGCCGTTGGCCTCCTGGCGGGTGTCGGTGAGCTGCGTGTAGCAGAAGCCGGCCAGCACCGGGCTGGTGTGCAGGGCGCGGAACTGTTCTCGCAGGAGCTCCTCGAACTGGGCGGGCTCGCTCGCGGTGACGTAGCCCCATGCCTGCCCGTGGGTCGGTGCGAAGCTGATGCCGCCGAACTCGGAGACGATGACGGGCTGGCCGCGGTCGGGTTGGTCGAGCAGCCGCATCCGCCGTCCGAGCGGACCGATTCCAGCCATGATGCCGGCCACGGCGTCGTGGTCGGCATAGTTGGCGGCGAGATCCTGGCCGCTCTCGCCGTAATCATGGATGGTCCACAGGTCGGAGTCGGCGTGCTCCCATCCGTCGTTGGAGACGACGGGTCGGGTCGGGTCCAGGGCCTTGGTCAGGTGGTACAGGCCTCTGGCGTAGTGGAGCTGCGCCGGGTCGCGGGCGATGTGCTGGACGCCCCAGCTCTCGTTGAGAGGCACCCAGGTGACGATGCACGGGTGGGAGGCGTCGCGCCTGATGACCTCGATCCACTCGCGGGTCATCCTCTGCACGGCTGTGGGCGAGAACTCATATGCGCTGGCGTTCTCGCCCCACACCAGCAGGCCGAGCCGGTCGGCCCAGTACAGGAAGCGCGGGTCCTCGACCTTCTGGTGGATGCGCACGCAGTTGAACCCGAGATCCTTGGCGAGCTGGACCTCGTCGCGCAGCGCTGCGGTGCTCGGCGCGGCCAGGTGCGTCTCGGGCCAATAGCCCTGCTCGAGCGCAGCCCGGACGTAGTAGGGGCGGTCGTTGAGGATGAAGTGTCCGTCGGCCCACCCCACTGACCTCAGCCCGAGATAGGACTCGACCCGGTCGGTGAGCCCGTCCTGGCCCATCACGGTCACGACGGCATCGAGGAGTTGGGGATGTTCGGGGGACCACAGCAGGCTCTCGTGGGCCTGGCCGTTGGCCTGGGCCGGGATCGAGATGACCGTGCGGCTGCGAGGCTCGGCCTGCCGGAACCGGACGTCGGCGAGGTCCGAGACGGTGTCGCCGTCGTAGGTCAGCCGGACGGCCACGGTCACAGGTGTCGGTGGCCGGCGGCTGAGCTCCAGCGACAGCGTGACGGTGCCGGCGGGCACGTCGCTGGCCCAGTGCACGGCTGTGACCGACAGATCCGGTACGGCCTCGAGCCATACCGGCTGCCAGATTCCGGTCGTCCGCTCATACCAGATCCCGTGCGGCTCGAGCTCCCAGTCCTGCTTGCCACGCGGCTGCGCGATGTCGCGGGGGTCGTCCTCCGCGCGCACCACCAGCGGCCAGGGACCGCTGCCGCGTGTCACGACGGGGCTGATCTCGAACCCGAACGGGGTGCTGCCCCCTTCGTGGGAGCCGAGGTGCCACCCGTCGAGCCACACGTCGGCGCGGTAGTCGACCGCACCGAACCGCAGCATGAGACGAGCTCCCTGACTGCCGAGCCCGGCGGCGCGCAACTCCTCCCCGGTGATCTCGCGCCGGTACCAGACGACCGGGTGGAAGCCCCGGTCCGCGACACCGGATGCCGCCGACTCGGGAGGGAATGGCACCAGGATCGCGCGGTCGAAGGCACGAGCGCCCGCATCGGCGTACCACCGGTCGGCTCGCCCGGCGTCGTTGTCGTCATACGCGAAGCCCCAGGTGCCCCCGAGGTCGACCCAGGCCGGCCGCACCAGCTGCGGGCGCGGATAGCTGCCGGTGCCCGCCGTCGAGAGAGGGGGTGTCGTGGCGGTCATGCCGTCATGGTGCCCCGTCTCGACGGATAATGCAACGTAGCAACGTGCCCTTGACAGTCTCGTCAGATCGTCGTGATAGTAGCGGTGTTCGTGGTTTGCTACGTAGGAAATCGGGAGTATCGATGACGACGACCGCGTCGGCTGGCCGCACCACTGCACGCTCCGGGCTGCGACGTCGTGAACTTCTCGACGGCCTGGGCTTCCTCGCGCCGTTCCTTGCCGTCTACGTGCTGTTCCTGATCGTCCCGGTGGTGCAGGCCGTCTACATGAGCGGGTACGACTGGGACCTGCTGACCGCCACGCGAAGTTCATCGGCTGGGGTAACTACACCCGCATGCTGGGCGGCACGGGCATCGTCTGGTCGACGGGCAGCCAGTGGTTGCTGCGGGTCGTCCTGCTGGTCACGACGGCCGCGTTGCTCTACGTCGGCCGCCGGCGAGGCGCGTCCCGCGCGGCCCTGGCCGGGATCGGGCTGGCAGGGCTCGCGTTCGTCACCGTTCTGGGAATCCACCCGTCGCAGGACGGCGCCTGGAACGATCCCGGCTTCTGGATCTCGCTGCGCAACACCCTCGTGTTCACGCTGGTCTCCACCCCCGTCCTGATCGGACTGGGACTGGCGATGGCGCTGGCGCTGCACGCTCGTCGCCGGGGCGGAGGGTTGTACCGGGCGTTCTTCTTCCTGCCGTACGTACTGCCGATCTCAGCGGTGACCCTGATCTGGAGCTACCTCCTCAACCCCGACCGCGGCCTCATCGCGGGGTTCCTCGGCTGGTTCGGGATCACGCCGATCGGGTTCCTGTCGGACCCCCACCTGGCCATGCCGGCCATCATCGCCACCACTGTCTGGTGGAGCGTCGGGTTCAACCTCGTGCTGTTCATGGCCGGGCTGCAGGACATCGATCCGCACCTGTACGAGGCGGCCTCACTCGACGGTGCGAACCCTTGGCAACGGTTCGTGCACGTGACGCTGCCCGGGCTGCAGCACGTGACGGTGCTGGTCGCGGTCACGCAGCTGATCGCGTCTTTCCAGATCTTCGGGCAGGTCTACATCATGACGAGAGGTGGCCCCGGCACGGCCACCCAGGTCCTGATCCAGCACATCTACGAGGCCGGGTTCAAGAACTACCAGCTCGGCTACGCCGCCGCAGTGTCGGTGTTCCTCTTCCTGGTGATGGCTGCCGTCTCGGCGATCCAGTTCCGGCTCCTGCAGAAGGAGAGCTGATCATGTCCTCCACCCTGGGCCTCAAACACGACGCGGAGACCTCGCCGCAGGCCACCCTCGCCCCGGCGGACCAAGCCGACCGGCTGGGCATGAAGAGCGCGGCCGGGTCCGTGCGCTACCACGCCCTGATGTCCGTGGCCGCGTTCACCTGGTTCATCCCGCTCCTGTGGATGATCTCGATGGCGTTCACCACCAACGCCAAGCTGCAGCAGTCGTCCACCAGCCTCATCCCTCCCGCGATCACGCTGTCCAACGTCCGGCACGTCTTCACCGAGGGCAGCCTCGGCCGGTGGTTCGTCAACAGCGTGGTCGTCACCAGCCTGACGACTCTCATCACTGTGGCGTTCTGCGCGATGGCCGGCTACGCCTTCGCCCGCATCCGGTTCCCCGGCCGGCGCGCCCTGTTCGTCGCCGTGCTCGCCGGGCTGATGGTCCCCAAGGAGGCGATGTTCGTCCCGCTCTTCCTGATGTTCTCCGGAGCGCACCAGCAGAACACCTACGACGCCCTCATCCTGCCCCGTCTCGCAGCCCCGCTCGGCGTGTTCCTGATGACCCAGTTCTTCAGCAAGATCCCGGTCGAGGTCGAGGAGGCCGGCCGCATCGACGGCGCAGGCCGGTGGCGCGTCTTCACTGCCATCATGCTGCCCCTGGCCCGCCCGGCCCTGGCGTCGCTGGCCATCTTCACCTTCGTCCTGACCTGGAACGACTACCTGTGGCCGCTCGTCGCCTCAACCAGGACCGAGTGGTTCACCGTCACCACCGGGCTGGCCTCCCTGCAGTCCAACTTCGCCGCCACCACCAACCTCGGCGACCTGATGGCCAGGGGCCTGGTCGGATCCCTGCCCCTGATCGTCGCGTTCCTGCTCTTCCAACGGCAACTGATCCGTGGCATCACCCTCGGCAGCGGCGAGAAGTAACCACCGTCCCGTCCCGGGCGGAACCACCACCCCACAAGGAGAACATCATGCGCACAACGACCAGGCGGCAGCTCGCTCTCGTCGCTGCACTGCCGGTCGTCGCCACCATGGCCCTCGGTGGCTGCTCAGGCGGCACCAAGGACGTCGGCAGCGGCGGCACCAGTGCCTCGACGGCCAAGGCCATCGCCGGCGTCACCGACGACCAGCTCAAGGGGACCACCATCCACCTGGCCCGCTTCTTCGGCGACTGTGCCGACTCCGTCGGGTCCAGCACCGACCTGTCCAAGGCCGTCGGCGAGTGCCCGACGATCACGACCCTGACCAACAAGTTCAACGCAGAGAACAAGTGGGGCATCAAGGTCGAGCGGCTCGGCGGTGCGGCCTGGGAGTCCTACTACGACACCCTCAACACCGCGTTCGCCGGCGGCAACCCACCCGATGTGGCGATCATGCACGGGTCCAGCCTCGTCGACTACGCCAAGCGCGGCCTGCTGCTGCCCGTGGACGACCTGGTCGGGGTCACCCACGTCGACCTGTCCGACGCCGTACCGGCCGCCAAGACCGCGATCAGCTACAACGGCGCCAACTACGCGATCCCCTTCGACGTCCACGCCGCCTTGGCCCACGTCAACGTCGACATCTTCGCCAAGGCCGGCCTCGTCGACGCCACCGGCACGCCGAAGCTGCCGACCTCGACCGCGGAGTTCCTCGCCGACGCCAAGAAGGTCAAGGACACCACTGGCAAGAGCTTCATCGGCGTCGCCCGCGTCGGCGACCAGCTCGGTGTCCACCTGCTCGAGAGTCTCATCGAACAGCAAGGCAGCGACGTCCTGACACCGGACGGCACCAAGTCAGCCCTGGACTCGCCGCAGACCCGCAAGGCACTCGAGTTCATGAGCACCCTGTTCAGCAAGGGATACGCCAACGGCAACCAGACCTACGACGCGGCCCAACAGTCGTTCCTCAACGGTCAGGCCGCGATCCTGTTCAACGGGACCTGGGTCGTCGACCAGTACAACACCAGCGCCAAGTTCAAGTACATGACCATGAACTGGCCAACCCTGTACGACAAGCCAGCCGTCTGGGCCGACTCCCACACCTGGACCATCCCGAAGCAGCCCAAGGACGACCCCGTCAAGTACCGCGCCGCCCTGGAGTTCGCCAGCTTCCTCTACGCCCACGACAAGGACTGGGCCCTCGGCACCGGACACATCTCCGCCCGCCAGTCCGTTCTCGCCAGCGCCGACTACAAGAAGGCACGCCAGCGCGCCAGCTACGCCGACACCGGCCTCACCGTCGCCCACCCGATTCCGCACATCGCCGCCTGGCCCGCCGTCTCCAAGGCCCTCGTCACCGCCATCGAGTCCGTCTGGTTCCAGCACGTCGACATCGACAGGGCCCTCAAGAAAGGCGACAGTGACATCAACGCCGCACTCAAGGGTGGTCAGTAGACCCGGCCCTCCCCCGCAGGGGACGGGGGAGGAGGGCCCGGCGGGACTGTGGATCTACGGTCCCCCGGCCCGACGCGTCGGCGCGGGCCAGCGGGGAAGGGGCCGTGATGACCGCGACACCCGGCCGACGGCGCCTGTTCGACGCCGACACACAGAGCCAAAGTCAGAGGTCCGTCTCGACGTCCACGGCGACGTCGTAGAGCAGGCGCCGCAGCCACACGCCCGCGGGGTCCTGCGCCCGGCGCGGGTGCCAGTGCGCGGCCTCGGTGATGTGCACCGAGTCCAGCGGCGTCGGAGCGATCACGAGGTCGAGCATGTCCAGGCACCGGCGGGCCAGCCGCGCCGGTACGAACGCGCACATGTCGGTCCCGGCGACGGCGAACGGCAGGGTGAGCAGGCTGGTGACCTGGACGAGTACGACGCGGCCGGCCAGTCCCTTCTCCTCGGCCTCCACCTCCAAGGGGCGCTTGCGGTCGCCGGCGGGCAGGAACTCCGCCACCGCGTGCGGCATGGCCAGCAGGTCGTCGAGACTCAGCGCGCCGTCGCGCAGGTAGCGGTTGGACCGGGCGACCACGCACACCAGCTCGTCGGTGAAGACGGGTTGGGTGCGTCCGGGGAGGTCGAAGCCGAGCGGCACCACGATGAGGTCGCGCCGCATCAGCTGGCTCTCGAACTGGTCCCGTGACACCGGTACGGAGTCGAAGGACACCGAGCAGCCGGGAGCCCGCTCGCGCAGCAGGCGGGTGAGCGGCTCGGACAGCACCGTCATCGCGTACTCCGACATGCTGACGTCGAACTGCTTGGTGCTCGACGACGGGTCGAACTCGCGCTGGTTGCCCAGCAGCGCCTCGGCCGACTCGACCGCCTCCGTGACGAGCGGGCGCAGCTCCTCGGCCAGCGGCGTCAGCTCGAAGCCGCGTCCGCTGCGGACCAGCAGCTCGTTGTCGAAGTGCTTGCGGAGCCTGGCCAGCGCCCCGCTCATCGCGGGCTGGCTCATCGTCATCCGGTTGCCGGCGTGGGTGAGGTTGCGCTCCTCGAGCAGGGCGTGCAGCGCCAGGAGCAGGTTGGCGTCGACGTCCCGAAGGCGCTCCGTCATCTCCGCTGGCCACCTCCTCGGCTGTCGCGTCGATCGTATGACCTGCCCCGGCGGAGCGGCCGGTGCGACAGACTGGTCGTGACGCGGGCGGGCCACAGGCTGGGGCTCAGCCAGCCGGCGATGAGCGCCGCGCTCGCCCGGCTGCGCCGCAAGTTCGACGACGAGCTGCTCACCCGCAGTGGCCGCGACTACGAGCTCACGCCCTTCGCCGCCGAGCTGCTCCCGGAGGTGCAGCAAGCCGTCCGCCTCCTCGCGCGGGCGATGCGCGTCGACGACGTGTTCGACGCCCGTGGGAGCGAGCGGACGTTCCGGCTCACCATGAGCGACTACGCGATCAGCGTCGTGCACGAGCCGCTGCTGGCCCGGGTCAGCGAGCTCGCCCCCGGGGTCCGGCTGCGGATCGACCACCTGGGTCCGGACGCCCGCACGTCGGACCGGATCCTGCTCGAGTACGACGCGGTGGTCGCCCCTCTGGGGTTCGGCTTCCCGGGGGAGTCGCGGCCGCTGTGGCGTGACCGCATGGTGTGCCTGGTGGACGGCAGGCAGCATGAGCTCGGACCGGACGGCCTCACCCTCGCGCGCCTGGCCGAGCTGCCGCATGCCGTCGCGTCGTTCGGGCCGGGGATCCTCACGCCCGTGGACAGGGTGTTCGGCGAGCTCGGGATCGACCGGCGGATCCAGGTCAGCGTCGCCGGCTGGCTGCCGCTGCCGTTCGTGGTCGAGGGCACGGACCTGGTCGCGGTGGTGCCGGAGCGGCTGGCCCGGATCCACACGTGCGCCGGCGGGCCGATGGTGCAGGTCGAGCCGCCGTTCCCGCAGGTGCTGCTCGCCGAGGGCTACTGGTTCTCCCACGACCGGCTCGCGGACCCCGCGCACCAGTGGCTGTTCGCGCGGCTCGACGAGGTGGGAGAGGCGCTCGTGCCCGACAACCCGTGACCGCTCACTCCCAGTGGTTGGCGTTCCGGGCGCCGTGCGGGCCGGCGAGGTAGCCGGCGAACAGCCCCTCGGGGTCGCGTGCGGCCCGGATCTCCCGCAGGCGCGCCCAGGCCTCGTCGGACATGAACTTCACCTGCCTGCGGCTGAGGTCGCCGTCGCCGAGGTACTGGCCGGCCGTCACCGGCTCGAGGTCTGCCATCACGTCCCGCAGCCACGCCTGGTTCGCCTCGTCGTCGGCCTCGTCCTCCCACAGCACGTAGCTGGCGAGGTAGACCTCCGACTGCAGCGAGAACGCCATGTCCGGCAGCGGACGCAGCGGCGCCATGCTGAACCAGATCGTGAACGCCTTGTCGTTCGGCAGGGTCGTGTAGGCGCGCCGCATCGCCGGGACCACCTGGTCGACCGGCCCGGTCAGCCAGGCGTTGTCGACCGCCCAGCGGTGTCCCTCCGGGTTGTCCGCCAGCTGGCGCTTGCGTTGCTCCTCCAGTGTCGTCGGGACGGCGTCCAGCACCAGCAGCGCGCGGCCGAGCGCCGGGTTCGTGCGGAACGGCGCGAGCGCCGCGTCGGCCTCGGCCTGGTCGGCGACCAGCGCCACCGCGGTGACGAGCAGGACGGGCTCGCCGGACAGCGACCGGTCGGTCTTGGTGAGCGCGACGATCTCGACGGTGTCCGCGACCGAGGCGTGGGTCCGGTGCAGCCAGGTCATCACCTCGTCGAAGTCCTCCAGACGGAAGGCCTGCACGGTCTGGGCGATGTAGCCCGGTGCGGTCATCGTCCGCAGGTGGAAGCGGGTCACCACACCGAAGAACCCGGGACCGGCGCCTCGCGCGGCCCAGTAGAGGTCGGAGTTCCGGGTGGCGTCGGCGCGGACCAGCTCGCCCGCGGCGGTCACGACGTCGACGGCCTCGACGTACTCCGCGGCCCAGCCCCAGCCGCGGGCGTTCCAGCCCTGGCCGCCCTGGAGCAGGAAGCCGCCGACCCCGACCGTCGGGCAGTGCCCGCCGGGGAAGAAACGACCCCGCTCGGCGAGGTACGGCGCCAGGACGGCTCCGCCCTTGACGGCCGGCGACACGCTCACGACGCCGGTCCGGTCGTCGTACGAGAGCTCCTGGAGGGCGCCCAGGTCGACGACCAGCGCCTCGTCGCGCACGGACCACTGCGCCCAGCTGTGCCCGCCGGCGCGGACCGCGACCTTCCAGCCGCGCTCGCGCGCGAGTCGCACGCCGAGCACCACGTCCTGCTCGTCGGCCGCTTTCAGCAGGGCTGCCGGCTCCCGCGCCGGGAGGCGCCGGTTGAAGACCCGGTCGACCCGAGCCGCCTCGAAACCCTCGTCACCCGGTAGCAGCAGCTCGCCGGTGAGCTGCTCGACGTCGACGGCCATCAGGCGGGGGCGACGAGCGCGTGCAGGGTCTGGCCCATGATCCGGCCCGGGTCCGCACCCGGCGTCTCCGGGTCGATCTCCCACTCAGCGAGCTGGAGGCTGTTGTCCAGCACCATCTTCACCCGCGGGAAGCGACGCTCCATGAACTTGTGCAGTGCCTCGTCGACAGCGTCACCGCCGGTCAGCGTCTCCGCGAGCACCACGGCGTCCTCGGCGCACATCGCGGCGCCCTGCGCGATCAGCGGCGGGCAGGCGTGGGCGGCGTCACCGATCACGATGGAACGTCCGCGGTACCAGGGCTCGTCGACGAGGATCGCCTCGATGTACTGGTAGTTGACGACGGCGTCGTCGGCCAGGCTGTCGCGCACCTCGCCCCAGACACCGCCGTACCCCTGGCCGTGCTCCTTCATCACCGCGCCGTTGGGGTGCTCGCCGACGTACGAGCGGTCGAGCTCGCCCTCGAGCAGGAAGGCGTAGCAGAGGTCCTCCGAGATGGGCGTGTAGCCGGCCTTGTACTTCGGGCCGCCGTAGTAGAGGCCGGAGGAGTCCATCGCCGCCGGGCGCTTGGCGACGACACGCCAGATGCCCATACCGACGTGGTGCGGCACGGCATCGATGCCGATCATCGAGCGCACTTTCGACCGGATGCCGTCGGCGCCGACGAGCAGGTCGAATGTCTCGACCGACCCGTCGGAGAGCGTTGCGGTCACGGAGTCGCCGTTTTCCTGGATGTCGGTGACAGTCGTGCCCAGACGTACGTCGACACCGGCCTCGGTCACGTGCCGGGCAAGTACGTCCGCGACGTGCGACCGGAGGGCGCCCATGGTCGGCGGCACCTCGCTGCCACCCATCGGCGGCGTGGGTATCTCCATGATCTGGTGGCCGTCGGCGCTGAACATCCTGAGCTTGTCGAAGCCGTAGCCCTCCTCGGCGATCTCGTCGAAGACGCCGACGGCGTGGAACGCCTTCAGGGCGTTGCCCTGCAGCGTGATGCCGTGCCCGACACCGGACCACTCGTCGCGGATCTCGGCGAGCACCACGTGAACGCCCTTCCGCGCCAGGGCGAGCGACAGGACGCTGCCGGTGATGCCACCACCTACGACCAGGACGCGCTGGGCTGGGGAGTCGGCCATGGATCTGCTCCTTCAGGTAACTGTGTTGACGGTGCTCATGCCGCGAACTGCGACGGGCGCGCGCCCGTGATCCATCCGACGATGTGGTCGGTTTCGACGTCCTTCATGGCCACGTCGGCGACCTTGCTGCCTCGGTTGAGGATCACGACCCGGTCGGCGACCTCCTCGCACAGCGGCAGGTTGTGGGTCACGAGGACGATCGCGATGCCGTGGCTGGCCATCCGCCGGATGAGCGCCTCGACCTGCTTGGTCTGCTCGTAGCCGAGCGCGGCGGTCGGCTCGTCGAGGAGCAGGACGCCGTTGGTCTCGCCGGAGACGCGGATGGCGCTGCGGGCGAGGGCGACCACCTGGCGCTGACCACCCGAGAGCATCTCGGTGGGCCGCGTCACCGGGGCGGTGCGGACACCGAGCCGGTCGAGCTCGACCTCCGAGCGCTTCCGCATCGCCTTGTGGTCGACGAAGCCGAGCCACCCGAGCGGGCCCTTGCGGAGGATCTCCCGCCCGATGTTGAGGTTGATCGAGATGTCCTGCGGGTCGACGAGCGCCAGGTCCTGGTAGACCATCTGGATGCCCGCGGCGGCCGCGTCGGCCGGCGCGTGGAACGTCTTCTCCTCGCCGCGCACCGTGATGGTGCCCGCGCTCGGCCGGTGGGCGCCGGACATGATCTTCAGCAGTGTCGACTTGCCGGCCCCGTTGTCGCCCAGCAGGCAGACGATCTCGCCCGGCATGACGTGGAAGTCGATGCCGGCCAGGGCGCGCACGTAGCCGTAGTGCATGTCGATAGCGCTCAGCTGGAGCGCGGGGGTCTGCTCGGCCATGTCACACCTGCTTCTTGTGGACGGAGAGGTTGGCGGTCGCCATGAGACGGTCGGAGACGCTGTTCTGGACGACCCGCTCCAGGACCAGCGAGGCCAGCAGGAGCGCGCCGGTGACGACCGTGGCCCAGTAGGGCTGGATGCCGCGAATGGTCAGCCCGTTCGCGATGGTGGCGAGGATGAGCGCGCCGACCAGCACGCGCGGGAGGCTGCCCCGGCCGCCGGTGAGCGCGACCCCGGCCAGCGCGACGGCGGTGAGGGCGTTGAAGATGATGCTCGGGCTCGCCTCGGGCGTGGCCTCGGTGGTCACCGCCGTCGTGACCAGCCCGCCGAGCGCCGCGAAGATACCGGAGATCACGAAGCCGACGACCTTGTAGCGGTCGCTGTTGATCCCCGACCTGCGCACGGCCTCGGCGTTGCCGCCGACCGCCATCAGCCGGATGCCGTCCCGGGTCCGGGTGAGGAAGACGGTGCCGACGAAGAACAGCACCGCGACGATGTAGACGGGAGCCGGGACGCCGGCGTACCGGTGGGTGCCCATGAACTCCAGCGCACGCAGGCCGGGGAAGGTGTAGCCCCCGGCGATGACCGCGGCCAGGCCGGACAGCACAGAGAGGCTGCCGATGGTGACGATGATCGGGTTGAACCCGCGCAGGGCGATCAACCCGTTGGCGAGCCCCACGACCACCCCGCACCCGAGGCCCGCCGCGAGTGACAGCCAGACCGGCTGGCCGTGCGTCATCAGCCAGCCCATGACGCACGACGAGAAGGCCGCGGTGCCGGGCAGCGAGAGGTCCAGGACGCCGGTCAGGACACCGAATCCGACGCCGGCCGCGAAGATGGCGGTGATGGCGGCGGCGTTGGCGACCAGCAGGGCGTTGTTCCACGTCGCGAAGTACGGCGCGCACCAGAACGAGAACGCCACGATGATGAGACCCCAGAGGATGAAGATCCCCCGGTCCCGGACGAACACCAGGACCGAGACGGCACGCGGCATGTCGTGCCCGGTGGGCACCGGCACCTCGGCGGCCGGAGCCGCGGGGGCAGCCGTCGGGTTGACGTTGGCGGTCATGGTCACGATCAGCTCCCGGCCTTGATGACCTTCTGCGGAACGGTGAGCTGGACGCCCGTGGTCGCGGGGTCGGCCATCATCTTGGTGAGCGTCTCGAAGGACTGCACCATGTCGGCCTGGAACTGCAGGGCGACGGAGGCGTAGATCTTGCCCTGCTTCACGAGCGCGAGCACCTCGTCGTTGCCGCCGCCCTCGGCCAGGCAGGGCAGCTTCTTGCCGGCGGCGTCGAACGCGCCCAGGGCACCCAGTGCGGCCTCGTCGTTGACCCCGATGACGGCGTCGGCGTCCGGGTGGCCCTGCAGGGCGTTGCCGATGTCGGTCTGCGCCTTGGCGCGGTCGCTGACGACGATCGTCGACACGATCTCGGCGCCGGGCGCCGCTGCCTTCAGCGCCTCGACGGTGGCCTTCTCGCTCTCTTCCTTGCCGGCGGTGCCGGGGCCGGACTGGGTGAAGACGACCTTGGCCTTGCCGCCCAGCTTCTGGTTGATGCACTCGCCGAGCGCCTGTCCGATGGCCTTTCCGCCGGCCGCGTAGTCGATGGTCGAGAACGACACGCCGGGCTGCAGGCTCGCCAGGCCGTAGTCCTGGGGAGTGCCGTTCAGGATCAGCGGGACGTCCTTGTCCAGGGCGGTCTTGACGAGCGCCGACAGCGCCGAGGGCTGGACCGCGATGACCCAGGCGCCCCCCGCGCGGCCGCTCTCGATCACGCTCTGCAGCTCGGTCACCTGCTTCTGCGGGTCGAGCTTGGGGTCCTGGACGATGACCTCGAAGCCCTTGCTGGAGCCGTAGCCCTTGACGCCCTCCGAGAGGCCCTTCATGGCCGGGATCTGGAGGCCGAGCGGCGAGAAGACGATGGTCTTCTTGTCCTTCGCCTCGCCCCCCGCGCCGGAGCCGGCGGCGGGCTGGGTGCCGCCCGAGCCGCACGCGGCCATGAGCGTGAGGCAGCCGGCGGCTGCCGCCGCGACCACCGTACGGCGGTGGTCGCGGACGAGGTGGTTGAGCGGTCTCACGGCATCTCCTCGAAGTGCTGGTCTGTGACAGCTGCGATGTGCAACCGGTCACAGGACAGCACGGCGGTGAGCGGCCCGGAAGCAATCGATCCGCATGGGTGCCATCAGCCGGGGCCATACCTGCGTGCGGTGGATGCCAGGCATCCGCGTCCGCTCTTTCCGCCGGCGCCACCCGGCGCCCTAGCGTCGAGACACAGCCGCCCCACCCACTTCTGAGGAGCCCCCCATGGCCTATGTCGTCAGCGCCACCTGGACCGCCCAGCCGGGCAAGGAGGACGTCGTACTCGACGCGATCGAGAAGCTGACGCCGCCGTCACGCCTGGAGCCGGGCAACCGCTTCTACCAGGCCTACCAGGACCCGTCCGAGCCCAGCGTCTTCCACCTCTTCGAGATCTACGACGACGAGGAGGCGTACGCCGCCCACGGCGCGTCGCCGCACTTCAAGGAGCTCGGTCTCGAGCAGGCGATCCCGGTGCTGGCCGAGCGCGAGCGCGCCTTCTACGAGACGATCGGCTGACGCTCGTGCGACTCGCCGCCTTCCGCCTCCACGAGGACCCGTACGACGCACGTCGCGTCGGCCTGGTCGTCGGTGACCGCGACACGTGGTGGATCCATGCCTTTCCGGAGGACACCGACCTCGTCGAGCTGCTCGCCGCCGACCCGGCGGTGCGCGAGGAGGCGGCCGACGTCGCCGCCCAGTCCGACGGGTTCCGTCCCCAGCAGGTCCGGCTGCTGCCCCCGGTGTACCCCGCGGCGATGCGGGACTTCCTGACCTTCGAAGCACATGTCGAAGGGGTCAGCAAGGGCATGCAGGGCGCCAGCCGGGTGCCGGACGAGTGGTACGCCGCCCCGTCGTTCCTGTTCATGGCCCCGCACGCCGTGCACGGACCGTACGACGAGGTGGCGATGCCGCCGGACACCGCCAGGCTCGACTTCGAGCTGGAGATCGCGGCGGTGATCTGCCGGGACGTCCACAACGTCACGCCGCGGGAGGCACGTGCGGCGATCGGCGGCTACTGCGTGATGAACGACTGGTCCGCCCGGGACGTGCAGGCCCGTGAGATGAAGCTCGGCCTGGGTCCGTCGAAGGGCAAGGACTTCGCGACCACGATCGGCCCGTGGGTCGTCACCCCGGACGAGCTCGACGACTGCCGGGACGCGGACGGCTTCCTCGATCTGCGGATGGAGGTCAGCGTCAACGGCGTCCGGCTCGGGTCGGACCGCTCCTCGCACATGGGCTGGTCGTTCGAGCAGCTGGTGTCCTACGCGTCCCGGGCGTCGTGGGTCAAGGCCGGCGAGGTGCTCGCCTCCGGGACGTGCGCCACGGGCGCTCTCGCCGAGGCCTGGGGCCGCACCGGCACCCTGAACCCGCCGCCGCTGCAGGTCGGCGACGTCGTCGAGATGACGATCGAGCGGCTCGGGACCGTGCGCAACCGGATCGTCGAAGGCGACGAGACGGTGCCGCCGATCGAGCCGGCCCGCCGTCGCGTCAGGGAAGGTGTCTGACCGTGGTCGTCACCACCGTCGACCCGTCGACCGGCACCGTCCTCCACCGCTACCCGGCCGACGGCTGGGAGCAGATCGACGCCGCGCTCACCTCCGCCGCCGCGGCCGCGCAGCTGTGGTCGGAGACTCCGCTGGAGGAACGGCTCGACCTCCTGCGCCGGGTGGGCAAGCTGCTCGCCGAGCGCCGTGACGAGTACGCCGCGCTGATCACCTCCGAGATGGGCAAGCCGGTCCTGGAGGCGCTCGCCGAGGTCGACAAGTGCGCCTGGAACTGCACCGTGGTCGCGGAGCTCGCGCCGGGCTGGCTCGCCGACCACGAGGTGCTCAGCGGTGCCGCGCGGTCATGGGTGACCTACCTGCCCCTCGGTGTCGTGTTCGCGGTGATGCCGTGGAACTACCCCTTCTGGCAGGTGCTGCGCTTCGCCTCGGCGGCGATCGCGGCCGGCAACGCCGCTGTCCTCAAGCACGCCCCCAACGTCACCGGCTCGGCGCTCGCGGTCCAGCGGCTCTTCGCCGGCGCCGGGGCGCCGGAGGGACTGTTCGGCTCGCTCGTGGTGACGGAGGAGCAGGTCCCGGAGCTGACCCGGCGCATCGTCTCCGACCGCCGGGTCTCCGCGGTGACCCTGACCGGCAGCGAGCGTGCCGGCGCGGCTGTAGCCTCGGCTGCCGGCGCCGCGCTCAAGAAGTCGGTGCTCGAGCTCGGCGGCTCGGACCCGTTCGTGGTGCTCGACGACGCGGACCTCGAGGCGGCGGCCTCGGCCGCTGTGAGGTCGCGCTTCGGCAACGCCGGGCAGAGCTGTATCGCCGCCAAGCGTCTCATCGTCGCCGACGCCGTCGCCGACGACTTCGTTCGCCTGTTCGTCGAGCAGGTCGCGCTGCTCCGGCTCGGCGACCCCGCCGACCCGCGCACGACGGTGGGACCGATCGCACGCCCGGACCTTCGCGATGCCCTGCACGACCAGGTCCACCGGACCGTCGCCGAAGGGGCGACACTCGTGACCGGCGGCCGGAAGGTCGACGCGCCGGGCTACTACTACGAGCCGACCGTCCTCGACCACGTCACGCCCGGCATGACGGCGTTCCGGGAGGAGACCTTCGGCCCCGTGGCCGCCGTCGTACGCGCCCGTGACGACGAGCACGCCGTGGCGCTGGCCAACGGCACCGGCTTCGGTCTCGGCGCGTCGGTGTGGAGCCGGTCCTCCCGCGGCCTCGCCGTGGGCGGCCGCATCCGCTCGGGTGCGCTCTTCGTCAACGCCATCGTCGCCTCGGACCCGCGGCTGCCCTTCGGGGGAGTCGGCCGCAGCGGCTACGGCCGGGAGCTGGCCGCCGAGGGCACCCGGGAGTTCACCAACATCCGGACCGTCTACGTCGGAGGTGAGTGAGCTGAGCATCTTCGACCACGTCGGCCTCAACGTCGCGGACCTCGCCGCCATGACCCGGTGGTACACCGAGGCCCTCGACCTGAAGATCGAGTTCGAGTTCTCGCTCCCCGACGTCGCGTTCAGCGGCGCCATGCTCGCCAGCGCGCGGGGCTACCGGATCGAGCTGCTCCACCGTGCGGGCAACCGGCCCGGGCTCCAGCCCACCGACCCGGTCGACGCCGCGCTCAGGCGTGGCTACGGGCACTTCGCCCTCGACGTCGCCGACGTGGACGTCATGTACGACGGGCTGGTGGCGGCCGGCGCGAGCGACCGGATGTCGCCGCGGCCGTCCCCGGAGCCCGGCGTCCGGATGGCGTACGTCGCCGACCCGGAGGGCAACCTCATCGAGCTGCTGGACCGCACCGCCGCGAGGAGCCGGTCATGACCGGCAGGCTCGGCGGGAAGATCGCCCTCATCACCGGCGTCGGCGGCGGTATCGGCGCGGCCGCGGCAGCGCGCTTCGCCGCCGAAGGGGCCCGCGTGGTCGGCTGCGACCTCGACCGGGACAGCGCTGAGCGCACCCGGCGGGAGGTCCGGTCAGCCGGCGGTGCGATCACCGTGATGGGCGGTGTCGACCTCGGCGACGCGGAGCAGGCGAAGGCCTGGGTCGATGCCGCGGTCGCGACGTACGACGGCATCGACGTGCTGTACAACAACGCGTCCACCCAGCGCTTCGGTGCGCTCGACGAGCTGACGATCGAGGACTGGGACTTCACCATGCGCAACGAGCTCGACCTCGTGTACTACACGGTGCGCGCCGCGTGGCAGCACCTGAAGGCGTACGGCGGCGGCTCGATCATCAACGTGGGCTCGATCGCCGCGCTCCGGGGCGTGGAGTTCATGCCACAGAACGCGCACAGCGCGGCCAAGGGCGGCGTCATCGCCCTCACGCTGCAGCTGGTCGTCGAGGGCGGCCCGCTCGGGATCCGCGCGAACGTCATCAGCCCGGGCCTCGTCGAGACGCCGAACACCGCACCGATGCTGGCCGACCCGCCGGAGCGGCTCCGCCGCGTGGTCCTGGACCGCATCCCCCTCGGCCGTCACGGGCGTCCCGAGGACATCGTCAACGCCGCGATCTACCTGGCCTCCGACGAGTCGGCCTGGGTCAGCGGCGCGAACCTCGTCGTCGACGGAGGCGGCTCCGCCCTCGGCTGAGCGAGCCACGAACCCCACAAGGAGAACAAGGATGAGCAACCTCAACGAGTTCGGCATCACCCATCTGAGGCACGTCGACCTGGCCGTGCCCGACTACGAGACCCAGCGGACGTTCTACAAGGACACCTGGGGCCTCACCGAGGTCGGCACCGACGGCGAGCTGTCCTACCTCGCGGCCGAGGGGTCGCCGGAGCAGTACGTCATCCGGCTCCGCAAGGCCACCGACAAGCGCCTCGACCTGATCTCGTTCGGTGCCACCGGCGAGGCCGCGGTGGACGCGCTCGCCGCCAAGCTGGACAACGAGGGCATCCAGCTGGTCAACCGGCCCGACAAGCTGCAGACCGCCGGTGGCGGTTACGGCTTCCGTTTCTTCGACATCGACGGGCGCACGATCGAGATCTCGGCGGACGTACAGACCCGGCAGCACCGCCCCATCGAGGAGGGCGAGGCCATCCCGGTCCGCATCTCGCATGCGGTGATGAATTCGAACGACCCGAACCGCACGCGCGACTTCTACGCGAAGCACCTCGGCTTCAAGCTGAGCGACACGCTCTGGGGCGAGCACATGGGCGAGATGATGCACTTCCTGCGGTGCAACGACTGGCACCACAGCCTCGCCATCGCCCGTGGACCGCACACGTCGGTCCACCACGTCTCGTTCGAGATGCGCGGCCTGGACGAGTACATGCGCGGCACCGGCCGGGTCATTGGGGCACCGCCGACCCGATGAGCGAGCTCATCGCGCGGGAGAGCTTCAACGACCCCGACCGCGGCGTCTTCGTCGCCCCGCCGGTCTGACCGATGACGAAGCTGGTCGGAAAGGTCGTGGTGGTCACCGGTGGCGCCCGTGGCCAGGGCGCCGCCGAGGTGGCCGCGCTCGCGCGCGCGGGTGCCACGGTGGTCGCGACCGACGTCCTCGACGAGGACGGCCGGGCGCTGGAGAAGGCGCTCGCCGCCGAGGACCTCGCGGTGACCTACCGGCACCTCGACGTCCGCGACACCGAGGCCTGGGCCGCTGTCGCCGGCGACCTCCGGCGGGAGTACGGCCACGTCGACGCGCTGGTGAACAACGCCGGTGTCGCGGCCAGGGACCGACTGCCGGACGTGGACCTGGACACCTGGCACCGCACCTTCGACGTCAACGTGACCGGGCCGCTGCTGGGCATCCAGGCGCTCGTCCCGCTCATGAGGCCGGGCGCGTCGATCGTCAACGTCTGCTCCGTGGCGGCGCTCGCCGGCCACGTCGCGGCGGCGTACACGGCGAGCAAGTGGGCGCTGCGCGGCCTCACGCGCACGGCGTCGCTGGAGCTCGGGGCGCGGGGCATCCGGGTCAACGCCGTCATGCCCGGCCTCGTCGAGTGATGGTCTTCCTGGTCTCCGACGACTCGTCGTACATGAACGGCGCCGAGCTCGTGGTCGACGGCGGCCTGACCGCGCACGTCTCGCACAAGGGGATCGCGGACGCGATCGGCGGGGGAGGACCGTCGTGAGGCTGGCCACCGCCCGGGTCGGGGGAAGGCGGTTCGGGGCCGTCGTGGTCGACGACCTGCTCTTCCCGCTGCCCGACGAGCTGGCGGTCGACGAGCTCGTCCACGCCGGCCTCGAGCGGGCGCTGGAGATCGCACCGCGAGCCCTGCAGGGCACCGCGGTGCCGGTCGCGGACGCCACGCTGCTGGCTCCGCTGCGGCCGGCGAGTGTGCGGGACTTCGTCACGTTCGAGTCGCACGTCGAAGGGGTACGCCGGAGCATCGACCGGGCGGTCGGAGTTCCGGAGGCGTGGTACGACGCCCCGACGTTCTACTTCACCAACCCGCACGCCATCGTCGGTCCGGACGCACCGGTCCGCCGCCCGTGGGGCTGCTCCGCCCTCGACTTCGAGCTCGAGGTCGCGTGCGTCCTCGGCACCGGCGGCACCTCGCTCACCGAGGAGCGGGCCGAGGACGCGATCTTCGGCTACACGATCCTCAACGACTGGTCCGCCCGCGACATCCAGGGCCGGGAGATGCAGACCGGTCTCGGCCCGGCGAAGGGCAAGGACTTCTGTACGTCGATCGGCCCCTGGCTGGTGACCGCAGACGAGCTGGCCGACCGCAAGGACGCCGGCGGCCTGCTCGACCTCGAGTGCACGGTCAGCGTCAACGCGGCCGAGGTCGGGCGCGACCGGCTCGCCCACATGGGCTGGTCGTTCGCCACGATGGTCGCCTACGCCTCCCGGGACTCGCTCGTGCTCCCGGGCGACGTGCTGGCCTCCGGTACGACCGGCGGAGGCGGCTGCCTCGCCGAGCTGTGGGGCCGGGCGGGCCGCCAGGACCCGCCGCCGCTCGAGCCCGGCGACGTCGTGTCGATCACCGTGGAGCGGCTGGGCACGCTGTCCAACCCCGTCGTCGACGGGACCCCCGTTCCTCCTCTCACCCCCTTCCGCCCCGCGGGGGCGGCCGCAGAAAGCAGGTAGCCCGTGTTCGAGTACTTCCCCGGCAACTACATCTGGAACCTCGGCGTG
>WNGB01001676.1_pt1 | contig 39549 bp, 30 predicted proteins | sample 5400681 | NCBI WGS metagenome assembly WNGB01 (sample SAMN13153367, study PRJNA577476) | soil metagenome | isolation source: 115 cm soil or saprolite under grassland replicate 2 | place: USA:California | collected 2016-06-15 | reverse complement strand
TTCGCGATCGGCTGCAACACTTCGCCGCCGGCTTTGCGCGTGGCTAGTTTGGCGTCCTTCGCAAACTGCGGGATGTTTTCGAGCAGGTCACGAGGAACTTTTCGCGCGAGACCGTCGTCGAGAATTTTTGCCTTATCAGGATTCTTCGCGCGCCAGGCGCTGTAGGTTTCTTCCCAGCGATCGTAATCACCGAGCAGCTTCTTTTTGTGCTCGGCGAAGTAGTCGTACACGTCCTGCGACACGAAATAATGTTCCTCCGGCAATCCGAGTGCCTTGCGCGCAGCGTCGACAAATTTTGCGCCAGCTTCGCCGTGCGCCTTGTAAGTGCCGGCCACTTCCGGGATGCCCTTGCCGATAAGTGTGTGCGCGATGATGAATTGCGGTTTTCCGTTGTCGCGTCTTTTCGCCACGTTGAAGGCGTCGAGAAACTCTTGCTTGTCGTGGCCGTCGATTTCCTGGACGTCAAATCCATATGCCTCCATGCGTTTGCCGGTATCTTCGCTCTGCGTCTCCTTCGCCGCCGCGTCGAGCGTGACGGAATTCGAATCGTAGATGAAGATCAAGTTATCGAGTCCCCAATGAGCGGCTAGCGCGCACGCTTCGGAAGCGACTCCTTCCTGCATGTCGCCGTCGCTGCACAAACAGATCACGTGCTGATCGAAAATCTTGTGCTCATCGGTATTGAAACGCGCTGCAGCCATTTTTGTCGCCATGGAAATGCCGACCGAGTTGCCGACGCCCTGACCGAGCGGTCCCGTAGTGCATTCCACTCCGGGAGTGTGGCCAAATTCAGGATGTCCCGGAGTTTTGGAATGTAATTGCCGGAAACGTTTGATTTCCGACATTGGCAGATCGTATCCGCACATGTGCAACCATGCGTAGAGAAACATGCTGCCGTGACCGCCCGACAGAACGAAATAATCGCGATTGATCCAGCGCGGCTCGTCCGGATTATATTTCAATGCGTGGCCGTAGAGCACGGCGCCGATTTCTGCGCAGCCGAGCGGTAGCCCAAGGTGGCCCGATTGCGAAGCCTGCACGGCGTCCATGCACAAACCCCGTGCTTCGTTTGCCGCCCGAGAAAGAATTTCGACATTTAGACTCATGGAAAAGAAGGGAAGATTTGAATTTTTGGATTAAGATTGAAAGCGCGAAACTCTATATGGCGGAACATTCGAGTTCGACAATCTATTTTCTACTGCTGACCTGCTGCATGCCGCTATATCCGAACCTCCAGAGAGTGCCGCGCTTGTGAGATCGCCATCACTCCTCCAAATTGTCGAGCGACTCGAACGTCTTGCCGGCAGGCTGCCAGCCAAAATTCGAAAGGCCATTCTAAGCGAGCTGACACCGCTCAAGCAATTATTCCTTCAGCAGCGGCCGCCGCGTTTTCTTTTTGCAGGCTCGAGCGCAATGCCGCTGGAGGAAATCATTTCTGCCCTCTTTGGGTCAGACCATCCAACCGGAACACACGATGTTCCTGCCCGGACTCCTCATTGGCACGATGTCAGCCTGCCCGACCGGGGAACGATCTGCATTCTCGACGCTCGGTGCACAGATGCTTCCGCTGCCATTCACATCCAGGATGAACTTAAATATCAAGCTGCCGACGTGATCTTTTTTCTCGATGATGGCCAGGTCGGAGGGGCGCCTGAAAAGCACAGCCTGAATGATTGGCTGGGATATCCCACTTGGAATAAAACGCCGGAGCCGGGCACGAAGATCATTGAAATCATCCTTCCACCGATATCAGAGGGAGACGCATCCAGTCAGTCCAATCTGATTCCCTTTCGACTGGAACCTGCGCCTGCATCAAATGCTGCAGCGGCCGGGCCTTTCCTGGATATTTTGAGATTGGCCCCTGCCGGTCATGACCGGGCAGTCGAACTACCCCATGCCGAAGCCCAGCGGCTCACGTCGATTCTGGCACGTGAGTTGCCGAATCAAGCACGGATGGAGATGATCAGGATATCGCGAGATCGCGCAGCCCAGCACGAAGTGGCGCAGATTTTGGTGAAATCCACCAGTGCCATTTGTGCGGCAATTGGCGCACAACCGATCCCGCTCGCCGACTTGCCGATTCTGACGAGTTTGCAGGTCATGATGATCTCCGGCATCATGTACGTAAGCGGGCGCGAGCGGAGCCTGCGCGCCGCGACCCAATTTATCGGCGCGCTTGGTGCGAACGTGGGCGCGGCGATGCTTTTGCGCGAAGGCACCCGCGCGATCCTGAAATTCTTTCCCGGCTGGGGAAACGTCGTATGCGGGCTGGTGGCAGGCTCGGGAACATATGCGATTGGCCGCGCCGCGACCGTTTTCTTTATTGATGGTGTTTCATTGAAGGACGCGCGCCGAACGTATCTGAGCAGTCGCAAAAAGCGGGCGCAACTGACTCTGCCGGCTCACGAGTGAAAAATCCGTGCGATGCGCAGAGCCGGGGATATGTGCCAATAACTTGTGAATAAGATCCCCCTGTCCAGCGTATTTTGTTCACACAATTTTGTGAACAAATGCGCTAATTTCTGCACGCCAGCGAGACATTCGTAGCTCTCTTATGAAGCTCTCCGAGATAAGGACGACGCTTCAGAAAATACGTGTCTCACCGGTCAAAACTCTCGGGCAAAATTTTCTGCACGACCAAAATCTTGCGCGCTGGATCGTGAAACAAGCGGAGATAATTCCGGACGATTATGTGGTTGAAATTGGACCTGGCTTGGGCGCTCTCACCAAGCTGACGCTTGAGAAAGGGGCGAACGTTCTGGCAATCGAGAAGGACACGCGCCTCGCGAATTTCCTACGCGAACATCTCAGTCATCCGCGACTCGAAGTACAGAATGCAGATGCTCTGAAGTTTGATCCACGTGTTCTTTTTTCGCAGCGCCGAGTGAAACTGCTCGGTAATCTTCCATACAACATCTCCAGTCAGTTGCTCTTGAAGTTTCTTGAGTATCCTAGTCCCATCTCCCTGTGGATGTGTATGTTACAAAATGAAATGGCGCGCCGCCTTTCAGCGTTGCCATCTACTCGCGATTACGGCTCCCTGACTTTGCGCGTGCAGTTGCATCATCGGGTGCAATATCTGCGTACGATTCCGCCAACTGTTTTTTTTCCAGAACCCGAAGTCGATTCGGCACTCGTGCGAATCTTACCTCGCGACCCACTCGACTTGCCCCCGCGCGATGATGAGTTGCTTACGAAGTTGATTCGGAGCGGCTTTTCTCAGAGAAGAAAGCAGCTTAGGAAACTACTTGGCATGCGTGTCATCAATTGGGATCACGCCGCGTCGATTCTGAGCTTCGATCCCAAGACACGCGCCGAAAAGTTATCGCTCCTTCAGTGGATTGGCCTGGCGAATTACATCGCGCCGCCTGCGCATCCAGCTGCGCTAGCAATGGGAAACGAGCGCTTCCCAGTGGTCGATAAGAACGATCGAATTTTAGGATATGCGCCGCGCTCGGATGTGCATGGGAATAACTTGCGCCATCGTGCCGTCCACATCCTGATTTTCGACCAGGCAGGCGAAGTTTATTTGCAGCAACGCTCGCGGTGGAAGGATCGACATTCTCTGAAGTGGGACTCGAGCGCTGCAGGTCATGTAGCGCCCCGAGAGAGCTATGAAGAAACGGCCCGACGCGAGTTGGATGAGGAACTAGGGATAAATGTTCCTCTGGAAAAGCTTTTGAAGCTTCCCGCCTCCGCAAGCACCGAGCAGGAGTTTGTTTGGCTTTATCGAGGAGAGATTCGCGGCAATCCCATAATCAACCGGAGCGAAATCGAGACTGGTGCTTTTTTCCCTCCGGCCATCATCGATGGTTGGGTCGCAGCACGACCGGAGAATTTCGCACCCGGATTTATTGAATGCTGGAAGGCCTATCGGGGGAAAAAGGGCGCCAACAGCGATAAGCTTACTTGAACCCGATAAATCTCCGCTGAGGCAGCCGGCGCAAGGTCGCGCGCTTGAATTTCCGTGCGGCACGCCTCGCTGCCTCCTTCCCACCGTAGATGCTGTCGCTAAACATCCTTGTAACCACCTGATTGCCGCGAAGGAAATGGACCTGAAAACCATGCGTCTGTCTCTTCGCGCGCCGTTTTGTGTCGATGCGCCGAATGTTCGGTTCCGAATCAGGGTTGGGGCGTCTTCGCATAAGAACCAGTTAACGAGAAGTTATCTAAATAATTCAGGCAATCAATGACCCATGGTCGAGGCACCGCCGCGCCGGAATGTTTCTGGCGAAGGAAGGTTCCAGCCGCTCCATTTTTGGTCGTATTCCGCGGTAGGTAACAGCACGTAACAAGGATGCCGCCGCGCGCGCAACCACGTGATTAACTTCACGAGGTTTGCTTTCGCCATCGTCGTACAGCCTGTGGTCGGCCGATTAACACCACGCCGAATATGGAAAAAAATCGCGCTCCCTGCCCCGGGCACTGGCGGATCGGAATTATGCCGGATCTCAATGAGCCAGTGATAGGCGAAATCGCCCGAGCGCATTTTTTCGTGCGTGTAATTGTCGGGCGGATTCTTGGGATCAATCACGATATGACGATTATAATTCGGCGATTGCGGGTCATCGCTCCACACGTCCGCTTCCGTCACGTGGTGGTACGGATAGTCGGCTCCGGGAGGCAACTGCGTGTCGTATCCGAAAACCTTCCCGATCTCGAATACTCCGGCAGGCGCTCGTCCATCTCGCTCCTTTTTCCGAAGACCGGGCTCGTTTTGTCCGGCAAGGCCTGTTCCCCAGGCAACTCCATTTTTTCCAAACAGCACCGGTAAAGGTCCGCTCACGGCTTCCCAATTTCCGCCCGGCGATCGTTCAAATAATCGCAACTCTCCCCGCGCGGAGTCCCATGTCGGAGCCACGGCAACAATAAGTTGAGTGCAGTCCTCCGGAACTCCTTCAGCGTACACATTGTTTCCCAGCACGGCCAGCCAACAAATCAGTGATCGATATAAAATCGACATAAACCCTCCACAAGAATGCATTCTACTAATTCCGTGACTCTCCCGCCATGACCCGGGAAAATGGATGAATTATTCAATTTTCCTGGCCTCTATCGCCGCGGTATCGGATGGCAAAAACTTTGTACCCCAAAGCCAAAGCACTCCAGCCACCAGCATCATCGCCGACACGACAAGAAAGGCGGCGTTCATGTTTGTACGATCGGCCACGACGCCGATCAATGGCGGAGCAGCCGCGTCTCCCAGCGCGTGAATAATTAAAATATTAAGGGCGAAGGCGGTGGCTCGAACCGAGGGATCCGTAACATTGGCGAGCGCGGTATTTGAGGGGCCGGTGTTAAAAAAGAGAAAGAAGATCGCGATGAACATCATCACCCATGCTGCCGGAAACGGGGTAAAGAGCATGGCGACCGAAAATGGAAAGGCGATCATGATTCCGATTCCTGAGACGAGAAAATAGGAGCCGGCGAAGCGTTTGCGCAGGAAATCACCCGTAAATCCCCCCAACAGCGTCGCCGTTAAGCCAGCGAAGACGAGGATGCCACCAAAAATAATCCGGCTGCTTGGCGGCAGACCGCGATATTGGAGATAGCCAGGGACCCAAAACGCCATGCCGCCGATTGCAAACGTGAGCGCGGTCATTGCCAGCGTGTTCAAAACGTACGATCGGATGCGCACAAGGCCGAGGTAATCGCGCAGAGTCGCTCGACGTTGCTGCTTCAATCTTTCAATTTGTTCGCGCGGATCGCGCCGGATAAAACAGGCAAGACCGAGCAACACACCGGGTGGCGCGACCGCAAAAAATGCCGTCTGCCAACCCCAATGTGAAGTGACAAACCCACCGATGGCATAGCCAATCGCGCTGCCGACCGGAAGTGCGACATAAAAATACGAAAGCGCCCGGCCACGCACCGCCAGGGGAAATAAGTCGGAAATGATGGTTGGCGCGGCGGGCCCGTAGCCCCCTTCACCCACTCCGACGAAGAGCCGCATCGTTAACAGCAACGCAAACGTACTCACGATTCCCGATGCCGCTGTCGCCGCGCTCCACAAAATCACGCTCGCGCCGATGATGAGCCAGCGCGACATCCGATCAGCCAGCCAGCCAAAGATTGGCGCCGAGATCATGTAGCTAACGAGGAATGCAGTCCCGAGAAGACCTGTTAGAAAATGCGCATTTGGATCGTCCGCTCGGAAGAAATGCGCACGAATTTCCGGCTCGACCGACGCAAGCACCTGCCTGTCGATGTAATTGAAGAGATTGATCGCGAGCAGGAGCCACAACGCCGTTGGGCCGCCGGGTGCAGGACGCGCGTTTGATTGCATCGACAATTGCCGATTGCAGTTTGGCCCGCCTCAATTGTAAATCATAAATGATGGCCACCATGTCCGCCGCCGAGCGCGCACTCTATTTAGTCGGCCGGTTGCTGGCGCGTTGCTTTTATCGAGTCAATGCTCTCGGAATCGACAATTTGCCGGAGGACGGATTTCTTCTTTTGCCCAACCACATCACCTGGGTCGATGCCATCGTTCTGCAGCTCGCTTGCCCGCGCCCCATCCGCTACGTTGTTGACCAGGAATATTATCGGAAACCGATCCTGCACCGCTTGCTGCGAGTGCTGGGTTGTATTCCGATCGATACGCGGCATTCGCATTCCGCGATTCGCGCCGCGACGGAAAAAATCGCGGAGGGCGAGATCGTGTGCGTTTTTCCTGAAGGCCGGCTCGAACGCACAGGAACGCTGTTGCGTTTGCAACGCGGTTACAAACTCATCGCACGCTATGCCAATGCAGCAGTTGTCCCGGTATGGCTCGACCAGCTCTGGGGCTCGATCTTTTCGTTTCAGGGTGGAAAATTTTTCAGGAAATTGCCGAAGCGAATTCCGTACCCTGTCACCGTTGCATTCGGTAACCCGCTCGAAGCGGACGCTGCTGATATCGCGACGGTGCGGGAGGAGTTGCTCAAGCTCGGTGAATTTTGTTTCAGCCGGCGGCCATCGCTGAATCGACATCTTGCCGAACCGTGCATCCGCGGATTGAAGAGAAGACCGTTCGCGACAGCCGTCATCGATGGACTCGATCACAGCACCTTGAGCCGCTCGAAATTGCTCGGAGCCGCCATCGCATTGAGCGATTATCTTCGAAAAGAATTTCCCGACGAAAGGATCGCCATCGTCCTGCCTGCAAGCAAAGGATCGATGGTAGCGAACCTGGCCGTGACGCTGGCGGACAAAGTGCCTGTCGATCTTAATTTCACCATGGGACGGGCGGCGAATGAATCTTGCTGCAAGCGCGCCAGCCTGCGGGTCGCAATTTCGGCCACCCAATTCATGGAACGGCTCAAGGATTTTCCGTGGCCGGAACGCGTCCTCAAGCTGGACGAACTGATGCCGCGAATGAAACGCCAGATTTTTTTCTGGTGGATGATGTCGATTCTCCTTCCCGCGCGTTTGCTTTTGCGGCTTTTGAAAATTCCAAAAGAGGGCGGGCACAAGGAAGCAGTTCTGCTTTTTACAAGCGGCAGCACCGGCGAGCCAAAAGGTGCCGTGATCAGCCATCGCAACGTTGTCGGAAATGTCTCGCAGTTCCGGCAATTGCTTGACGCGACGAAGGACGACGCCATTCTCGCGTCGCTCCCGTTTTTTCACACCTTCGGATCAACTGTTACGCTTTGGTATCCGATCATCGAAGGTGTGCGCATTGTCACTTATCCAAATCCGCTGGAAGCGACGAAGAACGCGGCATTGATTGAACGATATAAACTAACGCTCCTGCTGGCGACGCCCACTTTCCTGCGCGGTTATCTGCGCAAAGTGGAACCGGACAAACTGCGCAGTTTGCGGCTCGTGATCACCGGCGCGGAAAAACTGCCCCTCGAACTCGCGAAGAATTTTGAGGAACGCTTCAAACAAAGAGTCTTCGAGGGTTACGGCCTAACCGAGACTTCGCCGGTGGTAAGCGTAAATCTGCCCGAACCGCAATCAACCAAACCGGGCGAACAAGTGCAACCCTCGAGTCGGTTGGGCTCGGTTGGGAAAATGGCCCCCGGAATCGCAGCGGAAATTCGCCATCCCGAGACAGGCGCCAAATTATCTTTGCACGAAAGCGGAATGCTTTGGCTGCGGGGCGTAAATATTTTCGAAGGTTATCTGCACGATCCTGAACGCACTGCGGATGTGCTGCAAGATGTCTGGCTCAATACCGGCGACCTCGGCCGGTTCGACGAAGACGGATTTCTTTACATCGAAGGACGGCTATCGCGTTTTTCAAAGATCGGCGGGGAAATGGTGCCGCATGAGACGATCGAAGATAAGATCGTAGATTCACTCGATCTCTCTGGCAGAGATGAACGCACCGTCGCGATTGTGGGGGTGCAGGACGAAGCCAAAGGCGAAGCGCTGGTGCTATTGAGCGCCGTAGATATCGATCTTGCCGAGCTGCGCAGCAAACTTCACGATGCCGGCGTCCCAAACTTGTGGATTCCAAAACAAGTCCAGCGTGTCGAATCCATTCCGGTCCTCGCCTCCGGCAAACTCGATCTCAAAAAATGCAATGAGCTTGCGGAAAATGACGAATGAGGAATGACGAAGGACGGAAGAATGACCCGCCTTCACGCAGCTTCGGCGCGGCAGGCGAAATCCAAACCATAAAAAGCGTTGATTGCGCGCTTCAGCCAGTTGAGGGTTGTGCCTTCCTTCGTCATTCGTCATTCGTCATTCGTGCTTCGTCATTCTAGTCATTCGTCATCGGCCATTCATTCCGCATTCCACCGGCTTGCAAATCGCACAGCAGCAATTTTTATGAAGCTGCTCTTTGGCTGCGTGGCGCGAGTCTATGTTTTGCGGCGCGGAAATTCGAATCTCGCCGGTGGATTTCTGCTGGCGTCAAATCACATCAGCCATTTCGATCCGTTTATCATTTCGTCGGTCGTGCGGCGCAAAATCGATTGGATGGCCATGGCAGAATTCTTTCCGCTTCCGCTGCTCGGTTTTTTTTTGCGGGCCGTCGATGCATTTCCGGCGGAACGAAATCGCGCAGATCGCAAAACCATCCGAACCGCAATTGAGCGGCTGAAGCAAGGACGGATCGTAGGCCTTTTTCCCGAAGGCGGCATTCGCGACGGCGCACGTTCGCTGCTGGAGGGCGCCGCGCTGCGGCCGGGCGCATCGACACTTGCGCATATCGCCGGAGTTCCAATTCTGCCGTGCGTGATCGTCGGCAGCGATCGCCTCTACTCAAAGAGCCGCTGGCTGCCGCTGCGGCGCACGCCGATCTGGATCGCTTTTGGTGATCCGATCCCGCATTTTCCCGATCTCGAAAAATCTGCCGCGCGTGCGTGCATCGAGCACGAATTGGCCCACGCGTTTAAACTTCTCTACGCTGAGTTACGCGAGAAGTTTTCGCTCACATCGGACGACTTGCCACAGCCGCCGCGGGAACGCTTTGGACTGCGCGGACATGTCCGCGCTCTCAAAAGCGCCGATCCCGTCATTGCGGGGCCGCACTCCAAAACTGCTCGTTTTGCCGCAAGCGGTGTCGATTGGCTCATGTGCGCATCGATCAACCTCCTTCAGTTGCGTCACAGGCTGCACGCGCGCAGTCGTGAGGAAATGGAGCGCTATGTGACGACATGCGAGAAGCTCACCGCCGAAGACTATTACGCCGTGCCGAACGGCGCAGAAATTGCCACCGTAATCTCCGATCGACCCGGCGCCACAATTACATGGCAGAGTCCGATCGATACAAAGTTTCCAGCGAACAACGTCGCGCGTGCTGATTTTTTTTCGTGTGCGCAGGGCTGGCGTGCGCCGACCGTTCTCATGTTGCACGCGCTCATGTCCGCGAGCCACATCGGATATCGTCGCTACGCGGCGCGCTTTAATAAACTGGGATGGAACGCGTGCTTCGTTCATCTCCCATATCACTATTCACGTGTCCCACGCGGGCATTGGAACGGGGAGCTCGCTATCACTGCCGATCTCATCCGCAACGCAGAGGGGCTGCGTCAGGGCGTGATCGAGTTGCGCCAACTGATGGCAATATTGCGCGAGCGCGGCTGCACTGAGTTTGGCTTGCTCGGCACTAGTTATGGCGGATGGATCGGTGCCCTGCTGGCGATGGTGGAGCGCGATTTCCGTTTCGTAGCGTTGATGGCGCCGATTGTGAATGTTGAGCATGCGATCTGGGAGAGCCCGGCGACGAGATTCATGAGGCGCGAATTGCACCGGGCAAACATCGAACCATCTCTTATTGCCCGGCATTTTCACCTGAGTTCTCCAATGCATAATCTCCCGCTATGCGATGCGGACCGCGTGCTCTTTGTCGCCGGCGAATTCGACTTGATCGCGCGACCCGACGATGTTGAGAAAATCCACGGACATTGGTGCGGCTCAGAGCTGCTGCGCGTGCCGCAAGGACATTTCGGTTATCGCATGTTACGCGAAACAATCGCGCGATTGAAGGAGCGCGGATTATAGATGTCGACTTCGCATTTAGTTTCGCGAATCCGACGGAGGCGACTTGATTCCAAGAAATTCCAGACTTGGTCCAAGGTCGCTGAACGCTGCTTCCGCAAGAACATTGTGACCTTCGGCGGATGCATGCCAGCCGTCCACTGGATGGAGCAATTCCGCGCGGCTCAAATCAGCTGTCGCTAAGGCATCCGAATAACGCACCTGCACATTCACATTGTCCGCAAGGGCGCGGTTCAATTCGCTTACCATCGCGCGCAGTTCCTTATTCACCATCGCGCCAAGACGAATCAAATTCGACCGGTAAGCTGGCCGAAAGGAGGTGAAATATTTGTAGGCGGTTTCAAGATGCGGGTACCGAATCGGGTCTTGCGTTCGAAGGCGCTCTGCGATTTCGCGCCCTTTGAAGTACGCCTCGAAATTGACGAGACCATACACCACGATCGCAACCCGGTGACGCTGCATTCGCGCGCCCTCAATCAGCCGCCGCATCTGTCGCGCGAAATTTTCTCGAAAATGCCGGCTGTGTCGCTGCAAACGACTCTCTGGTTGGTCCAGTTCGCTCCGCGGACTTTGCCACGCCCAATCGATGTTGTTGTGTCCGATTGCGATCAGAACCAGATCGGGAAAGCGCTCCGCCGCCAGCAATTCGCCAATTTGTCCGGAAAAATTGCGCGTCCGAAGAATTCTGCGAAAAAAATTCTGCCGTTCGCACTCGCGATCTACTAGGGCGCCGATGCCCGCGTATTCCATCGCGACAAATGGGCTCAACGTCTCCAGCCTCTTGCAAACGCTCCGAATGCTCGCGGACGAAAAATCGGTGTCGAGAAACCAGTTGTTGCCACAACAAGTGCGGGCACGCCAAAATGTGCTCAGAACCGACGAGACATACATGCCGGTGCAAACGCTGTCGCCGATCATGGCAACGTGCGGCAGTCGCGCGACCAGTTCAGCCCAGGTAATCTTCCGATTCCGGTAGGCGAGATAATCAGGATGAAACCGCGACTCTGGCTCGGCTATACGCTCCAGAACGTTCGCACTGATCACCCGAACAGGCTTCTTCATGAGTTCCCTCAATCCAACCAATCCATCGCCCTGAGCAATCGTCGGAACTCCGGGTCGTCGGTCCAAAGCTCGGGCAACCAGTCACCGATTGGCTGGCGTTTCCACCATGCTTTGTCGCCCAACGGGGCAAACTCATAACGATAAAGTCGTGCCCGAATGTAATGAGGCGGCGCGTCAGGGAACGGATTGTTGGCCAGGAGCGAAAGCGTAGCGCGATCGTTGTGCAAAAGTTTCCAGACGAAATGCAGTGTCCATGGGTATTCGGCGGGTGATGCCATGGCCGCGAACCAGATTTGCCAGTCGATTCGCGGTTGATACGGCGCGACGAACGGCGGTCGCCGGTCTGGATTCCCCGGCTTGGCTTTGAATTCGTATTCCTTCCATCTGGTGTCGCCTGTGATCAATGCGTCATCGGTTCCCTCAAAAATAATTTCGAGACGTTCACGCCCCACGCTACCAAATGCCCCATAAGTGTTTACGAGGTCGAGCGGATCATAGGAGTAATTCATCAGTTGCCGCCCGGAAACGAGATTGAGCACCGGTGCAATGCTCAGATACGCAACCAGAATCGACAGCGCGACGGTGATCGCCGCGCCGATTCGAGACGGTTTGGATTCCTGCGCGGCCCGCTCCGCCCGTCGAACCAACGCCTTCGGCAAAAGGCGTCGAAAGAACGTGTCGTCGAAGCAGGCGAGGAAAGGAATGATCGTCAGATAATTCAGAAAGGAAAGATTCCCGCTGATGATGAGAAAGATTTGAAATGTGACCAGCAGTACTCCTGCGATGTGCCGCGCGGTCCGTGGACCGAACGAAAACCATGGCACGACGAGTTCGACGAAGTGGTTCCAGGCCGTCTCCAACTTGAGCGACCAATGCGGCGAAAAATGCAGATAACGACTGATCGGATTGGGGATCGGCTGCGTTTCGTAGTGATAGTAAAGGCAGGTCAGATCGCGCCAGCAGGAGTCGCCGCGAAGCTTGATCAGCCCGGCACCAATCATGATGCGAAACCCGAGCCAGCGAAAAAGCCAGAAAACGAGGATCGGCGGACGGCATTTCGGGAATGGGCGGCCATCGATCAATGGGCAAAGAAAGATCGACAAAAACCCGGTCTCAAGCAGTTGAATCTCCCAGCCGTAGCCGTACCAGATTTGGCCGATATGAACAATCGACATGTACATCGCCCAGAGAATCGTGAGAAGGAGCGCATTCGCATACCCGCCAAGAACGACCAGCGACAAACCGAAACCTGCCCAGGCAAAGATCGACAGTGTGTTGTCTGAGATTCCAAACCAAAAGAGCGTCGGGACTTGCAACATGCCGGCCGTTCGCGAACCGAGCTCGGTTTGGATAAGGCTAAGGAAATGGTTCGCTGGTGTTAATCCATGCTCGCCCACCAAGGGGACGAGCTGCTGGGCGGCAACGAGAAACGCAACCGCATAAACGAGACCCAGCAGTCGCAGAATAACAAATCGCGTCAACCAATAGGAGTTTCCGCGTGCGAAAAGCTTATCGAGGATGTTTTCGTCATTCATGGCATCGACATTGGCGAGCGTGTGCCTCAAAGGTTCAACGCTCAACATAGATTGTTCAACCAACGCGCGATCCGAAACTCCGGCATCAGCTTGCCAGCGCGCGAAAGAAATTGCCAAGGGGGGGAATTGAACCCCCCGACCAACCCCGAATGCTTTCGTGGCTGCTCTACCGCTGCAAGTGATAGATTGCTAGCTTCGGATTCTTCTTTCGCTTTAGCGCACTTTCAATCCTTCGCGCCTCAGGTAGCGTCGGGACCTCTTTCTTGGCGATAATTTCAAGCTTCTCCCTAAGGCGCTTCGTCGTCGCGGTATGCCCACGCAAATGCTGGGCGTAGCGAGTATCAAGATCAACCGCTGAACAATGTAATGTCGACCAGAAGATCCGCGCAGAATGTAAACCCAAGGCATACAAAAGAAACTGCCAGGGGGGAGAATTGAACTCCCGACCAAGGGCTTATGAGTCCCCTGCTCTACCGCTGAGCTACCCTGGCGCTAATTTTCTCTCGATTATAATAAACCACCCCGCACCGACCAACCCGAATGCTTTCGGGGCTGCTCTACCCCGACATTCGTCGGGGCGGGCCGCTGAGCTACCCTGGCGTCGCGACGAAAAGATTCGACGGCGCGTCGCGACATGTCAACGGAGCGTAAACTTACTGTTTCGCCTTCGGAATGTACGCGGCGAGATCTTTTTCATGGCCACAAAACGCGGCCATGAAACAGACTCCGCCATGCTCCGTGACAGCCCCAACCCAGCCTTCTTGATGAACATACTGCCACCCGGGAAACCGCAACACGGCCCCCGATTTGACGTCCCTCTCCGCTGGAAAGAGAAAAAATTGCATGCGTTTCTCGGCGACCCAGATTTGGGCGACGCGTTGTGACTGATCGTCCTCAAAAACGCGGCAGCCAATCGTGTGAAAATCGGCAAACTCCGGGGGCACGTCGTAATGTTCCAGCCCGTGTTTCATAAAAAACAAATCACTCAAAGTCCCCGCCTCGGCGTTCACCGGATCGAGAACGACCGATCGGGTCGAGCCGGCGATTGTCAACAATTTCCGCGCGGTCGCCGAACCCGGAAAATCATTTAGGCGTGCAACAAACTGAAAGACGAGCACCCCGGCGATTACGACAAGAGCGATCCCGACCGCGAGAACGGCTGGGTTACGCAGGGTTTTTTTCCATGTCCATTTGGAAGGCGAAAAGAGGTCTTTAGTAGAGAACCATTCGGCAGTGGCCGGCGGGATGGGGATAATACGAACTAATTCGGCCACCGCCCGATCAAAGCTCTGTTGATTCGCAAATTCGTTCGAATCACTCGCACGGAAGACGGCTGAGCGCATCGAACGATCCCGGATGCGCTCCTTGCCGATCGGCGCGCAATTCAGGAGCGCTCGCTTGCGACGCGATAACCGCGGCGTTTTCATACTTTCGTCTTTTCAGGAAGCATGGCATCCAGCCATGCTTGAAATTGTCGTCGTCCCAGCGCGAGTAAACGCGAAAGCTCGCTTAGCTTGAGTTCCGCCAACTCGAGAATTTCGCGGTAATCGAATTCATCGAGATAAAAAAGGGCAAGCGCCGTCCTCTGAGGATCTGGCGCAGCGGAAATCCAAATTGCCAGTTGGGTGGGGTCAAGCTGCGCAATTTGTGACGAAGCCGCTGAAGTGATATCACGCTCCTCCAACTGGAGAGGCTCGGCTTGTAAGTCGGTTTCGCCTGCTTCCAAACAACGCCAGCGCGCGTCGCGGAAAATCCAAAATCGCTGGTTTGGCAGTTCCCCATGAGCGGCGCGCAGAGCCGCCTCACGCAAGGTTGTCTCAAAAATTTCCTGTGCTTTGCGTGGATCGCCCAGCATCAAAAAACAAAAGCGATAAAGCTGCGGTAAATTTTGTTTCGGAGCGGCCACGCTGATTTTTCAAAGCGGAACGTTACGCGCCTCGACCCGGAGGACAAGCATTTGTAGCCGCTTTCCTACGGGAAGCACGTCGCTGATGTGTTTAACAACCACCTGCCGCGCCGCCCACAGGGCGGCCGCTACAGTCTCTCCAAACGGCGCGCTACTTCTTGGGCGTTCTCTCGACTGTTGAAAGCGGAAACGCGGAAATATCCTTCGCCTTGGGCACCAAAGCCCGCGCCGGGCGTGATAACCACGTTTAAGTCGCGCAGCAAGCGATCGAACATTTGCCAGCTTGTCATGCGATCGGGCGTTTTCACCCAAATGTAAGGCGCGTTAACGCCGCCGAAAACCGTCATGCCAGCTTCGGCCACAGCTTCGCGCAAGATTTTTGCGTTGCCCATGTAATGATCAATCAATACGCGAATCTGTTGCCGTCCTTCCGGAGTATAAAGCGCGGCCGCGCCACGCTGCACCGGATAACTCAAGCTGTTCGCCTTGGTGCTCCAGCGTCGATGCCAAAGATGATGCAGTGGCATTCTTTTTCCTGACTCCGTTCGCGCAAGCAATGATTTTGGCATGACCGTAAACCCGCAGCGCACGCCAGTGAAACCGCCATTCTTGGAAAAACTGCGTAATTCCACCGCGCAATCGCGCGCGCCCGGAATTTCGAAAATCGAGCGCGGAATATTTGGTTGAGAAACATACGCTTCATAAGCAGCGTCATAAAGGAGCAGCGCCTCGTGTTCCTGCGCAAAATCGATCCAGCGCGAAAGCTGTTCGCGAGATGCAACCGCTCCGGTGGGGTTATTGGGAAAACAAAGATAAACCAGATCGACGTGTTCTCGCGGCGGTTCGGGAACGAATACGTTGTCAACGATGCACGGCAGATAAAGAAGACCCTCGTAGCTGCCGTCTGACTTCGCCGGACCACTGTGTCCCGCCATGACGTTGGTATCGACATAGACCGGATAGACCGGGTCCGGGACTGCGACTTTGTTTTGGTCGCCGAGAATATCGAGGATGTACCCGCAATCGCATTTCGATCCGTCCGAGACAAAAATCTCATCATCGGCAATCTCGATATTGCGGTCGCGATAATCGTGTTGCGCGATTGTCGATCTTAGAAATTCGTAACCTTGCTCGGGACCGTAGCCGCGAAAGGTTTCACGTTTCCCGAGTTCATCTACCGCCTGCTTCATCGCGTCGATCGCCACGGGTGGGAGCGGCTCCGTGACATCGCCGATTCCGCAGCGAATCAAACGTTTGCTCGCTTCGGGATTCGCCTCGCAAAACTCGCGGACACGGCGCGCAACCTCCGGAAACAGATATCCAGCCTGAAGCTTGAGATAATTTTCGTTTAGATACGCCATTTCTTCTGCGATCGTCGGACCGTACAAGGTTAGCGGCGGTCACAGACCGCCGCTACCAGGAAGAATTTGCTGGCGCGAATCAGTAAGCCTTTCCGACCGCGTCCCAGTTTACTACATTCCACCACGCCTTAAGGTAATCAGGCCGGCGGTTTTGATACTTGAGATAATAAGCGTGCTCCCAAACGTCGACACCAAGAATCGGAGTGTTTCCATCCATAAGCGGACTGTCCTGATTCGGGGTGGAAATAATTTCAAGCTTCTCACTCTTGTTTTTGATGAGCCACGCCCAGCCACTGCCGAAACGGCCCACCCCGGCAGCTGCAAGTTTCTCTTTGAAATCATCAAAACTGCCAAAGGTGGATTTGATGTCATCGGCAAGTTTGCCTTTCGGCTCGCCACCTGCGTCTGGCCCCATGATTTTCCAGAAGAAGGAATGATTGGCATGGCCACCGCCGTTGTTTCGCACGACTGTCCGAATATCTTCCGGAACAGCGCTTAAATCGCTGATCAAATCCTCGACCGATTTCTTTTCCAGATCGGCCTTGCCTTTGATCGCCTTGTTAACGTTGTCTATGTAAGCTTGGTGATGCTTGGTGTGATGGATTTCCATCGTGCGCGCGTCGATGTGCGGCTCCAGAGCATCGTAGGCGTAGGGTAATTTTGGTAATTCGTAAGCCATAATGTGTAAAATTAGATCGAAACGCTGCTAACGACAGGATTTATTTTTCTCGCGAGAAAGACGCTGAATCTTCGGGGCTAGCTGCGATTCACCGAACCGCCGGGATGGCGCGTGATCGGCATCCGACCAGGGCGACTGAAGGTCAATCGCCCCTACCCATCGCAGCGATAAAAACTCGGACGATGTCCGAGACCGCTGCGATAATTCACATAGGTCGCCAGAGCAAGCAGCGGAAAATTCTGGCGGTACATGTCGTATTTCAAATAAAAGACGCGCGGAAACCCGGTGCCGGTAATTTGCTCTTCATCCCATGAGCCGTCCGGTTTTTGCGAGCCCAGCAAGAAACGCAAGCCCCGCTGAATACTCGGCCGATCGAGATCGCCGCACGCACAGATGGCCATCACTGCCCATGCCGTTTGCGATGCTGTGCTCTCGCCGATGCCTTTGGTCGCCGGGTTGTCGTAGGTCTCGCATGTCTCGCCCCAGCCCCCATCGCTATTCTGACAGCTCTCGAGCCAATCGCGCCCGCGCAAGATCCAGTCCTGCGTCATGTCCTGGCCGATCGCGCGCAAGCCGCGCAGCACTTGCCAGGTACCATAGATGTAATTGACGCCCCACCGGCCGTACCAGGAACCGTCATCGTCTTGCGTGTCGATCAAATATTGGACGGCGTCGCGGACGCACTTCGCTTTGGCGTCGAAACCAATGTAACCGAACAATTCCAGTGTGCGCGCGGTCAGGTCACTGCACGTTGGATCGAGAATCGCATTGTGATCGGCAAACGGCATGTCTTCCAGCCACGGCGTCGTCACGTTCTTGTCAAACGCTGCCCAACCACCATCGCGACATTGGAAACTCAGCTGCCAACCAAGCGCGCGGCGAAAGATCTCGTTGAGTGATTGTGGATCGTTCGGCCGCACCAGCCGCAATGCCATTAGCACCATCGCCGTGTCATCGGTATCTGGGTAATAAATGTTGTTATACTCGAACGCCCACCCGCTCGCTTCCGGATGAGAATTGTTTACCGCCCAATCTCCGCGAATACGCACTTCCTCGTTGATCAGCCAATCGGCGGCCCTTTGCAGCGCGGGATGCTCCGGGGAAACGCCGGATTCCGCCAGCGAGATGATGTTGATCGCAGTGTCCCAAATAGGCGACAGACATGGTTGTATGCGAAAATCGTCGGGATCGTCGACAAAGAGTTCGGCGAAATCTTTTTCCGCTTTGGCGTAAACGGGATTTGTTTTCGAGTAACCAAGAGCGCGTAACGCGATCAGGCAGTTCAGCATCGCCGGATACACCGCCGCGAGGCTGTCGCTCCCCTCGCCAATTCGTTCGACTATCCACCGCTCCGCTTTTTCAAGCGCTCGCCGGCGCAGCGGGCGAAACCCGAGCGGATGCAGGAATTTCAGAACATCTTCGACTCGCAAAAAGAAATTGCGCCAGGTCCAGAAGCGTTCGCTCCGAGGAAGTCGCAAATCGCCTTGCTCAGTGCCGATGGGATAAAGCTCGTGCAATTGCTTTTCGCCGGGCAACACGCGAGTCGGTTTAAAATGGTTGATGATAGCCAGCGGCACGAGCATGGCCCGGCTCCATGACGACATTTTGTAAATGTGAAACGGCGCCCAGCTCGGAAGGAGGACCATTTCCGCAGGGATCGTCGGCAAATATTTCCATGGAAATTGTCCCAGGAGCGCAAGATAAAGCTTGCTGAAGGTATTCATCTGAGGAATACCGCCGAGGCGCATGATGTTAGAGCGCGCTTCATGCATGAATGGCGCGTCCGCCGAGCAGCCAGCTAGTTTCAACGCAAAATATGCTTTCACGGAAGCGTTAATCTCGCTCGGGCCGCCGTGATAAATATTCCAGCCGCCATCCAAAAGCTGCCGTTTCAAAATGTGCTGGACGCAACGCCGCTGCAATTGCCCATCAACTTCGCCGCACCAGTGCATGAAAAGGACGTAATCGGAGCAGAGTGTGCTATCAACCATCAGCTCGCCGCACCAATGCCCGTCGGTCTTCTGTTGCCGCAAGAGATTTTCTTGCGCGCGCTGGATGGCTTCCGAAATCTCGGCGTCGCTGGCGGAATATGACTGCGCGAGATCGGGTCGTGCGCTTGGCAAAGAAATTACGTCAGAGGACCTGTTCATGCTCGATCTTGGACCTGTCGATCCATTAACTGCTCGAAGTTATGATGCCTGCGCTGAAGCTTCGGCATTCTTTCCCGTGAGATGTCCGTTTCCAGAACTCACGCCGTTATACGCAAGAACTTCGCTGCCACGGCCGGTCGGTGTCGGTTTCGGGCCGAAATTGAATTTCACCGTTTTCCACGTGTCGCCGCGCTGGGCTTGCAGGCCCAAGGTTGCAGTCGGCTCGTACCCGCAGTGCACCATGCAGTTTTCGCAACGACTGTCGCGCGCTACGCCGTTCACAACGCCGTACCGGTCCCACTCGGTTTTTTCGAGAAGTTCCGCATAGGTCGAATAGTGACCGTCGGTCATGAGATAGCAGGGACCCTTCCAGCCGCGAATATTTCGCGTCGGAATTGCCCAGGCTGAACAGGTCAAATCGCGCTTGCCGCCGAGAAATTCAAAATAAACCGGCGTCCCAAAAAATGTGTATCGATTCATCCATTCCTCTATTTTTTGGAACTTCTGAATGGTCATTGCGCGGGTGAGAAAGAAATTCTCTGGACGCAAATTGAGCCGCTTGACCATGTCTTTCTTGGCGGCGTCGTACTCGTATCCGGGAGTAATCGTGTGGCCATCCACGCCGAGATCGGAAAGGTAATCGAACATCTGCTCGATCTCCTGCATGTCGGTTTCTTTGTAGATGGTCGTGTTGGTGGCGACTTGGTAGCCGAGCAGCTTGGCCATCTTGATCGCAAGGATGCACTCCTTGAAAACGCCTTCGCGCTCCACGATGAGATCGTGCGTGCGCTCGAGCCCGTCGAGGTGAACGTTCCAGTACATCCAGCCTGTCGGTCCGATCGTCGGCTTGGCCACATCCTTTGGGCCTTTCCGAATCTCCGCTGCATCTTTCTCGGTCATCAAATTCGCGCCGAGCAATGCCGCAATTTTTGCTTCGACAAACTCCGGCTGAATCGACAATTGCGACGCAAGCCACTCGCGCATTTTCTTGCGCATGAACATGGCGTTGGTGCAGATGTAAACGATCCGTTTTTGCTCGAGCAACCCTTCCACCAGCGCTTCGATATGCGGGTAAATCAACGGTTCGCCGCCGCAGATCGAGATCATCGGCGCGTCGCACTCGACCGCCGCCCCGAGGCAATCCTCCAGGCTCATCATATCCTTCAGAGAGGTGGAGTATTCGCGAATCCGCCCGCAACCGGTGCACGTCAGGTTGCAAGTGTGCAACGGCTCAAGTTGGAGCACCGTGGCGAACTTCTTCGTGCCACGCAACTTATGCCCGATCATGTAGGCCGCGATTTTCGCCGTGAGCGGGAGTGGAAATCTCATAAAAGCGAGGATAGTAACAAGACCTGCTGGCGTGTCAACCGGCCGCCTGAGGAAGAAACGCGGAGCCTTTTGGTTGGAAGTCCGCAAAATCTTCCCCAACATCGCCCGGAGCGCAATGGTTCAAATGATTTCGTTTCTCGCCTAGATTGTGTCCGTATGTATCGACAATCGGATCAGCCGACTCCATGCCAGCCGCGCCGGATCAAACTGACGGCGATCGCGGCAAGAAGGAGCGCGATTATTTTCGAAACGCCGCGCAACCCCTGTTGGCCTATCCAGCGGGTGAACTGGTCGGCATTCCAGAACGCGATCCCGACCAGCGCGAGATTTAACACGAGCGAGACCAGTGTAAATACCAGGCCGACCGTATCGACCAGAATAAGCAGCGCAGTCAGTAGCGCTGGCCCGGCGATCAGAGGCATCCCGAGCGGAACAACGCCAAATTCGTTGCCGCCTCCGCGATCCTGTGGCCCAAGACTGAGCAATTCGCGGCCTGCCAGTCCAAGCAGAATAAGACCGCCCGCGACTTGAAAATCCGCCACCGTGATCCCAAGCGCAGCGAAGATGATTTTGCCAAGAAAGATAAAACCGATCGCGATGCCGAGGGCCGTGATAATTCCCAGGAGCGCCTGCCGCTTTCGCTGTTCACGCGAAACGCTCGTGCCAAGGCCTAAAAAAATCGCAACGAGCCCTATCGGGTCGATGGCGACAAAGACTGGGATAAAGGCGAGGAAGAATTTCTCGATCATCATGGCGCGGACATCCCGGCTCCCGGTTCTCGCCACAGATGAACACAGATGGAACACTGATTCATCAAAATTCCTTCGCCCATCTTTGAAAATCTGTGTAAATCTGTAGCCGATCTTCTTCTCCAAATCCCACACTCAAAACTCATGAAATCCACATTTCTTTGCCTGCCAGTAATCCTTGTCGCTTTGAATTCAAATCTTTCGGCCGCTCAACTGAAGACGGTCGATGATTTCCGCGCTGCGGCGGCGAAGGCAAACGCGGTCCTAACGGTTCCCGATTGGGAACAAACACCGGAAGCGGTCGAGGCTTCCATGAAAGATGCGATCGCCAAAGCGAACACTGCGCTGGATCAGATCGGCGCCCAGGACTTGGGCGAAGTTACGTTTAAGAGCACCGTCGTTGCGCTCGATGATCTGGCCTACCAGGCCGGAATTGCGGCGAACAGGGCGACGCTGATCAAAGAGACAAACACAAATCCCGCGATGCGCAGCGCGGGCGAGAACGCGGTGAAGGCGTTTCAAGACTGGGCGGTCGGAATTGATTATCGCGAGGACGTTTACAAAGCGATCAAAGCTTTCGCCGATACGAATCCGAAGCTCTCGGGCGAAGACGCGAAACTGCTCAAGGAAACATTGCGTGATTACCGGCGCGCTGGCCTGAACCTTCTGCCCGATCAACGCAAAGAAGTCGAACAACTGCGCAAGGAATTGTCCAAACTCGGGACCGATTTCGACACGAATATCGTTAAGGCGAGCGCGCCCGTGATTTTTACAAAGGCCGATCTCGATGGCCTGCCGGAGAGTTTCTTCGCCTCGCCCGGTATCAAGACCGGAGACGACGCTTACACGGTCATGGCAAATGTTACCTGGCAATTCAATACCGTGGAGGAAAATGCGAAGAGTGAAGCCACGCGCAAGAAGCTTTACGTCATTCGCGAAACTCTCGCGAAAGACACAAACGTCCCCGTCCTCAATCAAATGCTGGCGCTCCGGAACAAGATTGCGCTGCGGCTGGGTTACAAATCATGGGACGACTTCCAAACCGAGGTCAAAATGGCCAGGACCGGCGCGAATGCGAAGAAGTACATCAGCGACCTCGTCATTGGAATCCAACCGAAGTTCGATAGCGAAGTCGCTGAATTACAAAAGCTAAAAGCCGCCGATACGAACGATCCAAACGCCAAAATCGACGTCTGGGACTGGCGCTATTACAGCAACCAGCGGAACAAACAGAAATACGATGTCGATAAGGAAGCTCTGCGCGCCTATTTCCCGTTCCAAAAGGTGCTCGACGGGATGTTCAACATCTATCAGAGCATTTTCGGTCTGAAGTTCGAAAAGATCGCCGTGCCTTACAAATGGATCGATGATCTGCAGCTTTATCTCGTGACGGACTCCCCCACTGGCGAGCCGCTCGGGATGTTTTATCTCGACATGTTTCCGCGGGAAGGAAAATTCAATCACTTCGCGCAGTTCGATGTTATCAGCGGCAAATTGTTGCCGGATGGAAAATACCAGCGGCCAACGGTCGCGTTGCTCTGTAATTTTCCACCGGCGAACGCAGACAAGCCATCTTTGTTAACGCACAGCGACGTGGAAACGTTGTTCCACGAATTTGGTCACGCTCTGCATTCGATTGTCACTCGCGCCAAGTACGGCCGTTTCGCTGGAACCCATGTGCCGGGTGACTTTGTCGAAGCGCCCTCGCAGATGCTGCAAAACTGGGTCTGGGACAAAAAGGTACTAGACACGTTCGCCGCCGATTACCGCGATCCATCGAAAAAGATTCCAGGGCAGATCATTAATAAAATGAACGATGCCAAGCTGGCCAACGCCGGTGTTTTTTACCGCCGCCAATTCGCGTTCGCCTCCCTCGATCTCACTCTGCACGATCAACACGCCGAAGATGCGCCTTACGATTGCGTGGCAATCTCAAACCCGATTCTGGAAAAAGTTTTTCTCCCAATCGATCCGAGCACGACGTTTGTTTCGTACTTTGGCCATTTAAACGGTTACGATGCCGGTTACTACGGTTACGCCTGGGCCGACGCGATCGCGGCCGACATGGCGACCGTGTTTGAAAAGGCCAAGGACGGTTACTTCGACAAGCAAGCCGGCTTGCGATTGCGTCGTGAAATTTACGAGCCGGGCGACTCGCGCGATGTCAACGTCTCGATCGAAAAGTTCCTGGGACGGAAGCAATCGGTCCAACCATTCTTGAAAAAGATCGGTATCGGTCCGCAAGACAAAAAGAAAGCGCCCGCCGGGCCGTCTCAGGAAGCGAGATAGCAGCGGATCTCACCACGGATGAGCGCAGATGAGACACTGATTCCTTCCGCCTATCTGTGAAAACCTGCCTGCCAAACCGGAGCCTCGCGAAGACCGGTGTCAATCTGTGGGTAGTTTTCCTCTACTCGGGATCAGTATCTCACCACAGATGACCTTCCTTCGGCAACCAGGTAAGCCCGCGTGACAATTTCCCTGTCCGAATCTGCGGAGCAATCGAGAAAAATTCAACGCCTTGATCCGCTGTTAATCGCGGCACTGGCGCTTGCGTTCCTTTTTTGTCTGCAGGGCATCACTTGGGGGCGGGTCGAATGCTGGAATCGCAGTCAAATCGCACTGCAAAGTTTGCGCGCGCTGCGGCCGGGTAACTACATGAAGCCGCCGTTTCACATCTACCTAAACCACGTTTTCGTGGTCTGGCCAATCACCGCGGCTCTGCAAATCGCCCAAGTGCCGAAGGAAAAAGTTAAAGTCGCCAATTCGGCAAAGTTGACCGGATCGCGGTTAGTGACGCTTGCGCTTTATCTCGGCACAATTGCACTCGCTTATGGTTTTAGTCGTCGAGCCTACGGAAGATTTTCTGCGGCTATCATCGCGTTTGCTTTTGCCACGAGCGCCGGATTTGTCACTTACGCGCATTTCCTCACTGCCGATATGCCGCTCTTATTTTGGATGCTGGCGGCGTTTTGGGCCGCGCACCGGCTCGCATCAGCTCCTAGCACGCGGAACTACGCTGTCGCTGGCTTTTTGACCGGCATCGCAATCGCGACCAAATACAACGGGCTGGCAGTCGGAATCGCGCTTCTTGTCGCGCATTTCTTCGCGACAAAAGACGCGGGCCTTCGAAGGATAATTCTTAGTCGTCAACTCGGGATTGGATTGGGCATGGTCCTCCTCGGATTTCTGTTCGGATGCCCGACTGCGCTTTATGAGCCGAGAAAATTCTGGAACGATTTCATCTACAACTACACCGTCACGCCCCGTTACTCAGGTCAACCGGACCGTGCCAATTATCTTGGCGCTCTTGCCCGAGTTCCCGAGATTGTCGGAACTCCCGGCGCGATTTTGATCGCCGGCCTCGCGATTTTAAGCTGCATTCTGATCCTGAGACGACGCGACCTCAGCGATGCCGCAACGCGCGGATTCATCCTAAGCAGCGCTGTATTTCTCCTCTATTTTTTGAAAGTGGGGGCGTTCCCGCGAACTGAAACGCGCTACGTTTTACCCGCCGTTCCGTTCCTGATTTTGATGATTGGTCCGGCGCTGCAGACGTTCGAACGCCGAAAATGGATTCTGGCGCTACTCGTGCCAGTCCTGATTTACAACTGCATTTGCAGTTATCTGGTCGGGAAGCGTTTCAACAATGATCCGCGGATGAAGGCGCAACTTTGCATCGTGAAAAACGTCCCGCGCGGCAGCGTGATCGAATCAAGCGGTACCTGTCCACATTGGTCGAAACTGCCGGACTTCGATGCCAGCGAAATTAATCTTGGCCGACCCGGCCGGCCCAGCCCGCCAGCTCGAGACATCACTGACTTGCGCCTACCTCTTATGCCGGGTCGCGTCGAGTTGTTCCGCAAGACTTTTCCCGAATGGGTGCAACCCCTCGTTGCCGAGAAAGAAGGAAATCCCGACCAAGGACTGTTCACCGCCGCCGCCTTGGAGAAGCGCAATCCAAATTACATCACCATTTATTCGCTGGATTATCGCGTGCCCAGCGAAACGGTGCGCAGATATTACGGTGACCTTCTTACTGCGAAATTCCCTTACGCCATCGTGTTCGATGCCGACACACCACGTGCGCCGAAATGGATTTACCCGCGCACGATCGATCACCTACGGGGACGCATCACTATTTTGCAGCGGAAAAATTGAAGACCTTGTTTGCCAATCGAGTCGCCCTCGCTGCCATCGGCGTAGCGATGGCCCGATTGTTGACGTCGCATCAACGCACGGAATCGGATATCGATGCAGAACGCGCCTGCAGCTTGCGCTACATTGAGGTATGAAAACCGCACGCTTGCTCGTCGCAATTCTTCTCGCTGGTGCACTCTCGTCCCTCGCCACGGATGAACTGGCAGAGCGTTTGCAGCCGGCGCTGGAAGCGATCACACCGGACGGCTTGCTCGCGCATATCAAGATTCTCGCATCGGATGAATTCGAAGGACGCGCGCCTGGGACGAAAGGGGAGGAACTTTCGGTCAGATACATCGCCGATCAATTCAAGCAGATTGGCCTGAAGCCGGGAAATCCGGACGGGACTTACACCCAAGAAGTTCCGCTCGCTGGGATCAAGAGCGAACCGAAAATGTCGTTCACCGTTCGGGACAAAACGATCGACCTGAAATACCCCAACGATTTCGTTGCGTCATCGGCCCGTCTCGAACCAGAAATTAAGATTGACAATTCAGACGTGATCTTTGTCGGCTACGGAATCGTCGCGCCGGAGTATGGGTGGGACGATTACAAGAATGTCGATGTCCGCGGCAAAACGATTTTGATGTTGATTAACGATCCGCCGATTCCCGATCCGAAAGATTCGTCAAAACTCGACGACAAAAGGTTTAAGGGAAAAGCGATGACCTACTACGGACGCTGGACGTACAAATACGAAATCGCTGCGAAAAAAGGCGCGGCAGCCGCCATCATTATTCATGAAACGGAACCGGCGGCCTATCCTTACTCCGTCGTGAAAACGAGTTGGGCGAAGGAAAATTATGAAATCGATGCGCCGGACAAAAACATCGAGGCCGTTAAGGCGCGCTCCTGGATAACGCTCGATGCCGCGAAGAAATTGCTGGCCGATTGCGGTCAGGATTTCGATGCACTGAAGAGATCGTCGCTCACAAAGGCATTTCGACCAGTGCCACTCGATGCGAAAGCCAACATCGACATCCAACAACAGCTTCGCTCATTCAAATCGCACAACGTCATCGGCAAACTCGACGGGAGCGATCCGAAATTGCAGGACGAATACGTCATTTATACGGCGCACTGGGACCATCTCGGGCGTCATGCCGAATTGCAGGGCGATCAGATTTTCAATGGCGCGATCGATAATGCGTCCGGCGTGGGATCGCTTATCGAACTCGCGGCGGCGTTCCCGAAATTAAATCCGCCGCCAGAACGTTCGGTGTTATTTATGGCTACGACCGCTGAAGAGGCGGGATTGCTCGGCGCAAAATTCTATGCGGAGCATCCGCTTTACCCGCTCGAGAAAACGCTGGCCGACATCAACATCGACACCGTGAACCCGTGGGGTAAAACGCGCGATATCGAAGACCTGAGCGACAATAATTCAACCCTTGATGATCTATTAGCAGCAGCGGCCAAGCGCAACGGCCGGGTGATGACACCAAACAGCCAGCCGGAGAAAGGCAGTTTTTATCGGGCCGATCATTTTGAATTTTCAAAGCTCGGAGTGCCGGCTCTTTACACCGGCGGCGGCAAAGATCTCATCGGTAAACCGGGCGGTTTCGGCCAGCAAAAGAAAGACGATTACACGGCGCGTCACTATCATCAGGTGTCGGACGAAGTGAATCCCGAATGGGACCTCGCCGGTGCCGTTCAGGATATCCAACTTCTGTTCGAAGTCGGCTACCAAGTCGCAAACGGCAACAAATTCCCGGAATGGAAACCCGGGACCGAATTCAAGGCAAAACGGGACGCGACGCTGAAGAAATAATTGAATGAGACCGAAAAATTCGGTCTAATTTCTTGTTAGATGTAATGTCCTCGTTCCCGTCGATGTTTTTCGCAGTTGTAGCCATTGGACTAATTCCCGCGGTGCCAAAGCGAAAGCACTCGCGATTTACGCGCCGCGTCCCGAGATTTCACCCGAAGCCCGTGCGAAACATCTCAGAGGTGCCGGAGTTTGCGTAGTGTACGTTCGGCCAGATGGGATCGTGTCGCGCGCAGAGATGCTTCAGTCCACTGGCGAAGCGATTCTCGATAAAGTGTCCATTGATGCTTTTTCCAAATGGCGGTTCACGCCGGGCACAGTTAAAAAGGTGAAGATTCCGATTAGGTATACTGGCAACTACACGAAGTCGAACATCTAACCGATCGCTCCAGCCAACCGCTGGCCGGCGCGATGATCATCTTGAATTTATGAAATACATTATCGATGCTGCAAAGCTCGGCCTCGCCAGCGGTAGTTGAGCTCCGTCTCGTTAGATGGGTTCTCCAATGGCAGCGCTTGCACCAGAAGAAGTCGATCTCCGCGGCGATTGGCTCGTGCAGAAAGATCGCTCCATTGTTGCGGACGCCACAGAGCGGCGCATCGAGTGGCTCATCACACAGAAGATTGAACGCATCGCAAATAATTGGTCAGGTTGGGAGACCCTTTATCGAGACCCACGAGTGGTCGGCTGTGGGAGCTGACGTATCCACAAGGCGATATGCAGGGCGGAGGACCACGCCATCTCCACGTTCTTTCACGAGATGAAGCCGCGGTCAAGTATTCACACGCAGCCACCTAATCAAGCGCTACAGGCAACGCTCCACTGCGTCATCCATTCGATGTCGCTTTAACGTGAGCGCTTGATGCCGCAAGCAAAGAAGTAAGTTGCAAGGCGGCGGATTAGATGGTTGAATCCCGGCTCGCGAATCTGGAAATCTGAATGGGCTCTCTCAAAAAAAGACGCAAAGCGAAAATTGCCAAGCACAAGCGCCGCAAGCGCATGAAGCAAAGTCGCCATAAGAAGCGTCTCCGCTACAAGACATAGCGCGCAACGAAGCGCTGGAGTAGTGGAGTAATGGAGTTAATGTAATTCCGCGGTTTCCTTCCATCCCTCGATCACTCCACTACTCCAGCACTCCAGCACTCCATCGTCGGCGAGGGCGGGTTTGCGGAGGATATCGCCGAAAGCTAGAATCTGGACCATGAGGGAGGAGGGAAAGTGCGATCGGTCTACGCGGTGTGGCTGCCTTTTCGCGCTTGTTTTTCTGGCCACCGCGAGCGTTGGGAGCGCCAAGACTCCGCGCGTCTCGCCGCCTCAGCCTCAGATTCAATCTGCGCCCGCCGGGACAAAGATTGAGCGTCAGGATGATTCAATCAGTCTCAAGCCGGCGCCGGACCTGGGTTTGCGTCCGGAGGGCGAACGGAAGGCGGGAGCGCTCGCGCACTTTGTCGAGGGAATGGGTTTCGAGCAGAACGGCGAGATGGATAAAGCGCTGGAGGCGTACCGCAAAGTACTCAATGTCGATCCCGGCCAATCTGCGCTCGCGTCGCGGGTAGCCGCTTTGCTGATACAACGGGAAGATTATCCACAGGCGATTGACGTTCTGAAAGACGCGATCAAAGCAAACCCGAACGACGCCGAACCGTATCACCAACTGGCGTTCATTTATGCGAAGTATCTCAAGAAAACGGATCAGGCGGTCGATTACGCCAACCGCGCCATCGCTCTGAATCCGGCAGACATAGAAGCTTATCAGCGTCTTTGCGAAATCGAACTCGCAGCCGGACAAGAACAAAAAGCGATCGAGGCATTGGAGCGCGCGACAAAAGTTCGCAGCGACGACCCGAGTTTCTGGACTCAGCTTGGGAAACTTTACGCTGCTGTTCTTTTTTCACCCGACTCGCAGCCAAAGCCGGACGAATTAAAACGGGTCAACGAGATTTTCAAAAAGGCGGTGGAGAACGCCAAAGATGATCCGGCGATCCTCAAAGATGCGGCAGATTATTATGCGTCATCCCAGCAGCTAAAGGAGGCGATTCCGCTTTATTTGCGCGTGATCGAGCTGCAACCAGACGATGCCAACGCGCGGGAAAAACTGGCGACCGGATTCATTTTGACAGATCAGCGCGGCAAAGCGGTTGAGCTGCTCGAGCAGATCATCAAAGAGCATCCGGAGAAATATCAGCCGTATGATCTGCTTGCCCAAGTGCTGGATGATGAAGCGCGATCGCTTCAGCGCGAAAACCGCCTGGAAGAAGCGAAAGCGAAGTTCGCCAAGGTAGCCGCAAATTACGAGCAGAGTCTGCTGATCAATCCTAATCATGCCGGCACATATTTGCGTCTTGCGGAGTTGCTTCTCGGCCCTCTGAAAGATCCGGAGCGCGCTGTGAGATTCCTCGCTGAAGCCCGGCGCCGGTTTCCGGGTGCGCCGGAGATCGTATATTATCTGGCCATTGCTCAGCGCGAAGCGAAACAAACCCAGCGAGCGGTGGTGACCTTTGAGGAAGCGCTGCGTGACGCGCAACTCGACCAGGACAATGAAATCGTAAACGCGAAATTTTACTTCAACTACGGCGTGACCGCCGAGCAGGCAGGGTTATATGAAAAGGCGGCCGACTTGCTTCGCAGATCGATCACGCTCGATCCAGCAAACGCGGCGGAAGCTTACAACTACCTTGGTTACATGTGGGCGGATCACAACATGCACTTGGATGAAGCCAGGGAGATGATTGAGCGCGCACTAGAGAGTGACCCCAACAATGGCTCTTACCTCGATAGTCTTGGCTGGGTTGAGTTTAGACAGGGAAAATTCGATCAGGCTTTAGCCGACCTGCTTCGCGCGGTGAAAAACATGGACCGCGAAGATCCGATCGTGTTCGAACATATTGGCGATACTTATTTGAAATTGCACCGTGTGTCGGAGGCGCTGGAATCGTGGCAAAAAGCGTTCGCGCTCGATCCGAAAAACACAAAGCTCGCAGAGAAAATTGAAAGCACCAAGGCGACGATCAGCAGCGGTTCGCCGGCAAAGATTAATTCGACACGGTGATTGTCACAGACGTCCGGCGGCGAATATAGCATGAACACCTATCCGACGCCCTGGCAGCGCAAGATGATGTGGGCGGCTCTGACCGCCTTCTGCGTTGTTCTTCTCATCGTGATCGTTGGCACGGTCATTTGGACGAGCGCCAATATTCTCAGCTTCCTTCAGCCGATATTAATCCCGGTCGCCATCGCAGGGATTCTCACTTATTTGCTCGACCCGCTTGTGACCAAAATGTCTCGAGGCGCGCTCAGTCGCACCAAGGCGGTGTTCCTCCTTTTCGCGATCGCCCTTTTTGCGCTCAGTGGATTGCTCAGCTGGCTTATCCCAACTATCTCAATCCAAAGCGCAAATTTCGCGAAGCAAGTCCCTGCTTACACAGAAAAAGCGCGAGATCGAATTGTCGATATTATCTATCGACTCGATCAAACATTCGGGCTATTTGGCGAAGCGCACGTAAAGTCTGCATCGAGGAGTCTCACAAACTTGCTCATTGGGCCCGGCTCGCCTTCGCCTCACGCGCAACCAACCGCCACTGTCACTGCGTCGCCGGGTGCGCCACAGGCGATGGCTTCACCCGGTGAAACAATCGCGCCCAGTCCCGCCAAGATTACCACCGCTGAACGTCAGCGCATTCAAGCTTATGTAGAAAAGCAGATTCCGACGCTCCAGCGCGCCCTTCCCACACTGGCGGAAAGGTTTTGGGAAATCTTAAAGAAAAGCATCGGCGGATTTCTTGGAGTCACAGGTTTTTTGCTCAGTCTCATCCTGGTGCCGATCTATCTATTTTTCCTGTTAAAAGAAAAACCGCGCATTGAAAAGAGATGGAAAGATTATCTGCCGCTTCGCGCTTCACCGTTCAAAGACGAAGTGGCGGAAGTCTTGTTGGAGATCAACAAATACGTCACTGCCTATTTCCGGGGACAACTGCTCGTTTGCGTGGTGGATGGCATTCTCATCGGGAGCGCGCTGACGCTTCTGGGGCTGAACTTCGCGCCACTGATTGGAGTAATGGTTGTCGTCCTTACGATGGTGCCGTATCTCGGGATTATCATCTGCTGGGTGCCAGCGGTTCTTATTGCCGCTTTTCAATGGGGCGACTGGGCGCACCCGATCGGTGTAACATTAATTTTCATCGTGATACAAAATCTCGAAGGCATCTTTTATGCACCCCGGATTGTGGGAAATTACGTCGGCCTGCATCCGATGACCGTGATCGTGTCGATCTTTGTCTGGGGCCTGATAATAGGTGGAGTGCTCGGGCCTCTCCTGGCCGTGCCGTTGACCGCAACGATTAAGGTTTTACTGGCGCGATACGTCTGGGGCAGACGTTTAAGGGAGAAGGTCCTGGAATCGATCGAAGAAGTGCCTGTTGTCGCAGAATCCGAGCCAGCAACACATTCTTAGAACATCCGTGAGCAGGCGGCCGCGACGCGACGCGCCGCACTGACCGCGCGGCGAGATCAGGACACGAAAATGCCGGAAAAGATCAAAGACGGGCACAAAGGTGCTGCCCAATTCTTCCCCGGCCTTGTATTTTTCTTCCGCCACCGACTATGGCCGGTCCGGTTCGCCATCATAGTTGCCGCATTGGCAGCCACAATTCTGCTTGGCATTGCTTCCTTCAGCTACGGTTCAAAGCTGTACAGGGACTGGCACCAAAGGCGTCTGCTGCATCAGGCAGCGTCGCTGCTGCAGGAGGGGAAATTTGACCAGGCGTCGCAGAACGCGCGCAAGATCTTAACGATGGATCCCGACTCCGTGCCGGCGCGTTACATCCTGGCAGAGGCAGCGGAAAAGCAAAACCTTGAGGAAGCCGTTTTGTGGCGCGCACAAATCGCGCGGCTCCTTCCAAAAGATTCCGACAGCCAGCTTAATCTGGCTTCAGCGGCACTGCGCTTTGGGCAGATCGATCTCGCGCGAAAAGCGCTGAATGATGTCCCTCCCAACTATCGTGGCAGCGCTGCATTTCACGTCGTCGCAGGCTGGTTGGCCCGCGCGGAAGGAAATCTCGCCGAGCAGGAAGAGCAATTTGCCGCAGCCGTGAATGAGGAGCCAGGTAACGATCTCTATCAGTTCAATCTCGCGGCACTGCAAATTCAGTCCACCGATACGGAAAAAAATGCAAAAGCCCGCGCCGTTCTCGATCGACTCAGCAAAGTCGCTCCTTTTCGCACGGGCGCTTTGCGAGCCTTGCTCAACGACGCCGTGGCCCGCAATGACCTCGCGGCGGCGGATAATTTCGCTCAACAGCTCCAAATGTCACAGGAGGTCACATTCGGCGATTACCTCCTCTGCCTGACTTTTTATCGAAAACTCGATGAGAAGAAGTTCCGTCCTTTGTTGGAGAGAGTGAAACCTTTTGCCGCGCGCAATGCCTCCGATCTCACGTCGCTCATGAGCTGGATGAACGAAAATGGCCTCGCTGAGGACGTTGTTAAATGGATCGACAAGTTATCGAAAGACGAACTTATTTCCCCGCCCGTCTCAGTCGCAGTTGCGGCCGCATATGCGAACACAAAAAACTGGTCGCGTTTGAGACGCTGGACGGGTGCCGGGTCGTGGGGCGACTCTGACTATTTGCGCATTGCCTACCAGGCCATTGCAACGCGGCAATCACAATCCCGTAATAGCGGGCCCGCCCATGCCGAATTCGAAAGACTTTGGCGCTCGGCTGAACAAGCAACAAACGAGCAGCCGGAACACGAGCTTGATCTGGCGCGTCTCGCTTCGAAATGGAACCTTGAAAAAGAATCCGAACTACTGTGGCTGCGCGTCGCAAAGAATCCGCCCATGCGCCGTGAGGCCCTCGATGCGCTTCGCCGGCTCTATCGCGCAAATGACAACCTCGAAAAACTGTATGACACGCTCCAGCGCCTGCACGAAGCCTCTCCCACTGAGGCGCCGATCACTGCCGATCTCGCGCGACTCGGCCTTAACCTCGAGCAGAATACAAAAGAGTCTCATGATCTGGCCAAAGAGGCTTACGACCGCGCACCAAATGAACTCAACTGCGCGCTCACTTACGCGTTTTCTCTTTATCGCCTTGGCCGAAGTTCCGACGGCCTGGCAATCATACAGAGATTGCCGCCAGACCAGTTACACGATCCGCATGGGGCCGTTTACGTGGCGTTGTTGCTGGCCGACGCAGGTCAAATCGAAGGAGCAAAGGAGTACATCGCCACCGCGGCCGCCGGAAAGATTTACCTGGAAGAAAAGAAACTGCTCGACGAAGCCAAAAGGAAACTTGCAGCAGCCTCCGCAACTCCATCGCCAGCAGTCTCGCCCGTCCCTGCCGAGCTGAGTCCGACGCCAACGGCTTCGCCGGGTTGAAGCGTTGAAGGGCTAAATATTTGAATCCACAAATCCGACCCCTTCTAACGGTGTCACGAATCACAAATCATGCGGGCTCGCCCCGCGCTTTCTCTCCTCTTGCGATTGCCTTTGTCCAGTGCGCGATGTCCTCTGAATCCATATGGACGCGTGGCTCAAGTCGCGCATCGCGGAATCCCCTCTTCCGGATATCCAGCAGATACTGCTTTCGTGACAGCAGGGTGCCACGGCAGACCCGATCGGAGCCAGCAGAAGGTCCTTCTTTTTGGAGCCGCCCAATCAGATCATCCATCACCGGAGCGGGGATTTTTCGGCGCTCGCTCGGATAAATGTAGCCGAACAACACCAAATGGCTGAGCAATACGCGCCAATCGGGACCAAAACGATGAATCAAATGCGGCCAATCGAGTTTCTCTGCGCAGCTTTGAAGAATATGCGCGATATCGGCGCCGTCGAATCGTTCGCGTTCCATGATGTAGGCCTTCATCCAAATCATTTCCTCAGGTGCGCAAAGTTTCACATGCAAGCCAAGCAATTCAGCATCCTGCGCGCGCTCAAACCAGGAATCGTCGACCTCGCATAGTCCGTTTCCGGCCCGAAAAATCAGGTCGATATAGTTCCGGCCGCATCCGGCTTTGGCCAGCCAGTGTGGAAAGGTTTTTTCCATTTTGTATCCGCCGCGGGCGAGCACATCGATGGCTGCGTCGACGTGATGAGGTCGAACATATAGATCGAAATCTTTCGATCGCCGCGAGACGCCTGCATACGCCTCGACCACATACGCGCCACCAATTAAAAACGGAACGTTCGCATCCTGCAGCGCTGCCATTGATCTCCGATAAAACTCAGCGCGTCCGCCTTTCACCCTGGCGGCTGGTTCTCTCTTTGCAGCCATCACCCATCATAACGCAATCGGGACTGCCAATGCGCGCATCGGCGTGATGCAGGCAATCCTCTCTGCCCCCAAAGAACCTCGCAGGCAGGATTGCCCGCGTCACTCAGTAAAAAGCGGCCATCGAGACCGGCGATTTCGTTTCTTTAAGACGATGGCCAAGCGAGTATTACGGATCGCCGCAACTGCGGATCTTCATTATGGCAAGCATTCCCGCGGGGTGCTGAACAAAGCGTTCGCCGAGATCTCGCGCAGCGCTGATGTGCTGCTGTTTTGTGGCGATCTCACAGATTATGGCCTCCCCGAAGAAGCGGAGGAACTCGTCGCCGATATTCGCGCTGCCGTGAGAATTCCGATGCTGGCCGTTCTGGGCAACCACGATTTCGAATCAGGACAATCCGAGCTTGTTTGTAAAGTTCTCGACGATGCGGGCGTCAATGTGCTCAACGGCGAAGCCATTGAGATCGCAGGAGTCGGGTTTGCCGGAATCGCCGGTTTCGGCGGGGGTTTCGGCCGGCGAATGCTGAACGCGTGGGGCGAACCGCTGATTAAACAATTTGTGCAGGAGTCGATCACGCACGCCGTTCGCCTGGAACAGGCGCTTGCCAAACTGCAAACCGAACGACGGATCGCAGTCCTGCATTACTCTCCTATCCGCGCGACGCTGGAAGGAGAAGATCCGGAAATTTTTGCCTTTCTCGGTTCCAGCCGATTGGAAGAGCCAATCAATCGATTCCGGGTCAGCGCTGTTTTTCACGGTCATGCCCATAACGGCATTCTCGATGGGAAAACTTCGACGGGCATTCCCGTTTATAACGTCTCAGCGCCCGCGCTTCGGAAGACCGGAAAGCCTTACCGGATCGTCGAGATATAGAACTGCAGGGCGTCCGCCGCAGCGGACGCCAATCGACGCGGTCAGCGTTGGGAAGACTGTTTCGGCGCGACGACGAAACCAGCACGCGAGACGCGTGGGCTAACCAGACAACGTCCTCGCCGCGACAACGCGCCACGCTTCTACATCGGCGCGGTTTCGAGTAGGTGAGATGCACCGGACAGCTCTTATTGACTCAAAAGTAACTTCTGAAAACGGTAGCGTAATTGAGTGGGCCAGTTGGCGCCGTGCCGGGGTCGGCATCTTCTTGTAGAGCAGGCTCAAATGCGGCTTGAGCTGATAATCGGACGAATCTTGCGCAGCATCGCGAATCAGTTTGTTGAGCTCTTGCAATTTTCTGTCCGGTGCGAAATGCACGAATAGTGTTTTGATAAACTCGCCGGACTGGCAGACCTTAAGCACCTTCGCCTGGACGAGTCGGCAACCGCTAACAGTTTTCGCAATTACTTCGTCTGCTTCCACTCGATCTGAACCGACATGGATCGTCATGTGCGGCTCAAAGACAGGCGCATTATATCGTCGCGCAAGATCGACAATCGTCTTTTCAAAGAAGGAACGGGCCGGCTCAGCCGGGATAAGCCAATAGGCTGTCGCAGTATTTTTCATGCTTAAAGAACATGCTGGTTTCCCACGCGCGTTTTTTAACAATCCAATATTTAACAAACTGAACGTCCAATGTTAAGATCGCTTCGTGCCCACCAACGTGCTCGGAGGCGAACTGAAATGTTGCTGTCGCGATCCGGTCACCGGTTTTTATCGCGACGGCTTTTGTCGGACTGGTCCGGAAGACGTTGGGCTACATACGGTTTGCGTGAAAGTCACAGAGGAATTTCTCGATTTCTCAAGTCACAGAGGAATTTCTCGATTTCTCCGTGCTCGACGGAAACGATCTGGTCACGCCCCGCCCGGAATGGGGGTTCCCCGGGCTGAAGCCGGGCGACAAGTGGTGCGTCTGCGTCACGCGCTGGAAAAGCGCCCTCGATCATAACCGCGCGGCCGCTGTCGATCTTGAAGCCACGCACGCTTCCGCGCTCGAATTCGTCACGCTGGAAGAACTAAAGGCCCACGCGCTTCAAAAAGGGTAGCGCACCTGCGCGCATGGTTGAATTGGAATGAGTTTGCCTCCACGCTAACGGCGAATTGAAACTGCCGTTTAGTCTTTTTCTGGCGCTCCGATATCTGAAGCCGAAGCGCACGTTTCTCTCAATCATCACGTTGATTTCGGTGCTCGGCGTGATGCTCGGAGTGACGGTGCTGATTCTCGTGATTTCGGTCATGACCGGGTTCGACCGCGAGCTGCGCCAGAAAGTGATCGATTTCGATGCCCACATTCTCGTGAGCACGGAAGACATCTTGCGCGACTGGCGAACACTCAAAACCAAGATCGACAATACGCCGGGCGTGGTCGCGACGGCTCCCTACATCCAGGGACCGGTGATCGTGGAGTTTCAAAACCGGCGGCTCGCGCCGCTGATGCGCGGCGTCGATCCCGTGCAGGAAGAGAACGTGATTCCCCTAACAAAATTCATCAAATACGGCAAGCTCGATCTGGAGGGCGATTCGACCGTCCTTGGAGTTGAGCTCGCGCGTAAATTGCAGGTTAACCTCGGTGATAAACTGACGATCTATTCGCCGGGAAATCTCGGACAGATTCTAAATTCCATTAAAAAACTGGAGAGCGCGAAAGGAGAGCAAGAAAAAAAAGCAGTCGACGAATTGCGCGATGTAATCCTGCCGAAAGAACTGACCGTTGCCGGCATTTTCGAAACCGGTCACTACCTGCACGACTCTGAATTTCTTCTCGTGCCGATTTATGTCGGTCAAGAGTTATACGGGCTGGGGGACGCGCTGCACGGCATCACAGTTAAGACCGACAATCCTTACGGTGCCGAACGGGTAAAACGAGCGATCCAACGATTCCTCGAGCCGCCCGAATACGCGCAGACCTGGATCGACATGAACCGTCAGTTTTTCGAAGCGGTGCGGCTCGAGCGCACGGTGATGTTTTTCCTCTTGTTCTTCATCGTGGTCGTCGCGGCGTTCGGAATCATGAGCACACTCATCACCGTGACCGTGCAAAAGCGGCGCGAGATCGGAATCATGAAGGCGCTCGGGGCGAACATTGCCCAAATCATCTGGGTTTTCCTCGGCCAGGGAACAGTCGTCGGCCTTTTCGGAACTCTCACTGGCCTCGGGCTCGGGATGACGTTGATCCGCTACCGCAACGAATTCAGCCATTGGCTCGCATCGACATTGCACATCGAGATTTTTCCGCGCGAGGTCTATCAATTTTCGTCGATCCCGGCGGAAGTTATCCCGAAGGATGTTGCCATCATCTGCATCAGCGCATTTTTTATCTGCTCATTTGCGGCTTTGATTCCCGCTTACTTTGCGGCACGCCTCGATCCGGTTAAAGCGCTGCGCTACGAGTGAAGTTGTAGAGGCGCTTGCGCCAAGCGCTGCCTTAGTTCGGCGTTTGACACAAACGCCCCTACAAGTTTGTCAGGAAGGTCTCGAGCGCGCGGAACGCATAATCATATCCCTCCGGCCATTCGCTTTGGCGCGGGCCTGCTACATTGAGGATGTCGATCTTGTGCTTGCGGACAAAATCGGCAATCGACCTCGCAGCTTCTTCGGTGGAAATCTTTGACGCGTCGATCAGTTCGTGTGGCCGTTGTTGCTCAACGCAGAAGCGAACCGTTTGTTCAGTCCCGCCACTCAACTTGCCGGCGTACATAATGACGGTTCCCGCAGAATCTTTTACGTTCTGCAAAGTGCGCTCGGTGAAGCCGCCGCCGCCTTCCAACTCGTTGACGGGATATCGATCCGGAATCCTTCCGAATTCATCGAGACGTCCGGGTGGACACCAACCGCCACAATCGATTCCGCGTTTCAGCGCAATGTCGAACGCAGCGCGATCGACGCCTGTTTGTCCGCCGGAAATTATTTTCACCCTGCCTCTCGGCGCGTTTAGTCGCCGGTCGGAACAATGTCCGCGCGTTCGACCATCAAGATCACCGTTCGTTCAAGCGCGCGTGTGCGATGGCGCACACCTTGGGGCACGACGAAGCCCTGCCTCGGCGCAAGATCGACAACGCGATCTTCAAGATCGATCAGGAAATGTCCGTCGAGAACGAAAAAGAATTCATCGATGTCTTTGTGCTCGTGCCAGTGATATTCGCCCTGTATAACCGCCAGCCTGACGACAGAATCGTTCACCTTGCAAAGCGTCTGGTTGTACCACTTGTCCGTGCAGGCATCGGCCAGTTTCTGCACATCGATTAGTTCAAGCGGTCCGTGCAGAAGGTTTAGGTAAGTCTTGTACGGGAAATCCTGCGGCGGTTTATTGGAATCCATGACTTGAGTTCAAACGCAGAGCACGTGCCGATCGCGAGACAGCCTATTCTTCGCCGTCGAACCAATCGGTCTCTTTTCCCTTCACGACGACGCGATCGGCCGATGACGACCTGTTGACTTTCCACTTCCCGCTGTCTGGGATGTAAGCCGATTCACCGATTGGATTATCCGCGATTACATAATAGATGAAATCTTCATTCCCAGAATTACTGAGCTGATGAGGTTCGTTAGGCCCGAAAATAAAAGCGTCACCAGGGACGACCTCGGTTGTGCCATCTTTGTGACGGACGCTTCCCTTGCCGGAAACGACCAAATAAAGTTCCCATTGCGCCGAGTGCGCGTGATACGGGAAATTGCATTTCCCGGGAGGCACCCGGTTCCATTCCAGATCGAATGGATGTCGCTTGGCCAAATCGAGCGAAGCCGGTTCGCGCCCGAGTGCTTCCGAAATTCCCTTGAACGACACGGCGTATTTCCCGCCGGGCGACTGCCACGGCTCCTCTTTAATCTCGTTTAGATTTATTTTGCGCATACGAACCTCGCTGTAGTGCGCGGGCGCTCCGGAGCGCAGCCGACACGGCTGCCCCTACAGAAATAAAAGTTACTCCTCACCATCGAAATAATCGGTCTCCTTCCCCTTCACTATTATCTCCTCCATTCCGTCTGTTGTAACCGCCCATTTACCGCTGTCGGGATAGTAACAAGAATCGCCGGTCGTCCCACCGCTTCGCGGATTATCGGCAATCACGTAGTAAATAAAGTCCTCATCGCCGGAATTCCAAAGCTGGTGCGCTTGACCCGGCTGAAAGAAAAACGCGTCGCCCGGTCCGACTTCGGTTATCCCATCCTTGTCGCGAA
>WNGB01001944.1_pt1 | contig 39579 bp, 39 predicted proteins | sample 5400681 | NCBI WGS metagenome assembly WNGB01 (sample SAMN13153367, study PRJNA577476) | soil metagenome | isolation source: 115 cm soil or saprolite under grassland replicate 2 | place: USA:California | collected 2016-06-15 | reverse complement strand
CCGCCTACCGGGGCTGCCTGCGCGGACTCCGGCTGCATCCCAAGCCGGGCAGTGGCCCGCCCTCGCACGGCCACGACCCGCCGCACCCGCAAAAGCCTGGCCAGGGAGGGCAGCCGCCGCGGGGAAAGAAGCCTTAAGCCCTACTGCCACCATCCCCGCCGCCACCACCAGGTCCCGGGAGAGGAGGCGGCAGGGAAAGCCGCCGCCGCTCTGGTCTTGCTGACCGCCGCCGACGTTGAACATCTCAGACTTTCCACTGACGGCCGAAGCGATCCTGATCCGCGAGCTTTGACAGCTTGCCGACCATGCTCTTGCCCTTTGACTTCTTGTTGATGTGAACCTTTGGGCCCTTCTGCTTCTTCTTCATGTTGTGCTCCTTGTTTGGCGACGCCCAAATGGGATCGCCTGTTCGTTTGCCGCGTCGATGTGCAACCAAGTCCACCCCAGCCCCCGGCGCGGCGATTTGGGGCCGCGCAGGGCCCGCCTGGGCGGCCAGTAATCGACCGCGCGGGTGAGGCGGTGGCGTGGCCTTTCTCAACGGATTCGTAGTCCTCCGAATCAACCGCGATCTGCTTTGGGTGATCCTCCGGCAAGAGGTAGCGGCGCGAACCTTCTCGGCGCCCCAAGGTCAGGCTGAGGAACTCGGTCATGTCCTCGGCGAGGCCATCAGCGCCTACGCCTAAAACCGACGGCCTCGCCGCGTGCGGTCTTGGGCGCGGCATGCTTGGCTTTCTCCGTCTCGCTCAGTGGGAGGTCGAACGCTTCCGCCAGGGCCTTCTCCCGTTCATCGAGATCGAGTGATGCCCGAACCGAAGCCTCGCGCTCGGCCCGCGTTGGAGGCGACGCGATGCGGCGAGGGTTGATGAACTCCTGTGCATTCTCCGCCACGAACGCATCGCGATCGAAGGGGGCCACCGGCCCGTCGGGCATGAAGCCGTCCCAGCGGGCGATGTCGTCCTGAAGGTCAGCCCGACGGAGGCTTTCGCCTGCGCGCTGGCCAACTCGTCAATACCCCGCATGGAGCCGTCCAGGATTGTTCGAAGCTCCTCCGGCGATGACGGCAGGTTGCCGCTCGCGCCCAAGCGGCCGAGCAACATCATCAGGACGGGAAGGTTCTCCAGGGCGCGGGGATTTTCAGTCTTCCACTTCTCCTCGGCCTCGATCATGGACCGCTGCCACTCCCAGAGACGCTGCTGAGTCTCGGCCTGCTGTGCCTGTGCCAGCTGGGCCCGGATGAGTTGCTGCGCAGTCTCGGCCTCGGCCCAGGCGGCCTGCTGATGTTCCTCGGGAGTCGAAGGCGCCCTCGTCGAAAGCGACGTGCATCTGCTGGAGCTGCTCCGTTACGTCGTTCTCAATCCAGTTCGAGCCGGCCTCTGCTCTCATCCCGGAGAGTGGCCCTGGAGCAGCTATCGGGCGGTGCTCGGCAAGGTGAGAAGGCCGCGCTTCTTGTCAGTCGGTTCGTGGCTGGAGATGTTCAGCCATGATTTCGCGCGCGCAAGGGCTGCCTATGAGAGGTTCGTCAACCCGGTGTCGTCGAAGGCCCGATCGCCCTGACAGGCCAGGTCCCGGGGCCTGGCCCCGGGACCTGGCCTGTCTAGCCGAGGTGAGACGCGGCCGGGAAACGCTCTTCGAGCAGCCGCACGAGAAGCGCCGCAGGGAGGCCGACCACGTTGAGGTAATCACCCTCGATGCGCGCCACGAGCGACGCGCCGAGACCTTGGATGGCGTAGGCGCCGGCCCGGCCATGCCACTCCCCGCTCGCGACATAGGCCTGCACGGCACGCTCGGACAGCGCCCTGAACAACACGCGGGTCACGTCGTGGCCGACCACCTCGAAGCCCTCCCCCAGGAGACAGAGTCCCGAGACCACCTCGTGCGCGCGTCCGCCGAGCGCCCTTAGCATTTCGGCGGCCTCTCCCTCCCCCACCGGCTTGCCGAAGACGCGCCCATCGAGCACGACCGCCGTGTCGACGCCGAGCACAGGCCGGTCTCGGGCCTCATCGGCCACGGACCGCGCCTTCCCGCGCGCGTGCTCCTTCACCATCTCGACCGGATCGAGTCCGGCCGACGATTCCGCATAGCGCGGCGCGATCGCCTCGAACTGGATCGCCAACTGCTCGAGAATCGCCTTCCGCTGCGGCGAGGTCGATGCTAGGAGAAGTGCTTTCTCGCCTTCCAAATCTCCTCCGCCGGCCAGCGCCTCCCCCACTCCGCGGTCACGAAGTCGTAATGCTCATGGGTCTTCGCGTCCTCGGGAGCCTGGACCTCGATCAGGTCCTCGACCTCGAATCCGTTCGAACGCAGCAGCCGGATCCAGTCGCCGTGCGAGAGGTGGAACTCGACCCCGCCTTCCGGCCACTCGAATCGGTGCATACCGAACTGGGGCCGCAGGAGCCGCTCCTCGGCAGGTCGTTCCTCGTCGGGAGAGCACAGGATCACGAGCGTCGAGTTCCGGAGGAAGACCAGGCGCCCTCGCGGCCGCAGCAGGCGCGCGGCCTCCGGCACCCAGAGGTAGGGGTCGGACCAGATGGACGCGCCGTATTCGGACACGGCGAGATCGAAGGACTCCTCGGGAAGCGGTACCGCCTCCCCGGGCGCCTCGATCAGCGGGAACTCGAGGCTGAACTCGCGCTGGAAGGCTCGCGCACGTGCGAGCTGGGCCGGCGTGGGATCGACGCCCACCACCCGCGCCCCGCGCCGCGCGAGCTGCGCGGAGATGTACGCGGTGCCACAGCCGAGCTCGACCGCGTCGAGGCCGGTCACCTCCGGCAGAACGCCGAGCTCGCCCTCGGGAACGCCCCAGATACCCCAGCGGATGTGGTCACGGGCCCACGCGCGGCGGCCGGACTCGACCAGATACTCCTCGTCGCCGGACCAGACGTCGACGTTACGCTGGACGTCCTCAGACGAGTTCATTGCGCGAGCAGATCGCGCTCGGCAGCCGCGAAGCGCGAGCCTCGCAAGGACGCAGGGAGCCCGCGTAGCCGGAGGTTACGCGGGCGACTGAGGACGTCGCGAGGCGAGGCGTTGCAGCGAGCTCCCGGGCCCGAGGGTGCGAGCGCGATGAGCTCTAACACAGCTCATCGGCGGAGAACCACAGCTCGATCTCACGCTCCGCCGACTGGGCTGAATCCGAGCCGTGAACGAGATTGTCCGGCATGGCGAGCGCCAGATCGCCGCGGATCGTCCCCGGAGCCGCACCGGTCGGGTTCGTCGCGCCCATTGTCATGCGCACCACGGAGATCGCCGACTCCCCCTCCACCACGAGCGCGAGCGTTGGCCCGGAGATGATGAAGTCCACGAGCTCACCGTAGAAGGGCTTCTCTCCGTGCTCGGCGTAGTGTTGCTCGGCAAGGCTCCGTCCCACGACCACCAGCTTCGCGCCGCGCATCGCCAGTCCCCGGCGCTCCAGCCGGCCCAGGATCTCTCCGGCCAGGCCACGCTGCATCGCGTCCGGCTTGACGAGAACCAGTGTCCGCTCCAGGGCCACGGAAGCGGAACTCTACTTCGTGCGCCGAGACCTTCTTCGCTGTGGTGCCGGAGGCGACTGCTCGACGGCCGGGTCGGCGAGCTCCACGGGCGCGGGGCGGGCGACGGGCCTCTCGCAGTACGGACAGACCTGCCAGAGCGGCTCGAGCGGCGCCTTGCAACTGGCGCACGCCTGCTTCAGCCTCGTCGTGCAGACCGGGCAGATCAGGTAACCGGAGTCGATCTCCGCGCGGCAGACCGGGCAGCGCAGGTCGCGGCCTCGAAGTCGCTCCTCCATCGCCCGGATCTCGAGCTCGCGCTCCCGTACCTCGTCGAGATACTCGGGTGGCCGGAAGAGCATGTAGATGAGCGCCCCCAGAAACGGTGGCACGAGGCCGAGCAGCGTGGCCATCGCCACGAGCCACGGATCCTCGATCCGACGCCTGGCGTCTTTGTACACCCAGTACCCGACCGAGAGCCAGAAAACGACCAGGAAGAAGATCAGAACGTTGCGGACGACGATCCACGTCTGCGAATCGAAGAAGCTGGCGAGGGCGTAGGTCATAGCAGTAGCTTCCCGATTATGTAGCCCGCACCGAACGCCACGCCCACGAACGCCAGCAACGCGGCGGCCGCGAACACGAAGACGCTCAGGCGCGAGCCGGGCTGCGCCACCGTTCGAGCCTCGCGTAGAGATCGGCGAGCAAGTACAGCGATCCTGTCACGAGTACCGGCCCGAGCATGCGCGCTCGCTCGAGCGCCTCCACGGGATCTGAGTGTCGCTCCACCCGGGCGAAGTAGCCCGTTGCCCGTTCGGCGAGCTCCGCGTCGGCCAGCGCGCGTGGGTTCTGCGAGCGAGTTGCGACGAGCGTAGAGCCGAAACGGGAGAAGCGCTCGAGCAACGCGTCCACCCGCTTGTCGCCCAGGATCGAGCAGACGACGACCCAATCGCGCGGCGGCAGGCGCTCGAACAGCCAGTCGGCCCCCTCCGGCGTGTGAGCACCGTCCCACACCTCATCGGGCGAACGCCACTCGAGCCTCCCCGGGACTCGGACCTCCGGCTCGTGCTCGATGCGTCGCCCGAAAAAGGCCTCCGCCGATTCTCGCGCGCCGCCGGCACGAACCTCACTCTGCGGGGCGAGCGCCTTCCACTCCGGCTCCCCGAGCACGACGATCGACCCGGGCGCGGCCACCGCGAGCTTCTCCCGAGCGATCTGCTCGCGCGTCTCGCCGAGCACGTCCGTGTGCTCGAGGGCGACGTTCGTCAGGTGGACGACCTGCGCCCCGAGCACGTTGGTCGCATCCAGGCGGCCGCCCAGACCCGCCTCGACCACAGCCGCGTCGACATCCTCCTCCGCGAACTCGGCGAGAGCTGCGGCGGTGAGCACCTCGAACTGCGTCGCGCCGACGTCCTCCGCGTAGGACCGGACGCGGGCGACCGCCCGCTCGAGCGTCTCCGGATCGGCGTCCAGACGCTCGTGCCACCCGGCAACGTGCGGCGAGGTGTACGCGCCGACGACGAGGCCCTCCGCCCGAAGCAGCGCCGCGATTGTCCGCGTCGCCGTGGTCTTGCCGTTCGTCCCCACGACGTGAATCGATGGGTAGGCGCGCTCGGGCTGCCCCAGCCGCTCGAGCAAGGCGCGCATCCGCTCCAGCCCGAACTCCTCCGGCCACGGGCTCAGACCGGCGAGCCACTCAGTCGCCGAGGGCATCGAGCTCGGCGTCGTACTGAGCGAGCTTTCTCCGCTCAGCGTCTACCACCTCAGGGGGCGCGTTCTCGACGAACCTTTCGTCGGCGAGCTTCCGCTCGGCACGCTGCTTCTCCGCCCGTACCCGCTCTCGCTCTGCCTCGACGTCGCCCTTGCCGTCTCCCGCCGGCCGGACGACGGCCTCGAAGATGCGCTCGTTCTCGCCCGTGACGTCGATGCGTACCTTGCTGCGGCGGTAAATGCGGGCTGCGATCTGGACGCGCTCCAGCGCGTCCATGGCGTCCTGGTAGTCGGGCGTCGGCTCTGGCCACGGCGCGACGATGAGACGCGAGTCGCGGAACTGCGACCAGATCTCCTCGGTGACGTGCGGCAGCACCGGGTGCAGGAGCTTCAGCAGCCGCTCGAGCGCGGCGAGCGCGGTGGCCCGGGCATCCTCGTCGCCCTCGTAGAGCCGCGGCTTGATCGCCTCCGCGTACCAGTCGCAGAAATCGTCGAACGTCAGGTGGTAGAGCGCGTTGGCCATCCTCGAGAACTCGAAGGACGCGAACGCCCTCTCCACCTCGGCCCGCGTCGCGTCCAGCCGGGCGAGGACCCACCGCTCCTCCACCTCGTGCGGGCGGACGTCCGGTTGTGCCTCCCCGGCGTTCGAGAGGATCAGCCGTGCCACGTTCAGCGGGTCGCGTCCGCGCCGTGGGCCTCGACGATCTCCAGCGGGTCGATCCCCGTCCCGAGGCTCTTCGACATGCGCCGCCCGTCCCGCGCGAGCACCGTCGTGTGGATGATCACGTCGCTGAACGGAACGTCGCCCATCAGCTCGAGCCCGGCGAAGATCATGCGGTTCTCCCAGAGCCGGATGATCTCGCGAGCCGTCAGGTTGAGGCTGCCCGGGTAGTACCGGCGCAGCTCGGGCGTGTCGTCCGGCCAGCCGAGTGTCGCAAAGGGCCAGAGCGCGGAGGAGAACCACGTGTCCAGCACGTCGTGCTCCCGCTCGAGCTCGTCGGAGCCGCACTGCTCGCAGGCCCGGGGCTCGGCCTCGTCCACGGTCACGTGGCCGTCGGGGCAGTACCAGACCGGCAGCTGGTGCCCCCACCAGAGCTGGCGCGAGATGCACCAGTCGGGAGCGTTCTCGAGCGAGTCGACGGCAAACCTGTGCTGCGACTCCGGGTGGTACCGGACCCGCCGCTCGCGCAACGCCGCCAGTGCCGGCTGCTTCAACTCCTCCATCGCGCACCACCACTGCGGGGAGATCAAAGGCTCGATGCGGCTCTCGCAGCGCTCGCAGAGCGCGACCGCGTGCCGGTAGGGCTCCTCCCGCTCGAGCTGCCCGCGCTCGCGCAACCAGGCGAGGATGCGCTCGCCGGCCTCGGCCTGCGTCAGCCCGGCCAGGTCGCCGGCTCCCTCGTTCATCCGCCCGTCGGGGCCGATCACCATCGGCTCCGGCAAGCCGTGGTCGCGTCCGATCTCGAAGTCGAGCGGATCGTGGCCGGGCGTGATCTTCAGGGCACCGGTGCCGAACTCGGGGTCGGCGCGCTCGTCGGCGATGACCGGCACACGGCGCTCGACGTAGGGAACGATCACCTGGCTGCCGACGAGGGCGCGATAGCGCTTGTCGTCCGGGTGCACGGCGACGGCGACGTCGGCGAGGATCGTGACGGGACGGACCGTTGCGATGGTCACGTCTCCGGGTCCGTCCGCGAGCGGGTAGCGGACGTAGATCAGCGTGTCGTCGACCTCGACGTGGTTGAGCTCGAGATCGGACAGCGCGCTCTCGTGGTACGGGCACCAGTTGATGATCCGGTTGGCCCGGTAGATCCAGCCCTTCCGGTAGAGGTGGACGAAGAAGCGCATCACGGCCCGCACGTAGTCCTCGTCCATCGTGAAGCGCTCGCGCCGGTAGTCCATCGAGGCGCCCAGGCGGCGGAACTGGCTCATGATCGTCAGGCCGTAGAGGCGGAGCCAGTCCCAGACGCGCTGCTCGAACGCCTCGCGACCGAGCTCGCGGCGGGAGGTCCCTTCTCGCTCCAGGTCCTTCTCGACGACGCTCTGGGTCGAGATTCCGGCGTGGTCGTAGCCGCTCTGGAAGAGGACGGTGTAGCCCCGCATGCGGTGCAGGCGGACGAGCGAGTCGGCGATGGCGAGCTGGAGCGCGTGGCCCGCATGCAGCTCTCCGGTCACGTTTGGCGGCGGGAAGGCGATGACGAACGTGTCCCCCGGATCGTCGGCCTCCGCGTTGTAGAGCCCCTCCTCCTCCCAGGTCTGCTGCCAGCGTGCCTCGACGCCTTCGGGCCGATACAACGCGTCCATGCGCCTACGTTAGCGGCGCGCGGCCCGGATCAGCGGCCCCGCGAGCGGCTGTGGTGCCAGTCGCGGGGCTGGGCGCCGACGTGCGAGAGGATCGTGTCGAGCAGCGTGAACGAGTGGAGCACGTGCTCCCGGGCGATCGCCTTTGCGCCGTTCGCGCTGCGCGCAGCGAGTGCCTGCCGAATTGCCCGGTGCTGCTCGACGTTCGCGGCGTAGAGGTCGTCGATGGACGAGTCTCCCGGCGCCCACAGGCCCGGGCCCGAGAAGGTCCGCCGGGCGCTCTTCGCCATCCGCTCGACCATCGGCGCGTCCGCAACCCGGTAGACGATGTCGTGAAAGGCGTGGTTCGCGAACACCCACTGCGTCGTCAGCCTCCGGCGGTCGGCGCCGGGCTCGTGGCTGCGCAGCTCCTCGGTCAAGCGGGCGAAGCGGCGCTCGGCAACCGCCAGCTCGACCAGCTCGTCGCTCGAGATCTTCCCCGCCGCGATCTTCGTGGCCAGGCTCTCGAGCTCGGCGCGGACGAGAAACGCCTCGTAGATGCCCTCGCGGGAGAGCCCGCGCACCCTCACGCCCCGGTTCGGCTCGAAGTCGACGAGCCCGAGCGCGGCCAGCTTGCGCACGCCTTCCCGGATCGGCGTCCGGCTGACCCCGAACTGCTCCGAGAGCTGCTCCTGCCGCAGGACGACCCCCGGGGCCAGCTCGCCGGAGACGATCGCCTCCTCGATCACGACCGCGATCTCGTCGGCCTTGGTGGTCTCGGTCGTCATCCGGTGCCCGGTACTGAACCTGGTACTGAACCAGGTACGGTCAGGCGCTCGTAGGCGGGGATTGTCAGGAAGTCGACGAACTCCTCGCCGAGGGCAACCTCCTCGAAGACCTCACGCGCATCGTCCGCCGAACCCGTGCGGTCGAGCTCCTCTCGCACACGTTCCTTCGTGAAGTGCCCGGCCTGCACCCAGCTCCAGACCTGCGCGCGCGAGATCTCCGCCGTGGCCACGTCCTCCATCAAGTTGTTGATGGCGGCGGCGCCCACACCCCGCAGCCAGGAGTCGAGGTACGCGGTGCCGACCTCGACGTTCTGGCGCAGGCCCTCGTCGGTGACCTCGCCGCCCGAAACCTCGAAGTCGAGCAGCTGCTCAGCGGTCACGCTGACGTCGTCGCGCCGGCGCTCGATCTGATGCGGTCGCTCCCCGAGCACCGAGCCGAAGACCTCGGCGGCGACCGGCACCAGGTCGGGATGCGCGACCCAGGTCCCGTCGAATCCGTCGCCGGACTCGCGCAGCTTGTCCTCACGCACCTTCTGCAGTGCCACCTCGTTCACCTCGGTGTCGCGCCGCGAGGGGATGAACGCGGCCATGCCCCCGATCGCGTGCGCCTGCCTGCGGTGGCAGGTCTTGACGAGCAGCTCCGTGTAGGCGCGCATGAACGGCACGGTCATCGTCACCTGCGAGCGGTCCGGCAGCACCGCGCCGAGCTTCTTGATGCAGCTGAAGATGTAGTCCCAGCGGCCGGCGTTGAGGCCGATCGAGCGCTCGCGCAGCTCGTAGAGGATCTCGTCCATCTCGAAGGCGGCGAGGATGGTCTCGATCAGCACCGTCGCCCGGATCGCGCCCTGGGGCAGCCCGAGCTCGATCTCGGCGAGCTCGAACGCGTCGTTCCAGAGCCGCGCCTCGAGGTGGCTCTCGAGCTTGGGTAGATAGAAGTACGGGCCGGTCCCGCGCTCGAGCTGCTCGCGGGCGTTGTGGAAGACAGCGAGGCCGAAGTCGAAGAGGCTGGCCGAGGCAGGGTCACCGTCCACGTGGACATGGCGCTCGACCAGGTGCCAGCCGCGCGGCCGCACGAGCAGTGCGGCGATCTCCTCGTTCAGCCGATAGGTCTTCTCCGCCGTCACCTGCTCGATCGTGCGTCTGACCGCGTCGGCGAGGTTGCGCTGACCCTCGACCACGTTGCTCCAGGTGGGCGAGCAGGAGTCCTCGAAGTCCGCCATGAACACCTGCGCGCCCGAGTTCAGGGCGTTGATCATCATCTTGCGGTCAACGGGGCCGGTGATCTCGACCCGGCGGTCCAGCAGGTCGGGAGGCGGGGCTACCACCGTCCACTCGGACTCCCGCACCGACGCCGTCTCTGCGAGAAAGCGGGGCCGCTCCCCCTTGCGCTCCTCACGCACGGCGAGCAGCTCCTCGCGCCTCGGGTTAAGCTCGCGATGGAGGCGCTCGACGAACCCGAGTGCCTCCGGAGAGAGGACCTCCTCGTCCGCGGGAGCGAGAACCTCGATCACCGGGCGGACTCGAACTGGGCCTCTTCGGTCGATCCGCGCAGGGCGAGGGTGGAGCTGTCGCCGCCGCACACGGCCTGGACGACGCGGTCGAAGTACCCCGCGCCCGCCTCGCGCTGATGCCGCGTCGCCGTGTAGCCGAGCTGCTCGAGCTCGAACTCTCGCTCCTGCAGGCGAACGTAGGCGGTCATGCCCTCAGCAGCGTACGTCTTGGCCAGCTCGAACATCCCGGCGTTGAGGGCGTGGAAGCCGGCGAGCGTGATGAACTGGAACCGGTAGCCCATGGCCCCGAGGTCCTGCTGGAAGGCGCCGATCTGCCGGTCGCCCAGGTGCTTGCGTCAGTTGAAGGAAGGCGAGCAGTTGTAGGCGAGCAGCTTGCCGGGGAAGCGCTCGTGGACGGCCTGCGCGAACTCGCGCGCCTCGCCCAGGTCCGGCGTCGTAGACCTCGCGCCGGTACGTCGGCCGCCCGTTCTCGTCCCGGGCATGCAGGTGGACGATGGCGGCGCCGGCGGCGTGGGCCCGCTCGGCATCGGCCGCCGGTCTGCTCGGCCAGGTCGGCGATCTCGACCGCGAAGGGTCGCGTGCCGAGCACGAGAAGCGGCGCCGGCTCGTCGACCACGGAGCGAAGGACTAGGCGGTCTCTTCGGCGAGCTCGATGTCGTCGTCGCCCGGGATTGTGCCGCCCCTGGCGACAAGCGTCGGCTTCAGGCCCTTCGAAATCGTCTCCTTCGTGATCACGCACTTGGAGACGTCACGGCGCGAGGGCAGCTCGAACATGACATCCAGCAAGGCCGCTTCGATGATCGAGCGCAGCCCGCGCGCCCCGGTCTCGCGCGCGAGCGCGTGGTCGGAGATCTCCCAGAGGGCGTCGTCGGTGAAGACGAGCTCGATCGAGTCGTAGTTGAAGAAGCGCTGGTACTGCTTCACGAGCGCGTTCTTGGGTTCGGTGAGGATGCGGACCAGATCCTCGCGTGTCAGCTGGTGCACGGCCGAGACGACCGGCAGCCTGCCGATGAACTCGGGGATCAGGCCGTAGGAGAGCAGGTCCTCGGGCATGACCTGGGAGAGCAGCTCCGCGGCCTCGACGGAGGTCTTGGAATGGATCTTGGCGCCGAAGCCGACGGCGTTCGAGCCGGTGCGCTTGCCGATGATCTTCTCGAGCCCGGCGAAGGCACCCCCGCAGATGAAGAGGATGTTCGTCGTGTCGATGGAGAGGAACTCCTGGTGCGGATGCTTGCGTCCACCCTGCGGCGGCACCGAAGCCACGGTCCCCTCGAGGATCTTGAGTAGCGCCTGCTGGACGCCCTCGCCCGACACGTCACGCGTGATCGACGGGTTGTCCGCCTTGCGCGCGATCTTGTCGACCTCGTCGATGTAGATGATCCCGGTCTCGGCCTTCTTGATGTCGAAGTCAGCCGCCTGGATCAGCTTGAGCAGGATGTTCTCGACGTCCTCGCCGACGTAGCCGGCCTCGGTGAGTGCGGTCGCGTCCGCGATCGCGAAGGGCACGTTCAGGATGCGGGCGAGCGTCTGGGCCAGGTGGGTCTTGCCGCACCCCGTCGGGCCGAGCAGGAGGATGTTCGACTTCTGAAGCTCGACGTCGTCGTCGGCGACACCCATCTGCACGCGCTTGTAGTGGTTGTAGACGGCCACCGAGAGCGTGCGCTTGGCCTCCTCCTGGCTGACGACGTAGTCGTTCAGGAGCTCGTAGATCTCGCGCGGCTTGGGAAGGCTCTCGAAGTCGAGGTGCTGGGGGGCAGTCAGCTCCTCGTCGATGATCTCGTTACAGAGGTCGATGCACTCGTCGCAGATGTAGACGCCGGGACCCGCGATCAGCTTCTTGACCTGGCGTTGGCTCTTCCCGCAGAAGGAGCAGAGAAGCTGCTCGTTGGTATCACTCGCCCGCGCCATGTGTCCCTTTGTACCTGGAAATCGCTCTCGTGACTACCGCTCGACCTAGCGATGTTCGATGACCTGGTCGATGATGCCGTACTCCTTGGCTTCCTGGGAGGTCATGTAGTAGTCCCGGTCCATGTCCTTCGTGATCTTCTCGATTTCCTGGCCGGTGTGCTTGGACATGATCTCCTCCATTAGGCGCTTGAGGCTGATTACCTCTTTCGCCTGAATCTCGATCTCCGTCGGCTGGCCGTGGAAGCCGGCCGATCCCTGGTGGATGAGGACCTTCGAGTGCGGCAGCGCCATTCGTTTCCCGGCCGCGCCCCCCGCGAGGATGACCGCGCCCATCGACATCGCCATCCCGACGCAGATCGTCTGCACGTCGGGCTTGATGAACTGGATGGTGTCGTAGATCGCCAGCCCCGCGTAGACGACGCCCCCCGGCGAGTTGATGTAGATCGAGATGTCCTTGTCCGGATCCTCGGACTCGAGGTGAAGGAGCTGGGCGACGATCAGGTTCGCGATCTGGTCGTCGACGGGCGTGCCGAGGAAGATGATGCGCTCGTTGAGCAGCCGCGAGTAGATGTCGAAGGCTCGCTCGCCGCGCGAGGTCTGCTCGATCACCATCGGGATCAGGGGGCTCATGCAGGCTCCTTCTGGCCGGGGGTCCACAGTTTCGTATCGGGAATCGCCTTTTCCTTCTCCGGTGTCCACAGCTGCTCGCGGGCACGTGCGAGCTCGAGCGGGATCCGCTTCACCTCCGCGCCGAGCCGATCGACGGCCTCGCGCAGGCGAAGGTCCTCGCGAATCGTCTCGCGGCTCGGAGAGGCGAGCACCTGCTCGACCGTCTCCTCCTCCTCACCCTGTTCGCGCAGCGCCTCGGCGAGCTGCTCGTCGGAGATCTCGATTGCAAGCTTCTCGGCGACCGCCTCCAGAACGAGCTCGCGCGCGACCGCCCGCGCGGCCTCCGCACGTAGCTGCTCGCTCAGCTCCTCGGGCGTGCGGCCCGAGAGCGCGAGATAGGTCTCCACCGAGATCCCGCGGCGTTCCAGCGAGCGGATGAGGCCCGACAGGAGCTCGGCGGTGCGCGCCTCGACGAGTGCGGGCTGCGGCTCCACTCCCGAGGCCGCCGCGAGCGTGTCGACGGCGGCGACTCTGAATTCCGTCTCGAGCTCCTCCGCGAGCTGCGCTCCGAGGCGTGACTCGATGTCAGCACGCAGCTGCGCGACGGTGTCGAACTCGCTCGCGGCGCGCGCCAGGTCGTCGTCGAGCGGCGGCAGCACCTTCTCCTTGATCTCCTTCACGGACACCTCGACCCGGCGCTCGTCGCCGTCGTCTCCAACCTCGTAGGCCACCTCCCGGGTCTCCCCGGGCGCCATCCCCGCGAGCGCCTGCTCGAGCTCGTCGACGAGCCGCCCGGAGCCGAGCTCGACCACGGTGTCCGTCGAGCGCTCACCGGTGCTGCTCACCAGGTCGATCACGACCACGTCGCCTTCACGCGTCGGCCGGTCGACCGGGGTCAGCTCGGCGACGCTCGAACGTAAGGCTTCGAGTTCGGCCTCGACGACCTCCTCGGGGATGTCGGGGTCCGCAGAGGGCACCTCGAGCTGCGTCCAGTCCGCGAGCTCCACGCCGGGCTGAACGGGCATGGTCGCCGTGAAGCGGAAGCCCTCGTCAGGCGACCCGGGCAGGTCGTACTCGTATTCGGGGCGCCCGACAGGCCGGATCCGTGTGGCGGCGAGGGCGTTCCGAAGCCAGCCCCCGATGTGGCTCTCGACCGCCTCGGAGAAGAGCCGGTCGCGGCCGACCCGCGAAATCAGCACCTGCATCGGCACCTTTCCCTTGCGGAAGCCTGGAATCTTGACGGAGGCGGCAAGGTCCGAGGCGGCGTGATCGACCGCGTGCCGGACGTCCGTGCCCGGCACCTCGACACTCACCCTCACCCGGTGGCCCGCCAGCTCCTCGACCTGAGTCTGCACCCGGCCCATTCAAGCACACGGCCTTTTCACTTCCGCCAGGCTGTGTGATTCTCCCTGGGTGAGTCTGCTGCAGCTGCGCAATCGGCTCGAGACGCTCGCGGAGGTCTTCAGGAATCCCCAGCTTTGCCGGCTCGAGCTCTCCTGGGCCGGCTACTACCTCGGCGAGTGGACCCACTTCGTCGCGCTCTCGATCTACGCCTTCGAGAACGGCGGCGTGGTGGCGGTCGGCGTGCTCGGCTTCGTCCGCATGGGCGCAGCCGCCGTGGCGCTGCCCTTTGGAGGAATGCTCACCGACCGCTATCCGCGTCAGCGGGTCCTGCTCGGCATCTACCTCGCTCGCGCGACGACGCTCGGAGCGATCGCCGCGGCCCTGGCGGCCGGCAGTCCTCGCGCGGTCGTCTTCGCCCTCGCAGCGCTCGCGGCCGTCACGGTCGCACCAGTGCGTCCCGCGACCATGTCGCTTGTCCCCCTGCTGGCTCGGACGCCGCACGAGCTGGTGGCGGCCAACGTCTCCTCGAGCACGCTCGAGGGGCTCGGGACGTTCGCCGGGCCGGTTATCGGAGGCGTGCTCGCCGGGACAGCCGGCATCGATTTCGCCGTCGGCGTCGCGGCGGTCATGTACCTCGGCTGTGCGCTGCTCGTCGGAGGCATACGCAGGGAAGGCGAGCTGGCCGGTGCGCGGCCCCGCACCGAGCGGGACGTGCTCCGCGAGCTGCTCGGTGGTGTCCGGACGCTGTCCCGCGAGCCCCATCCACGCCGCATCGTCTTGCTGTTCGCATCCCAGACGTTCGTCCGCGGACTCCTGAACGTGCTCCTGGTCGTGACCGCCCTCGAGCTACTCGACATCGGCGAGTCCGGAGTCGGGTGGCTGAACGCGGCGCTCGGGGCCGGTGCCCTCGTAGGGGGTCTCGGTGCCGTGGGACTCGTGGGGCGCCGACGGCTCGCGGGACCGTTCGGCCTCGCCCTCGTCCTCTGGGGGGCGCCGATCGCGGCCATCGGCGCGTGGCCCGTCGTCGGGTGGGCGCTCCTCTGCATGGGAGTCATCGGCGTCGGCAACGCACTGCTCGACGTGTCCGGGTTCACGCTCATGCAACGGACAGTGGACGAGCACGTGCTCGGCCGGGTCTTCGGCGTGTTCGAGATCCTCGTCGCCGTAGCTGTCGCGCTGGGCTCCGCGCTCGGCTCGTTGCTGGTCACGCAGATCGGCATCCGCTGGGCACTCGTCGTCGCCGGGAGCGTGCTGCCGACGCTCGCCCTGCTTAGCTATTCACGGTTGCGGGAGATCGACGATGCCTCCACCGTGCCGGAGCGGGAGCTCGGAGTCGTGTCGGAGGTTCCCTTGTTCGCTCCTCTGCCGGTCACCACACTCGAACGGCTCTCCTTCCGCGTGATGGAGGTCAAGGCCGAGGCCGGGACGACCGTCATCGCCCAGGGCACGCCGGGCGAGCTCTTCTACGTGATCGCGGCGGGTGAGATCGACGTGAAGCACGACGGTGAGCTCGTGGCCACGCTCAAGCCGGGCGACTACTTCGGTGAGATCGCGCTGCTTCACGACGTCACAAGGACGGCTGCCTGCGTCGCGCGGACGGACGTCGAGCTCTACGCCCTCAACCGGGAGAGCTTCGTCGCCGCCGTGGGCGGGGACCACCGCAGCGCGGCCGTAGCGCGGGAGATCATCGACGTCCGCCTGGGCGAGCTCGACAGCTCCCCGGCGCCGCAGTAGCTACGTCTCGGCTTGCAGGGTGCGGTAGGCGAGCAGAGTCGCGAAGCCGAGCAGCGCAGACCCGGAGACCCCGTCCACGGCGATGAGAACACGGGGACCCGCCCGTCGCCGTCCCAGCGCGAGGGCGGCCGAAAGCGCCGTGAACCAGGTCAGCGTCCCCATGCCGACGCCGAGCACGAGCGCAGCCGCCCGGGGCGTCGTGCCGAGCAGGTCGGCCGTCGAGGCGGCAGAGAAGACCGCGGCCCACGACGCGATCGTCAGCGGGTTCGAGGCGGTGGCGCCGAGCGAGGTGAGGAAGGCGCGCCGCGGGGAGGCGACCTCGGCCGGCGTCTCGGCGCCGAGACGGACGCGGAACGCGCTCCAGAGCGTCCGCAGGCCGAGGGCCGCGAGCACCGCGGCGCCCACGAGGCCCAGGCCGATGCGCACCGGGTCGATCTGGAGCAGCGCGCTCGCTCCCAACGCCCCGAGCGCTGCGTAGAGGGCGTCGATCGCCGCCGCCCCAGCCCCGATCGCCACCCCGACCACGAACGTGCCGCGGAGCACGGAGCGAGCGCAGAGGAGCCAGATCGGGCCCACCTGCGCAGCGACGAGGAAGCCGAGTCCGAAGCCGGCGGCGAGCGCGGAGCCCATGGCTCGAGTCTAGGGCTCGGGGGCGGCGCGGGAAGGCCGATGACGTTTACACTCGCGGCGCCAGAGTCGACGAAGGAGGCAACCTTTAGCCTACCGCCTTGCCGGCACCTACGTCCTCCACTGCAACTGCCACCTGCTCTGTCCCTGCTCGATCGACGGCCCGCCGACGAGCCCCGACGGCGAGTGCGACGCGAGCAGCGTCTGGCACGTCGAAAGCGGCAGCTCCGACGGCACTGATCTCTCGGGTGTCGACTTCGCCCTCTACTTCCACGCGCCCTCCAACCTCAGCGCCGGTAACTGGAGGGTGGGACTGATCGTCGACGAGGGTGCATCAGACGACCAGGCGCAGGCCCTCGAGCGCATCGTGTCAGGACAGGAGGGCGGGCCTTTTGCCGAGTTCGTGCCCTTGATCGGGGAAGTCCAGCCGCCTCGGCGGGCCCACGTCACTTTCTCCGACGGGGACGCGCCGTCAGGAGCCGTCGAAGGGGAGACGGAGATTCGCTTCGAGCCCTCGAGAGGTGTTGACGGAGCGCCCACAACGATGTCCAACGCGCCGTTGGCCTTCGCGCCGATCTACTCGATCGGCAAGGGCTCGGGGCGCGGCCAGGCCATCCGCGGCAGCTACGAGCCGGTCTACGGCGAGTCGGCGGCGTTCGAGTACGCCTCGTAGAACTCGATTCACAATGAGCGGCTCAGCCTCCCGGCGCATCAGCCATCGGCATCCCGCTCGAACGGGCACCGACGGCTTCGCCATCAGCGGGCGGGTCCCTCTTGTATCTCCGGGAGGTGGCAGCAGCGCGAGAATGTCTGATCCATGGTCGATATCCAGCCGCTCAGCGAGAGTGATCGGGCCTGGGCTGTCCAGGTCGAGGCTGAGAGCTGGTCGAAGCCTGTCGTCGCACGGCTTGGGGAGCTCGTTGACCTAACCCAGCTACCCGGCTTCATCGCGCTCTTGGACGGGCAGCGAGCCGGATTCGCTTCATACGCAGTGCGCGGTGACGAATGCGAGCTGGTGACGATCCGGAGCCTGCGCGAAGGCCGCGGCGTCGGACGAGCACTACTCGATGCCGTCCGCGACACCGCGATCGAGGCGGGCTGCACACGGCTCTGGCTGATAACTACCAACGACAACCTCCGCGCGCTCGAGCTCTACCAGCGATGGGGCATGGAGATCGTCGCCTTCCATCGTCACGCGGTCACTGAGGCGCGTCGCCACCTCAAGCCGTCGATCCCGGAGCGTGGCGCGCGAGGGATTCCGATCGCCCACGAACTCGAACTGGAGCTTCGTCTCCAGCCCGGCTGCTCCTCAGAAGCTCATTCTGAAACGAGTTCTTAGAGTCGATTCGGGATCGCCGCCGAAAGTCCATCGCGTAAGCGTCCTGGACTTTCGGCGGATTGATGCGGGCGGGAGGACTCGAACCTCCAAGGACCTCGCGGCCCAACGGGACCTAAACCCGCCGCGTCTGCCAGTTCCGCCACGCCCGCTTGGCCGGTGAAGTCCAGCTGGCTTACGCCTTGGATTTTCGGCGAGAACAAACACAGGATAGAGCGAGAGGCCCCGCGAAGCGGGGCCTCTCTTTTCGCGGGGGATCTGTTCTTACGCCGAGACCAGCAACTGGCAGCCGGTCTTGGGGCCGAACCAGGAGCCGGGATCAGCGAAGTTGATCCCGTCGTAGATCCTCTCGGTGACCACGAAGTTGTAGTCGATGGAGTAGGTGCCCGCCGAAAGCGTGCCGAGGGTCCAGTACATCCGTTACTTCATGAATCTCCCCCTCCTCGGTCAAACCGCAGTAACCGACGGCACATGCACGCCTGCGGACGAAGGCAATAACAGAATGCGATCTCTGTCAGTAGGCCGACGAGCCTATTTCTCCCAGTCCCCGACCTCGTACGCGCGGCCGGGAACCGCGCCGATGACCATGAGCGTCGTCGGGGAGGCCGTGGACTCGAACTTGCGCTTCGTCTGCCCCTCGACCCCGACCGCGCTCCCGACCGGTACGGTCGCTTCCTTGCCGTCCAGCGTCGCAACCGCCTCCCCGGCGAGGATGACGTAGAGCTCCTGCTCCCCGGTCTCGGCGTGATCGTGCTCTGGGATCAGCACGTTGCCGGCGTCCTTGGTCACGGCGTTGACCCCGAAGGCGGTGATCCCGAAGTGGTGCCGGACCGACTTCCACGTCGTCGGCCAGTCGGCCTTGACCGGCGGGATGTCATCGATCGCGGCCACCTTCCAGCCCATGCCATGCTCGGTTGTCATCGCTTCCTCCTCGCGCACCCGGGAAAGAGGACAATCGCATATCAGAAAGGAGACTCCATGGCAGATCTCAGTCCCGGCGACGCGTTTCCCGACCTCCGGCTGCCCGAGCACACCGGCAAGGAGCTCGCGCTCTCCGAGATCGCCGACGGGCAGCCGCTCGTTCTCTGCTTCGTCCGCGGCTGGTGGTGCCCGAAGGAGCAGGTCCGGGTACGCATGCTGGTCTCGATGCAGGAGGAGATCGAGCGTGAGTACGGGGCGATCGCCGTCGTCACGGTGGATGGCCCGTACGTCAACGGCACTTTCCGCGCGGGCGTAAGTGCGTCTTTCCCATTCCTCTCCGACGAGGAGCGCCGCGTGGCCCGCGAGCTCGACCTGCTCGAGCTGACCGACGAGAAGCACCTCCCCTTCCTCCCGTTCACGTTCGTGCTCGACTCGTTGCTTCGGGTCCACGCGGTCTGGTGCGGCTTCTGGTACTGGGGGAATCCGACGCCGGAGGAGCTTCGGCTGGCCCTCCGCGAGGTCACTCGAGCCGAGCAGCCGACCTTCGGAGATCCGCGGCCACTCTGGCGCGAGAGCGGGGCGGCGCCCGCCGACCAGGGGATCGATGGCGAGACGATCTGGATCCGCGAGGACTCCAGCGGCCTCGAGATCCAGCGCGGGGTGTTCGAGGGCGAGCTCCCGGAGGTCGGAACCGAGGTCTCCCGTTCGGCCGTGGACGGACGACCCTGGCTCGTGCATGCGCTCGAGCGCGACGGAGGCCGCGCTGCCCTCCACCTGCGCAAGGGCGGCGAGCCCGACCGGAGCCCCCTCGTCCACCACCACATCACGGTTCCGCAGTGACTGAATCCACCCGCCGACGCCTCACGCTGGCCGCGACAGTGCTCGGGTCGTCGCTCGCCTTCATCGACGCCAGCGTCGTGGTCGTTGCCCTGCCGACGATCGAGCGCGACCTCGGCTTCGGACTGGCCGGCGAGCAGTGGGTCTACCTCGCGTACTCGCTCGCCCTCGCCGCGCTCTACCTGCCGGCCGGGGGTGTCGGCGACCGCTTCGGGCGGCGGGAGACCTTCGCCGCGGGGGTCGTGGCCTTCGCAGCCGCTTCGGCGCTTGCGGGCGCTGCGCCGGACGGCGCCGTGCTGATCGTCGCCCGGGCCTTGCAAGGAGTTGCAGGTGCGTTCGTGACGACGAACAGCCTGGCACTGCTCAGGGAGACCTACGGCAGGGAGTCGGGGCGGGCAGTCGGGCTCTGGACCTCCTTCACGAGCGTCGCGACGATCGGCGGCCCCCCGCTAGGAGGAGCAATCGTCCAGTGGGTGTCCTGGCGATGGATCTTCTTCCTGAATCTGCCGCTGGCCGTGGCCTCCGTCTACCTCGTGCTCGCCGGCCGCTGCCCGCAGCGCGCAGTGCATCGGGTCGGCCGGCTCGACGTGCCGGGCGCGGGTCTGGCCGCGGTCGCCTTCGGCGCCCTGACCTATGCCATGGTGTCGGGCGCCGACCACGGCTTCGGCAGCGTGTGGTGGGCCTTCGTGCTGGCGGCCGCCTCGCTCGCGGGCTTCGTTTTGGTCGAGCGGCGCGTCAGCGAGCCGCTGCTTCCCTTCGGGGTCTTTCGCACGCGCAACTTCGCCTTCGCCAACCTGGAGACCTTCCTCGTCTACGGGGCCCTCGGCGGCATGTTCTTCTTCTTCACGATCTACCTGCAGTTCATCGGCTTTTCCCCGCTAGCTGCTGGGCTCGCAAACGTCCCGACTGGCATCGCGATGATCGTGCTCGCCCCCCGCTTCGGCCGCGTCGCCGACGAGCGCGGTCCGCGGCTGATGCTGACCGCCGGTCCCGTGCTGCTGGGCTGCGGAACGCTGCTCTGGTCGTTCATGGAGGACCGCTCGGATTTCTGGCGCTTCGGAGTAGCGGGTCTTGCGGCATCGTCGCTCGGGCTCGCAGCGCTCGTCGCGCCGATCACCTCCACGGCGCTCGTGTCGGCGCCGGAGCGCTTCTCGGGAATTGCATCGGGAGTGAACTCGACGCTCTCGCGGCTCGGCAACTTACTCGCCGTGGCCCTGCTCGGCTTCGTGGTGCTGCTGGTCTTCAAGGCGAGCGGAGGCAGCCACGGCGTCCCCCTCGCTCGCGGTCAGTCGGAGGCGGGCCTGCGCTCCGCCTCCGTGGACGCCTTCCGCGTCGCGATGCTGTTCGCCTCCGGCCTTGCGTTCGCCGGCGCTGCCGTCGCCGTGTTCGGCATCTCGAACGAGGAAGCGAAGCGGGAAGGAGAGCCGACGGAAGCCGCGGCTCGCGCGGCGGGCCGTTGAGCGCGATGGAGGCTCGGGCCGACGTTGTGGGCAGCCTGCTCCGCCCCCCGGAGCTGCTCCGCGCGCGCGAACGACATGCGCGCGGCGAGCTGGCCGCCGGCGAGCTCGAGCGGCTAGAGGATGCCGCCGTCGACGAGGTACTGCGCCGCCAGGAGGAGTGCGGCCTCGATGTCGTGACCGACGGCGAGCTCCGCCGTCTCTCCTTCCAGAGCCAGCTCGTCGAGGCGGTGGACGGCTTCGGCGAGGTACCGCTCGAGGCATTCCTCTGGGGTGACTGGCGAAGCGAGGAGCTCGGTGATCTCACGGTCGAGCGTCCGTCGGTCGCCGTCGTGGCGCGACTGGAGCGGAAGCGGTTCCTCTCCACACACGAGTTCGCCTATGCCAGCGGCCGCACCGAGCGGATCGTGAAGGTCACGCTCCCCTCCCCTTCGCTCTTCTCGCAGTTCTGGGATCCCGATCGCTCGCGCGCCGCCTACCCGACGCTCGAGGACTTCCTGCGCGACGTCGCTGAGATCCTGCGTGACGAGGTCGAGGGGCTCGTCCGCCTCGGCGCGCGCTATCTGCAACTCGATGCGCCTCACTACCCGCTCCTACTCGACCCGCGCTGGCGAGCCTTCTACGGAGAGCGCGGCAGCCTCGACTTCTGGCTCGAGCTCGATAATCACGTGATCGAGGCGGCCGGCCCGAACACCGTCTTCGGCTTTCACCTCTGCCGCGGTAATCAGATGAGCCGCTGGCTCGTGGAGGGAGGCTACGACGGGCTTGCCGAGCATCTCTTCCCCCGCGTGCGAGCCCACCGCCTTCTGCTCGAGTACGACGACGAGCGTTCGGGAAGCTTCGAGCCGCTACGCCTCGTACCCGAGGACAAGGTCGTCGTGCTCGGTCTCGTGACCACGAAGACCGGCCGCCGCGAGACGGGCGAGGAGCTGGCGCGCCGGATCGAGGACGCGAGCGCATTCGTGCCGCTCGAGCGGCTTGCGCTCTCGCCTCAGTGCGGTTTCGCCACGTCGATCGTCGGGAATGCTCTCACGCCCGACGACCAGTGGGCGAAGCTATGCACGATCGCCGAGACTGCGACCCGGGTCTGGGGATGACAGTCGTCCTCACCGGCCACGACCTTACGGTCGACCACGTCGTGCGGGTAGCCCGGGACGGAGAGCGAGTCGAGCTGGAGCCGGCGGCAGTCGAGCGGATGTGCGATGCACGGGCCGTCGTCGAGCGCGCCCTCGCCCGGGGCGAGGCCGTCTACGGGCTCACGACGGGGGTGGCATCACGAAAGCGCGTGCGGGTCGAGGCCGCCACCGTGGCCGAGTTCAACCGCTTGCTTATTCAGAGCCACCGGGTGGGGCAAGGGCCAGATGCTCCGCAGGACGTGGTCCGCGCGACCATGCTCCGCAGCGCGAACGGATTCGCATCCGGAACCATGGGCGTTCGGCCCGAGGTCGCCGAGCGGCTCGTTCAGGCGCTGAACGCGGGCGAGGCGCCGCGGGTCCGGCTGCTCGGCTCGGTGGGCCAGAGCGACCTGGCGCCGAACGCCGACCTGGCCGCAGCCCTCTTCGCGGACGTCCCGCTCGCCGCGGGCGAGGCCCTCGCTCTCGTAAACAACAACGCGTTCTCGACGGGCTTCGCGGGGCTAGCGGTCGCCGACGCGGAATGGTTGCTGGAGGCGATGCACGTCGCCGGCGCCCTTGACCTGGAGGCGTTCGCGGCCAACCTGACCATCGTGGACCCCGCCGTCTCGGAGGCACGCCGCTACCCAGGGCTGCGCCGGTCGCTCGAGCGGCTGACGGCGCTGCTCGAGGGCAGCTATCTGTGGGAGCCGGGCGCAGCGCGCAACCTCCAGGATCCCTTGAGCTTCCGCGGGCTTCCTCAGGTGCTCGGAGCAGCCCGGGATGCGCTCGATTACACGCTCGGGCAGCTCTCCGTCGAGCTGAACGCGGCCAACTCGAACCCGCTCGTGGTCACGGCGGGGAACCGGATCGTCTCCGTCTCCAATCTCGACATCGTTCCGCTCGCAGCCGCGCTCGATTTCCTGCGAATCGCTCTGGCGCCCGCGCTCACGGGCGCCAACGAGCGCCTGATGAAGCTCCTGCAGACGCCCTTCTCCGGGCTTCCCGACGGCCTCGCGGCGCGGCCAGGCCTGCACGAGGACGCGCTCGCCGAGCTCGGCAACGCAGGTCAGGCGCTGACCGCAGAGGCCCGCCTGCTTGCCCAGCCGGTGTCGTTCGAGCTCGCGAGCACGACGCAGGCCGAGGGGATCGAGGACCGGATGACGATGGCGCCGCTCGCCGCCCGGCGGCTGGCCGAGATGGTGGAGCTCGGCGAGCGGATCGTCGCGATCGAGCTCGTGGTAGCCGCGCAGGCCGTGGAGCTACGCAACCCACCCGCGCTCGGAGTGGGCACACGCCGCGCGCTCGAGCTCGTCCGCGCGCGTGTGCCGTTCACCGGCGAGGGGGCTGCGCTGCCCTCGGATCTCGAGCCGGTCCGGGACCTCGTACGTTCAGCCCTTAGGCTTACAGGATGACCTCCGGCGAGCAGAAACTAGGTCTTCTGGATCGGCTAGAGCACGGTGCCGTGATCTGCGCCGAGGGCTACCTGTTCGAGCTCGAGCGGCGCGGCTACCTGCAGGCCGGAGCCTTCGTGCCCGAGGTCGTTCTCGAGCATCCCGAGCTCGTCACGCAACTCCACAGTGAGTTCGTCCACGCAGGCTCGGACGTAGTGGAGGCGTTCACCTACTACGCGCACCGGGAGAAGATGCGGGTCATCGAGAAGGAGCATCTGCTCGAGGCGCTCAACCGACAAGCACTCGAGCTCGCGAGGGAGGTTGCGGCAGAGAGCGGAGCCCTCTTCGCCGGCGACGTGTGCAACACCAACGTCTACGCCGAGGACGACGAGGCGAGGAGGACCGTGCGCGCGATGTTCGAGGAGCAGGTCGGCTGGGCCGTCGAGGCCGGTGTCGACTTCGTCATCGCGGAGACCTACTCGCACGTCGGGGAGGCTCTGATCGCGCTGGACGTGATCAAGCAGGCCGGATTGCCTGCAGTCGTCACGATGATCGTCCACCGGGAGCCTGTAACGCGCGACGGCTACGCGCCGGAGGAAGCATGCAAGCGGCTGGAGGAGCGAGGCGCCGACGTCGTCGGGCTCAACTGCAGCCGCGGGCCGGCGACGATGCTGCCGCTCGTGAAGGCGATCAGGAAAGCCGCCTCGGGGCACGTGGCCGCGCTGCCGGTCCCGTACCGCACCCACGAGCGGGAGCCGACCTTCCAGTCCCTGAGGGACCCCGACTGCACCTGCATCCCTGGCAACATGCCTTTCCCGACGGCGCTCGACCCGTTTGCCTGCAACCGCTACGAGCTTGGCGACTTCGCCCGAGAGGCGTATGCGGTGGGCATCCGCTACCTCGGGGTCTGCTGCGGAGGAGCGCCGCACCACGTCCGCAGCATGGCGGAGGCCCTCGGCCGCACGCCGCCGGCGAGCCGGTACTCGGCCGACATGTCCAAGCACGCCTACTTCGGCACCGACCAGAGCCTCAAACCCGAGAACGTCGGGTTCGCGGAGCAGCTCTGAGGCCGCGCTTGGCGGCCGCGGGAGCGCAGCCCCCCAGCAAGTCCGAGTGTTACTTCAGACCGTTCGCCTTCAGGAAGGCGTCGGCGACGGCCTTCGGCGATTGCTTGTCGATCGCGACCGCCTTGTTCATCGTGCCCATGGCCCTCAGCGTCAGCTTGGCGCTGACAGCGTCCACGGTCCGCCGGAACTTCGGACCGAGCGCCGCCGCCAGCTTCTTCGAGACGACCGGTACCGCGTTCTGGAAACCGAAGATGTTCTTCGTGTCCCTGAGCACCGTGTACTTTCCATGCCGGCCCGCCGTTCCGGGCGCGGCGGGGCCGGGCAGGAGCTGCGGGTCCGTGGTGAATACGTCACCGACCTTGCACTTGCCGGCGTCCATTGCCGCATACACGCTGATCCCGGCCAGCGGCACGAACTTCACCTTCGTGATGCCGTAGGCCTTCCTCAGGCCGACGAGGCCCGAATAGCGAGTCTGGAACTCGGGAAAGCCGCAAACCGAGAGGCTCGGCACCTTTTTCAGGTCGGCGACCGTGCGCAGGCCGTACTTCTTCGCCGTCGACGTGGGCACGCCCATAGCATCGACGTCGTAGAAGGGCGTCTTCGCGAAGAGCGTGAAGCCGCGCTTCTCCTCGATCTTCTTGGCCAGGTTGTACGTCGCCTGCGCCGACTTCTGAGGGGCGTTGACGTGGCCGACGACGGAGACGATGATGCCGGTGTACTCCGAGTACATGTTGATCTTGCCGCTCGTCAGCGCGGTATCGGTGATCTCGGTGGAGCCGATGTTCTCGTGATAGGAAACCTTGTACCCCTTTGCCTGGAGCGCCTGCTTATAGAGCTGACCGAGGATGAACACCTCGGTGAAGTTCTTGGTGCCGAGGCTGATCGTCGGCGGGGCCGACTGAGCGCTCGACACCGTGAAGCCGAGGATCAGGGCAACCCCCAGCGCCACGGCGAAGGCCGCCTTGACGGCCCGACGTGTGTGTTTCCTGAGCACGCGTTCCCTCCTCGTCCCGAATACGGAGCCGCGCATCCTACTTGGGAACGAATCCGGTGACCACGTCAGGCTCGACGAGGCTCGGGCGGCTGCGCAACCCGCGTGGCGTCACGGCGAGCTGAAGCCCGCCGAAGAACAGGTCAGCGACCAGCGCGAGCCCGGAGACGCAGAGCGCTGCACCGACAACGCCCTCGAGCCGGTAGCTGGCCTGGTTGGCGATGATGTCTCCGAGCCCGCCGCCGCCGGCGAATGCGGCGAGCGTCGCGGTCGAGACGACGAAGACGGCGGCCGTGCGAATGCCGGCGAAGAGGAGCGGTAGGGCAAGCGGCAACTCGACGCGAAGAAGCACTTGCCTAGGGCGCATGCCCATCCCCCGTGCCGCCTCGACGGCGTCTGGATCGACACCGTCAACGGCGACGTACGCGTTGGTCAGCATCGGCGGCACGGCGAGCGCGACGAGGGCGACCATCACGTTCGTGAAGCCGATGCCGAAGATCGCGAGCCCGATGGCGACGATGGCGAGGCTGGGCAGCGCGCGGCCGACGTTCGAGACGTTGATCGCCAGGAAGGAGCCCCGGTGCAGGTGCCCGAGAATCACCCCGAGCGGGACGGCGAGCACGAGCGCGATGCCCATCGACGCCGCAGACAACTCGAGATGCTCGGCGGTTTTCGTCCAGATCAGACCCGGGTGCTCCCCCATGAAGCGGAAGGCATCCACGAACGTGCTCGGCCGGAACGCGTCGGCGACGAGCGTGATCACGCAGGTTTCCTCGCCCGCGCCCACGGCGTGAGAACGCGCTGGAGGACGACGAGCAGGGCGTCTGCAACCAGCGCGAGGGCCACCGCAAGGGCGCCTGCCGCGATGAACTCCGTCTTGAAGTAGTCGCGGAGGGCGATGAAGATCGGATGGCCGAGGCCCTCAGGGATGACGAACGCGGCCACGGTGGCGAGGCTCACCGTCGTCACGACGGCGATGCGCACCCCGGCGAAGATCGCGGGCAGCGCCAACGGCAGCTCAACCCGCACGAGAATTTGTCTCCGGGTCAAGCCCATCCCGCTCGCCGACTCGAGCACCTCTTCGGGCACGCCGCGCAGGCCGGCGAGGATGTTGCGGAAGAGGATCAGCAGCGTGTAGCCGACCAGGGCGATCTCGACCGTGGTCACCGTCAGGCCCGTGAAGGGAACGAGCAGCTGAAAGAGCGCGAGGCTCGGGATCGTGTAGAGGAAGGCGGAGAACAGACTGAACGGGGCCTCGAGCCAGCCGTAGCGGTGCGCGACTAGGGCGGCGGCGAACGCGATCACGAAGCCGATGGCCACCGCGATCAACGTCAGCTTGAGGTGCTCGAGAAGCGCCGGCTGCAGCACCCCGCCCCAGTTGTCGGCGACCCAGCTCTTGCAGAAGAGGTGGTTCTCGGTCACGCACTTCGAAGCGTGACCGAAGTTGGGGATGACGGGTCCCGAGGCGTAGGGCGTCATCGCCGTGCAAGGAGATCGCTCACGCGCTCGAACGAGAGCAGGCCCAGCGCCTCCCCCCGGTCGCCCACCACGATGACCTCACGTGTTCCTTCGGTCAGCATCAGCGAGAGAGCGTCGCGGAGGGTGGTCTGCCGTGGCACCCGTGGTCCGTCCGACCTCCCCCCGTCGAGCGAATCGAGCTCGACCTCGGCGAGCGTGCGCAACGCAAGCCGCTTGAGCCCTCGGTCGGCACCGACGAAACGGGCGACGAACTCGTCGGCCGGTGCAGCAAGGATCGCGTCAGGAGTGTCGTACTGGGCGAGCACGCCGCCCTCACGCAGAATCGCGATGCGGTCACCGAGCTTGATGGCCTCATCGATGTCATGCGTGACGAAGATGACCGTCTTGCGGACCTCCCGGTGAAGGCGCAGGAACTCGTTCTGGAGCCGGTCGCGGGTGATCGGGTCGAGGGCGCCGAACGGCTCGTCCATCAGCATCAAGGGCGGGTCAGCGGCGAGCGCCCGGGCGAGGCCCACCCGCTGCCGCTGCCCTCCTGAGAGCTGCGCCGGATAGCGCTTACGGTCTCCTCGCTCGAGCCCCACCAGGTCGAGCAGCTCGTCGATGCGGCTCCGGATCCGGGCCTTCGGCCAGCCGAGCAGTCGCGGGACGACGGCGATGTTGTCGCCGACGCTCATGTGCGGGAAGAGTCCGATCTGCTGGATGACGTAGCCGATTCCCCGCCGAAGCTCGGTGATGTCGAGTTGGCGCACGCTCCGGCCATCGATCTCGATGTCGCCCTCGCTGATGTCGATCAAGCGGTTGACCATCTTCATCGCAGTCGTCTTGCCGGCTCCGGAGGGACCGACGAGGACGCAGATCTCCCCGGCCGGGATGACGAGGGAGAGGCTGTCGACTGCAGGTCTGGGCCGGCCGGCGTAGCGCTTGGTCACGTCCTTGAAGACGATCTCGGCGGCCGTTGAGCCGCCATTTCTAGAGCCGGGAACGCTCACGCTCGGCCCCGATCGAACAGCCGAAGGCCCCGCCAGGCCGGATCGGTGCCGAAGTCCAGGTACTTGGTGCGGTCGATTATCAGGTCGCCGTCTCCCAGGAAGGCACCGGGACTCGAGCCCTTGTGCAGCCGGATCGAGTGGTAATGCTGCGGCGAGATGGCCACCGCTCGCTCGTGGGCGTCGTTTGCGTACCACTCCTTGGGCACGTCAGGCGTCGAGAAGAGGATCAGATTCCCGTACCCGTAGGAGCCGTCGTCGAGCTCCATGTCGTAGTAGCTGAGCAGTCCCACTTCCGCGTAGGCCGGGAAGCTGTTCGCCACTTTCCGCTCGAGCTCGAACAGGACCGCGTGGTCGACTTCCGCCCGGGACTGTCCGAAGAAGCCCACGACCGTGATGTCCCGCGCGGCGAGGAGGGCGGCCACGTCGGGCACCGCGAGCCAGTGCCTGCGCCCGTCCTCCTCGTGCTCGCGCAGCGACGCGCCGATGGAGCGATCGCGCAGCCAGCCGCGGGCGACCTCTCGCTGGCGGACGAGCATCTTCCGCATCACGTCGGCATCGTGATGCGTCCAGGCTGCGTCGGTGAACGGGCGGTCGTCGACCTCGTCCGTGGGCTCGAGAATGACGTCGTAGTCCGCAGGTTCCACGCCGCCCAATGCTATGCCGACGCAGGGCGCTCTGGCGCACGGGCTACGACGAAAATCGACGGGGCCGGCGACCTCCGCCAAGACACCTCGCTCACCTACGCAGACGAGATCGGAGTCGGGCAGCTCGAGGAGCGAGCTCGAAGTCGAGCGAGAGGGCGCGGGCGCGGCAGCGGGCGAGTGCCTCCTCTCTCGTCTCGCCGGCCTCGTAGAAGATCGCGAGGCGATAGCTCTGGGCGTCGTTCGTCCCTTGTTCGGAGAGGCGACGGCCGGGGCGGACGAGGACCTCGAGGCCCTCTTCCGGCTCGGGCACCCGCAGCACGTAGGCGTCCTCGAACGTGCGCAGGCAGTAGCTGACCGCGACCCCATCCGGGTGCTCCGGCCGCCACTGCGGATCCTCCCCGCAGGCGAGTTGGAAGAGCGCCTCGTAGGTGGAGCGGCCGTGCAGCGCCCGCACGAGCGGGGCGAACTGTGAAGCAATACGGCCGTTGACCTCGATCAAGCTCGCCGGCCCGTGCTCGGGCACGAACAGCTCGATGTTGAAGAAGCCGTTGTCGAAGCCGAGCGCGGGCAGGACGGACTCCGCCAGCGCACCCAGCTCGGCGAGGCGCTCCGGCCCGAAACGTGACGGGTACTCGAAGCGCTCGAAGCTGTTCGTGCCTGGATACTTGTCCGAGTCTGTGACCCCGATCGTCACCACGTTGCCGCGGTAGGAATATCCCTCGAGCGTCACCTCCTCCCCCTGCAGCAGCTCCTCGGCGAGAAAGCCGTGCACGGACGCAGGGGCGAGCCCGGCAAGCTCCGCGATGGGGGCATAACGGTCGGGGTAGCCGTCCTCCCGCATCGCGCGGAGCTCAGCGAGGTCGTCGACGCGCCGGGCGTTCTCTGAGAGGCGACCGACCGCAGGCTTGACGAAGAAGGGAGGGGAGAACGGAACTTCGTCGCAGCGCCCGTCGAGGTACGCGAAGCTCGGAACCGCCTCGGGCACGACGTCGCGTTGGAGCAGCCGTGAGGTCGGCTTGTGCTGGCAGTTGAGAAGGGCGCTGGGACTCGGCCCCGCCAGCTCGCGCCGCTCGGCGATGAGCGCGGCGAGCAGCGCCGAACGGTCCTTCGTGCCGACGACGCCGTCCCACGGGATCGACGCGTATTCCTCGACGAAGCGGACCGCGTCGAACGACTGGTCGACCGCGTCGAGATCAGGACCTGCGTACGACACTCCAAACGACTGCTCCAGCCCGGCCGTCCGGATCTCATGGAGATCCCGTTCTTGCGGGCAGACGACGACGACTTCTCGCATGGGCGGTGAATGCTATGCGTACCCCCTTTTGGTCGCCGCTCGCGTGAGTTCGCTACAGGCCGCCCATAGACTTCCCCCGTGGCGGGAGGCGTCGTCGTGCTAGGCGGTGGGTCGGCTGCGGAGGCCTTTGTCGCCGCGCTGCGCCGCCTGGATGAAAAAGTCCCGATCACGCTCACCGAGCGTGCGCTGGTCGGCGGCGAGTGCACGTACTGGGCCTGCATGCCCTCGAAGACGCTCCTGCGCGCGCCCGAGCTGCTGGCCGCGGCGAGGCTCACACCGGGCGCGACCGAGGCGGTTGCTGCTGCTCTCGACGTGGACCGAGTCTTCTGGTGGCGCGATCAGGTCGTCGACGGCTGGAAGGACTCGGGACACGAGCCCTGGCTCCTGGACCGAGGCGTCCAGCTCCTCCGCGGCAAGGCGCACGTGGCCGCACCGGGCGTGTGCGTGGTCGACGGCGAGGAACTGCCCTACGACAAGCTCGTCGTCGCGACTGGCTCGACGCCGGCGGTACCGCCGCTTCCGGGTGTGGACGAGGTCGAGCGCTGGACGACCATGGACGCCACCTCGTCGCACGAGCTCCCCGGAAGCCTGATTGTGCTCGGCGGAGGAGCCGCCGGCTGCGAGCTGGCGCAGCTCTACCGCCGCCTCGGCGCAGAGGTGACGCTCGTGCAGCGCGGCGGGCGCCTGCTACCCAGGGTCGACCCCGAAGCGGCCGCGCTCGTCGAGCAGGCGTTCGAGGAGGAGGGCATCACGGTGCGTCTCGGGGCCGCAATCGAGCGGGTCGAGGCCTCGGACCGCGGTGTCCGCGTCCTCTTCTCGGACGGCTCGGACACAGAGGCCGAGCGCCTGCTCGTCGCCACGGGACGGATTCCCAACGTGGAGAAGCTGGGGCTCGAGGCGCTCGGCGTCACCACCGGCCGCGACGGCATCAAGGTGGACGAGTACCTGGCGGCGGGCGACGACGTCTGGGCGATCGGAGACGTCACGGGCATCGCCCTCTTCACCCACGTGGCCAAATACCAGGGGCGGGTGGCGGCGGCGAACGTGGCTGGACAGCGTCGTCGCGCGGACTACCGAGCCGTCCCCGCCGTGCTCTTCACCGACCCCCAGGTGGCGCAGGTCGGCACGGTCGAAGGCGAGGGTCTCGTCTCCGCCTCGTGGCCGGTCGAGCGCACCTCGCGCTCGTCCACCTACGAGCGACCGAAACGTACGGGGTTCGTCAAGCTCGTCGCCGATCCCGGGCGTGGGGTGCTGGTCGGGGCGGTCGCGGTGGGTCCCGAGGCGGGCGAGTGGCTCCAGCAGGCGACGCTCGCCGTCCGCGCCGAGGTGCCCGTGGACGTCCTCCGCGACACGATCCAGCCCTTCCCCACCTTCTCCGAGGCCATCCACTTCGCGGCGCGCGACCTGCCTCTCTAAACGAGGGCTACCCTTGTCTGGATGGAGACGACGGGCGCCCAGACCGAGCTGCTTCCGCTCATGGGCTCGGCCGAGTGGCTCCGCCTCGCCCGGCGGGCGAGATTCCTTTCGTGGACGAGCCTCGCCTGGCTTTGCATCGAGGGTTCGGTGGCGGTGGTCGCAGGGCTCGTCGCCGGCTCGATCGCACTCGTCGGCTTCGGGCTCGACAGCGCGATCGAGGGGCTGGCGAGCGGCATCGTCGTCTGGCGCTTCACCGGGTCGAGGACGCTCTCCCCGCACGCCGAGCGCCGGGCGGAGCGGCTCGTCGCGCTGAGCTTCTTCCTTCTCGCTCCCTACATCGCCGGCGAGGCCGTGCGGGCACTGGCTGTCGAGCACCATCCGGAGACCAGCTGGGTCGGAGTCGGGCTGGCCCTGACCTCGCTCGCGATCTGTCCCTGGCTCGGGCTCGCCAAGCGCGGCATCGGGTCCCGTATCGGCTCGGCGGCGACCCGCGCAGAAGGCAAGCAGAACCTCCTCTGCGCTTCCCTCGCGATCGGGCTCCTCGCCGGGCTGCTCGGCAACGCTCTCGCCGGGGTCTGGTGGCTCGACCCGGTCGTCGCCCTCGTGATCGCAGGCGCGTGCGTCCTGGGAGGCATCCAGGCTTGGCGCGGCGAGCGCTGCGACGGCTGCTGCTAGTGCTTCGTCCCGGAAGTCCCTTGATGCTCCGGCGCGCGAAAAGCGAGCCGGGCAAGGACGCAGGGAGCGTCCATATGCGGGCCATATGGGCGCGACCGAGGACACAGCACGGCGACGCTTTGCAGCCGCCGGAGCGCGAGACGACTTTCGGGGCGGAGCACTAACGGATGCAGACGAGCATCCAGCTCGGACGTATCGCCGGCATCCGGATCGGGATCAACTGGAGCTGGCTCTTCGTCTTCGCGCTCATCGTCTGGACGCTCGTCTCGGGCGTCTTCCCTTCGCAGAACCCCGGCCTCTCGAAGGGCGCCTACCTGGCCATGGGGTTCGCAGCCGCAGTCCTCTTCTTCTGCTCGCTGCTCTTGCACGAGCTCGGGCACGCGCTCCAGGCGCGGCGCGAGGGCATGGAGATCGAGGGCATCACGCTCTGGCTCTTTGGCGGAGTCGCCCGCTTCAGCGGCACCTTCCCGAGCGCGGGTGCCGAGTTCCGGATCGCGATCGCGGGGCCGCTCGTCTCGCTCGCCCTCGGAGTCGCCTTCGTGCTGGTCGCCGTCGGGCTCGGCCTCCCGGAGCAGATCGACGGCGTCGCCGCCTGGCTCGGGTACATCAACCTGACCCTGCTCGTCTTCAACCTGTTGCCCGCGCTGCCGCTGGACGGAGGGCGGGTGCTGCGCTCGGCGCTCTGGGCGGCGAAGGGCGACTTCCGCTCCGCGACCCAGCTGGCCGCCGGAATCAGCCGCGCCATCGCGGGGCTGATGATCGCGGGAGGCCTCTTCCTGCTCATCTTCGAGAGCTCGTTCTCGGGAGCGTGGCTCGCGTTCGTCGGCTGGTTCCTGCTCCAGGCGGCCGCGGGCGAAGCGCGCTACCTCGCCGTCCACCAGGCGCTCGGCGACCTGCGCGTGCGCGACCTGATGGTCTCCGATCCGGTGACGGTACCGCCCGGCCTGCCGCTTGGCTCGTTCATGGACCAGGTGGCGTGGTCGCGGCGCTACACGACGTACCCGGTGGTGGACGACGGGCACGCCCTCGGTCTGCTCGCCTTTCGCCGCGTGGCCGAGATACCGAGAAGCGAGTGGGACTCACGGACTGTGCGGGAGTGCATGATCCCGCGCGAGGAGGTTCCGGTCCTGCGTGAGGACGAGGCGGCGGTCGACGCGCTCGTCGAGCTGCAGGAAAGCGACGTCAGCCGGGGGCTCGTGCTCGACGGCGAGCGGCTCGCCGGGCTGCTCTCGATCAGCGACCTCGCCCGGGCGCTCGAGGTGCGCCTTCCGCGGCAGCGCGGGTAGCCAGATACCTGACGAACCAGTCCCGGGCGAGCTCGGCGACCCGCTCGAGCGCGCCCGGCTCCTCGAAGAGATGCGTGGCGCCCGGGACGATCTCGAGCTCGACAGGCGCCTGCATCGCCGCCATTGCCTGCCGGTTGAGCTCGAGCACGGGCCCGTCCGCCCCCCCGACGATGAGCAGCGTCGGGCAGCGCACGCGGGCGAGTGCCTCGCGCGCGAGGTCGGGCCGCCCCCCGCGCGACACGACGGCCGAGACCACCTCGGGCAGCTCGGCGGCAACCACAAGCGCTGCGGCGGCGCCGGTACTCGCGCCGAACAGGCCGATGGGCAGGGCGCGAGACTCGGCCTGGCGAGTCGCCTCGAGCAGCCGCTCTGCGAGCAGCGGGATGTCGAACCGGCGGTCCTCCTCGCCCGGCCGTAGCAGGTCGAACAGCACCGTCTCGAGCCCCGCCTGCTCGAGCACGTCCGCGACCGCGCGGCTCCGCGGGCTCTGGCCACTCGACCCGCTGCCGTGGGCGAAGACCACGATCCCGCGCGTAGGCGCCAGCAGACGGCGCACGTCCTCGTCTGAGACCTCCGAGAAGTCCTCGTACCAGAAGCCGACGGCGTAGAAGGGCTGCGGGGTCTTCAGGACGACCAGTGCGTCCACCTGACGGCGCAGCTCATCGCACGTCTGGCGAGGCGCCGCGGGGACGGCGACCACGATCCGCCCCGGGTCCTGCGCGCGAAGCGCCGCGACCGCGGCCCGCATGCTCGAGCCGGTGGCCAGCCCGTCGTCCACGAGGATCACGATCTTTCCCCTCACGTCCGGCGGAGGACGGTCGCCCCGGTACGCCCGCTCCCGTCGCTCCAGCTCGGCGTGCTCGCGCTCCGCCACCGAGTCGATCAGCTGCTGGTCGAGTCCGAGCGAGGACACGAGCTCCTCGTTCAGGACACGGGCACCGCCGCTCGCGATGGCCCCCATCGCCAGCTCCTCCTGGCCGGGAAGGCCGAGCTTGCGGACGAGGAAGACGTCGAGCGGAGCCTGAAGCTCGCGGGCGACCTCGAGCCCCACGGGCACCCCGCCCCGCGGCAGAGCGAGGACGAGCACGTCGTCGCGGCCGGCGTACTCGCGCAGCGACTCGGCCAGGAGGCGCCCCGCCTCGGCGCGGTTCCGGAACCGGCCCTCCTGCGCCGTCCGGGTCGAGTGTGCTCGGGCCGACGCGTCCATGTGGCCATCGTTGCACGGCGCGGGTGGCATAAACGGCGCGGAAGCGGGAACGGCCGAGTCATGAACCGTTTTCTCCGACGACTCAGGAGATTCAGCAAGGGCCCCGGAGGCAGGCGCAGCCCCGACGAGCGCGCCGAGCAGGGACGGGAGACCTTCCGCTCCGGCGCGTCACAGGATGTGCCGACGGCGCGCGCCAAGAGCTCGCGCCACGGCAAGGTGACCGCCGACAAGTGGAACCAGTAGCGGCGAGGCTCAGACGAGCTCCGGCAACACCTCGGCGGCGATGAGCTCGACCATCTCGGTGTCGTGGTGCGCGAGGTGCTGCAGGAAGACCCGGTCCACCCCGGCATTCTCGTAGGCGTGCAGCTGCTTGACGACCTCGTCGGTCGTGCCGAGCAGCTCCCCCGCGCCGCGCTCGCTCAGGTAGCGCTCCGGATCTGCCTTCTCCCCCGTCACCTCCAGGCGCCTGCGCACGCGCTCCACCAGGTCTGCTGGGTCGGTACCGACAACGCAGGCAGTCATAAGCGAGAAGCGAAGCGGCTCGCGCCCCGCCTGCTCGCAGGCCGAGTCCACGCGACCCCGGAGCTCCCGGCACTCCTCGGGGGTGGCGAAGATGACGTTGTACTCGTCGGCGAAGCGGACGGCCAGCGCAAGCGAGCGCCTTCGGGCACGACCGCCGAGGATCAGCGGCGGCCCGGGCCGCTGCAACGGCTTCGGGTTGGCATTCAGCCCGTCGAGACTGTGGTGCCGGCCCGCGAACGACACGGCGTCCTCGGTCCATTGACGCACGACGATCTCGAGCTGCTCCGCCAGGATCTCCATGCGTGCGCCGAGCTCCGGGAAGGGAAAGCCGAACGCTTCGTGCTCTCTTTCGTTCCAGCCGGCGCCCAGGCCGAGCTCGACGCGACCGCCCGAGATGTGGTCGACCGTGACCACGCTCTTCGCGAGCACGGACGGGTGGCGGAAGGTCACAGGCGAGACGAGCGTTCCGAGACGGACGCGCTCGGTCCGGACGGCAAGGGCAGCCAGCGTCGCCCAGGCATCCAGCGACGCGCGCTCCTCGCAGCCGAAGACGGAGAGATAGTGGTCGGAGCGAAAGAGCCCCTCGAATCCGCCTCGTTCGCAGGCCTCGGCGAGCGCCAGCCACTGCTGCCAGGTCACGTCCTCTTGGCCCTCGATCATGAGGCAGACGCGCACGGCGCCATCATGACGGAGCCCGCAGCCCGCGCGGGTAGTCTGCTCCGCGACAGTTGAGCTCGCCGGCACCACGCACCGAAACACGCCTCCCAGAGCCCGCGGCCGGACACGGCCTGTCGCCGGCCCTTGCCGTCGGCCGCACCCGCCACGGTGCCTTCCGCCTGGGACTCGCGGCCGCTGCGCACCTTCCACTGGGCACGGCGTACTCGGCTGCGAGGGCGCTCGGCCGCCTGCGGCACCGTTTCCTCCGCAACTCGCTACGCGTGAATGCGGACATCGTCCGCGCCCTGGGCGCGACCCCTGGGCAGGTGGAAGGCCTGGCGCGCCGCGCCTCCCAGCTCCGGGCGAGCAGCAAGCTCGAGGCATTCCTCCTGCGGGAGACGACCGACGCCAGCTGCGACGCCTAATCAGCGTCGCGGGGCTCGAGAACCTCGAGACCGCCCTCGCCGAGGGAAAGGGTGCGGTCCTCTACTCGGGCCATATCCGCTCGACCCCCGTCTTCTTCGCTGCCCTGGCCCGGCTCGGGCACCCCCCTGCCATCGTCGGCTTTCCGCCAGGAGACTGGTTCGTCCCCGTCGACCGCAACTTCCTCGCCCGCCGGGCCGAGGTGCTGGAGCAGCGGTTCGGGTGCCGCTACATCTACATGCGGGCGACAACTTCGGTGTCGCCGTCAAGGCCGCGAACGTGCTGCGCGAGAACGGCGTCGTCGTCATGCTCCTCGACAAGCCCCAGCGCAAGGCCGCCGTCGACGTCGAGTGGCTGGGAGGACGCGCGCCCTTCAGCAGTGGCCCGGCCTTCGTCGCCCGGGAGACGGGCGCGCCGCTGCTGGACTTCTACATCCACCGCGATCGTGCCTGGTTGCCGCAGCTGGCGGAGATCGGCCCGCCCCACCGGGTCGCAGGCGACCTCGAGCCGGCCGTGCCAGGAGTGCGCCTGGCGCCTCGAGGCTCAGGTGCTCCGCCATCCGGCGCAGTGGTCCTTCTTCTCCAGCTACGAGCACTCCGACGTGATGGACGCGGCCGACACGCGCGTCCCCGTCTAGCGGAGGCTCCGTGGACGTCTCCTGGAGCGAGCACGCGACCACGCTCCACAGCACTGCGGCCGATTTCGGCGGGTCGCTGAACGAGGGGCTCGCCGAGCGCGACGCCTCCGGGGAGCCCGACCGGGATGCGTGGCCCCGGTGCACCGAGTTCGGCGTTCTCGGCCTCGCCATGCCCGAGCGCTACGGGGGACTCGAGGAAGAGCTTCCGACCGTCGTCCATGCCCTCGAAGGGCTCGGCTACGGCTGCCGTGACAACGGCCTCCTCTTTGCGCTCGGGGCCCAGGCCTGGAGCGTGCAGATGCCGATCCTGCTGTTCGGCAGCGACGAGCAGCGAGAGCGGTTCCTGCCCGGCCTCGTCTCCGGAGAGATCCTCGGAGCCCACGTCACGGAGCCCGAGTCGGGCTCGGACGCGTTCAGCCTGCGCACGACCGCCGTGCGGGACGGAGGCAACTACGTGCTCACCGGCCACAAGACGTTCATCACCAGCGCGCCGATCGCCGACGTGTTCCTGGTCGTGGCGACCGTGGATCCCAAGAAGGGGGCGGGCGGGCTGACCGCGTTCCTCGTCGAGAAGGACACGGCGGGTCTCTCGGTGGCCGAGCCCGACGAGAAGATGGGGCTGCGCACCTCGGCGATGGGCGACGTCTATCTCGACGGCTGCCGCGTTGGAGAGGACCAGGTGCTGGGCCGGGTGGGAGGCGGCTCGGCCGTGTTCGGCGCCGCCATGGAGTGGGAGCGCTCGTACATCCTCGCCCCGGCGCTGGGAGCGATGCAGCGGCAGGTCGAGCAGTGCATCGAGTATGCGAGGGCGCGGAGGCAGTTCGGCAGGCCGATCGGCAAGAACCAGTCGGTGTCGGGCGCGATCGTCGACATGCAGCTTCGCCTCGACACCAGCCGGCTGCTCACGTACCGGACCGCCGCGCTCAAGCAGACGGGGAAGCGGATGACCTTCGAGCCCTCGCAGGTGAAGCTCCACGTCTTGGAGAGCTGGGTGGAGAACTCGCTCGCCGCCCTCCAGCTCCACGGCGGAAGCGGCTATATGCGCGAGCTCGGGCTGGAGCGCGAGCTGCGGGATGCGGTGGCGAGCCGGATCTACTCGGGCACGCCCAGATCCAGCGCGTGATCATCGCCTCCTACCTGGGCCTGTGAACACCGAGCGGCTGCTCCACCTGCTGTTGACCGCGAGCGCCGGGGCGCGCACCCGCCGCCCCGGCCGTGCGCTTCCAGGACGAGACCCTCTCCTACGGCGAGCTCGACTCGCGCAGCAACCGCCTGGGCGCCGTGCTCGCCGAAGAGGGAGTCGGGCTCGGCGACCCCGTCGTGCTGCACCTGCCGAAGTCGCCCGACGCGATCGTAGGCCTGCTCGGGATCATGAAAGCCGGCGCGTGCTGCGTACCCGTCGACGCCGGCACACCAGCGCCGAGGCTCCGCGCCATCCTCGACCAGTGCCGTGCGCGGGTGGCGATCACCTCGGCCGACACCCGCGACAAGCTCGCGTCCCAGCCGCTCGAGCGCGTGGTCGACGCCTCCGAGGCCAGGGGGACCGGTGACCCGCCCCCGTCGCAGTGTCCGAGGACGACCTCGCCTACATCCTCTTCACCTCGGGCTCGACGGGGACACCCAAGGGCGTCGAGCTCTCGCACCTGAACGTCCGCACCTTCGTGGACTGGGCCGTCGCGAAGTTCTCCCTTCGTCCCGAGGACCGCCTCTCCAGCCACGCCCCATTGAACTTCGACCTCTCGACCTTCGACGTCTTCGGCGCGCTCGCCGTCGGCGCCTCGATCACGATCGTCCCCGAGCGGCTCTCGATGTTTCCGCCGCGCCTGGCCGAGCTGATCGAGCGCGAACGGCTCACGGTCTGGTACTCGGTCCCCTCGGTCCTCACCCTCCTCGCCACACACGGTGGCCTCGAGCGCCGCGATCTGGGATCGCTTCGCCTGATGCTCTTCGCGGGCGAGGTGTTCCCGGTCAAGTACCTCCGCGAGTTGATGCGGACCGTCCCGAGCCCGCGCTACGTCAACCTCTACGGGCCGACCGAGACCAACGTGTGCACGTACTACGAGGTCGAAGAGCTCCCGCAGGGTGATACGCCCATCCCGATCGGGAAGCCCTGCGAAGGCCTTCGCGTCGTGGCGCTCGACGCGGAGGGCCGGCCGGTCGACGAGCCCGGGGCCGAGGGAGTCCTCCACGTGGGCGGGCCAGGCGTCACCCCGGGCTACTACGGCCGTCCGGAGGAGACGGAGGCCGCCTTTGTCGAGGATCCCGCCGGTGGTGGCCGGCTCTACTGCACGGGCGACTGGGTTACGATCGACGGGGACGGCGACGGCAACTACCTGTTCCTCGGCCGTCGCGACCACATGATCAAGTCCGGAGGACACCGCATCGAGCTGGGCGAGGTCGAAGCCGCGCTCTACTCGCATCCGGGCATCCGCGAGGCGGTGGCCGCGAGGAGCAGCTGACGGCGGCGCCCGATACGCGCGGGTGCGGCTCACTGCGGTCCTCGGAGAAGGAAACCGCCGTAAGGCGTGAGACAACGAGCCCGGCGCCGCCGACACCGTGGACCGCGGCCACAATGGCGGTCTTCTTACTGGCGGCAAGAATCTCGCCGCGCTCGACTGGTACGCGACATCGCCGGCGACGCAAGGGCGGGGCTCTTCGTGACGTTCGCCTTTCGGCCTGGACCCGAAGTTCAAGGACGTCTATCGCAAGAACGACTCGATCCTGCGGATGGCCTTGCTCGAGAAGGAGTGAAACAACCCCGAGACGCTGGCGCGGGGACAAGAAAAACGACTAGCGAAAGGCAGCTAGCCGCGAGGCGGACGCTTTCGTCTGCCCCCTCGGGGCAAGACATACCAGAGCAGAAGGGCGACGGCGATGACGGCCGCCGCGATAGCGACCACGGCGACCGTAGAGGCGGCCACGATCACGCAGCTGTTATATCCCGGTGCCTGCTCGGGAAACTCTAAGCCGCGAGCGGAACGGCTCGCGCTCGGGCAGGCGCCTGCGCGCAGGACCTCAGCCCTGACGCAGACCCGCCTCAGGCAAGCTCGTCCGTACAGCATCTCGCGGTCACAAGCCTGCTCCAGTCAAGCGAGTCGGCACCAGCGACAGGCCAGTACGCCAGGCGACCGCAAAGAGGACGATCGCCGCTCCCGAGAAGACCCCGAGCGCCCCGATGGAGACGGCGACGCCGAGCGCCTGGGATGCGCCCACCCCGGAGGCGATCAGCGCCGCGGCGCTGGCGCCGACCTGCGTGG
>WNGB01002773.1_pt1 | contig 39580 bp, 29 predicted proteins | sample 5400681 | NCBI WGS metagenome assembly WNGB01 (sample SAMN13153367, study PRJNA577476) | soil metagenome | isolation source: 115 cm soil or saprolite under grassland replicate 2 | place: USA:California | collected 2016-06-15 | reverse complement strand
GCGCCGTAAAACCAGCCAATTGTTTTCGGACAAAGTCGGACACTCGGACCGCGTAATTCTGCGCGAATCGTGCAAATTCCCTGGTTCATGTTTTCGCCATTAACACGCAGGTTGCCGCAAGTTTGCGGCGGAATTGCGCGAAGCCGCGAAAACTTCAAAGTGGGTTCGAATCCCGTTAGGGTCGCTTCGCGCGGGACGGCGCGCGTGAAGCCACACGCCTTCAGTGACCTCTCAAAAATTGGCCTGGCAAAAGGCGTTAGCGATTGTTCAGGACTGTTTGCGGCCCGGATTCGCTCAGTTCGAGCTGAGCGCTCACTTTCTGCAGGCCCGCAGTAAGTTCTGCAACTTGCTTTTTCAGTTCTTGAACCGTCTGGTGTTGTTTTAGGAACTCGTTGAGCAACATGGCGTTCACCGCTTCGTACCGAACGCTGTAGATTTCCATTGCGATCACGCACAACCAAATCCGGATTCACTTTCGCCACATCCTCCGCGATCAGGCCAAATTGCGTTGTTCCTTTGCTGTCGCTCTTGTAGTGAAAGGCTACCGGCTTGAGCGCTAGAACGGGTTCGCTTTCTTTGTCCATCGGTCTGATCTCGGTTTTAAACCGGCGTGATGAACTCATCGTGCCTAGCTGGCCGGCGGAATCGATTAACACTGGTATCGCGTCGGCGATTCCCGTCGTAGTGTCGCGAATGCCTGCGATATAGGTGGCAGTGTGGGCGGGATGTAAAACCCCAAATTGGTCCGTGACCGCGGTCTGAGCGCCAATCCGAATTGCGTTGGCTTCCGTTTGCACACCTACATTGCCGACATCGATGTTATTATTGCCTGTGGCGAGATTTACGCCGGCGGCAAAGCCCAATGCGACGTTGAGGTCACCGGTGCTGTTAACCAACGCGCCAGTGCCGGTAGCGGTATTCAAGGCCCCCGTTGTGTTGCTATTGAGCGCAGCAAAACCGGTGGCCGTATTGTCGTTGCCGGTTGTGTTGTTTTGTAGCGCAACACTGCCTGTAGCCGTGTTTTCGAATCCGGTTGTGTTGGAAAGCAGCGCCTGGCGACCACTGGCTGTATTGCGGGCGCCGGTTGTATTCTGAAAGAGCGCTCGCCAGCCGTCACCCGTGTTTGAAGTTCCTGTGGTGTTGTTAAAGAGGACGAACGCCCCATTTGCAGTGTTCCGGTCGCCACTGGTGTTGCTCAAAAGCGCACCAGCGCCAGTAGCGGTATTTTCTTCTGCAACGTTTGAAAAGAGCGCACCAGCGCCAATGGCCGTGTTGAAGCTACTTGTGGTATTGGTGCGCAGCGAAACGAAGCCCACCGCTGTGTTGTATCCGCCGCTGGAAAGGTTAAGCAGGGCATTCTGTCCCTCTGCCGTATTGCCGCCGGGATAACCTCCGTCCGGTGGCGGAATGACCGCTTGTACTTTGAGGTTAGCAGCCGACAGACAGAGGAACGCGAGCAATAAGCAGATGGTTGTCTTCATACGCGAAAGCTTCGGAAAGCTGTCGCCTACTTGTCGAGATCAAATCCCTGATCTTGCGGGCAGAATTTTGGTAGACCCATCAATTTTTTTGTCTCCCCAGCGTTTGATCATGGATCAGCCCTTCTGCGGTCTCGCCTTCTGCTAGGCGGGATGGTAAAGTCAGAGTCCGTGCGAATTCTCGTGATAGAAGACGAGGTCAAACTTGCGACGCATTTGTCGCGGGCGCTGGAAGGGGAAGGTCACGAAGCTCGGGTGGTGCACGATGGCAAAGTGGCGTTAGTCGAAGCACGCGAGGGGAACTATGACCTGCTCGTGCTCGATGTGGAACTTCCACGAATGGATGGGTTCGAGATCTTAAAACAGTTGCGATCGTCCGGAGTGGCGACTCGAATCCTGATGTTGACTGCCCGAAGTGAGAACCCGGACAAGATCGCGGGCCTGACCGGCGGAGCCGATGATTACCTGACGAAACCATTCGCGATGAACGAACTCCTCGCCCGGGTCAACGCATTGGGTCGCCGCTTTGCCGCGCCGCCTGGCAGAGTTCTTCGCGCCGGAGATGTGACGTTGAACGTCGAGACCCGCGAAGTATGGCGCGGCGAGAGACGCATCGAGCTGTCGGAGCGCGAATGTGCCCTTTTGAAAGTGTTGATGAGGGAACCGGGTCGCGCTTTTTCGCGAATGGAGTTGAGCGAGCGTGTTTGGGAACGGGCACACGAGTACGACACAAAGCTGATCGAAACCTATATTGGCCGGCTCCGCAAAAAGATCGACGAGGGTTCAACCGAGCCGTTGATCAAAACGGTGCGTCATCTGGGCTATGCTGTGCGCAGTGACCGTTCAGCATGAGACATTATTCGCTTCGCTGGAAGCTGGTGACGTGGGCCGCGCTATTTGCTTTGAGCGCCTCGGTCATCTGCCTATGGACGACGTGGATTCTCGTGCGTGCCCAGGAACTGCAGGCGCTCGACCGACGTCTAACAACAGATGCACGCGAGCTGTTTCGCGACATCGAAAATTTTCAAGGTACTAACAAGCGGCGCGAAGTGACGGAACGGTTTGTGCCGCTGGCTTTACGCGATCGACTGGTCGAGGTGCGAGGGCCTCAGGGCGACATTCTCTACATGTCGCCTAACTTAAGCGAACCGGTCTTGAGAGATGGAATAGAAACGTTTCACACCCGCGACATTGGGGGAAGAGCCGTTCGGATCGGGGTTTTTCGCGATCAGGAACTGACGCTGCACGTAGGCGCAGAATTGAAGGAGATAGAGCAACTCGGCTGGGAAATTGCTCGCAGTCTCGTGATTGTAATACCAATCGTTTTGCTCCTGATCGCCGCCGGCAGCTGGTGGCTCGGATCGGTTGCGCTCACACCGATTGAAAATATTCGGCGCGCGGCCGAGCGCATCACGGCCGAACGACTGGACGAGCGAATTCCATCGCATGGTCCCTCCGATGAGATCGGTCGTTTGATCAACGTGTTAAACGCGACATTCGAACGCCTGCAAGGGAGCTTTGAACAAGCAGCTCGTTTCTCAGCAGATGCATCGCATCAATTAAAAACGCCGATCGCGGTGCTGCGCGCCGGCATTGAAGAGATTCTCGCTCAACCAGGATTATCCGACGAGCATCGAGAAAGTGTTGCGGACCTGCTTCAACAAACGCGCCGGCTCAGTTCGGTAGCCGAAAATCTACTGCTGCTTTCCCGCGCCGACACCGGTCGTCTGGCGTTGCGCGCGACGGAGTTCGACCTGCGCAAATTGCTCGACGGAAGCCTGGAAGATGCCCGGATCCTGGGCGCTGGGAACAATCTTCAGATCGAAACCAATGTTCCCGAAACTCTTCCGATGAATGGCGACCAGGAAATGATTTCGCTGACGCTGCAAAACCTGGTGGAGAATGCAGTAAAATATAATCGATATGGCGGTAAGATCCTGGTCTCCGCGGAAAAACATGATCACGTCGTGCAAATCTGTGTCGGCAACAGCGGACCGGGAATTCCACCAGAACGCGCACCACACGTTTTCAAGCGCTTCTATCGGGCACGAGGCGACGAGCAGACGCCGGGGCACGGTCTCGGGCTGAGCATCGCACGGGAACTGGCGCGCGCGCACGGTGGTGACCTCACGCTAACCAGAGCGCAATCGGACTGGACCGAATTCTGTCTGCAACTGAACGCCTCGAGCATCCACGTTCAAACGCAAAAACCGCCTCCGGCGACTCAAGAGTAGCGCAGCACGTTCGCGACTGCGGAGTTTTCCATTGGATTCGGACAAAAAAGAGGCCGGCTGATCGTGCCGGCCTCTCTCATTGAGGTTGAAGATTACTGAGATTAATGGACCTGGAATCTGCCGCGCAGCGTGAAGTGGCCGTTCATAGTCACGCGCGCCACGTCGCCAGCTTGCAGCTCGGGTGCGGCTGTGCCGCGAATATCCGTCTCAAATGTGATGTCGTTTACAAGATTTCTGGAGAACTGGAGACGATTGCTAAAAATTAGCACGCCGCCACGCAAGACGCGCAGCTCCACGACTTCATCCCGGAAGCCGTTTCCACGAGTGATCCCCAGGTCAGCGAAGTCAGCCTTGGCGATCTCCACCTCAGCGGTGAAGCGATCGTTGGCCGTGCCAACCTCAATGTCCAGTCTGGCTTGTCCACTGGCATCCACAGCAATCACTGGCTGCAGACGCGCTTCGAGCCGGACCGAAGCGTCGGCCTCGGTTTCCGGAGCTTGCTGCGCAATCGCCAGTGAGGAGAACGCCGAAAAGGCAGCGATTGACATTGCGGTGAGAAGTTTTTTCATGTGTTGGTTGAGATGTTTTTTATTCATGGCGGCACGTTCGTGATTGCGGAGTCCGCCTGCTACCGCTTAAAAGTTAATCGGCTGTAACTTTTGTCCGGGCCTGTTTGCTCGCGCTGCTTCGCACCGCGTTGGCGTGCACCTGCAGACGGAAAAACCGCCTCCGGCTGCCAGAAGCTTGTTATTTTGTTGGGCGAGCTTTGGTTCGTATGAAGGCATGCTCGAATGAGCAATAAAAAAACAATCCCCAATCGGGGGAATCTGAAGTGAGACCGATGGGCAGAGCCGCGCCGATGACCAGTTGCGCGTCGTTAGGCAGATTGAAGGCGTAACGCACACCAGGAGAAATGATCGCAGTCGTGCTGTGTTCGACAGTCTCCTCGGATGCGAACACGCCTTCGGCAATGTCTTCATTCCAGCCCCCCAGCGCTTCGAGCATGAGATTGAAATCACGGCTGACAGCGTAGATCGCGCTCGCGCCGACATTGTAATTCGTTAGGTGGCGGTTGTCGTGCGCGTTCGGAAACACCGACATCCCAGCGTTAAAATTCAGGGTCCAGCGGTCGCTGACGATCTTGCTGAAGGGAAGATTGAACTCATAACCCACCACGCCAGTGCCGAAGCCCTTGTCGCTATCGCCGGTCGGAAGCACAAGCGATAAACGCGGCGCGAATGCTGGCGTATATTTGTCTTCCATAAACGCCTGCAGACGGTAGTTGAGCCGCATGTCTTCCATGCCGTTATCGTCTTCCGCAAAGAGGTACGGAATCGTGTAGGAGAACTGGTGCGTCTGACTGAAGACCGGCCATTCCTGAGTAAAAGTCGGGGCGATCTCACGCGAGCCGTTAGTGAAATCGATTGGCAGGTTGAATATGTGCTGAACAACGCCCGGCTCCTGATTGTACGCTTCTTCGATGAAAAAAGAGTTATCCTGGATGCCCTTGGCTAGCGGCTCGGAGGCGATCAGGGCACTCAGCGGCAGGAAATACGCCAGTGACCAAGCCGATGCGATTATAAGGCGCAACCTCGATCGGAAGTGAGAACGCGGAAATCGCGCGAGCTTCATATTGGCGGTGAATCTGTTGCCCACAACCGAAGCATAAACACGCCCGGACGGTCAACGCGACCGGTTTCAGATTGCGAAAAGCGCGATTGAGGATGCGACCACGATGCAATACTTTGACGGGCAATGCAGGTCGCTTTTTACCAGTCTGAATCTGAGCAGCCCCATCCCGGGCGAGCGCGAGCGATCATCAAAGCGCATCCCGAGGTTCGCGAGTGATTGCGGTCTCGATTCTCGTGATGCAGACGGCGATCGCGTTCGGCATGGGCCGGTTGGGTTTCGATTACTGGTGGGTCAGTCTACTGATCGCGTTCTGCGTCGGCGCATTCGGCAATCATGCCAACTACGTCATCATTCATGATGCGACGCATAACCTGATTTTCCGGAGCCCGAGCTGGAACAAAATGGTGGCGATCATCGCCGATCTTCCGAATCTCACTCCGGGCGCGATGGGATTTCGGGTTTTTCACTTGAAACATCATTCGCATCAGGGCGATTACGAATGGGACGCAGACCTGGCGAACCATTGGGAGGCCCGCCTCGTGGGCAACTCATGGTATCGGAAAGCAATCTGGCTGATGCTGTTTCCATTTTTTCAGGTAACGCGTCCGCCTCGACTCAAAGCGATCAAGATGTGGGACCGCTGGTTCTCAATCAATCTTGCATGCGCTGTCGCGTACGATGTAGCAATCGTTTATTTATGTGGTTGGGCTGGATTTCTTTATTTGGTCTTCGCGTTCTTGTTTTCTATTGGGTTGCATCCGGTGGGGGCACGCTGGATTCAGGAGCATTACACATACGATTTCGATCAGGAGACGTTCAGTTATTATGGACCGATCAATCTGGTGGCGCTGAACATGGGTTATCACAATGAGCATCACGATTTGCCGTCGATACCGTGGAACAATCTGCCGAAGCTACGCGCGATGGCGCCGGAGTTTTACAACAATCTGAAGTACCACTCTTCGTGGAGCCGACTGCTCTTTCAGTTTATTTTCGACAGGCGATACAGCCTCTATTCGCGAGTCGAGCGAACCGAGCCGGACGGGCCACACACCGCTTCACAGCTGGTAAGCCGCGAAGCCGGCAATCTTGATCTGAGTGCCCGGTCCATTAGCTTTTAGCCATGGCGGATCAATTGGACCAGACAGCGTCGCTCTCTAAGCCGCCCCTCTACGTTTCGACGAAAAACGAAACGGTCCGAATGTTCGACAGTGACTTCATGGAATTTTTTTCGCGCGTGCATCCGGCGACTCCATTGATTCTCTACCTGCCTGTCGTCGGTTTTATGCTTTACCTGGCCCTTTGCAGGCAAGGATTCCCGATGTTTGTTGTCATGGGATTTTTCCTGCTCGGTATCCTTCTCTGGACGCTGACCGAATATCTGATCCACCGATACATTTTCCATTACGAACCGAAAACGCGCGTGGGGAAACGGCTCCACTACATCATTCACGGCGTGCATCACGATTTTCCAAACGATGCAAAAAGACTTGTTATGCCCCCCAGTATCAGTGTGCCGCTCGCGTTTCTTTTTTACGGCATGTTCCTGCTAATGTTCGGACGCTTCGCGTCGAGTGCGTTCGCCGGATTGGTGTTCGGCTATGTCTGCTACGACATGCTCCATTACGCGACGCACCATTTTCCGATGAAACGCGGCGTATTACTGCGGCTGAAGCAGTATCATCTTCGTCATCACTACAAAGATGATCACGTCGGGTACGGCATCAGCTCGCCGCTTTGGGATTACGTTTTCCGCACGACGCGGAAGTGAAGGCAGAATACCAGAGAGGAACCGCTTCCTAGCGATTCGGGCGATACGACGGCTGAGAATCGCCCTTCCTTGTAGCCGGATCAACCATACAAAATAGGGTGTCCACGGGCGGTAGGTCACCGCATCAAAAGTCTTGTCCTGAAATCCGAAACCCGCTAGATTGGCTGCCCCGACACGGAACCCGGCTGCATGCGGATGCGGCGGACAACTTCGTAAGGAATCTGTGAAACACGAAAGCTCGCAACTTTGCCGGGACGCGCCTTCCGTTGAGACGGGAGCGAGCGAAAGGCAGTTTACCACTTGATGAATCAGGACCCGGCAAAACTCAGTCTGAGTAATTTTCTGGCACACGAAACGAGCGATCCGCTCGAGCCGCCGCCCGGATTCACGCATTGGATGCGACAGGCCACGTTCGCGGTGGAACTTTATGAACCGCAGCTGCTCGCCAGTGCCGACGCGCGCACGACCATCGATTACAACGGTCGGCCGCGCTCAGTGATCAACCTTTGTTCCTACAATTACCTCGGCTTGGCAAATCATCCCGACGTCATCGCCGCAGCGCAGGGAGCTTTGAAGACGCACGGTCTCGGCGCATGCGGTTCGCCGATGCTTTCCGGCATGACGGACCTGCACCGCGAGCTTGAGCGGCAGGTGGCACAATTTCTCGGACGCGAAGACGCCATGCTTTTTAACACCGGATTTGGCGGCGCGCTTGGAACCATCTCCGGTTTGCTGCGCAAAAACGACGTAGCGATCCTGGATAATCGCTCGCATTTGAGTTTGCGCGACGGCGCGGCACTTTCCCGATGTCGGGCGGACAAATTCGAGCACAACGACCCGGCATCGCTCGATAAGGCGCTGGCGCGCAAACAGGCTCGCCGCCAACTCGTAGTGATGGAAGGAATTTATTCCATGGATGGCGATTTCGGGAACCTGCCGGCGTTGCTTGATATCGCAGAGTCGCACGGCGCGAGTGTTTTTGTCGATGAAGCGCACTCGATGCTTGCTTGCGGCGAACACGGTCGCGGCGCCGCGGAAAAATTCGGTGTGGAATGTCGCATACCGCTTGTTTACGGTACATTTTCAAAAGCTTTTGGCGCGCTGGGCGGATTTGTGGCCGGCCCCAAGGACACCCTTCGCTACCTGCGTTTTTACGCACACCCGTATGTTTATTCGTGCGCTTTGCCGCCGGTCGTGGTGGCGGCAATTTTGAAAGCGCTGGAAATCGGAATACGCGAGCCGGAGTTGCGGAAAAAACTTTGGGAGAACGCCGATTACTTTCACGCGCAACTGCGCAACATCGGCATCGATACCGGAACGTCGACAACGTATATTATGCCGCTGGTGATCGGGGACCGGGAACGCATGTACCGGTTAGGCCACGAGTTGCGACGGCGCGGTTTGTGGGTCGCGCCGGTCGATTACCCAGCGGTGCCGCAAAACAAGATTTGTTTCCGCGCCTGCGTGACCGCCAAACATACCCGCGCCGATCTCGATGAAGCGCTCAACATCCTCGATCACACGCTCAAAGCGGATTCGAAAATTAAGGCGACCACGTTCCGGTTGCGCTGCAAAATGTCCGAGCTGGCGATGAGGATGAGTTCTTAATGCCGGCAGAGGTGGTTCACACGGCACCCCCCAAGATCGAATCGACTCTCAAGGCGCGCGACGTCGAGGGAGCTTTCGATCTCTACTTCTACAGGCCAATAGGGTTTTGGCTGGCCCAGTTTTTCGCGCGGCTGAAGATGACTCCGGCGGCCGTGAGTTTACTGGCCGGCATCTTTGGCGTCGTCGCGGGACATCTTTATTTCTACCGCGATCTGAGCATCAACGTAGCCGGGATGGTGCTCCATGTTTGCGCGAATACTCTCGACAACGCGGACGGCCAGCTTGCGCGTTTGACGCATCGAGAAAGCCGCGACGGTCGTATCATTGACAGCATTGCCGATCATCTGGTCTTCGTCAGCATTTACTTCCATTTGACTCTCCGCTACCTGTTCGAAGGTTGGTCGCCAGCCATCTGTTTTCTGGCGCTTGCTGCTGGGATCAGTCACGCATTGCAAGGAGCAGCTGCTGATTATTATCGCAGCACCTATCTTTACTTCGTAACAGCCGGAGTACGAAAGGGCGTAGATTCCTCATCTGAACTGCGATCGGATTATTGGAGATTAACCTGGCGTCAGGCACCGTGGCAGAAGCTTCTGCTTGCGTTGTATCTGAACTTTACTCGTCAACAGGAAATGCTGGCACCAGGCCTGAAAACATTGCGTAATGTCGTCGGCCAATTGTTTCGCAGCGAAATTCCTGACTGGCTAAGAACGCGTTATCGAAATTTAGCCCGTCCAATGCTCAAGTGGTGGGGACTGCTGATGACGAATATCCGGATGCTGGTCTTGTTTGCCCTTCTGTTCATCAGCCAACCAGTTTATTACTTCTGGTTCGAGCTGATCCCGCTCAATTTTCTCTTTGTTTACCTTCTGTTTCGCCAGGACAATATCGCCGAGTCGCTGCTGAAAGTTGTCGAGAGCGCAGAAAATTCGGCATAGTCATTCTTTGCGTGTCGGACATCGAAATTTCAGAGGTCAGCTCGCGCCGTGAGCGCGATGCCTTCATCAAATTCCAGTGGCAAATTTATGCGAACGATCCGGCATGGGTCCCGCCACTGATCATCGAACGCAAAACATTTCTCGATCGCACGCGGCATCCGTTTTACCGGCATGGCGACGCCGCCTTATTCCTGGCGCGCAAAAACGGGAAGATCGTTGGCCGAATCATGGCCAGCGATGACCCGAATTACAATTCGTTGCACCAAACCAACGTCGGCTGTTTCGGCCTGTTTGAGTCCATTGACGATCAAGAAGTAGCCGCTGCGCTTTTTGACGCTGCGGCCAATTGGCTTCGCAACAAAGGCCGAATCGAAATGATGGGGCCGATCGATTATTCCACGAATTACGTGTGCGGCCTATTGATCGACGGCTTTCGATTTCCACCGACAATCCTAACCGCGCATAATCCGCCGTACTATCCGGACCTGATCGAGCGCTGCGGTTTTACAAAAGTGAAAGATTGGTACGCGTGGTGGTTCGCTGAGCCAGTTGGGGCAGCAGCCCGTTTGCGACCTCTGGCCGAACGTTTCCGGAAGCGCTGGCCGGTCGTTATCCGGCCTGGAAATCTCAAGAATATTCGCGAAGAAAGCAGGCGCCTTCGCAAAATTTATAATCAAGCGTGGGAAAAGAATTGGGGGTTTGTTCCATTCACGGAAGCGGAGATGGAGTTCATGACGCACGAGCTCAAGCAGCTAGTCATTCCGGAGTTCACACTCATCGCGGAAATTGGCGACGAGCCGGTGGGCTTCATCCTATGTGTGCCTGACATCAATGTCGCCCTTCGCTATATCAATGGCCGGCTTACCACTTTTGGGTTGCCAATTGGTCTTGTGAAACTTCTTTACCACAAGAGCCGGACGCGAACTGCGCGGCTCATCGCACTTGGCGTGATTGAAAAATATCGCCGTGCCGGCATCGCTGAAATGCTCGTGCTGCGGATCGTCGAAGATGCGATGATCAAACGCGGGTTCACGGGAGAACTGAGCCTCACGCTTGAAGACAATTTCACGATCAATCGTTTTTTGGAAGCGATCGGAGCGGACCGCTACAAGACGTATCGAATTTACCGCAAACAGTTACCCCGCTGACAACGACTGCCAAATGACGCTGCGGCCGCCGGGGCTTCGTAAAACGGAGCTTGGTCTTGCTGGGCGGCCGCCAGATCACGAATGCGCTCGGGCCCCCCGCGCCGTATCCTTGACACCCGACTTGCCAGCATCCCGGCCACTTCCCGGCCGGCGTATCGCAGGGGATGGCTCACGGCCAGTGAGGCTTCCGCGGTGCAATAAACGCCGCATCCCGCCTGGCAATCCTTCTTCCGGTTGTAGCTCAGCAAATCTTCCCGCGTGATCTCAAGAATGTGCCTCTCGGTTCGCACCTGGCTGCAGAGCCAGAACTTACCGGTCGATGAGACGAAGAAATATTTATAGCCCGCGATGCAGGTCCATTCGACCGGCTCCTGTCGCAACATCTTCTTTTCGTAAGCGAGAAGGTTCCAGCTGGAGTGAATCTTCTCGCCACTGCGCTTCAGCTTCTCCTGATGCTCGAGAAAGCGGAGCACCGGCTCGCTCGCACTTGGGTCGCGCAAGGCGCGGTCGTGCACGAGATCGTCGTGGACCACGCGCGCATGGACCCGGATGCCCAAGTCGAGACAAGTGTCTATCACCTGTCCCATCTCATCGAGCGTCTCTTTGAAAAGGACGCCACTGACCTGCACCCTGACCTTCGAATCTTTGAACCAGTCGAGCTTGTGCACGATCGACTTCATCGATTTGCGTGTGCTCGCGATCGGCGTCATCCGGTCCACGGAAATTTGCAGTCCATCGAGGCCCTGCAGACCGAGGCGCATGACGCCGAGCTTCCGAATGTGGTCCATCCACTTCTTGAGATCAGCCAGGGCCGGATGCGGAATCGAGTTGTTGAACTCGTTGCAATAATGGCAATCCAGGTTGCACTGTTCGGTCACGTATAGGTGCGCAGACCACGGTTTGGTGTCAAAAACGCGACGCACCTGCTGGAGATCGAGCATTCGTTCCCCTATCACGGTCATAGACGCGGTGTCAAGCAACTACGCTGGCTCCTACTCCTGCCGGAAGGGATTGGCGCAGAAGAAGGAGAAGAGATATCGAATCTAGCCGGCGGCACTCTTCTCACTCCGCAAAGCCCACAGTGCCCAGGCCACGCGCGTCAGGTGAACGGCAGCCGTGACGGCTTCCCACCAGGCGATAAGTTTGAAGGCTCCGGCCACAGTGCCAAGGATAAGCCCGAGCGCGAGAATCCAGACGTAAATATTCCGCCGACCGCCCACGAGACGGAAGATACGATCGAAAGGCGCCAGCTCGCTGATCGATTTTCGGTAGTACCGAACGATGCTTGCGCGTGCTAGTGCGTTCATTACCTCCGCGCCAATAAGGAGACCGAGATAAGAGAAGGCATCGGGTAATTTTCCGGAAACGCTCAGGTGCCAGGCGAGTGCGAGCCACCATGAATTCTCGAACAAGGCATCAAAAAGATGTTCGAGCTTGCCAACCTTCGACGTCTCGAGTTTTAGGCGCGCTAGCTTGCCATCAAGTCCGTCAAGGACACCGACAACCAATGCAAGCCCCAATCCCCACGCGACATGACCGGTTACCAGAAGAACAGTGACTGTCCAAGCAACAACATTGCAAAACAGGGTCAAGTGATTGGGTGTGATCGGAGTCTTACAGAGACGAGCGACAAGAAAGGTCTCAATCGGCGCATGAAACCATGCGGGAATGTCTGGTGGGCCCTTTTGTATTGAATCGAACAGAACGCGCTTTGCCAGTTTTCTATTCGAAAGCGATGGCGCGGGAAACCAAAATGGCCGGAGTTTTCGACGCATCGATACGTAGTATAAGGGCTGGGCGGAGACATCCAGCGCGGCCAAATCATCGTGCTCCAATCCGTTGCGCAGATGTTGTTCAAGTCCCGAATGCTTTCGGGGTTGCGCCGAAGCCCAATGGTATTCCAAAAGAGCTGGACCGCATAGTTTCCCTCGGGAAGTATCCGGCGCGGAAGCGGTGAGGGCTTGAGTCCGTGGCCCCATGCCGGAGTCCACCAGAACCGTGGGTGCATTTTGCGAAACGAGGGCGCGCAACAATCGAGGGTCGAATACAGAACCAGCTGGAATAACGAGCAGAAGTGGAATTGCGTCGGAGCTGCGAGGCCAGAGATCGACAATCTGTTCCAGCCTCACCGGTCCAGCTGGACGAGTGCGAAGTGTTAAGTGCAACTCTGCCCGCGCCCACGAAGGGCGTGCGAGTTCCTTTGCGATTGGGTCGGGCGTGCTTGAAAGAACCGTTGCGCGTTCAATTCCGCAACGTTGCAGCGAGCGGAGCAGGCGTTCCAGCGTGGAAATGCCGCAAAGCTCAACCAGTGCGCTGGGGTCGTCGGCCAGAATGACGCATTCGTTAACCATAAATTTTCAAGATCGGATACGGAATCGACTTTACGGGAGCAAGTCGAGTAACAGCGCAAGATTACAATAAATTCGCCTTAGCCTCGGCATTCGCTAGGCTTTCTGCTTGTGGCAAAAAATAACGCCTCGACTTTAGCAGATAATTTGCGGCGATCACGTGTCGATGGCGCGCCAGGCATTTTTTCACGGCTCCGTTATAGTCCCTTCCTTGCGCAGTTGGTGATCACCCGCCGTTGCAACCTGTCGTGTAGCTATTGCTCGGAATACGACAAGGTCAGCGAGCCAGTCCCCACGGAAGTTCTGGGGGAACGACTTCGGAAATTGAAAAGTCTGGGCACTTTCGGTATCTCTTTAACGGGCGGGGAACCCACGCTGCATCCGCAACTCCCCGATCTTATCCGAAAGTGCCGTAAACTCGGTTTCTTCCGCACGGGTATGATTTCCAATGGCTTTTTCTTGCGACCCGAATTAATCGAGGCCCTTAATGAGGCAGGACTTCAGGAAATGCAGATTTCTATTGATGGAGTCCAGGCCAACGACACAACACAGAAGGTGTTGGCTAACTTAAAGAAACGCCTTCAATGGCTCCGTGAGTATGCCCGTTTTCGAGTCATTGTTAGTGGCGTTCTAGGTGCGTGCCCGCCACAAGAGGCTGAAGCAGTGCTCTCTTTTGCCAAGCAAATGGGCTTTGTCCCACGAGTTCTGCTTATTCACGATAATGAAGGTCAGTTGAAGCTGGGCCGCGAGGAAGGTAAGATATTTGAGAAGCTCCTCGGCCAGCTGCCAAAGACTTTTGTAGATTTTTCAACTTACCGAAAACGATTGGTGCGCGACGGTTCTGCACCATTCAAATGTCGCGCGGGAAGCCGATACCTTTACGTTGATGAATACGGAAAGATCAATTGGTGTTCACAGACTAGAAGCGTTTGGTCCAAAAGTTTGATGGATTACACGCGCACCGATTTACGCGAGCAGTTTTACCAGTACAAATCTTGCCACGCGACCTGCACACTCGGGTGTGCGCGCTCTACGAGCCAGCTTGATAACTGGCGGGCTCAACCCGGATTTAACTCGTAGCTGGCGCTCATTTTTCTTTCCGCGTGCCGCAGCATGCTGGGGGTATCCACGTCCTGCCACCAACCATCGCCGATATCGATGGCACGAACTTTATCGTTGCCAGCCATCAATCGAACTCCATCAGCCAGGCTGCAGTCGTTTCTGCCACTGCGGGATTTCGCCCGTTCGAGGTAGTCGAAGATTTCGAGTGGGCAAACAAACAGCCCGATATCAATGGCATCGTAATCGCGCAGTTTTTTCCCGATGTCAGTGACTCTGTTTCCCCGTGTTCGGACTTTCATCGCGTCTTCCAAATCGAAGATGGAATCGAGTTTCCGGTCTACCCCGATGTTAAGGAAATCGGAATCGAAAGAATCGAGCAGACAATCGACTATCGCGTTATCGAAAAGATGATCGCTCATCGTGAGAAAAAAAGGTTTGCTGACGTGGCCAGCGGCCGCAAGAAGCGAGATGCCATTCTGTTTTTGCCAGTCGGCGTTTTCAATGAAGGACGCGCTGAGTCCAGCAGGAATCAATTGCTTGAGCCGCGCGATCATGCGCCCGCTTTCGTAGCCGACCACAAAGTTGGCGCTTGTGATCCCTGCGCGGATCAGCGTATCTAACCCGTACGAAATCAACGGACGGCCAAGCACTGGGACGAACGGCTTTAGGAAGGTGCTGTCCGATCCACGCAGACGCAAACCCTCGCCGGCCATCAAGATGACCGCTTCAAAGATAGCAGTCATATCTGGTAATACCGCTTCAATCCCCACAACCGGAGGCGTTGCGGAAGGAATCTGAAAATCAGAGGCGCAATTTTTGATTGGAATACATCGCCAACTGTTATACGCGGCGACGGCTGAACAGCGCTGACTAATCTGAGAACATGTTGTGCGACCAGGTCCGGTGGTGGCGCGCTTTTCATGTTGCGCTCGACGACTTCCCAAGTCCTCGCGACTTTTGTGTCGTAGCGGGGATTAGCCTTCGTGCTCTTGATCACGCCTTGGTTAAATTCGGTGCAGATGTCGGCTGGCTGAAGATCGATAACGTGCACTCGGGAATCACCGAACTCGAGCTGGATTGACATGGTAAAGGATACCAGGGCCGCTTTCGCAGCGTTGTAAGCCGCCATGAACGGCACTGGAAGACGGGAAGCTAACGAAGTGACGTTGATGATCAAACCGTCTCCGCGCGTTTGCATGTGGCGCAGTGCGAGCTGCATCAATTGGATTTGGCCGAAAACGAGAATTTGAAACTGGCTGGCAATTGTTTCTATGGGGAGAAGCTCAGCAGGTCCAAAGTGACCGGCGCCGGCGTTGTTGATGACAACGTCAAAGTAACCGGCTTCGGCGAGCGCGGAATTGAATGCATTTTCGATCGAGAGCCGGTCGGCCAGGTCAAGACGAATCGCATGCAATCGCGGCAGTTTCGGGATGCGCGCCAAATCGCGCGATGTACCCCATACCTCATGACCTTCCTCCACAAGTAATTTGGCAATGGCCAGACCAATGCCCGAGCTCGCACCGGTGAGAAAGACTCGCTTCATTACGCCGGTTTGGCCAAGCGTCTGTGGCGCAACCAGCCAACCCCGAATATTGCGAGGAAGACAAGACCGGCTATGACTTGTCCAGCGATCCCATCCAGAAACAAACGACACATCAGCGCCGGTACAAAGGCGATGGTTGCGGTGAGGATCGGTGGACGGATGCTACTCCACGGATTCCGCCATCGAAAGACCAGCCGCAGCACGCCGTAACGCAAGATCCCTTGGATTAGGTAGGGCAGCAGAATGCCGAATGCTGCGCCGATCACTCCGAACCGAGGAATCAGCCAGAGATTTGCGCCGAATGCTATGGCGCAGGTGACCGAAGAATTCAGCAGGTTCAAGTGCGGGCGTTGCACCATGATTACGGTCTCACCTAACGACACAAACGCGTTCGTGGCACACGCGATGCCGAGGATCCCGAGCCAAGCGCCACCTTGCGCAAATGCTGGACCGTAGATCAGTAAGATCACCGATCCGGTGAGCGTCATGACGGCGACCAATGGTAACAAAATCCACAGCATCCACTCGGCTAGACGAGCATAGGTGGCGGCGGCGCGTTGCTGATCGCCCGTCGCAGTCATGCCGGCAACGACTGGGGCAAAGATCGGATTGAACGCTTGGTTGACCTTGCGCAGATTGCTCGCAAGCCCAACCGTGACACTATAAACGCCAACCGTGGCGAGGGTCACGCCGGGAGCGCGGCCGATGAACCATCCCAGCATGATCACGTCCAGCCGCAGGATGAAGGCGTTAAACATCTGATAAACGCTGATAGGAGCGCCGTAGGCGAGCAATGTTTTTGCTTCGGCCCAAATGGAAGCGGTGTCGCGCATTGTCACACCGCTGAAGAGTTTTGAGGCAAATATGAGTGCGACAATTCCCGAAGCCGCGGTTCCGGAAACGGCGGCCACCTCCGGCGCGAACCTTGTGAATCCAAAGCCGAGCGCGATCAAAAGCGCCAGCGTCGTGATGACAGGCTCTGTCATGCCTCGCGAGTAGATGTCGTGCTTCATCACCTTCATGCCGCGCGAGATGGAAGTACAAACGCGGTACAAAGCGATGCCCGGCAGCGCGCAGAGGACAAAGGCCAGCGCGGACAGCATCTCGCGCGGAAATTGCAATCGATGGCCAAACATTTGGACGGCCGTGATGCCGATGGCGGCGACGAGAGTCGACTGAGTTAGAACCAGAATAACGGCTGCCCGAAACAGCGCGCGACTGCGCGCAAGATTGCCGGCCGCTTGCGAACGGGCGATAAAAGTCGTGATGGCGTTATCGAGTCCGAAGACCGCAATTTTGCTCGCCAGATCGGTATTCGCCCAGGCAACCGAAAACGTTCCCAAGGCAGCCGGTCCGAGGAGTCGCGCCACGAGAAAGGTAAAGATGCCGCGGAAATTCGACGCCAAGATCGCGATCGTGTTTAAGATGGCGCCGCGTTTGAGCTCTACTCCGGTTTCGTCTACGCGCGTTGGTGCGTCCACTGCGGGCGGCGCGACGTCGAGCGCAACTTCCGTTGGACTCACTGACTCCGTGCGAAGTCGGTCAGGGGCTTCGGCGATTTCAGCGTTATTTGTCATCCGTCACGATAAAGAGTGCCTACGCTACAGTTGAGTGCTCGGGTCCGCCAAAATTTTCTCGCAAAGTGTCTTGGTCACGCATCAGTGAGTGACGGTAGCCCTTATTGCATCGAACGGCGGCTGTCGTTACACTTGGGGTCCATTTCGCCTAAACAGCATGAGCATTCGAGCGATCACGTGTGAGCAGAGAGGGGCGAAAGAGTCTCCCCTGCTTGCTAGCATAAAACCGCAAAAAAGCCGCCTCTTCGCCGAGCTAAAAAGTTTTCGCAAGGATTGACTATCTTTGGAGGATCAGAAAACGGATCTCCCAGCCGGTATTCTAACTTTGCAACGCACCGATCGCTGGGTTGGTGTGCCTCTTTGCGCCATTCTAACCCTTCTCAGAAGAATCTTTGAATGTGCCGGGCGGCCAAGACCGCACCAGGTTCGGCGCATTCTCTTCGTCAAGTTCGCGGAGCAAGGCTCAACCGTTCTCGCCTATCCAGCGATTCTGCGTGCGATCGAAATGGTTGGACGTGAAAACGTTTACTTCGTCGTATTCGAAGACAACCGATTCATTCTCGATGCGATGGAAATTATTCCCGAGGAAAATGTGATAACGATCGCGACGAAGAGCCTTTTCGGACTCGCGACTGGTGCGCTGCAAGCGGTGCTGCAGGTGCGGAAAATTGGCATCGACGCGGTCGTTGATATGGAATTTCTGACACGTTTCTCCGCGATATTGACATTTGCGACCGGCGCCAAATCGCGTGTTGGCTTTCATACCTTTTTTGGCGATGGACCGTACCGCGGCGACTTAATGACCCACCGGCTCTTATACAATCCGCATCTCCATACAAGTCAGATGTTCGAAGCGATGGTTGAAGCGTTGACCCGCGATCCGTCGGTGCTGCCGACGTTTGATTTTACGCCATCTGCAAACCAGCCGCTCGCAACGTTTCGGCCCTCCCTGTCTGAAGTTGCTGAAATCAATACTCTGCTACAACGCGAAAATCCTGGGATCGGTTCTGCGCCGCTCATCTTGCTCAACCCGAACGCGAGCGACTTGCTGCCCCTAAGGCGATGGCCGCCTCTACGCTATGTCCAGCTTGCGCGGCGGTTGCTCGAACGTTACCCGGAGGTGTTCATCGTGCTTACCGGTGCGCCGGCCGAAGCCACTTCCAATAACCAGCTTGCAGATGAGGTTGATTCTGACCGCGTCATCCGGCTTGCCGGAAAAACGACCCTGCGGCAAGTGCTCGTGCTTTACATGCGTAGTGCGATTTTGGTTACGAATGACAGTGGACCAGCTCATTTTGCCTCGATGACACCGATCCGCGTCGTCACGTTGTTCGGGCCGGAGACACCGGCACTCTTTGCCGCGCGATCGCCAAACGCGACCTCTCTCTGGGCCGGCATCGCGTGCAGCCCCTGCGTGAACGCTTACAACAACAGGCAATCGGTCTGCCGCAACAATCTTTGCATGCAAGCAATCACAGTTGATGATGTTTTTAACGAAGTTACGCGCATTTACGATTCTCTTAAGAGGGCCACATCCGAAAATTCATCTGCCGAATGATGGATGTCGCAACTCAGAGGTCGCGCCGCCGGTTTTTCTTCGCTGCGCTTGGGATAATCCTGCTCACGGTCGCAATTCGCCTTCCCTCTCTTTTGCATCTTCAGCCAATTGATGATGAGGCGGGATATTCTGTAATAGCGAACGAGATCGTCGATGGAGGCCGTCCCTACGTTGACGCGGTGGATCGCAAGCCGCCGCTGCTGTTCTGGACGTATGCGGCGGTCTTCAAAGTCGCGGGAGAGTACAATTGGCTGGCGCTACATATGCTTTCGCTGATCTGGACGCTGGCCACGATGTGTGGGCTATACGTGATCGGAAAACAACTGTTCGATCGCGAAACGGGCCTGATTGCTGCGCTCTTCTACAGCGTGTTTCAACCTTGGGTGAGCTTTAAGAACCTGGCGTTCAACGGCGAGATGGTTATGAACCTGGCGATTGTCTGGGCGTGGGCAATCGCGCTCCGCCACAGTTCATCGCGGCTGCGACCCGAACTCTTCCTAGCAGGTATGCTCCTTTGCGCAGGCTTCTTGCTCAAACAGCCCGCCGCCATAGCAGCAGTCCCCGTCGGCATATATTTACTCCTCCCGAGCTATCGAGCTAGCAGCAGCTTGACGCGAACGGATTCGATCATTCAGGCAGCCATGCTCACGGCAGGATTTTTCGCAGCCCTCGGTCTTGTGACTATTGTGCTTTGGAGACAGGGCATTCTCCATGAGGCGTTTTACTGGACAATTGCCGATCATGACATTCCGCATGTTTTTTGGGGAAGGGGGATCTCGAATACGCTGACCTTCCTCGGGACGTGTTTGCCTGTAGCAATCGGTGCGATAATGACGTGCCTGGATAAGAGTAAGATTTGGGCTGGGAGGACGTCAGAACGAATAGCGCTTTTGGGGTTGCTTGCTGCCTCAATGATCGGCGTTGCAGCTGGCGCGCGCTTTTACGAGCACTATTACATCCAATTGATTCCGCCCCTTGCGTTGCTTGCCGCTCCGTACTACGCGCAGCTCTGGACCCGAAGGATGCAGCCGCCTCACTGGTTATTACGACCTTCTGTCACTTATGCCTGGTTGACGCTCACCATTGTTGCCTTCTCAATCTCGCACTGGCTAGCGCTGGCTGCGCGGCGCGAACCGAAGGAGACGGGACGTTATTTGCTCGAGCATTCTGCTCCAAACGACAGGATTTTCGTCTGGGGCCATAAGGCGAGAATTTATCTCGAAGCGCGACGACGTCCCGCTTGTCGCTATATCTTGTCGTTTCCACTCACGGGATCAGTGTTCGGCGGAACGCTCCCGGGTTTTGATACTCGCAGCCGGATCTTGCCAGGCGCCTGGACCAACCTCGAGCAGGATTTTGCCAGGCATCCGCCGACCTACATTGTCGATCTTTACTCTGAGCCTGGCGCACTATATCCAGTGCAAAACTTTCCGATCTTGGCAAAACTTTTGGCGGAACGATACCAGCCGGTCGCACGCACCCCTGAGGGTGTAATTTATCGGATGCGCTAGGTGTGGTCAGCCGATCAATTACTTCTCCTTCAAACGGACGAAGCGATATCAGCGCGACGAGCCGATATTTCCAAAATAATCGTTCCTTAACTCCGATTACCGACAAAGCGACGCACCGCGCCATCACAAATCCAGATGGAACGCACGAGATGAACGGCAGCACTAAAAGCAGCCCATCCGCAGATGACGGCGTAACTTTGCGGAAAAGCGCCTAACAAGAAGCCGCACGCCAGTATCCAAACGTAAACGTTTCTTCTAGCTGCGATCAGTCGGAAAGCACGGTCGAACGGCGCGACGTCATCCAGCAGGCGGCCTTTAGTCATCTTCGTCCGGCGTCTCGCAAAGTGATCCAGTAAGTGCGCTCCTATGAGCAACGTGAAAAAATAAAACGCGTTCGGAAACAGGCCGCTTCGCCACAATTGAAAAGCGATCGCCGTCCACCAAGAATACTCGATCAAATCGTCGAGATGATGTTCCCATTTGCCGAGCTCGGTTGTTTCGATTTTGACGCGCGACTGCTTTCCGTCCAGTCCATCGACGATACCAAATATGAGAGCAGCGATGATTCCGAGCCCGACGTGGCCAAGCGCGAATGCCGCGGTCGCGCTGCATCCGATGACGAAACCTCCAGTCGTAATTTGGTTTGGCGTGATTCGCGTTTTGCAAAGAAGCGAGATGATTGCCGTTTCGATCGGTGCGTGAATGTAAGCGGGTAAGTCGAGTGTTCCATTTTGCGCGGAATCGAGAACGATGCGCTCCGCTATACGACGGCTCCGCTCTGGCGGCGCTGAAAAACAAAATGGCCTCACGCGCCGGCGCATGCTGACGATGTAATCATCAACTTTTGCTGCGTCCACGATATCGATCTCGCGGTTGTCGATCGTTTTTTTGAGTTCCTCAAAAAAAGGCGCAGCCGGCGAAAGCGCAAAGAGAAAATCCCTTGTGACCAATGCAGGCCCACACGGATTCCGGATTAGAGAATGTGCGAATTCTGGTGGATCGGAATCGACAAGTGCGGCGGGAGACTGTTTCGCGCAGAGAGCCGCAAGCAAACGAGCGTCACAATAAGCATTTGCCGGTACTATTAGGAAACGCTCAGACGCGCTTTGTTCTAAAACGAGTTGGGGAGTAAGAAGTCCAATTCTGCCCGAGGCAAGATGGACAATTATGTATTGGCGCGCCCACGAGCGTTTCGCTAATTCAGCTCCGATGATTTCGGGTGTGGTGGAAAAGACGATCGCGCTGCGAAATCCGAGCCGCTGTAAAATGCGAAGCAAACGTTCAAGCAAGTTGACGCCACATAATTTGGTCAATGCTTCAGGTGCATCCGCGATTAAAATTGGCACAATGTTGTCCATCCTGTTGAGATTAACGATACCGTCGCGCCGTGCCAACTTTGAGAGACTATTCAGTTTTTCTTGGCGCTGCGACTGTTGCAGGCTGCTCAAACAATCGAGCTACGCGTGGGAAGCGACTGGCTGTCGATAATGCGGCCGTCTTTCATTTCGTGGATCCAATCGCACGCTTCGGCAATTGCCGGATTGTGCGTGGCGAGGAGCAACGCCTTGCCGCGTTCATGCACAAGATTCTGCAACAGCTCAAATGCGCGCTCGGAGTTTGCTGTGTCGAGATTGCCGGTCGGTTCGTCCGCCAGAATGACGCGCGGATCGTTTGCGAGCGCACGTGCGATAGCGACGCGTTGTTGTTCGCCTCCGGAAAGATGGCGGCTTGGCCTCCGCAATTTGTCTCCCAAGCCTACCCCTTCGAGAAGATCGCCTGCGCGCTCACGCATCTGCCGATCGGAAAGTTGGCCGAGCTTGCGCATCGGGATCATCACATTTTCCTGCGCGGTAAAATCCTCCATCAAAAAATGGAACTGGAAAATGAACCCAATGAATTGGCTCCTTTTATATGCCAATTCGTCATCGCTCAGGTGCGACATCGGCTCCGATTCAATTAAGACGTAGCCAGCATCTGGCACATCGAGCAGCCCAAGAACGTACAGCAACGAACTTTTGCCGCATCCAGACGGACCGACAACCGCGTGGACGCTACCGGGCTCGATATCGATCGAGACCCCCCGAAGAGCATGCACTCGCTCTTCTTCTTCGCCCAGATAACGCTCGATCCCTTCGCAACTAAGGCACGTTTCTGAGTTCATCTGGAACCTCGAATAGTAACAACCGGTGGCAACTCAGCGGCGCGACGCGCGGGCACATAACTGGCGATGAACACCGCCAGAAGCGCGAGAAACGTCGCAAAGACGTAATGGCGCCAGTCCCACGTGACCAAAAAATAATTTGTGTAGAGCAAGCCGCGGAGACGAATGGGAATGTGCGATACGCCCCAGGTCATTAACGCGCCGAGCAAGCACCCGACCACCGATCCAGCCGCAGCGATCAGTGCGCCCTGCCAGAGGAAGATTGCGCTGATGTCTCTGCGGCGGTACCCCATGGAACGCAAAATCGCGATCTCTTTAATCTTCGTGAGGACTGACATCGTAAGGACATTAAAAATTCCGAAACCGGCCAGTAGAATGATAAGCGAAACCGTAATCGCAACGGACATTCGCAAGGTCAGAAAAAGTTGTAGCGTGCTCTCCTCGCGTTCCTGCCAGCTAACGGCATTGTGCTGGAAAAGCGTTTCGAACCGGCTGGCCAACACCGGCGCACGATTCCGCTCCCGCAGTTTATAGATGATCATGGAGGCGCCAGAGGGCTGTTGTAGCAGCGCTTGTGCGATACGGGCATGGCAATAAACCCGCGTGGAATCGATCGAGCCAATTCCCGCGCGTGCGATCGCCGCAACATTGAATCGCCAGTACTCGCCGTTTGGAGCAAGTAATTGCACGGTCTCGCCCACGCTAGTCTGAAGGAGGTCTGCCAGGCGCGAACCGATAATGATCGCGCTGGTGTTATTTCGAAAGTCATCAAAGCTGCCATCAATCAATTGCCGCAGGATATCGGTAGTTCGTGCATGGAGGCCGGGATCGATGCCGTAAAGATCGACAGTCGCGTTCTCAAATCCCGCGCGAGCGCTTACGGTTCCGCGCAGAACCGGTGAGCACGAGATGACATCGGGGAATTGCCTGCTCACCCGCATGATTTCGTTGGGGTTTGTGATGCCTTCAAAATAAAGACGGCGGCCCGTACTCGCCTTGGAGTTTTTTGCGGCGACCATGAGCGGCTCATAACGCGGGCGAAAACGGGACCTGACGACGAGCGCGCCATTGCTGCCGATGTTGGACTCGATGAAATAGCGAGAGAAGCCCTGCGTCTGTGCCTGCGTGCAGATGAAAATTGCGACGCCGAAAACGACGCCGCTCAAACTCAAAAGCAATGCCCGCTTGCGATGCGTTAAAAAACGCAGAGCAATGTAAAGCGGGGGTGTCACGGCGCTTTCGGCGGAGGCGGCGCGTTGACCATGCGTTGGCGCACCGGCTGGCCGGAATGAAATTTGTCCTGATCGGAAACGATTATATGATCGCGGTCTGCCAGACCACTAAGCGCCTCGGAAAAATCCAGTGTGCGAAATCCTACATTGACGGTTCGTCGCTGCACAATTCCTCCATTTACCACCAGCGCTTGATCGACAAGCAGCGCACGCGTCGGCACGAGCAGGGCATTTTCGTGAACGCCGGTAATTATGTTCATCTCTCCGGTCATGCCGACCATCATGTTGTCGGGCGGATTTTCCATCTCCAGCACAACGGTATAACGCTGAGTGGTTGGATCGGCTGCGGGCTGGATTGAAGTGACGCGGCCCGTGAAGGTGCGCGTGCGGTAGGCGTACAATTGGACCTTTGCTTTCATTCCCGGTTTTACTTCGCCTACATCCTCCTCGTTAACTTCGCCGCGTACATAAGTCTTTCGCGAAGAGACGGTGAAAAGTTCGTTCCCGTCCGAAACCAATTCGCCATCGATTGTCTGGACGTTGGTTAGAATTCCATCAATCGGCGAGCGGACTTCGGCATTCTTCATTTCCGCTTCGAGCTTCTTCGCAATCTCTTCAAGAGACTTGAGATTGCGATCGCGCTCGATGCGCTCTGTCTCCAGCGCGCCGCGTAAACGGTTTACCTCGCTCTTGGATTTTTGATACTCAACAGCGGGCACGTTCCCTGAGGAAACAACTTTTTCGAGCCGTTGTAGATTGTCCTCCGCTGCCTTGAGCAACTCTGAGGACGGGAGGGGAAGAGCCGCGCGGTCAACGGCTGCCTGCAAATCCGTACGCGCCTGTTTCAATTGTCTGGAGGTTTCCTCGTCAGCGATGGTTGCTAGTAATTCTCCCCTTTCCACACCTTTGCCGATTGCGCCGCGACCGGCAGAGAAAGATTCTGCCAGCCGAATAAACCCGTCGTTTTGCGCCCGTACACGCACCACAAACGCGGGTTCGATCCGCATCGTCCCGTAAACCGCCGAGATAGCGGTCCCCCGCTGGACGGTCGTCACTTCCGCAACGGGCATCAGAAAAAAATATGCGAGCGCGAAAAGGACCACGATCGCCGCTGCGCCGATCCACAAAACGGTTTTTGATTTCGGCAATTTCAATTTTAGAGAACTAGTGTGATGTCCGCTCCGGTTGTTTGCAATACGCTCGTGCCCGGCAGTAGCCGTTCTTGTTCCGGCTTGTTCATAGATCTTTGAGGCCATTATTGCCAAGACACTGCAGCCGAGATATCCGTTCGATCAGTAGGCTTCAGGGAAGTGATGGCTTCCAGCTTCCAAATCTGTCGGTTCTTGTGAAGCCCTTAGCGATTCGACTACTTATCCGCTTCCGAATGCGGTTTGCGAGTTTCGTACGCAAATTGAAAATACCGGCCGGTTGCGCGGTCCCATTCTGCAGCTGCGACGTTGTGCTGATAAACAGCCTCAAGCAGGCCACTCTTGGTCTTCAGAAAAGCGGTTTGACTCACGCGGTACTCAAGCGGCGAGATCAGACCGGTTGCAACATTTTCCCGAACAGTGCGGGCACTCTCCTCCGCAGCGGCCGACGCGGATGCGAGTGATTTTTCGCGGGCCGCGATTGCTTGAACGTCGTTGGCGATCCGCGAGAGCTCGCGGCTTACGTTCGATTCCAATTTCCTGCGTGTCAGTTCGTTTTCCTCCCGTGCTGCTCGTGCCCTCAGCACCGCGCCTCCAACTTTTCCGTTATCAATGACACGCCAGGTGTATGCTGCTTTTTCACGAACTTCTGACCCAATGAAATCCTGTGTCTTGCTTGTCGATTCCTGCCGATGAATTCCTGAGACCGGAACCCATTCCCCGTGAATGCTTCCCACGAGCCTGGGATAATAGTCGGCTGCAATAATGCGTTGATCTTCGTTTGCAGCGCGCACAAACAGGCGGGCGAGTTTGAGATCGACCCTGCGCTGTAAAGCTGCTTCTGTTTCGGCAGCAACATCGATCCGCATTGGGACAAACTCCAGTTCGCCATCCGGTTCGGCCAGAGATGATTTTGCAGGGTCGATCCCCATTGCTTGCGCCAGATTCAATTGCGCTTCCCGATAGGCGCGCTGCGCGGCTTCCCTTTGCGGGACCAGTTCGTCGGCTTGGACAGTTGCGCTCGTGAACGCGCTTCGATCGGCTAATCCGGCTTCGAACCGATTTTTCTGAGTAGCAACATTTTCTTCTAATTTTTGTAGTTGTTCGTCTCGAATCGACGCCAGCGATCGGTTGTAAAGCGCCGCGTAAAACGCGAGCCGCGCGGCGTGCAACTGTTCAACCACGGCCACATTTAGTTGCTGTTGGGCGATTAGAACCTCAATGTCTCCACGCCGAAGCGAAGGCGGCACAGCCATGTTGAACAACGTCTGTTCCAAATTGCCGCGACCCACAGCAAATCCTTTTGCTCCGCTCTCGCCGGCCCGGTGGCCATATTGAAGACCTGCGGGAAGGCCCACGTCGAAGTCGGGCCAGACGATGGAACGAAAGACCAAGCGCTGCCCGGCAGCTTGCTCCAGACCGGCTTTGGCCTCGAGTATGGCGGGATTTCTTTCGAGCGTGGTGCGGAGGACCTCTTGCAGGGTGACTGCGCTGGTGGGACGCGCGAAACACGCGATCAGAATCAGAACCAAAATGTGAAGCCTCTCTGCTGGTTGTAGCCGCTTTCCTGTGGGAAGCGCACGGCCCATGCGTTCAACACATTCGCATCGCTTCGCCCACAGGGCGACGGCTACAGATTGCGCCGTCAATTTTAATGGTAGCTTCATCGCTGAGTCATTTTTTCCGGCGGCTTGGCCACATCGGCAGCGTGCGCAGCGTTGCGAGTTTCGTTCTTCACGTCTTTGACGTCGGATCCGAAATTGAGCGCTTCGGCTGAACTGGCGCAGGCGTGAGTAAGGCGTGCCAGAGCCACGTTGTGCAGATAGATCGCGCTTAATCGGGTTGTGCGTGTACGGGTGACGTCGGCAGCTGCTTGCAGCACGTCGAGTTGTGTTCCCAATCCGGCGGCAAAATTCCCTCTGGCCATATCGAGTGCTTCATCCGCCGTTTGCAGGTTTTTTGTTTCACTCTCGAGAACGCGGTTGGCTTGTTGAAGATCGAAAAATGCGCTGCGCACTTCCGAGGCAACGCTGCGCCGTGCTGCTGCCAAGGCGTGCACCGCTGCCTCACGTCGGGCGCGCGTCGCCTGCATGCGTCCTTTGGTCGCGAATCCATCGAAAATGTTCCACGTGGCGTTTATGCCGACAACGCCGCCGTAGTTAAATTCAGGACCGACGTCCGGGTCACGCTCGCTGTAAACTTCATACCCCGAGAAGGCCCGCACGTGTGGACGCGTCGCGCTGCGGTCCAAAACGTACTGGCGATCTTCGATCTCGATGTCTTTCACTTTGGCTTTGATGATGCCACGGTTCGCGTCAGCCCGTGCGAGGCAGTCGTTAAGGTCCGGATGATTGGGCCGATACTGCAATTGTCCCGAAACTTCGAACGGAGGCGCCTGTGCGCCGGGAGCGAGATCAGTCCCGAAAAGTTCCGCCAGTCGCAAATACGAGTTTTTCAAATCCGTTTGCGCGTTAAATAATTCCGGCCGCTCGTTGGCGAGTGCCACCTCAGCCCGCTGCACATTTAATTTGCCAACAATGCCGGCGTCGAAATTTTCCTGCTCGCCTTTGAGTTCCTGTTCGAACACTCGGACGGAATCTTCATGCACGCGGACTTTCGCCCGGTTCAGCAACAGTTCGTTGAATGCGATTCGCACATCCATGGTGACGCGGCTGATCGTCTCCTGAAGATCGTAATTCGCCTTGGCGATGTTCAACTGCGCGATTGCCACCTGACTTCTGACCGCTCCGCCCGTATAAAGATTCTGTTCGAGCTTTACTATCGCATTGTAATCTTCCTGTCGAAGGTTTGTCTGGCTCTCGGTCTGTCGTTTATCGTATAGCCCGCTTGAGCTCAGCCACGGGAGATATCCCGAACGGGCTTCGATGAAACCACCGCGAGCCGCTGTCACCTTCTTGTACGCGATGAGGATCTCGGGGTTCCGCTCCTGAGCCAGGGCAACTGCTTGTTCGATGCCATAACCCGGCGCCGCCTCCAACGAGCTTGAGGACACGGCCAAAGCGGCAGCGATCATCACACTGATTGCCGCGAATTTCGAACACATGTGGTTTTTATCTCCTGGCGGAGGCTGCCCTGCCTCAGGACGCCTCTGACTCTTGCCCTTATATCAGGCCTTGCAAGCGGGTGCGACTTCAGACACATTCGGGCTTCGCGGCCCGGTTTCGGGGGGCCTAACTAGGCGGGACGCGGCATCGGACCGGCCTAATTTAACGCTTGCTCCGAATTATTTAGTTCAGGTAGGTTTTAGTTTTTAGAAATGAGAAAAATCAGAATCGCAATCGTGGGCGTTGGAAACTGCGCCAGCTCGCTCGTGCAGGGAATCAATTTTTATGATGGCTCCTCTGTTAACGGTACCAGCATTGGCTTAATGCACCGTCAGATCGGCGGGTATCGTCCGAGTGATATTGAAGTTGTGGCTGCGTTCGATATTGACCGGCGCAAGGTCGGCCTGGACGTGAGCAGGGCTATCTTTTCGCCGCCCAATTGCACAAAGGTGTTCTGCGAAAAGATCAAACTCACCGGCGCGATCGTAAAGATGGGCTGCGTTCTGGATGGCTATCCGCCACACATGCAGGATCAGGATCCGCTGCGCACATTTCTTCCGCTCGAGAAGGAAACCACTCGCGAAGAGATTATCGCCGAGCTGAAAAATTCCTCAGCGGAACTGATGGTCAATTATCTTCCCGTCGGGTCCGAGCAGGCCACCCGATTTTATGCCGGTTGCGCGCTGGAAGCCGGACTCGGCTTTGTCAATAACATCCCAGTCTTTATCGCGAGCGATTCGGCTTGGTCGAAACGATTCGCCGATAAAAATCTGCCGCTTATTGGGGACGATATTAAGGCGCAGGTGGGCGCCACCATTGTGCATCGGGCATTGGTCGATCTCTTTCGCAAGCGCGGCGTGAAAGTTGTGCGCACTTATCAGTTAAACACGGGCGGCAACACCGATTTCCTGAACATGCTGAACCGCACCAGGCTGGCATCGAAGAAAACTTCCAAGACGGAGGCAGTGCAGTCCGTGATGGGCGACCGCCTGGTGGACGAAAACATCCATATCGGCCCAAGCGATTATGTGCCATGGCAACTCGACAACAAGATTGCCTTCATTCGCGTAGAAGGCCGCCTCTTTGGCGATGTGCCGATGGAAATCGACTTGAAACTATCAGTCGAAGATTCGCCTAACTCGGCCGGCGTAGCGATCGACGCGATCCGCTGCTGCAAGATTGCGCTCGACCGCGGCATCGGCGGCGTGTTGCACTCCCCTTCGGCCTATTTTTCCAAGCATCCGCCCGTGCAAATGACCGACGATGAAGCGTTTCGCTGCGTCGAGCAATTCATCCGCGGCGACCGAGAGAGCTAAGTTTAGTAGCGCACGCTAGCGGGAATCGGCGATCTCGGACCCGAGATCGTCTAGCCGCAAGTTTCTGAGCCGATCCCATTCCTCTGCAAGTTGGTCTTCGCTATACACGATCAGCTCGCCTGTCGCGGTCGAATAAATTCCGGCGCTGGCGGGCCGCTTCGTCATTTCTGTGACGGCTTTCCAGTAGGCCGCAATCTGCGGGCGATATTCCATGCGCAAATTCTCAAGCTCATGTCGCTCGACCCGGTTCGTTTTCCAATCCAGGACGAACCATTTCTTTTCGTCCGGCTGAAAAAGCGCAACATCGATGAGTCCTTCCAAACATTTTTGCTCATCCATTCTCCAGAAGAACGGCATTTCAGGAAAAATATCCGCGGCGAAAAAGCCTGGATGCTGCGATGCGTATTTGGTTAGCAGTTTCCATTCGCGTTTCGAGCGAGCCCGCTCGGGAGAGTCAGAAAGATTCGTCTCAAAAACCGCTTGCCACGTTTCCTGCTGCGAATGCCACGGGATTTTTTGAGCGAACTCATGCCACCAAATTCCGTACCGCGTGGCTGGATTCCCAACGCGCGGCGAACGCAACTCCGGTTCGATCTCGATCCACGCATCTGCGGTCGCCTCAGACTCGATTTGTTGCTCCTGAGCGAATTTGCTGGGGCTGATCGTGTGAACGAAGCGTGCTGCCTGCCGGCGAGCGTCGTCAATCCAACCAAGCTCGTGTGTCCCGAACTGCTCGGAAACATGCTCGAGCGGTGTGTACCGTTGCCTCTCACGCGTCTCAGGGCAGTCGCGCGCTTCATTTGATAGGGCCGCCACCACTTCGCAATTGCACTCGCCATCTCCGGCGCGTAACAAGCTGATTTGTGAATTGCGGTGGAATTGTCTGCGGCTATTGATGAAAAATTGTCGATCAAAAGCGAGCACCAACGTGTGCTTCGCGCGCGTTAGCGCTACGTAAAGCAGCCGTTCCATTTCCTGTCGGTCGATTTGCTTAAGCTCGTCTTTGCATTCGTCGAAATCCGTTGGATCAAGAATAATTTTTGCGCCGGGGGCATTCACATTTCGAATTGCGTATGGATATCGCGGACTCGCGTCGCGGACCTCACGCGTAAGGAACGGCACGATGACCGCCTGCCATTCGGAACCTTTCGCTTTGTGTGCGGTGATCAGTTGTATTGCTTCCCGCGGGGACGGATGAGTCTCGCGCGTAGCGTGAAATTGTGTCCGCAAGCTCTGCCCGAAATCTGAGAGCGAAAGCCCACGCGCTTCGGCGGTCGCGGCAACGCTCAGCAATTCGTCGAGTTCGCCGCTTAAGTCACCAAATTCCTCCTCTGGAAGGGAGCGCAGGCGTTCGCGTAATTGCGTGCATCGAACGATCTCATGGACGGCGGTGAACAATGGTTGTTGGACGATGGCTTCGCGAATGCGCAACAGGCCATTCAATGTTTTCGTAACCACGCTGTTGCCGCTCGAGTGCTCTCTAATTTGGAATCGCGCCGGGTGAGCCTGCGAGAATCGGTGGAGGTCGTCATCGGACAGCCCAAAGATTTCACGGAGGACACCGACGACTTCGTAGCTTGCGTTTGGATCGGCCATGATTGTCAACAGCGCCGTCAGCCAGGCGTATGCCGGGTTTTCGCCTTCCCTGTCGCTTTCGGAGTGGACTTCTACCGGTAGATCCACATTGGTCAACGCATCGCGCAACGTTCGCAGCCACGCTTTTCGCGGACACAAAATTGCGACCTGTCGCCATGATTCCGCGCGCAAATTTTGAAGGCCGATGTCGTGCAGCCACGCAGCGAGTTCGCGCGCTTCCAATAGAGCGCGCTGTGGTTCCGGCAACGCAAGGTTTACATCACACCCGAAATCGAAGCGAATCATTTGCCCCGGCAACACATCTGGACGCGGATTCAACTCTACAAACGCAACCTGACCGGCTTTGTTATTCAGAATTTCGCCAAACGTAGCGTTCACGAAATTAAGCTGCGCACTATCCAGTCGAAACGTGACGGAAAATTTCAGTTCCTGCGCGGCGCTCGTAGCGACGAGCACTTCGTGCAGCTCACGGTAGCGCGCGAGGTCGGCTGGGTCGCGATAAATTGATTGCTGGAAATCGCCGACCATGCAGAAATGACCGGGTCGTGGTCCACCTAAGGCGTCTGGATCTTCCATCCAAGCGCCGGTCGCCTCTGTGGAGCGCGCGACCTCCAATAGTACAAAGAATTGCTGCGGATCGGTGTCCTGCGCTTCATCGAGAATGACTCGGTAATTGTTTTCGCGAATGCGGCGCACCACCTCCGGAAGCCGCATGAGTTCTCCAGCGAGCGACACCTGGTCCACGTATTTGACGAGGCCACGCTCGAGTCGGAACTCGCGGTAATCGCGTTGCACCTCGGCTGCAACACACAGAGCGCACGCATTGACCCAATCACGCAGCGGTCGAAACGCTTCGCGCCAGATCCGCACAAATTCTCTCGACGTCGTGACGCACGGCGGCCACGGGACAAACTCATCGGTGCCGCGCCACCGTTTTTCCCAGCGCTCCAGTTCGGCTTTCGCTTTGGCAATATTCGGCGATGGCTTTTCGTTCGCGGCGTACACTTTGGCAAAGTCCGTGTCCGGATACGGCATTTGCAGTTCAACTGCGGTCAAATCGATCTCGGTATTGTGCGCGAGTTCCATCAATTGCCGTGCCTGAACGTGACGCAAAAGCAGACGGCGTGTTTCTTCAGTTAACGAACCCCCTACAGTTGCGTATTGCTGAACGAATTGGTTCCAAAGATCCGCGTCATCGGTGATCAGCTCGAGATTTTGCGGCAATCCGAGATGATGTCCATGTGTGGCGAGCACCTTCACGCAAAAGCTGTGAATCGTGCCGAAGAAGGCGCGATTGAATGCATCGACCACCTCGGGATTTTTTGAGAGCTTCGGATCCTCCAGAATTTGCTGCCGCGCCCGCTGTTGCATCTCATCCGCAGCGCGGTTCGTATAGGTGACGACCACAAGTTGTGGCAGCCACTCGAGCGCCAGCGAACTTCTGGCGATCTGGACTACTCGGTTAGTAATCGCACGTGTCTTGCCTGAACCAGCCGAGGCAACTACGGAGAAATTTCGGTTCAGCTCACACGCGAAGCAGTGGCGGGCATTGCCGTCAACGAGGCTGCTCATAAATCATCCTCCAGCTCGAGCGCTAGCGCAGGATGAGTAATAGCCCATTTTTGTTTTAGCAGTTCTTCATCGATGCCGAGCGTTGCCAGCGGATAATTGTAAGCAAAACCGTAATCCGCATGGAGCGGTCCGAGCATTCCGAAGACGCCGGTCTCCTGCATTCGATAGAGTTCCTCCCAAAAGTCTTTTTGGGCCACCGCGTCCGCCAAACGAAATTGCGGCTCCAGTTCATCCGCCAACCCCAACAACGCCAGCTGAACGTTTGAAGCTCCCAGCGCGTGCGTAGCCAGAGCATATAATGCAAGCTGCACGCCCCGGCCTTTGGTCAGCAGCCTCCGGAATCTCTCTGCGGGCAATTCCTTCGAACGCCGCTCTTGTAAATTGAGCCCGCGTTGCCGTCCGGTCTTGTAGTCAATCAACCATAAGTTCTCGAAGGGAAGCCGCCATTCCTTGCGTGTCCCGCGCGCCAGAATCAGGTCGATCCTGCCACGCACTCGCAGGAATTCATTTTTTCCCACTGGAATTTTCGTTGGCGAATCCAACGACCATTCCGGCGCCATGTGTGTCCAGTCCGCCGCAAGACCGGACAATTTCGCTGCGAGACGATCCGCGATGTAGAGCGCGTTGCTCCAGCCAGACACCCACCAATCGGGTAGAGGCCGTCCGCAAGTGACACAAACATCGTGCACGTCATCTCGAAATTGCCGCGCTTGCTGAAAGAGGCGGTCGCGAATCTCATCCACTTCGCAAAGCTCGACGAAGGCATCACTAGTCGTGTGTCGCACGCTGTCTGAGAGCCAGCGATGCACCCATAGGCCGGTGGTAGTCGCCCACGCGTTGCCGTTTTCACCATCGGGATCAACTCCGAGAAAAAGTCGCATCCACTCAATGGCTGGCGATTTCACTGCGGACTCCCATTGCGTTACGCGCAATGTGACCGGCTTTTCCGGTGGCGCGCGCAACGCGAATTCGTACTCACCGAATGCGCGCTCTACCCGCCGCATATTGTAGGCGTAGCGCGTCCGGCCAACATTGATCGAATCGGTCTTCTGCGCGTCAACCGGTGACCAGTCGCCCAACCACGTTCGCGTTTGTTCTTCCAAGGCTTGGAGAGTCTGTTGTGAGACACCCCGGCCCCGCGTCTGAAAATACAGACGCGAAAAGAAATCTGTCGGATTCGCGATCCGACTCGGCGAACTCTCAGAGTAAAGATTCGCGGTCACGCCAATCCCCCCGGTGGCCGATTCCATCAGATTACAAACTTGGCGTCGCCGGATCTGGCGTCGCTCGGAAGGCCCCAGCAGAAAGGTTTTCCCCTCGACAATGCTCCATTGGCCTTCTCCATGCCGCCCCCGTTTCACCGCGCGCCGGTTGAGCTTTTTGTTCCGCTGGTTGAACTCGTCGATTTTTCCGTTGGCGACGAATTCCTCATCAAGTGCTGGCCATGTTTCTTCGTTGAGTCCGGCAAAGATCAGGTGCGACCACGATTGGCCCTCCGCTTCCGCGTACGGCAGCAAATGCACGCGACTGTACGGATGTGCGCCGCAATCATCGCGGCTTAGAGACGGCGCGCTGAGAACTTCGCGCAACCAACCTAAATAATTCTCCTTCGAGAAGCTCTGTGGCACGTGGTCCGCCCAGCCACGGCTGAGTCGCTCGACCTCGCTCCAGTGTTGCTTCCAACCAAACTCCGCGAAAATTTGTTTCGTTTGCCTAAGAAATTCAGAAAACGTTGCGACCGCCGGCAGAAACTGGATCTTTTCTACTGCACGCGCGATGTCCGTGTTCTGTTCGGAGCGCGCGCAAACTTCGCGCAGAATTTCGATATTATCGATGAGTACGCTGCTGTAGGCGTCACGCAATTTTTCTTCGACCCGGAGAGCCGATGTCTTGTCGAAAATCCTTGCGTCCACAGCGCGCACAAATTGGAAGAGAAATTTCAACTGCGGGTTTTCTTGCAGTTCCAACCAAGCGCGCCAAGCGTCGTCATCGAAAACGCTCGGAGTCAGCTGCGCGATTGCGTCGTTGTGGGCGATCTGCGCTGCACGAAGAAAGCTCGCCACGAGCCGCGGTAGCGCGCCTTTCTGCGGGAACAAAATCCCAATGCGTTCACAATCATTTTCGCAGAGGAACTTCGCCGTGAGCGCGACAATGGCGCGCGCCTGCTCGGTGGTGTCGGCTCCGACCAGAAAATGCACTTTGTCCAACGGATCTCTTTCTCGCGTCTTTCGGTCCGCCTTCGCGTGTAACCCGGGAACCGGCTTCGCTTCGCCGAAGACTTCTTCCCAGGTGCCAACCCAGGTTTCATCGATGTCGCGCGCTTCGTCGCGAGGATCATTTAAGATAACGGCCGCTTCCCGTGAAGATTTCACCGCCGCATGCAACAACGGCCAGAGCGGCCAGTGTGCACCGTCAAAACCGGCGACAAGCAGCGGGGTGAATCGCGGCGGCAGTTTTGCCGCATTCGTTGTTGCGAGGCGGTCGGCTTCGTAAACAAATGCGAATCCGGAGTCGCGACATGTTTTCTTAAATCGTGCACCGATCTCGCCCAGCGCCGGCTGATCAACTTCCGCCACGTCCCAGCCGGCGGCGCCCAGTTCATCGAACAGATGCAGGAAATAATCGGGATCGCGTGCGACTGCTCTCGCCATGAGAGAATCCAGTGGTTCGCTGTCAACAGTCGCGGAAAATTCTTCGGCTGCGATCGCGAGGAGTAAACGCAAATGTTCGCGCAACGGAAGCTTTAATCCACTGTCGCGCAGCAAAAGTTCGCGCAACTGCGACGGCACGAGGAAGCGGACGCCCAGGAGTGAAATTCCGTGGGCCAGAAGTTTGCGCCGTAACAATTGTGCGTGGCTACGAAACGGAGTGACCACGGCAACCGGGGCAGTTTGTTCGAATGCTTGCGGAGCTACTCTTTCGAACCATGGGACCAGTACGTTCTCCCACGCGGCATCGAATGAAGTTGCCAGGTGAAGCGATACCCTCATGCGGAGAAATGGCCTTGTATCCGTAAGCGGCGTTTGTCACCCGTGCGAGTTGTCACGCCGTCTCGATCCAGCCGTTCCAGCAACGGCACCATGACGCGTCGCGAGCTTCCCAACGCCTGGCGCAACTGACTCACAGTTGCGGGCCCGTTTTTGGAGATGAATTCGGCCACCTGGGACTTCATGCGCTCAAAACTCTCGCGCAATAACAGCACATCAAGAGCAAGTTCGGTCACGTCACCGTTCTCGATCAAAAAACGCACGACTTGCCGAGCCTGCGGATCCGACTCCATCGCCTTGCGCGAGGGTGGATCGAACGGCTGTCCGGTGAGCGCTTCGCGGATTCGTTTCTCGACCAGTTGAAGTTGGACCGGCAGCGTTGGACGGTGGGAAGTCCGTGAGATAACAGATCCTTTGCTGACGAAATCGCCCTCGCAAAGATCCGCCACTAGCGATTCAAGCAGCTCCGGCTCTTGAATGCGTAGCGCTGAGCGTAGCTCACCCAGATCGATACCGGCGCGCTCGGGAGACTCGTTGTGCGCCGCATCGATCAAGCCAATCGCCTGCGCACGGAGTTTCCGCCAGAATTCACAATTGGCCGCAATGTGCTGGCGCACGACAATCCCGCTGTTTTTCTCCAAATTTATCAGGGCTTCAGAAATTTCATCGGCACTGAATCGTGATTTGCTCAAAAGATTTTCTCGACGCGCGAATCCCTGTCGCGCGAGGGTCGCGAGCATCAAAGAATCGACGTTGTCTGGGGCGACACTGGACGCCAGTGATTCCTTGTCGCCATCTGGATCGAGCACAATTCCGCCGGCGATGGTGTGTCGCTCCGAGGAATCGCGAACGACAAAACGATCGCCGATGAACGCAAAGATAGGTGAGGCAAGCTTTAAATGAGCAATTTTTTCTTTGCCTGCCTCGAGGGATTCATTTTCACGGAATCTAATCCTTGCTGCGACGCGCGACGCACCGTGGTGAACATATATCGACGATCCATTTTTCAGGGGATGCGCAACTGTCTTGTCGCGGTGGAGGCGCGACGGTTTTTCCAGACGAACAATCAGAGTCGAACTGGGCGTGCCGAGACCCGGAAGCGTCACCACGTCGCCGCGCTTGATCTGATCGACTCGAAGATCCGGTAGATTGATGGCGGTTCGCATTCCCGGTTGCGCGACTTCCAGTTCGTGGCCGTGGCTCTGAATCGAACGAATACGTGTTTCGAGATTGGTCGGGAAAACAACGATTTGCTGGCCGCGGCGCAAGGAGCCGCCGCTTAGTGTCCCCGTCACAACTGTGCCGATCCCACGGAGCGTGAACACGCGATCGATAAACAAGCGCGGCTTGCAGATGTCCCGTTGGGGCGCCGTTGTTGCGAGTTGAGTAGCTAGCGTGTTTACCAGCTTCTCGATGCCCGTTCCGGTCCTGACGGAGGTGGGAACAATCGGCGAATCTGCAAAAGGTGTGTCAGTGAGTTGTTCACGAATTTGATTGGTGACGACGTCGATTCGGCCCAGGTCGCTCTTGGTGAGCGCAATCACAGCGCGTTGCACACCGAGGTAATTAAGGATTTGGAAATGTTCTTCACTTTGCGGCATCCAGCCGTCATCTGCGGCAACGACAAACAGCGAGAGATCGATTGAGCCAAGGCCGGCGATCATGTTGCGCACGAAATCCTCATGCCCGGGGACATCGATGATGCCTGCGTAAATTTTGTCGCCGTTTGGCAGGGTTGCATTCAACGCGGCGAAACCAAGATCGATTGTGATCTGCCTTTTCTTTTCCTCGGGTAGACGATCGGGATCGGTGCCGGTTAATGCTTTGACCAGTGCGCTCTTGCCATGATCAACATGGCCTGCTGTGGCGATGATGAAGTGGTGCGTCGTCACTTCGTGCACGCTGCGCGAGCCGCGTTGATCACGATATCGTCCTGCTGAGGAAAAATTGTGCGCAGATCGAGTTTGAAGCGGTTATCTGCGATGTAGCCGATCACAGGCGGATTCGACGCACGAAGACTCGCGGCGAATTCGGCCAGTGACGAATTTCTGGGAAGGAAATCGATCGTCACAGACGGCACATTCGACTTCGGCAGCGTACCCCCGCCTGTTTTCGCTCTGCCGCGGCCGATGGCGATCTTCATTGGCAAATCCGCCAAATTCGAAGCAATCGCTGCGGCACGGGCGCGCAATGCGTCTGCTGAAGTTTGTAGAAGCGCGAGAGTCGGGATTTCGCCCATTTTTTGATTGAGGTGAAGATCCACAGTCGTTTGCAAGGCGGCAAGACAGAGCTTGTCGCAGCGCAGGGCCCGAAACAGCGGTTCGCGTTTGAGGGCGGTGACGAATCGTTTTTTTCCAGCGATGATTCCCGCCTGCGGACCGCCGAAAAGTTTATCGCCGCTGAAGCAAACAAGATCAGCGCCCGCTTTTAATACGTCGTCAGGAGTGGGCTCATGCTCCGCAAATCCCAATGATTCAGTCGCGATCAGCGCCCCGCTGCCGACATCTTCGACAAACGGAATCCGGTTCTTCTTCGCCAGCGCGCTGATCTCATTCGAGGAAGGCGACGCTACAAAGCCGCTCATGAAAAAATTGCTGCGGTGCACTTTCAAAATCATCGCGGTCTCTGGTCCAATAGCGTGCGCATAATCTTTGAGGGTGGTCTTGTTCGTCGCGCCGACCTCGCGCAATCTTGCGCCGCTTGCTTCGAGAATTTCGCTGATGCGAAATCCGCCGCCGATTTGCACCAGTTCGCCCCGTGAAATGATAACCTCCGGCGCGCCCGGCGGTCGGGCCCTACCAGCCTTTCGTGTGAAGTGCTGAACGATCAGGAGCAATGCCGCTGCGCAATTGTTTACTATGGTTGCCGCCTCGGCTTCACAAAGCCGCGAGAGCGCACTCTCCACATAAAAGCCGCGCCTTCCGCGTTCGCCTTTCGCAAGGTCGTATTCGAGATTCGAATACGCTGCCCCGACTTCATTCACTGCAGCCACGGCTTCGCGCGGAAGAGGGGCGCGTCCGAAATTTGTGTGAATGACAATTCCAGTTCCGTTGATGACTGATTGAAGTCTGGTGGCGCGAAGTTCATCTAGCGAGCGACGGAGATCAGCGACAATCGACTCGAATTCAGGCGCCACGCTGCTCGCACGAATCTGTGACAGTTTGCAGCGGACAATCTCGACGACGATAGGCCGCGGCAAATCAGAATGGCCGAGAGCATCCAGGATCTTCGACACCGCCGGGATTTGGCGTCGATTGTCGCACCTCATTCGGTCATGCATATCAATGGGCGGCGACGTCGTGGCGGTACGATTCGTCCAATCAGCGCAGCGGAAGGTGTGCCCGCTTTTCGCAGGACCATCAGCACTTTTTCCAGATTGGCTTCCGCGACGCACAGCAGTAATCCGCCACTGGTCTGTGCGTCGGTTAATAGAACTTGGCACGTCTCATCCGCTCGCGCCCAATCGACAAGAACCGTGGCTCCATTAAGGTTATCCCGGGTTCCTTGCGGAACGCAGCCCAGATTCACGAGTTCGTGAATTTCGTAGCTGATGATCGGGACAGCAGCGGGATCGATATCCGCGGAGACACCACTCGCCCGGCACAAGGAGATCAGATGCCCGATCAACCCATAGCCGGTGATATCGGTGGCGGCGCGCACCAGCCCCAACTCAGCCAAATCAGCGCCGACCGTGTTGACCTGTGACATAAGGGCGATCACGTTTTTTTGCAGTGCGCGCGAAGCCATTCCGCGTTTGATCGCGGTCGTGGCGATACCGGTGCCCAGCGGCTTGGTCAGAACGAGCACGTCGCCGGGACGCGCATTTGCGTTTGTAGTGACGCGTCGGACGTCAACAAGCCCGGTAACCGCAAGTCCGTAGATCGGTTCTGGATTGCGAATGGAATGGCCGCCTATGATGACGCATCCGACCTCGGCTGCCTTGGCAAGCCCACCACGCAAAATCGAAGAAACCACTCTTGGCCCGACAAGATCATCAGGAAAACCGATGACGTTTAATGCAGTCAACGGACGTCCACCCATGGCGTAGATGTCGGAGAGCGAGTTGGCGGCTGCGATCTGGCCGTACGAAAACGG
>WNGB01004092.1_pt1 | contig 39617 bp, 38 predicted proteins | sample 5400681 | NCBI WGS metagenome assembly WNGB01 (sample SAMN13153367, study PRJNA577476) | soil metagenome | isolation source: 115 cm soil or saprolite under grassland replicate 2 | place: USA:California | collected 2016-06-15 | reverse complement strand
CGATACAATTCCAAACGTCTCCATTCGGCACTCGGGTACAAGACCCCACACGAGGTCCACAACGAGTACCTAAACCGACAGCTCGCCGCCTAAGTCAGGTCAATAGTCAGCTGTCCGGAAAATCCGGGGCTCCCCAGATGGACCACCACTTCCGGGCACCCGTCCCGGTACCCGAGGCGTACCTCACCCTGACCGACAAGGAACGCGACGTGTTCACCGCCGCCACACGCGGCCTGTCCAACGCCGAGATAGCCGCCCAGGTGTTCGCCAGCGAGTCCACCGTGAAGACACACATCGGGGCGATCCTGCGCAAACTCGGGCTGCGCGACCGGGTGCAGATCGTCGTGTTCGCCTACGAACACGGCCTTATCCCACCCCGCTGAACCGTACCACCTATCCAATACCGATCGGCTCCGCCGGATCCACGCCGCCTACGCTCCCTCCACCCCTCTTCAGCCACTGAAGGCCCCCGGCAAACTCCGCCACACCTCACCACTCACCAAGATCGAGTGCACGCTCATCGGCAAAGTAGTGCGGTTGAGTTGATCATTCCTGCCCACCGCATACATCTGACGAAGCTCGACGGTGTCCTCAGCATTGCGAGGACGCGGTCGTAGCCTGTCGCGTCGCGACAGGCTACGACCGCGTCGGCAACGGCCACGTGCCGGCGATCACCACGAACGTGGGTTCGTCGCCGGTCGTGGCGCGTTCCCATGTTGTACGGGACCCGCCGGGAATTCGAACCTGCGCCTGACCAACAGAGCGCTATGTCGAGCACCGCCCAGTCATGCGAGAGGGTGTGGTTCGCTCGTGAGGGCCGCTAGAGCGGACGCGACTTCCTGGATGCTGGCGCGGATGTAGGTCGTGGTGGTGCCGGCGTCGCTGCCACCCTCGACGTGGCCGGCGTAGGCGCGGGCCACGCCATAGCCGAACGTGCGTTCCACCCAGGTGAGTGTCGTGTGCCGCAGCCAGTGGGTGCTGACCTGCTGGACGGCCACCCACGGCAGGTGCTGGCCGATCCGCACCCACAGGTGGTCGTAGCGCCGGGCGGTGATCGGCTGACCATCCCGGTAGCGCAGCAGCTGTCCCGCCGATGGGGCGTGCCGATCCCGGGCGTGCTGCTGCAGGTGGGCCATCAGCGTGGGCGAGACCGGCTGCCAGCGCACCGTGCCGCCCTTCTCCCGCAACAGAATCAGGCACTGGTCCGGATCCAGGTCGGCCGGCCGCAGCGCCAGTGCGCCGCCACGGCGGCAGGCGGTCTCGGTATGCAGCCGCAGCAGCAAGCTGTCCAGCGCGGGATCGTTGCCGGTAGTGGCGGCGATGTGGTTGATCTCCACGAGGCGGCTGTCGGGCACCGCCCGGCGGGTGCTGGGCAGCCGTCGCGGTTTGGCCACCTTACGGGCGGCGTTGTCGGCCTCGGCGATGTGACCGTCGGCGACGGCGTGGTTGTACAGGCAGCGCAGCGCCGCGATGAGGTGTTCGGCGGCGCTGCGCCCGCCGCGGGCATTGCGGCGGACCACCGTATGGGTCCGGACGTGCTCGGCCAGCCGCTCGATGTCCGACGGGGCGGGTTCGTCCAACCTTCGCTGCCCCCACTGGTCGCCAATGCGGTTCCAGTAGCTGCTGTACACCCGCCGGGTACCGGCGCTGACCGCCGCCGACACCACCGGGATGTACGCGGCGAACGTCGGCGCCACCGGTCGGCTCGGCGCGGCCTGCAGCAGGTCGGCCGGTGAGATGCCCATGCGGGCCAGCAGCAGCCGGGCGGCGTCCAACTCGGCCGGGCTTGGCGCGGACGTCAGGTGCGCGGTCATCCGGCCCCACCGACCAACGCCGAGGCGTGGAACTGGGCGATCATGGCATCGAGCACAGCTGGCGGGTGCACCACAAGCCGCCCCTGGTCGGGATCGGCCGCCAGCAGCACCCGATCCCCGGGCACCAGCGCGCACCAGTGCCGGACCGTGGCCGGCAGCCGTACGTGCCCCTGGCCGGTCATGTGGAACACACCCTGCCGATCCGCCACGACCAGCACCAGCCCGCCGCGTTCGTGGATGTCCAGGCGGGTGCCGGGTGCCCAGCCCAGGGCGCGGATCACCGTGGTTTCGGCGAGTCGGCCGTTGCAGTCGATCGTCGCCAGCCCGTAGACCGTGGAACGGGCCCGCAGCGGACCAAGGCGTGCGACAGGCAGTGCCCGTCGGGAGCTCGCGGACCCCAATGGCCGTCCGCCGGGTCGGCCAGCGCAAGCCGCAGGCGGAACAACCGGGGACACCACGGGGGCGGTCATGACGCCCACCCCGCAGACGCGGGCCGCCTCGCCGACCGGGCTGCCACAGCGTGGTTAAGCGCGTTCAACCACCAGTACGTCAAATCAAGCAGATATGCTGGGAAATCGTGTCCGAGGACCGACACTTACCCGATGCCTACGCCATCCCGCTGACCGGCCTACTGACCCCGACCCCGGTTGACCAGCAGGCATGACAGACCGATGGACCGCCGCCCCACATCGCTGTCGTCGCGGTACGGCTGGAGTCGGAACGAGCGCGGTCGCGCTCTTCGCCAGCATGAGCGGACGGTCCCGCGTCCCTGTTGCTCTCAATGCCGGCCTCCCCGACTCTCCGGCGCCAACCATCTAGGGTTGAGCCAAGGAGGATCTGGAGACATGGCAGATGGAGTCGGCCCGCCGCACCTGGCTGACGGTACCGATCTGGAGCGTTGGGCCGACCAACGTTCTGCGCAGGCCGACCTCCCGCGGCTGGTCCGCCGGCTCATTCGACATGAGAACGACCAGGTCCAGCGCGTGGAGATGCGCGGCGGCGAAGGTGTTGGGCTGCCCGGATATGACGGCATAGTCGAGGCGACCAGAGCCACCTCCTTCGTGCCAGATGGCTTGAGCGTCTGGGAGATGGGGACGAGCGAGGACCCCGCCGGGAAGGCGACCGACGACTACAAGACCCGTACCGCTGACCCACTCGGGGTCGACATGGCCACGACCACGTTCGTGTTCGCGACCCCGCGGCGCTGGCGAAAGAAGAAGGACTGGGAGCAGAAGCGGCGCGAAGAAGGCAAGTGGCGTGACGTACGGGTGCTCGATGCCGATGACATCGAGCAGGCTCTCGAAGAGTCGGCAGCCGTCCGTATCTGGCTGTCTGAACTTCTCGGCATGCCGGCCCTCGGCGTGGCGACGATCGAGGAGTGGTGGCGCCGATTCTCCAACGGCTTCGATCCAACGTTGACGCCGAGTGTCGTGCTTGCGGGTCGCGAAGACCGTGCCGCGGCGTTGCTTCGGCGCCTTTCGGTGGACGTAGGCCGGACATTCATCAAGGCCGCCAGTGTTGACGATGGGCTGGCGTTCGCGGCGTGCTCGATGATGGCCCAGGGTGCCGAGGCATCGGAGCCGATGCTGTCCCGGTCGCTCCTCGTCCACGATGGCGTTACGCTCCGGCGGCTGGACAGCACGTCGAGCCTGCTCATCCTGCTCCCCTACGAAGAGGACTTGCAGCGAGAGGCGCAACTCGTCGAGAACCATCACGTCGTCTTCGTTGTTACCGACGGCGATGCTGACATCGAACTACCACCGCTCGACCACCTGGCGCTTGAGGCGGTACTCCGGGCAGCGGGCGTTCCCGAGGCCGACCTCTCCCAGTACGTCCGCGCTGGCAACAAGAGCCTGCTCGCCCTCCAGCGAGTTGCCACGAGGTTCGGACAACCCGATCCCGACCAGTGGTCCCAGGACCTCTCCGAACGCGTCGTACGTCGAGCGTGGCTGGCAGGCGCCTGGAACCAGCTGCGAAGCGGCGACGTCGAGGTGCTCGAAGGTCTCACGGGGAGCGCGCAGGACGACATCGAGGAGCGACTGCACAGCGTCGTCCGTCAACCTGACCCGCTGTTTACCCGCGTCGGTGCAGCTTGGGCCGTGGCAGCTGCCGAAGATTCATGGCGCACCGCGAGGCACACGATCAGGGACGCGGACCTGGAAGCGCTTGAGCGAGCAGTCCAGAACGTGATTGGAGCAGTCGACCCGCGTTTGGAACTTCCACCAGACGAGCGCTGGAGCGCGGCGATTTACGGCAATGTGCGGGTCCACTCAAGCGATCTGCGCAAGGGCCTTGGACGATCCATCGCACTGATGGGAGCTCGTGGAGACGAGGTGCGACTCTCGGGAGGCCGATCCGCGCGCCAATGGGCTGAACGCGTCGTCTGGAGCCTCCTCGGGCGCGCCAACGAGGACCGCTCCGCGCAACTGTGGGCATCAATCGAAGACGTGCTACCTCTTCTGGCGGAGGCGGCGCCGGACGTGTTTCTCCGCGCCGTTGCCGAAGCTGCGAGCGGTCCGCAGCCGCTTGTCCGCGAACTGTTTCAGGACCAGGACGATGCTTGGCATGCCAGCAGCCCGCATACCGGGTTGTTGTGGGCTTTGGAGTGCGTCGCGTGGTCGAGGCGACACCTCGGCTTCGCTGCCGAACTGCTCGCCAGCCTGGCTGAGATCGATCCAGGCGGCAAGCTTAGCAATCGCCCTGCAGCGAGCCTTCGCGACGTATTCCGCCCCTGGCTTCCACAGACCTCGGCGCCTGCCGAGACCCGTGTCATGACCCTGGATGCCCTATTGCAGCGGCACAGGGACGTGACGTGGGACCTCCTGATCGCCCTGCTGCCCGAGCATTCGGCAGTCGGCATGCATACGTACAAGCCGCTGTTTCGTGATTGGCCGGGTGAGGGTGAGCGGACCGTCACATATGGCGAGTTCTTCAGCATGGTCGACGCGGTTGCGGAACGGATCATGCACCTCGCGACCAAAGAGCCAACTCGATGGATCGACGTCATTCCAGAATTCGATCGACTGCCGGAAGTAAGGCGGCGCGAGTCAATAGCGGCGCTCGAAGCTCTGGATCGTGACGACTTGGACAGCGAGGCGTTGGTCGCGCTCTGGAACGCAATCGAGGACTTCGTGCGCAGGCATCGGCAGTACCCAGACGCGGACTGGTCGCTCTCAGAAGAATGGCTGACGCCGCTCGCGGCTATAGGTGAACGCCTAAGGCCTCCACTCGCCACTGAACTGCACCGCTGGCTCTTTGACAGTTGGCACCCAGACATTGGCGTCTCGGTGCGTGACGACTTCACTGCTTTCGAGGTTGAATTGCAGCGCGCCCGGGAAGACGCGGTCGTCCAGATCCTGAACGAACAAGGTTTCGGCGCGGCGACGGAGTTGGCGACCACAGTCCAGCTTCCCTGGGCGGTGGGTTCCGCCCTGGCGTCAGTCAACGACGAGCACGACTACGAGGCTCTCTCACTGCTGGACAGCGAAGACGCACGACTGGTTCAGTTCGCGGACGGATTCGCGCGCGGTCGTGGCGGAGGCGCCGTCACGGCTATCCGGCCATGGGTAGAGCGCTTCGTTGGTCGTCCGCTAGTGCAGGCGCGCCTGCTGCAGACCGTCGCTGACGTCACCGACGCATGGGAGCTGATCCCGGAACTTGGCACCGATGTGGAGGAGGCTTACTGGGCCGAGTTCGTTCCATATGGGCGTGGCGCCGACTTCCCGCATGCTAGTGAGGTGGCAAGGCAACTAGTCCGCCACGGCCGTGCCGCTATGGCGATCAACGCGTTGAGCCTGTACGCCGAGCGACTTGCCGACGGCGTGGACGTCCACGTTGTTCTTGACGCGCTGACTCAACTCGGAACTGTTGAGGACCCCGAGACTGGCCGCGTTTCGGAGCATGACCTCACGAGACTTCTGGACTACTTGCGCTCGCGCGGTGTCGACGAGACCGAGGTAGCGCGCCTGGAGTGGAAGTTCCTCCCGGCCCTGCACTACGAATCCCGCGCTCCGTCACTGCAGCGCCTTCTCGCCCGTGACCCGGCGACGTTCGTGCAGCTCATAGAGCTAGCTTTCAAGCCTGCGAGTTCAAAAGCTCGCAGCGAACCGCGCGACGTAGACCGAAATCTGGCGTCGAACGCGTACAGGCTGCTGCGAGAGTGGCGGGTCGTGCCCGGCACCAGGGAAGACGGCAGCGTGGACGCTGCCGCTCTTCAGGGGTGGCTCGATGAGGTCCGCGCCCTCCTAACGCAGTCGGATCGCCTCGAAATCGGAGAGTTGCAGGTCGGGGAAGTGCTCGCACATTCCCCCACCGATCCGGACGGAACCTTCCCAACTCGGGCGGTGCGAGAGGTACTCGAAACTATGCCGAACGACCGACTCGAACGAGGCTTCACGATCGGCTTGTTCAACAAGCGAGGCGTTACATCGCGAGGCATGACCGAAGGCGGCAAGCTGGAGTATGACCTCGCCAATAGGTACGAGGGCTGGGCCGAAGCCGTCGAGGCCACGTACCCGCGAACTGCCGGCGCGCTCCGGTCGGTTGCGGCGGCGTACCGGGAGGAGGGGCGCCGGAACGACGAGGAGGCGAGGCGGTTCCTAGAAGGGCTGGATCGCTAGTGCTGTCCTCATTTGCGACCTCTCTGTGCCCGTACAGAGTCCGACGCGTTATGCCGCACCGGTCGCACGAGCGGGACACCCCCGGCGGCGGTGTTGGGTGCGCGCACATCGGCACGAGCGCGCGTTTGATCAACGCGCGACTCGCGGCAGATCAGGACGGCCGGGCCGCTTGCGGCAAGATGGTCAAGCCGGAGACAAGTGAGTTGCGGACGCGGTGGGCCGCCCCACTACAGTAGGTGTGTGGAGAAAGTAACCATCCAGGCTGGCGACATGGCCGGATTTGCCGCGCACAGCGCCGAAGAAGGCGAACCTGTTACCGTCATTCACTCCGCGTGTCTCACCTCTGACGACCCCCGGTTTTTCCTATATGTCGACCAAATAGAACGAGAGTATCTTGCGCCCGCGCGTATCTTCGGTGGCGGTCACAGCTTCTTGGTGGTGCTGCACGGCGACAATACAGCGGATATCTACACCGGCTATCAGCCGATTGTTACGGGCACCGCTACACGTGGGATCAGCGCTGGCGATCCAGTCGACGTGGAAGACGTTAAAGACATCTCCCTGTACCGGATTCCCGACGTCGAGGTAGTAACCGGTGACCGCGTGGTGTGCGTCGTTCAATCTGGCTGGAAGTTCGGCCTGTACTTCGACTTTTCGCGCAACGTAACCGGGACCGAGGAAATTTGGGAGAAGCTAGGGCCGCTTGCTGATGCACTCCACACTGCGCGCATAGTTAAGAACCTGCAATTGCAACTTCTTCAAGACGAACAGCCCCACATTCTGACTGAAGGCAAGACCGACCTCCAACACATCGAGGCGGCGAGACGTCGCTTAGCCCCCGACCTACCGCTTGGCTACTTCAATCCGGACGAGAAGTTCGGGCACAGCAAATTGTACGACGTCTGCGAGCAACAAGCCCGTTTCGGGCCGCCGAACAAGAACAAGGTTATCGCGATCTTTGATCGCGACGATCCGGACACGTTGAATAAGTTGCAACGGATTGGCCCACTTGACGGGTTCCAGTCATGGGGTAACAACGTGTATTCGATGGCGCTACCTATTCCGTCCCACCGCCGCGGAAGCCAGGGTTTGTCGATTGAGTTACTGTATACTGATGTTGATCTAGCTACCGAAACTGACGACGGTAAGCGCATGTATTTTTGGGACGAGCTCGAACGTGAAGATCGACCGTTTGGCGGGCCTCGGTGGTTGGTGGTCTCGCCTGCCGCCAAACCGCCCGCTAATCGAAAGCTATTCTCAAAAGCTGCTGACCGGGTTGTGGCCGCAACCGGCGACCAAGTGGCCATATCGAAAGCGCTGTTTGCAAAGTTCGTGTTGGAGGGCTTCGGGCGGTTCGCGGACGTTGATTTCGCGGGCTTTGACGGCGTGTTCAGAACGATCAGGAGCATTTTGCGCGACGGCACCCCGATGGTAACCTAGTCGCGTTGCTCCGTGGTCTAACTGCTGCCTGACAAGCATCCCGCATGATCGGTCTGGACGGGCCACGCAACTGCCGTGAGCCTGCCATGCGGATCAGTGGATCGCGCACCATCACTGCCAGTTGAGTGCGCGAATATAGAGGCTTATTCACGGCGACTGAAATTGAAAGAACTGTCAGCGTGTCCTAAATAGACGACGATCCGTTTCCTGAGAGAATTGGGTTACGACACTCAAACTCAAAAGAAATGGACCGTCGCGCGTGTATCATACCACTGGCTTCACGAGGGCTCAGATCACCGAGTTGTGCGGTCTCGTGCGAGAAGCGGGCGAGGACGTCGACGGACATTTGTGGCCGCCGGTGCTGGGGTTGTTCACGGCCGTGGTGGTGACGTTGACGTACTTGCGCAGGAACCGTGTGCAGGTCGAGCTGGCCGAGACGTATGGTGTGTCGCAGCCGACGATCAGTCGGGCGGTCACGTCGTTGACGCCGGTGCTGGGGAAGGTGTTGGCCGAGTACGTCCCGGTGGCCGAGGACCTGGACGAGCGAACCCAGTACATTGTGGACGGTACGTTGCTGCCGTGCTGGTCGTGGGCGGGTCACCGGGCGCTGTACTCCGGCAAGCACAAGACCACCGGGCTGAACGTCCAGGTCGCCTGCCGCCTCGACGGAACACTCGCCTGGATCTCTGATCCCGTCGACGGATGCCGCCACGACAGCTTCGCACTCGGCGACTCCGGCGTGCTGCTCACGCCGGACCCGAGCCAGTGGATCGGCGACAAGGGATACGTCGGAAACGGCATGCTCACCCCGATCAAGAAACCCGAACACCGAGAACTCCTCGACTGGGAGAAAACATTCAACGCCCAGGTCAACAAGATTCGCTACGTCATCGAACAGACCATCGCCAACTTCAAGACCAGGTTCGGCCTACCGCCATCAAGATCACTGACATGTTCGAGATCGAACTCGTGACGCCTCCCGCTGGAACGACGGCCTCCGGATCTAGGCGCGTGTATGACCTGGACCTGGACAGGTTCCGGCTGGCCCGCGCCGCGCACCGCCTCCGCGCAGATCCGACGGCACGGGCGACGGACGCTCATATCAGCGATTCACCCATTCCGTCCAGTGTGGACGAGGCAATGCAGGTGGTGTTCGGTGCCCGAGCCACCGACGTGATGGTGGTCCTTGCCGCGCTCGCATTGTGGCCGGTGGCGCCCGACGGTCCCGAGGTAGCTGTCACCTCGGTCGACGACGCCATCGATTTCGTGCTGGACAGCGCTACGCTTGCCGACGAGTCCGACGGCCCGGACCGTGTTCGGGCCGCCATCGATCTTCTAAACGTCCACGCCAGAACGACTGCGGGCCGCAGACTGGCGTCCGTGGCAGGCATGGACACGCAGGCACCGACTTCTCGCACAGCCCCTGGTCTCGCTACGCGCGGACTTCGTCGTCCTGGCACCCCACTACTGCACCGCTACAGTGGGCGCTTACTGGAACTACGTGTCTCAGGGAATGCTGCCCTGGAGCAACCCGGAGCCGCCCCAGCCACTCCGCCGAGCGCTGGCGGATGTCCGTGATCGCCGTAGCCGTGCACTCGAACGGGACGCGGCCGGAACGCTCAAGGCGGCGGGCTACTCGGTGATAGAGCGAATACTCCCGGCAGACAGCGAACGACGCCTTGGGGTTCCCACCCTGACCGGAGAGATCGACATCGTCGCCGGGTATCCCGGCAGCGCGGTGATCTGGCTGTTGGAGGTCAAAGATCCCGCGGACGCCTTCATCGTTTCCGAGATCCGCCGGACCCTGGACAGGTTCTACGTCGGTACCAGCAACGACAGGCCCTATGTCCAGTTGCTCGACGCGAAGAACCAAGACCTCCAGCCCTACGCCGATGCCCTCGCCGCAGCCCTCAACCTCCCGGTCGCCCACCCTGACCGGCCCTACAAGATCGAGCCGATGTTCGTCACCCGCCTCCCAGTCCCGGCTGCGTTCGTCGGAGGGCCGATACCCTTTGCGACCGAAGCCACACTGGTAGAAACTCTCAAGCAGCATGAACAGAGCTAGAGACCGTGAGTTGCCAGCCACCCGGATCGCTTGTCCCAGCCGACACGCACGCTGGCCAACTCAGGCTCGCACGGCCACGCACGCGGTCGTCGGACAGGTGATGCCTGACCAGAAGGTGTGCGGCGTCGACGCCGAGCGACTCACCGGCGGCGTACGCCGAGTCGTTGGTGACCGCGTGAGCTGCGATCAGTAGAGCCCAGCGCGGGGTGCAGGGGCCTGATGCGGTCGGTGGTCCGGACGAGTTGCTGGCTGACACTCATGTAGGTGATCGCGGATCGCGTCGAGCAAGTGGTAGCGGAGGCGCTGATTCGGGCGTACGGTGCGTCGCTGCCGGCCGTCTGGGCTTCGACGGCGAAGATGTCCGCGAGGCGCTGTCGAGGAGGTCGAGATGAGTGCTACCGGGGCGGGCGAGGCAGTGTGGGCAGGTCTCCGCGCGACGCGGTCCAACCCGCCCGGCGCGGCTGCCAGCAACGCGCAGCGCCGGGACACATACGTCTTCGCCTTGGAGCAGGCCGAGCAGATGTTCCGCGCTGCGTCCGGAGTGGGCACCGCGACACGCCCGTTGCAGGTCTTCTACGGCCTGAGTCAGGCCGGGCGAGCGATCGCTGCGGCCGCACGGAGCCAGAGCGGGGATGAGTGGCGTCTGGGGGGTCATGGCATCGCCGCGGTCGATCTGCGGGCGCCGTTACCTGACATCGAGGTCTACGCGCACCGGAAGGGCAGCTTCGTGCGGCTTTCGGACGTGCTTGACTCGCCCATCTTCGCCGAAACGCAGCCGGTCGCGCTCACGCAACTGTGGGACAGCGTGCCGGAGAACCGCCTTTGGCCGCTCCGCGACGGCCAACACAGGAGAACCCCGCTTCAGGTCACGCCCCAAAACAGATATCGGCCACACCCCTACATCATCGCCTCTGTGATCCACTTTCCACCGTGGGTCGTGTCGTCAACGCAGGCACATGCCGATCTGCTGACCTACATGGCCGCCTACCCAGAGGCGGCAGGCCAACAGCCCGAACTCAGTGGCGAGTCTGACCCAGGACCGCGATTCGATCAGGACGTTGATGGGTGGGGAGAACTGTTAATGATGTGGGAGGCGCCGGGGGTGGCCGATGCTGACATCGCCGGGCACGATCGGCTGTTGCTGTCGATGACTCGTCAGTACGACGGCAAGCCACACTTCTTTCCGGCGGTCGGATCGAATCCGAGGAGCATGCATCCGCTCATGACGTGGTGGGCGGTCCTGTTCACTCTGTCGATGTTGGCCCGATACCAACCGGCGGAGTGGGCGAGGCAGATCGACGTTGACAGCAGCCCGCAAGCGGTTGCGATCGAGGAGCTGTTGACGGCCGCTATTCGCATCGTCCCGAGGCTTGTCGCGCAGGCGATCGAGGAGGTCGCCTAATGGCTGGGGTGGCTCGCCCGGCGACGAAGCGCGACGAGAATGCCCAGGCCAGTGTCGCGCGTCCGACATCGGTGAGTCGGGCGGCTCTCGGCGCGCGCCCGCTCACCCCTTTCCCAGGTGAAATGTCCCTCGCGCATGTGGTCATTGACCCCCGTCTCGAACGTCCACGGCGCCGTTTCGGACAATTATGACTTATCGCCGTTGCTGCATGGTCGGATACGGACGAACGCCGCCACACGCAGGACGGCGTGCCTCTCCGGTAACGGACTACCTCCGTTGTACTGTGCCCTAATGATCATTGGTGGCCAACGAACGGGTACCGGGCAGAATGTCCAATAGGTGATGTTTGTTAGCCAAGTCGTTGGCTACGGTCGTTCGGTGCGGTTGCCGCACTTTACTCGGCATCGTTCGATGCGGCCATGGTATTTGCAAAGCGACAGCCACAATAGAATTCGTATACGCGAAAGGCTCGGTGAATATTGTTGTCGTTGGAGGCTATGCGGTGAGTCCGCGGCGCGGCGGTGAAGCTGATAAGCTGGGCAACCATTATGAGGGTGCCTGGACTGTTTTGCAGCTTCTGGAGGTGCTGGCTGGCCGCGCCGACTCGGTAACGGTCGAGGAACTCGGCGAGATCGGCGAGGGCGTCGAGTTTACGTTACGACGCCACAACGGCGTCGAGACGCACCAGGTTAAACGACAGCATGGAAGCGCGAATTACTGGACGCTGGGCGCCTTGCGGAGTGAGGGCGTGCTTGAGACGGCACGTCGCCAGGTCGCCGCTGGACGGCAGTTCCACTTTATATCCACCATACCGGCACAGGACTTAAACGACCTGGCCGAGCGCGCACGGCATTCACCTGACCTCCAGACCTTCATCAATTCGTTGGCGGAGAACAAGGGAGTCAAGACGAATTTTGACTACCTAAGTTCGACCGTCTACGGCTCGGCTCAGGTCGCGTGGGAGACGTTGCGCGGCACCTGGGCACGGTGGCCAGGCGAACGCGAGGTGCGCAACTGGAACGCGGCACTTGCTGGACTGCTGCTGGCGGGTGCCCCCGCCCCGGCCGCAGCCGTGACCCTAGGCGACCTCGTCCTCGAAAATCTAGCTGTCCCCCTGGACTACCAGGCGATCTCCGATCGACTTGGCGACTACGAGCTGGGACTTGCCGGGATCGTCGGGACGCCATCGCTTGCGCGGGCCGTTGGAACGGCGCTTACGAGCTGGAAGAGTAGCATCGAGCGTGAGCTGCTTAGCCCACCGATCCATCGTTCCGAGGCTGACCAGATTGCCGACCGGCTCGTAGGCGACGAGCGGTGCGTGTTTGCGGTAGGTGCAGGCGGCGCCGGCAAGAGTGCCGTCTTGCTTGGCGTAGTCGAGCGCGCTGAGTTCGAAGGCTGGGCGGTCTTGGCGTTCCGTCTCGACCGCGAGGAGCCGTTCTCGTCGACAGCCGAGCTTGGGCAGCGTTTCGGGCTGGGGATCTCGCCGGTATCAGCGCTTGCCGCGGTGGCACAGGAGCGACCGAGCCTGCTGGTCATCGACCAGCTTGACGCTGTAAGCAAGGCGTCGGGACGGATGCCGATGACCTTTGATGTGGTGGCCGATCTGGTCCGTGAGGCGTCGGTGTTCCCGAACATGCGGGTGCTGCTGGCGTGCCGCAAGTTTGACCTTGACAATGACGATCGCATCCGCACGCTCATCCAGAGCCATCAGGCGAACCAGAGCGAGGTGCCGGGCCTTTCGGAGGACCAGGTTCTGGCGGCCGTCGAGGCCATGGGGCTTAGCTCGGACCGGTTGACCCAGCATCAGAGGGAACTGCTGCGCCTGCCGTTGCATCTCAAGCTGCTGGCCGGCATCGCCGACCAGGCCGAGGTGTTCTCGTTCGCCACCACCAAGGATCTGTTCGACGCCTATTGGGATCGGAAGCGACGGGACTGCCGGGAGCGCCGGGGGTCACCGGTTCGTTTCGCCGAGGTGGTCGGTGTCGTCGCCGACGAGATGAGCGAGCGGCAACGCCTCACCGTACCCGTGCCGGTCTTGGACGACCGTGACCTGCTGGATGACGCCGATGTGTTGGCGTCTGAGCATGTGCTGGTCCGTGAGGGGCAGCAGATCGCGTTCTTCCACGAGACGTTCTTCGACTACGCCTTCGCCCGGCGCTGGACCCGCCGGGGCCAGACCTTGGTGCAGTTCCTCCTCGCCGGTGAGCAGGAGCTGTTCCGCCGGGCGCAGGTTCGCCAGATTCTCACGTACCTGCGGGAAGAGAGTCCGGAGCGTTTCGTCAGCGAGATGGAGGCGCTGCTCTCGGAACCGCGGGTTCGGTTCCATGTCAAGGAGGTGGCGCTGGCGCTGCTGCGCGCGCTGCAGGCGCCCACGACCGCTGAGTGGCAGATGGTTGAACCGCTGCTCGGCCGTGATCTGCCGTTCGCGGGCCGGTTGTGGTTGGCGCTGCGGACGTCGCCGTGGTTCGACCGGCTCGACGCCGAGGGTGCGATCGCAGCGTGGCTCAGTGGCGAGGACGAGGACCGTCAGGACCGAGCGCTGGAGGTCATGGTCGGCGGCGCCAAGGAACGTCCGGACCGGATGGCGCAGCTTCTCGCACCCCATGCCGGCCGGGTCGAGCGGTACCCCGTGTGGCTGCGATGGGTCGCCCGTTTCGCAGACGTGCACGACAGCCGGGCGTTGTTGGAGTTGGTGCTTGGTGCGGTCCGTCGTGGCGAGTATGACGGCCACGAGCGCGAACTGTTCATGTCCGTGCATGACCTCGGGGAGAAGCAGTCCGAATGGGCAGTGGACCTACTCGTAGCGCATCTGGTCGAACGTCCGGGTGCGCTGTTGCCCGATTCAGGCGGCCGGGTGGCAGCGCTTCTGTCGCGAGACCACGGCGCTATCCGCCTGACGATCGCCGCGGCTGCCGGGGCACCTGGCCGATTCAGCAAGGCGCTGGTGCCGTACATGCTCCTGGTGATGGCGCTGACGGCATACGAGCGGGAGGACGGCCCGATCCTCGATCGACAATTCATGCATCGCGACTTGGAGCCGCCGTATCACGAGCTTGAGGAAGCGCTGCTCGTAGGCGCGGTGAGCGCCCTGCGGAGCTTCGTGGGCCAAGACACGGAGGCGGCACGGCCGCTGCTCGAACAACTGGCCGCCGACCCACACGAGACTGCGCAATGGTTACTGTACGAGGCGTTGACCGCGGGAGGCGAGGCGTACGCCGAGTACGCCGTGACGCTGCTGCTGGACCGCGAGTCCGGCCTATACGCCACCAACTCGTCGTGGACCGTGCGCCAACTGGTCCAGGCGATCAGCCCGCATCTGTCCGCTGAGTCGTTCGCCAGACTTGAGCGAGCCATCGTGGAGTCTCGGCCGAGCTGGGAGGGCCGGCCGCCGGGAAGATTTTCGTTCACCCTCCTGTCGGCCATGGACGAAGCCCGGCTGTCGGAGACGGGCCGGCGCCGGCTCGGCGAGCTGCGCCGCCTGTTCAACGTCGAGCAGCCCGAGGAACCAGAGAGGGTGACTGGCGGGTTTGTTGGATCGCCTATTCCGGCCAAGGCGGCGCAGCGGATGAACGACGCGCAGTGGTTGCGGGCCATGAATCGATACGACGCCGACCGGACGGACTGGACAACACTCACGGGCGGCGCGCTGGAGCTGGCTCAGGTGTTGAAGGAGGAAGTCAAGAAGGACCCTGCGCGCTTCGCCCGCCTGGCACTTCGTCTCACACCAGAAAGTCACCCGGCCTACGCCGACGCCATCCTGCACGCCCTTGGAGAGAGCGAGGTCCCGGTCGACTCCACGTTGGTCTTCGAGGCGATCCGGCACCTCGCCGCCTTTCCGAGCGATGATGCCACCCGATGGCTGGGCTGGGCGTTGCGTCGCCACCTCAAGAACGAGATTCCCGATGACATCATCGGCTTGCTGCTAGACAGAGCACTGCACTCCGCTGACCCCAGCGAGGAGACCTGGTCGCGGGAGGCAGCCGGTGGCCCAGTGGGCTACGAGAGCGATCCGCTGGCGCAGGGCATCAATACGACGCGAGGCCAGACGGTTGAGATGCTGGGTGACATCCTCATCTACGACGCGGACGGCCGGCGCACCGCACTCGTTGTACCGGTACTTGATCAGCTTGCCGACGAGCCGTCCGTCGCGGTCCGGGCGTGCACGGCACACCTCATCGCCGCATGTCTGCGCCACGCGCGAGTCGAGGCCGTTGCCGCCTTCCAACGGCTGATCCAGACTGACGACCGGCTACTCGCTACCCGACACGTCGAACGGTTGATCGTCTACATTGGCAACGGCGACGCCATGATCATCGAGCCGGTCATCCAGCGTATGATCGACTCTACGCACCCGGGGGTTCGGAAAGCCGGTGGCCGGTTGGCCGCCTTCGCCGGTCTGGAACTAGGTTTGACGGACTTGTTTGCCATTGCTCTCGCCAGCGCTGATACATCCGTCAGGAAAGGCGTCGCTCAGGTATGCGCTGGCCACCTGCCGCGTACTACCAACGCGGCGGCGGCCGGTGAGGCGATCCAAGGCTTCATCAACGATGCCGACGACGAAGTTCGGGAGGTCGCCGCAAATGTCGCTGTGGTCCTTCGCGGTAAGGCGCTTCGACCGTTTGAACGCGAGCTGGCCGTTCTCATCGGGTCGCAATCCTTCGAGCGTGCGGCACCGCAGATCCTCATCACGTTGGACCAGGCACCGGACCGCGTCGACGACTTGATCATCGCCTGCGCTCGACGATTCGTCGAGGTCCACGGCGCGCAGACGGGCGACATCTCGACTGGGGCGGCAGGGGAGGCCCGCGAAGTCGGCGAACTGCTGCTGCGGGCGTACGCGCAGGCAATCGACGTCACCGCCAAGGGTGAGGTGCTGGACATCCTCGACGAACTGCTCGCATTTGGGGCCTACGGCGTCGCTGAACTGGTCGGTGCCGCCGAACGCTGACGCGATCCGTCAGGGGACGTCAACAGTTAAGGTCAGCACACGCTGCCATGCTGGCCCCACCCGCCGATACGTTCCGGACCGGTACATGCGCCCGACGAACAGTACGGCGCCGAGCGCATCCTGGGCACCTACCCTCTGTGTCGGCGGCGAAGGGATGACCGGCGGTCAGTGCTGCTCAGCGACTTGCCGTAGCAGACCCGCTACGGTCGCGATCATGGTCACGGCATCGGCGCGGGTGTAGCGGAAGGTCTTGGTCAACGTATCGTCGTGCATCGCGCCGCACAGCACTGAGTACGCGGCCTCCACTAGAACTGCGAGCCGCTCATCCTGGTTGCGGTCCCTTGCCTTCGCCGAAGCGGCAGCAGCCGCCACCACCGTGCCCAAGGCGTCGCGTACCGGCTCCAACGCGAGGCGGGCCGCACCCATCGCCGCATCGACGTCGTTGTTCCGGAGCAGCTCACGTGCCTCGCGTAGCCGGCGGGCCGCCGTCGCGTACGCCTCGGTGACAGGCATCGGTACGAGCACCTCGACGAACGTGGCCTTGTCGATGCGCTCCATCTGCGGTGCCCACTCACCGGCAGGGATTGGCAGGTGCTCATCGCCGCGGTGCATCCGCTGGCCGCCATCGACCACCGTCGACGCGAATAGGGCCAGGTGCAGCGAGAGGTCGCCACCGGCGCGGATCTCCTCGATCTCGCGCAACTGCTCAGCTCCGATGAAGCCTGCCAAGGTGAGATGCGCGCCGCTTGGCGTCGGGCTAACCAGATGCTCGCCGGAAAGCCGGCACACCATCCGCTCGTTCTGGTTCGACAACCGGCTCGCAAACAGATCCGCGTCCACCTGGAAGGGCAGGATGCTCACGGTTGGGCTCGGCACCACAGACGAGACCGAGAACTCCAACTCGATCCGGGCGCCGCCGACGGCCAGGATGAGGCGCAGCACGTGCCGCTTCGGCTCGAACCCGATCCGCTCGTTGTTGCCGATCTCAACCGTGGTCATTCGTTACCGTCCTCTCGGCGCCCCGATGCGCCCATGCGCGAAGATACTCTCTCGCACTGACGTTGGCGGCGCCATGAAGTTTGTCGCCAGGACCAGATACGCCTCTGGCCCGGGTCAACGCCCCGTACCCAGTTCAGGGGTCGACCTCCCTGCTGTTCGCGATGCTCGCTGCTGCGACCCGGGCCGGGTGCGGTGCGCCGTGGTGGGCAGGTCAAACCTCGGCCTGGTCGCCGCTGCCGAGTTTGGCGTGGTCCTGGAACGACTGGCGCTGATCTCCGATCCTGGCCCGGAGTGGCCGCAGGTCGTTGCCCCGTTACTTGATGGCATCGACATCGTCGTTGTGGCTATGCCTGCCGTAGCGGTCGTCGGACATGCTCGTCGTCTGACGGCACGCACCAGGCAACGGGGAGCCGTTCTCGTGGGTATCGCGAGTGGCCGACGGCGACGCTCACCACCGAGGCTGATCATGGCGCCTGGTACGGGCTGGGTCAGGGACGGGGCCGTTCGCGCTGCCGTTTGGTCAACGTCGCCGTGCGAGGGCGTGGGTCGGCCGAACGCCCCCGCCGGACACGGATGTGGTTGCCACCGCTGACCGGCCCACTGCCCATGATCGCCGAGCAGGCGGGCGCGATAGCCCTGCCCGACGACGGCGATGCCGGTTAAGCGGCGGCGACTGCCTGAGCCGCCTCATATCAGGATGGGTGGGCGTCTACGGCCGCGGACCATGACCTCCAGGCGGCGATCTCTGCGTTCGGCGACTTGCTCGCGCTCGTCGGCGTGCGTGGCGGGCGCGATCGGGTGGTCGTCAGCCTGACGAGCGTAGTGCCGAGTCGAGTACCGCCACAGCGGCGTGGGCTGCGGCGGTCAGTCGTTGCAGGGTCGGCTCCGGTAGCGTGCCGACGCCAAGACCTGATTGCGCCGCGAGGCGGCTGAGGCGTGCGCGTTGGCGTTCCGTGATGCCGTCGATGGGCTCGCGGAACCTAAGTACGTCACGGGCGGTGTACCCGTCTGCGGAGTCGATCGCTTCCTCGGCGGTCCGGCCGAGCAGCTCCGTTGCCAGTTCGGGACGGGTGGCGCTGGCCAGGGTGGCGATGGTGAGCCCGAGTCGTGCGCGGTAGGACGCGTAGCCCGCCATTGGGGTTCGCGCGGTGAACCGTGTGATGGCTGTGGTGAGGTGGTGTGCCATGAGCGGGTCATTTGGTTCCGTGCACATCATGCGCAAGCAGGCGGCGATCTCCTGTTCCCATGGTTGGGTCGGGGTGCTCTGGGCGTGCAGCGCCCGGCCCTGCGAGAGGTCGCCTTGGACGCAATGCGCGATGATGGCGGCCTGGCGGCCCTCCATGAGGTGAACGCCGATGCCGTTGTGGGTGCGTGCGTGCTCTGCCGCGTCTGTCCAGCGGTCGGCCAGCGCGAGCGCGCGTACGCCCTCGCCGATGAGTTGGAGCCAGACCCACTCGCGGAGCTGCCGGCGTTCGTGCTGTTCGCCGAGGAGGCTGGCGGTGGGAAGGGCGATGGTGCCGACGGTGAGGTCGGTGCGTTGGGTGACCGCGTGGTACATCGCTTCCAGGAGCTGCAGGGCAGGCGTCCCCTGGTCGGCGCGTATTTGCAGGCGGGCGAGGTTGAGGACGGGTTCGAGCATGTACCGCGCTTCGAGGGTGGTCAGTGGCCGGTTCACGCGGCGGTAGGCGTCGATGTGTTGCCAGCACAGGTGCCTGGCGAGGTGAGGCATTCCGCAGTCGCTGGCGACCAGGGCGGCCTTGTTGAGCGCGTGTGCCGCGTCGGCCATCCCGTGTTCGGCCTTCTGCGTGGCGGTGTCCACGGCGTCGGTGATCTCTTGGACGCGCTGGGGTAGCGCAGGGCAGGTGGGACGTGGACGGCCGAGGAGCGGAAAGCGGCGGACGGCGGCGGCCAGGGTGGGGTCGGGCATGGTCAGCTCCGGGGCAGGATGGCGGCTTTCGCGGCGTGCGCGAGGATGCCTTGGGTCTGGGCGGACAGGCCGAGGCGGTTCCAGTGGAAGATCACGATGTGGGCGAGGACGGCGCGAAGGCCGCGGCCGAGTCGTTCTGCGGTGGCTGCTTCGCCGAGTTGTTGACCGGCCTGGATGAATCCGGCCAGCCACGGGGTGGCGTAGGTGACCGGTCCTCCCGGGGCGAACAGCGGCGTGTCGGCCTGGACGGTGATGGCCAGCAGTGGCCGCATCCGCGTTGCCAGGGTGTCGACTCGGACCGCGTCGGCGTCGGCTGGCGCGGGCCGCATCTGGGCGATGCGGTCGAACACATCGCCGGCTTCGAACCAGTCCAGGCCGGCGTGCTGTTGGAGTGCCCTGATCAGCAGGAGCGAGAGTTCGCGGCGGCCAAGCCCCGGCGCGTGCTGGCGGGCGTAGGTGAGGACGCCTCGGCTGTCGGCGCAGAACAGGTCGTGGACGACGTCCATGGCGTCGGAGCCGCCGAAGGCGGCGGCCTCGGGCTCGTAGATACCGGGCCGCCAGTGGTCGATGGCGCCGGCCTTGACGAGTTCATCGAGGAGCGTCGCGGCCGCATGCTGATCGGCCGTGCGAACGCGGAGCCGCCAGTACGGGTACTTCCGTAGGAACCACCACGCTGCTTGCCCGGCATCAAGCTGGTCCAGGCGCGGCGCGATCTGTGCGGCGAACGTCGCTTCCGCGTTCGTCCAGTCCGGCAGCGCGATCCGTGCTTGGAACCAGGCTCGGTCGTGGCGGCGTTGCAGGGCGGTCAGGCCGGCGGCTCGATATGTCTGCACCGCGTCGGCGAGGTCTGCGGGGTCAACGCCGACGTCGGCCGCCGACGTCTCGAGTGGGGCGCCGGCGAGGACCGCTTCGACGCGGGCGGCGACCTGGTCGGGTGAGAGGGTCAGGCGATCAGGAGGCATGCGTCCCACCTGGTGTGCGGCGGCTCGCCGGTGCGGACGGTCTCCCGGGTCAGGGCGAGGCCGGTGCGGCCGGTCAGGAAGCCGTCGTCGTCGTCGTGGTCGTGCGCGTCGTTGGCGAGGAGTGCTGCCAGAGTGGGCAGTCGCTGGGCGATGGCCGGGTTCGTGGTGTCGGTGGCCGCCCGGAACGCGGTCTGGTAGAGCCCGGCGAGTCCGTGGCAGATCCCCGTGTTGGTGATGCGGTCGATCTGGGGGTTGGTGAGGCACGCCGCGAGTGTTTCCTCGGCGGCTGTCTGGCGGGCGCGGTCGTTGGTGGCGATGGCGGCAAGCTGTTGAGCGCGGGCGATTCCGGCGGCGCCGTAGCACCACGACGGCCTGCCGGGGCCGTCCTGGGTGGGGCGGCCGGTGCGCAGCTGGTCGCGGGTGACCCATTGTGGCCACCACGGGCCGTGCGGCGAGTCTTGCCGCCACTGGTCGAACCAGGCGCAGAGTCTGCCGATCGCGTCGGTTTGGCCGTCGACCCGGTGGCCGTGGCGGGTGGCGTGGGCGAGCAGCGCGAGCAGCCCGGCGGCGCCGTGCGCCATCCCTAGGTTGGCGTGACCGCCGGGCGTGGGCAGGATGGGGTCCGGGTCATGATCGACCCACCATCCGGGGACGAGTAGCCCGTCGTGGCGGCGGGGTTCGGTCAGCCGGACGATGTAGCGCAACAGGTCGCCCAGCTCGTCGCTGCCGGGTGCTCGGTGTAGCAGGAGGGTGCCGATGCCGACGAGGCCGTAGAAGAGGTCGTATTCGGCGAAGGTGGCCGACCGGCCGTGCCGGATGCGTTCTTCTGCGGCGGTCAGGCGTTGCCGGGTGAGTCGCCGGACGTGCTGGTCGAGTGCCTGCCGGGCGGCTGGGTAGCGGTGGCGGCCGTCGGCGGTGGCGGCGTGCAGCATGAATGCGATGGCGGGGGCGCCGTAGTACAGGCCGGTGTGGGCGGCGGCGTCGACCGGCCCGGTCGTGGCCTGTTTGATCACCCGCTGGGCGGTGGCCCAATCACCGCCGCCGCCCAGTGCCCGCTCGATCGCCAGCAGCGCTGCGCCGACGGTTCCCGATGCCAGCGATTGCACGCCGGCCTGGTCCGGGGTGAGGGTCGCCGGTGGGCGGGCGGCGGTCATCGCGCGCCTGTTTGGGCGAGGCAGCGCATGGCCGCTGCTCGGGCGAGGTGGCCGGTCTTGCGCTCGACCTGCGGGTCGACCCCGACCGCTCGGACGTGATGCTCGTGCAGCAGGGTGCGGAGCACGCCCGCCGGGTCGCGCTGCGGGAGGAGGCTGTCGTGGTACGCCCGCAGCGCCTCGTGGCGGGTCTGCCAGGCGGCGGCGACGGCATCGCCTCCGGGCAGCGCGCGCAGGCTGCGGAATTCGCCGGTGGGGTCGGCGAGATCGCGCGCCTGGTCGCTGAGCGTGCGGTCGGCTGGCTCGGTGTGCTGCTTGAGGCAGGTCAGCAGCGTCCGGTACCCGGATGCCGGGTCGGGGGCGAAGCCGGCGGCGAGCTGGGCCATAGACGCGCCGGCAATCACCTGGGTGGAGATGCCGGCCTGGTCCGCCACGCGAAGCTGGGTGATCGCGGTGGTGGTGTCGGCGGCGAAGACCTGCTCGGCCGCCTCCTGGGCCGGTCCGTGGCCGTAGCGGGCGGGGTGCTGGTGGTAGGCCGCGAGGGTAAGTTCTGCGGGCATTCCCCGCGTGTGCAGGCCGGCGGCGAACTCCGCCAGCCGCGCGGCGACCGTGCCGTATGCGGTGGGGTCTTCGAGTTGGAGGAAGACGGAGACATGTTGGTCGGCTTCGAGCCGGATGATGTCGCGGTGCCGTCGTGCCCACCATCGCTGGACGCCGAGGTCGGTGAGGCTGTCGGCCAGCGGTGGCAGGTGGGTGGCCAGGAGTTCGTTGAAGCGGGCGGGGTTGCCGACCAGTTGCGCGTGCACGACGGCGGAGTTTCCTGGCCGATGCGTCTGGCCTGGTGGGGCGGTGACCGGCAGCCGCCGTGCCGCTGGCGTGCTCAGGGTCATGGGGATGAGGAGCTCGGCGGGTCGGCCGAGCCACCGGTGCCCGTCGGCTGGGCCGTCTTCGCGTAGTTCAAGTCGGTCCGCGCGGGCCAGGCGGCTGCGGAGCAGGGCGCGGTCGAGGGGTTGGTCGAGGTCGAGGGGCAGTCGCAGCTCGCCGTGGCAGATGACAACGCGGGCCGGGACGCGCCATCGTTGGCGCCACGCGCCGATGGCCTTCGCCCACTGATCATCGCTGGTGCGATTCGCCGCGTCGGGCACCGTCGTGTCGGCCGTGCCGGTTGCGTGGCGGCGCTCAGGAGCCAGCGCGCGGGGGCCAGGACGGTGCGCCGGTAGCGGATGCGGGGGGTGTAGGGCAGGGTGCGGGCGGCGGCGCCGAGATCCAAGGGGCCGAATACCGCGCTGCGGGCGTCGGCGACCTCGGCGATGAACCGGGCCAGCGGCGGGGTCTGCACGGTGGTGTCGAGGGCGTGCGGGATGTGTGGGATGACGCGCTGGCCGGTGGATCGGCGGACGAGGTAGAGCTGGTCGGGGTCGGCGGTGACGGCGAGGTCATCGATGCTGATCACGTCGCCGTCCGGGTGCTCCGACAGCGACACCACGTCGGCGGCGAGCCTGCCGACCCGCACGACGTTCTCGTTGTGCACGCGGCGGGGCGGGAACGACAGTTGCACCGCGACCACATCGGCCGATCCGGTGGGAGTGGCGTACGTGTGCGCCAACTGCTCGCGCTCGGCGGTGTCGAGCAGGTAGGCGAAGCGGCCGGCCATGCTCGTGTACGCCCGGGGTGCGCCGGTGATGCGCAGCTCGAAGTCCCCGCGGTCCACCGCCTCGGTGCAGGCCGCGTCCACGGCGACGGCCAGCTCGATCCGGGCCGGCGGCACGACGGCCGCGTGGTCCCCAACCGTCAGGGCCTCGATATCGGCGTCGGACAGGCGGATTTCCTCGGCCCGGTCCACAACTGCCTGTTGGATGAGCGCCAGCAGGTAGGCGTCGCGCTCGGTGAGGACCCGCCACGCCGGGCGCGCCCGTGGCGCGCCGAGGTAGCCGGGCGGGTATCCCAGTCCGGAGTCGGTGACGAGGTCGCGGACCGGGACCAGTGCGCCGGGACCGTAGCGGGTCCGGAAGCGGGTGTGATAGTCCAGCCATGCGGCTGACCCGAACGGCTGGGTGGTCAGGCGCAGCAGAACCCCGGCGGCGCGGGCCGCTTCGTCCAGCACGCGTCGCGGAATGCTGATCTCGGCATCGAGTCGCACGTCGACGGCGAGCGGATGCTCGCTGCCGGGCGCGATCTTTGCCATGCACTCGGCCACCGTGGATCGGATCGTCGCCTGTTGGTGCCGGTCGTGCACCGAGTTGTGGCGGGTGAGCTGTGCGTGGATGTCGCCGAGTTGGTGGGTGAGCGCCGCGACCTCGGGCAGGTGCCCGGTGTCGGCGGCGCACAGTGTCTCGATGACGTGCGCCAGAGCATCGACGGTGGTCATGGGCGGGCGCAGGTTCGTGATCAGGATGTGGCCGTCGATCAGCCCGTGCAGCATCGCCTCGATCTTGTGATGGGCGATCTGCGGCAGCCGGGCCGCGAGCTGCGCGGCCAACTGGTCGAAGCGCACGGGCTGAGCCGCGTGCGCGAGCGCGATCTGTACCGCACGGGTGTGCCTGGTGGAGGTTTCGCGTACCGGTCCGGGGGCGGGCTCGCCGGGTCGTGGCCGCCCGGCGACGATGAGGCGGCCGTCGCGGACGAATCCGCCGCTGTCGGCGACCACCATCAGCGTGCGGCGCAGGCTCTGCACGTGCTCCAGGCGGTCAACGACCCGCGTGAGCCAGTCAGCGTCGGCGCGGGCGACCGCCCGGTGCTCGGCGCCGATCCTGGCCACCGCGGGTCCCACCGTCGCGGTCGTCACTCCGGCGAACAGCCCGAACGGGGTGGCACGCCGCCCCCAGCGCACGAGGTAGGAGGCGGTCGCCAAGACGGCGCGGTGGACGGCCTTGGCAGGGTGTTCGGCGTCAGCGTCGAGGAGCTGACGCACGCCGGCAGCGAGGCTGGGGCTTGCCATCGTGACCGCTTCGCGCAGTTCGGGTCTCGACCATTGCTCGGCCAGCCAGGCAAGCCCGTGCCGCGCGGTCGCGGCCGGGCCGGTCAGGTCGGGCAGCGATGGGAAGCCCGCAGCGCCGGGGTCGGTGCTGGCGCGGACCAGCACCGGGCCGACCGGCTGGTACCGCCGGTAGACGATCGGCATGCCGCACCTCCGTGCAGTGGTGGCGAGGGGCCGCCGGAGCCCGCGACGGTGCCGGGCTCCGGCGGCAGGAGGGTTGGCTGTCTGGTCAGGCCGGGTCGTACGAGGAGGTGCTGCACGCGCTGGTGCTGCACGTCGAGCCGCAGCCGTCGCTGGTGCTACACATCATGATCACCAGCGGGGTCGTCGCCTCGACGACGCGCATGTCCAGTTCGAACTCGTCATCGGTGACGGCTTCGGCGGGGGCGTCGAGGACCGCAGTCGGCGGAGCCATCGACATCACTCTCCTTACGGTGAGAAGGGTTGTGGCCACCTGGCCCGGCGCTGCTGAGCCGCGCGCTGCTCAGCCGGGCGTGGGCCAGGAGATCGTGACGACGCCGTACGTTTTTTCCATGACGGCGGCCTCGGCGGACACCTTGGAACGATCGCTGCCGGCGGGCCAGTACCCGAACGTCGGCGGCTCGCCATGGCGGCCGTCGCGGTCCCACGCCTGGATCTGCTCCACCATCGCTGTCGCGGCCAGCTCGCCGTCGTGGCCGTAGGCGCGGGCACCGAACTCCACGCCCGCACCGTCGAGCGCGGGACGGACCGCCAGGTACGCGAACGCCGACCCGCGCACGACGGCGAATGGGAACCACGAGCCGCGCTCGGCGGCCAGCTCGGTCCCGTCATCGACCGCCAGCAGGCAGAAGCCGGGCAGGAACCAGGCGAACCACAGGTGAAGGTCGGCGAACGACGTTTGGTGCTTGATCGTCACCCCGGACCACACCTGCGTGCGCTGCGTCGCGAGCACGCCGTCGAGCTGGCTCATGTCGCCGGGGACGCCGGAGTCGAACCGGAGCCTCACCTGGTTGCCGTTGGCGTCGGGCAGCCCGAACACCCGCTCGGGGTGCTGCCCGGCGCCCTGTATTGGCACGAACCCGGCCACCTCGATCGATGTACTGGTCAGGTGGTCGCCGTCGCGCCGGAAGCCGAGCGTGCGGGTGACCCCGTTCATGATCAGCGGCAGTACGAGCACGCCATCGTCGGCGAGCTGGTCCAGCCAGGCCGGGGCGACGTCCCACGCCCCGACCGTTACGATGATGGCGTCGAACGGCCCTTCCCCGGGCACGCCGTGTTCGGCGTCAGCGGCCAGGACCCTCACCCGGCTGCCGTACCCGGTTTCGGCCAACAGTGCCGCCGCGTGGTCGATGACCTCCGGGTCGATGTCGACACTCACCACGTGGCCTTCGGCGCCGACGATCTCGGCGATCAGGGCCGCGTTGAGCCCACCGGAGCCGATCTCCAACACCGTCATGCCAGGTCCTAGCTCGGCCTGTTCCAGCATCCGTGCCTGGATGTAGGCCGCGGACACCGACGAGATCGCCACCCCATGCTGATCGCGCTTGGTCACCACCGAGTTGTCCACGCCGTAGGCGACTTCCAGCGGCGCATCAGCCGGAAGGAACCGTTCGCGGGCTACCGCACGGAAGGCAGCCTCGACGGCAGGGCTGGTGATCTTCTGGTCGGCACGAAGCTGGTCCACGAGCGCGGCGCGCAGCTGGGCTGCGCGATCGGCATCTGGCGTATCGCCCGAGCGGGACGCCCGGACTGTGACGGATTCGTTCGGCAAGGCTCTTACCGCCATTCAGGTTGGTGGGCTCTGGGGTGCCAGGGACTAACGAGGTTGGCGCACCGAAACTGCAGGGCACTGGCTTCATCGCGCTCGCGCCACTGACCCCGGTGTCGTTGGCCGCTTGCCTAATGCGGCTGCGTTGGTGTTGTCCTCCAGGTGCGCGGGGTCGCTGGTGCCGGGGATGGGCAGCATGTTCGGCGACTTGTCGAGCAGGTGGGCGATGGCGACCTGCGCGGGTGTCACTGTCCCGTCATGCCCCTGCTTGGGTGCGGCGAGGGCGCCTGCGGCCAGGGGCTTGTAGGGCACGAATGCGATGCCGTGGTGCTCGCAGTACGTGGGGACGTCGTCGTCGCCTTCGGTGAGGTTGTAGCGGTTCTGTACGGCCGCGATCGGCGCGATGAGGGCGGCCTGCTCGATTTGTGCGACGGTCACTTTGGACAGGCCGATGTGGCGGATCTTGCCGGCCTGCTGCGCGTCGGCGAGCACGCCGAGCTGGTCGGCCAGCGGGGTGAGCGGGTCGATGCGGTGCAGGTAGTACAGGTCGATGCGGTCCACGGCGAGCCGGCGCAGGCTCATCTCGATGCACTGGCGCAGGTAGGCGGGGCGGCCGACCGGCTCCCACTGGTTGGGGCCGGGTCGGGTCAGGCCGCCCTTGGTGGCGATGACCAGGCCCGGCGGGTAGGGGTGCAGCGCCTTGCGGATGAGGTGTTCGACGGTTTCGGGGCCGTAGGCGTCGGCGGTGTCGAGATGGTTGATGCCGAGGGCGACCGCGCGGCGCAGCAGCCGCTTGGCGGCGTCGGGGTCGGCGGGGTGGTACCAGTGGCCGGGGCCGGTCAGTTGCATGGTGCCGTAGCCCAGCCGGTACACCGGCAGGTCGCCGCCGATGAGGTACCGGCCGGAGGCGTACGCGGGGTGCGGAGTGCCGGTCATCAGGCGGCCTGCCCGGTTGCGGCGGGAGCACGGCGAAGGTCGGGGATGGCGGCGGCGATCCGCACCGTGACCCGGTCGGGCGGGGTGTGCGTGGTGTCGATACACAGCACGGACACGCCGAGGCGTTCCAGGTGGGCGACTGCCTCGCGGTAGTGGGCGATCTCGGCGGCGGCCAGGGCCGGGCTGCCCTGGTAGCGGTTGCGGGCGCCACGGGCAGCGAGGCGCCGGGCGATCGTGTCCGGGTCGGCGGTGAGGATGACGGCCAGGTCGGGCCGGTCGGCGTGGGCGTTGACGCCGGCCAGGAACGCCAGATCGAGGCCGTCGGCGCGCTGCACCACTAGCCCCGAGGCCAGATACCGGTCACACAGCACGATCTGGCCGGCGGCGCGGCGGGGGCGGATCTCGGTGTCGAGCTGGTGGTAGCGGTCGGCGGCGAACAGGCACGCCAGGGCCGCGCCACCGGCGGTGGGCACCAGGTCGCGGACCAGCGCGCCGATTGGACCGGTGGACGGCTGCGCGGTGCGGTGCACCGGAAGGCCGGCATGGGTCAGGATCGCGGCCAGGTGCCCGATGGTGGTTGTCTTGCCGACGCCGCCGGGTCCGTCGATGGTGACCAGCAGGCCGTCAGCGCGGTTGGTCATCGTGTTCCCCTCGTGCGTGGTCAGAACAGTTGGTCGGGCTGAGGCCCGGTAGCCCGCGTGCCGGTGAGATCACCCAGGAGCACTGGGCCGCCGTCGGCGTCGGTGGCGAGGTGGACGAACAGCCGCGCCGTGACCAGCGCGTCATAGCCGGCCCGGTGCGGACGTAACCCGGCGGGCAGGTCCCGGCCCAGGTCGAACGCGTCGACTAGGGCGCCGAGCCGGTAACTGGGCCGACCGGGCAGCCGGAACCGGGCCAGCTTGAGGGTGTCGACCACCGCCGCCGGTTGCCACCCGGGCAGCTCCCGGGTCAGCACGTCGAGGTCGATGCCGGCGTTGTGCGCGACCACCACAGCCCCGTCGAGCTGCGCCCGGATGTTCTCAGCGACGGCGTCGATGCCGGGCAGCTCGGCGACGTCCTGGTTGGTGATGCCGTGGACCCGGGTGGCCTGCCAGGTGATCGCCTCCGGTGGGCGGACCAGCCAGCTCGCCGGTTCACCGACGCACCCCGCCTCGATCGAGACAACCGCCACCTCGACCAGGCTCGGGGGCCGGCGACCGTTGCCTTCCACGTCGGTCACCACGAGCCGGGCACTGGTCCACGGCAGGTCTGCGCGCATGGCGTCCTCCTACTTACTGCGGGTCCTATTTGCAGCCGGTGACTTGCCAACCGATCTCGGCCCGGCCGTGACGACGCTGCCGATGCGGGTGCCGGGCGTCGTGGATCTGGAAGCCGAGCGAGTGCTGCAGGTGGTAACGGGGCTGCTCGTCCAAGCCCGCCACGACCACCGCACGCGGGCTGATGTCGACGATGTCGAAGTCTGGCGTGTCCGGCACGCGGGCGGCAACGCGCCGCACCGCCGCCTCGTCCGGCACCGATTGCGCCGCCGCGCACCGCTCCAGTTGCGGCAGCGGGCAGATGTCGCACAGCTCGCGGATGCCGTAGTGCCCGTTGTAGTCCGGCAGCTCGTGGGCGTAGGACACCGCGCAGCTCGTCTTGCGGAACAACGGCCCACCCTTGCCATCGGCGAAGGCATCCAGCACCCGCCGTTCCAGCGTCTCGGGCACGATCTTGCGGCGGGCGGTCTCGTCGTACGGTTCGGGCAGGCCGTTGTCCCGGTAGTAGGCGGCGATCTCGTCCCGGTAGAACAGGCCGGTGAACACCGTCGAGTGCGCCACCGCGCCCAACTGAACCGCGTCGCGCAGGTGCCTGGCGGTGTCGTTGAGCCCGGGTACGAGGGGCCGCCAGTACAGGATCGTGCGGTACCGTCCGGCCAATGCGGAGGCCAGCCGCAGCGAGTTGGCGGCCACGTGGCTGGGGTAGGGCTCGATGCGGGTGTCGTCGATGCCCGAGTAGGTGAACAGCAGCGTCAGCTTCACGTTGGCCAGTTCGTTGAGCCGCTGGCAGTCCTGCGCGGTCATCCGGTAACGGGTGATGACGAGTATGTGGTTGCGCAGACCTCGGGCGTCCAGGTCGGCCAGCACCGCGAACAGGTGGTTCTTCACCCGAGGCAGCATCGGATCGGTGGCCCGGTTGAACACCTGGACCGGCGTCACATCGGGTTGGAAGTACGGATGCTCGACCAGCGCCCGCACCGCCGACGCGTCGTCCATCAGAGCCCGGGGCTGGCGCATGTCCCACACGCCGTAGGTGTGACGGATGCAGTAGGCGCAGTCCAGCGGGCAGCCCTGCACATGGTTGAGCGACAGCCCGGACTTGCGGTACTCCACCACCTCACGTGCCCGCGCGGGCAACGCCTCGATCTGTTCCTTGGTCAGCAACGGCACGAACGTGGTCACGGCTCCTCCAACCGATGTGGTGGCGGGGGGCGTCGGCGCCGCCAATACGGACGACGTCCCGCAGCGTGGGCTCCTGGTCCTCCTCGGCATGGCTGGCTCGGGTACGAGCCGGGCGCCCTTGCAGCTCGAAGGCCGCGGCGACAAGCCAGACAAGACATCAAGCGCAGGCAACGGCCTGGTAGTTGAACAGATACGCGTCATGGACGGCCGTTCACCTGTTTTCGCCGGGTATGTGGCCCGCCGCGTCCGCGCATGGCCGCGCCGCCCTCGACCAGGATTCGGTGCACAAATCCGTAGGAGCGTCTGGTGTCCTGGGCGATCGTGCGGATCGAGTCGCCCGTGTTGTAGCGGCGAACGCAGTCCTTGGTCCACTTGATGCGCTCCGGACCAACGATTCGGTGGCCCGTCAGACCTGGTTCGGCAGCTTGCATCAGTTCTCCTGCTCGTTGGTCGATTCACAGCATCGGTGCCGAAGTGGTAAAGATCGTCGGCCGACGCGGGCAACATCCGGTGCCTGCCTGCCCGCCCGCCTGCCCAGCGCAGCCGCCGGGCAGGCAGGGCTTCGGATGTGTTACAGGTCGGTGGGAATGCCCCACAGCAGGGAGTTGACGTTGCTGGGCTGTGGTGGGGTGGGTTCTTCACCTGGGGCTGGCGGTGGCACCGTGCCGGTGCGCATGACCTGGTACATCCAGTTCCGGTAGTAGGTGTGGTCGGTGTAGACGGTGGGTGCGGTACCGCAGAAGGGTTCATTGGTGGCGGTGCGGCTGGCGCCGCCGACGACCTGCCACCGGTTGGCGGTCACTTTCTGCAGGGCGGGGCCGCCGGAGTCGCCGTAGCAAGCGCCGTCGGTGCCGTGGGGGTTGTTCACGCAGATTTCGCCCGCGCTGATGAAGCCGGCCGTGCACCGCTGCGGCGCTACGAGGCGAGTGTCCAGCTCCTGCAGGTCGATCGGAATGTCAGGTGCTTGGCCAGACGGTTCGGTGACGCCCCAGCCCAGGATGCGGGTGACGGCGGAGCGACGGCCGAGCCGGGAGGCGACTTCGATTGGCTGCAACTGGACGAAGCGGTCCAGCTTGAGCATGGCGATGTCCGCCACCGGGTTGGGGCCGGTGGCCCAGTCCCAGGAGGCGTGCGGCAACACCGCGCTCACGCCAGCGACCACGCCGCCGTCGATACGGCTGTGCGAGCCGATACGAAGGTGGAGCAACGCTGCGGGCCTGACGTTGCCGTCGGGGGTGGTAACGCAATGTGCGTTGGTCACTGCCCACATGCGGGACACCAGGATGGCGGCGCAGAAGTGGAAGTTGGGGTCGCCACGGCGGGCGGTCTGAAGCGATGCCATGGCCGGGTACAGCTCGGTGGCCGAGTGGCCGCCAACGACATTGGTGCCGATGCCGTCATCGTCGGCGGTGGCATGCGCCGACGCCGCGCCGGTGCTGGCGGCCAACGCCGCGACCAAAAAGGCGGCCGTGAGCAGCGTTCGCCGGCCGTTTCTGAGCTGGAACACTCGTGTCCTTTCGCGAGAGTAGGAAATCCGTCGGGTTGACAGACCTATCGGGGCCTGCCCCCGGGGCGGGGGAAGGGACTTGCCGAATGAGAGTCAAGAGCATGTGGGTTTGCTGGTGTCGTTCCGGGACGAACCGCACGGTGATCGGGCCGACATGCCTACCGACCTGTCCTCACGGGCGTGGCATCAAAGCGGAAACAACTCTTGGAAAGACGAACAACGCCAACGAGCGGACGTGTCACTGCGCAACCCCTCCCTGGGGCCAGAACGTGGCGCCCCACGTCGGTGACGACCGCCAGAGCCGCCTGGCGTTGCCGGCAGGAAGCGATGGCGCAGAGCTGGTGCGCTTGCATGACGGCGTGGCCTGCTCGACGATCAGGTTCTCCGGCGCCGCGTCACATGTGATCTTTGTGGCGACGGCGTGTGGCATCGGTTCTCCCGTTTGACTTCGCGGGGCTTTGGCGACTGGATCGGCGATCATGACTTGCATCCGATTCCGGCGAGGACGCACGACCGGCCCGGGTCGGGTTCGCCGGTGTTGTTGATGTCCGCGTCGCCGGTGCGGTCCCGTCGCCACTCCGGCGCCCAGACCAGGCCCGGGTCGACCAGGTCGAAGCCGGCGAGCATCTGGTGTATCTGGCTGCGGGTGCGGGGTGTGATCGGGATGCCGAAGCGCGCCGCAATGCCGACCAGGCTGGTGACATCGGCGGGGCGGCTGTCGGCGGTGAGGTGGCCGAGCGCGAGGTAGCTGCCGGCGACGGTGGCGTCGCGGTACTCGGTGAGCACCGCCGACGGCTTGTCATCGTCGGACAGGTAGTGCAGCACAGCGGTGGCGAGGATGGCGATCGGTTGGTGAAAGTCGAGCAGGCGTTGCACGTCGCGGTCGTTGAGGATGGCCTCCGGGTAGCGAACATCGGCGCAGAGTGCGGCGGCGCGATCGGTGCGGTCCGTGGTGCGGATCGCGTGGGACGCGTACGCGACGGTGACCGCGTCGAGGTCGACGTGGACGACCCGGGCTTGAGGGGCGGCCTGTTGGAGGATGTCGTGGACGCTGCCGAAGGTGAGCAGGCCGCAGCCCAAATCAAGGAACTGCTCGATCCCGATCTCAACCAGGAAGCACACGGCGCGGTGTAGGAACGCACGGGTGGCCCACGCCATCCGTGCCACGTCGGGCACGGCGGCAGTCAGGCGGTCGGCTAGGGCGCGGTCGGCGGCGAAGGTGTGCGCGCCGCCGAGGAAATGGTCGTAGACGCGGGCGGGAGCGGCCTGATCGAGGTCGATGTCGAGGACACTGGCTGACCAGCCGCGCCGGGAATCGGGCAGTTGATCGTCGCACCGGCCGACCTCGCCATGCTCGGCAAGTCGTGCCGGATGAGGAACCTCTTCCGGTCGGTGCCGGCGGTAGGTCCCGGCCGCAGCGACCGCACCACACATTGACGCCGGTGGTGTCGAGGCGGTCGCGCCGCGCGTGCGAGGAACGCTCGCCCACCCGCCAAAGCCCGTCAGCACGTTCGTCCCCCGCCGCGCTGATGGTTCGCAGGGCACGACGTGTGAACCACGCCGGGCATCGGTGACGGGCCTGACGAGAGTTCGCTCGCGGTCTGTTGCAGGCCGGCGACGACAAGCAGCAGCAGGATCACCAGCCCGAGAACGGCCAACCGCCGCCGGGCACCGATCCAGTACAAGATCCAGCTCACCGGGTTGAGCGTGGCCTTGGCCAACGCCGACCACAGCACCAGCACCCCGACGACGGCGAACAGGACGGTAATCACCGACCTCATACCGGCTCATCCCCGTAGCAGTCCTGCCACAGCCGCCACAGGAACCATTCGTCGTCGTCCTCGGGGTAGGCGGCTGCGGCGTACAGCGCGCCCTCGGGCAGCTTGTGCACCCCGCCGCCGAGCAGGCCGCGCAGCTCGGCATTGAACTTGCACATTTCCGGATCCGGGTGGCAGGCCCGCTGCACCAGCAGCGGGTACTCGACGGCCTCCACGTCGGGGTGGCAGTGGGCGCGCACCAGGCGCAGCACGGTGGCATAGGGCACATCAGCCGCATCCGGCGGGTCGATGTCATCGAGGGGCACGTCGACTGTCCTCGGGGTCTGGGGCCGGCGGGGGTGGCGGTGGGAGGAATCCCAGCAACCCCCGCCGGCCTTGCGGGGTAAGGCTCGTACGTGGGTCCGTTGACCGCCGTCGGCCGCTGGTCATCTCGGTCCGGTCGTATCAGTCGGCTTGTGCCCGACACCGGCGTACATCCAGAACGGCTCGTCTTCGTCGCCGGGCTGGCGCCACTGCGGCTGGTGCGGGTCATAGCCCTCGGGCCGCCACAGGTGCACCGGCACCACGCCGGGGTCGAGCAGCTCGAAGCCGTCGAGGAAGTGCAGCACCTCGGCGTGGCTGCGCAGCGTCGGCGGATCGGCCATCCGCTGCCGCATCATCGCGATGACCTCGTCGGCCTCGCTAGTGCCGTCGCCGGTGATGTGGGACAGCACCAGGTAGCTGCCCGGCGCCATCGCCTGGCGCAGCCGCGCCACGACCGCGTGTGGGTCCTCCTTGTCGGTGAGGAAGTGCAGGACGGCCACCGCGAGTACGCACACGGGTTTGGTGAAGTCGATGACCGCCATCACCTCGGGATGGGTGAGGATCGCCTGCGGGTCGCGGATGTCGGCCTGCACGACGGTGGTCGGGCCGTTGCCGGCCAGCAGCGCTTGGGCGTGCACGACCACGAGCGGGTCGTAGTCGACATAGACCACGCGGTTGTCCGGGTCGATGCGTTGGACGACGCTGTGGGTGTTCTCCACGGTGGGCAGGCCGGCGCCGAGGTCGAGGAACTGGTGGACACCGGTGCCGGCGACCATGCCGGCCGCGCGGTGCAGGAAGGCCCGGTTGGCGCGGGCGCTGGCCGGGGTCATCGGCACCAGGTCCACGATCTTCTGGCCCAGCTCTCGGTCGGGCGCGAAGTTGTCCTTGCCGCCCAACCACCAGTCATAGATGCGTGCCGAGTGCGCGACCGAGGTATCGATGCGCCGCCGGGCTTCGCGGTCGGACTTCACACGCCCACCTCCACAGGCCGGTGTGTCATGGGAAGGGAAACCATCGACCGGAGCGCGGCGGCGATGGCGGGTCCGGTACTGGGGTGCGGCCGGTAGTGCTGCACGGGGTCGGACGTGGTCATCGGCGTGGAAACTCCACGCGCCGGTACACGCGACCCGCGTGTTCGATCACGTCCCGCTCGTCGGCGCGGTGCGCGCCGCCACCGGTGGAGGCGACGCCGACCGCACGTGGCGCCTCAACCGGCACAGGTTGCGGCGGTACCTCGGCAGCCGGCGTACGGTCGGCTAGCACTGCACGGGGCTGGTCGACCGGCACGCACAGCGTGACAGCCTGTAGGGCCGCGTCTCGCGCATTCAGCAGCACAGGGCCGCGTACCCACACCCGACGCGGTTGTTGGCCGTCGGTGTGGTCCCACCCCAAGAAGTCGTCCACCCGCAGCGCGAACCCGTCCGGTAGCTCCGGCAGGCGGCACACCTCGGGCGTGATCCACAGAACCTCGTTCTGCTCAATGTCGTCGTACCGCGTACGCATGTTCACGTCCGCCTTTCCACTCATCGTCTTTGGGCGTCTGGGGCCGGCGGGGTCACGGCGGGGATGAGTCCCCGGCGACCCCGCCGGCCTCGGGGGGAGCAAGGCTTGTCTGGCGTCGTCGTCGATGGCGAGCTTGTCGGCGGTCGGGTGGCTGCCCGATCCGAGCACTGACCAGCGCTGGAGCACCTACGCCTCCCGGGCGCGTGCCGGAGCGAAGACCGCGAGGTGCCGGCCGCATCGACGGATATGCTCATGCGCTGAGAGCGCCTCGACGCATGGCCAGGGCGTCCTACATGCCTGACACTGGGGCCGCGCAACGCTGAATGGCGGCCAGCACAGGCCCCACTCGATCCATGCACGGTCGGCTTGGTGCCGCAGCCAAATACCCGCAGCCTCGCTGCACATCAGGCCCGATATGGCCCCAGTTTCACTCGGGGCTTCACTGACACCGCTGCCGTTGTCCAGGGCGGTCTTCGGGCGCGGCCACATCACGAGATCACCACCTTGGGGGCGAGGTTCGCGGTTTCGACCGCGAGAACGAACGTCAACGACGAGCGCGGGTTGGTGGCGATCACGGCCGTTCCCAGAGGGCGGACCGAAGACCGAACAAGTTCTCCCCGTGCCGTCACAGTCCTGGTCCCCGTCCGCGCCGAGTGACCGCCAGCTCGACCAGCGGCACCGTTTGCCCGTTCTGGGCCGGAAGGCCATCAACATCACCTAATACGCATAGGAATGACTATGCCTACCGTAGTCATTCCTATGCGACAGGACAAGGGATTGTGCCTACCGGCCGCGCAAACCGCGGAGCGTCGGTAAGACTGCTGCGGCGAGGATCACCGCGGCAACCAACATCGGGGCGCGCAATCCCCAGGCTGCGGCGGCGAGGCCGCCGGCGAGCGCGCCCAGCGGGGAGATGCCGTTGCCCACGATCCGGTAGGCCGATATGACTCGGCCGAGAAGCTCGGGGGGCGTCTGGCGCTGTCGGGTGCCGACGATGACCACCGTGACCGGGGGAATGGAGATCCACATGATGCACACGGCGATTCCGGCCACGATGGGGCTGCGGGTGGCCGCGACCGCCAGCCAAGCGCTCGCCTGGACCAGCAGTCCCACGATGACGGTCACCCGGCCGCCGCCAAGGTGACGTATCACCCGAGGCGCGATAAGCCCGCCGAGAACGCCACCGACGGCCATCGCCGTAAGCAGGACGCCGTACCCGGCTGGGGCAATCCCAAGGCCGCCTGGATCGGTGGCGTAGAGCACGAGTGTGGCCATCGCCATGTTGACTGACACGTTGCCGGCGGCGGTGAGCAGCGCCAGGGTCCGAAGCTCGCGGTGGCGCATGAGGTAGGCAGCGCCCTCACGAAGTGCTGGCCACATCCTGGTGCGCGGGCGGCCATCGGCCTGATGGGACGGGACGGCAGCGAGCAGGGCGGCGGACGCTAGGAACGAGGCGGCGTCGGCGGCAAAGGGCAGCCAGCCGGCGAGCGTGAACGACCACGAACCGCCTGGCGGGCCGAGCAGTTGTCGGCCGGCCGTGTTAGCGGCCTGCAAACGACCATTGACCTTGTGCAGCACGTGCTCGTCGCGGCCGGTCAGGTCAGCGATCACCGCTTCGGCGGCGGCCGAGTGGAACACCATGCCCGTGACCATGGCCGCCGCGCAGACCGCGATCACGGGGATCGTCGCAACCCCCGCGCCGACCAGGACCGCCAGTGCCGCGACGGCGATGCCGCGCAGCAGATCGGCCACGATCATCGTCGGTCGTTTGGGCCATCGATCGACATAGACACCGGCGAATGGCGTCACCAGTACCCACGGCAGGTGCTCCGCCGCAAGGACGATCGCTACGGCCGTCGGGTCGCGGGTGATGGCGGCGGCGGCCAGTGGTGCGGCTGCCAGGAACGCGCCATCGCCAAGGGCTGAGGCACCGGTGGCCGCCAGCAGCGCCCGCAGTCCACGCCGAGCGGGAACGCCGGTCGGCGTGGGCTGCGGGGCCGCTGCCGTCATTCAGAGCCGACCTTCACGAATGGCCGCATCGAACTTCGACCATTCAATCGGGGTGAAGAACAACGGGGTTTGGTCGGCCAGGTTCTGCTTAGTGTCGGCCAGGCAGACCCAGCCGTCCGGGTGGCGCGCGATCGCCACGCAACTGTTGTCGTAGGTTTCGTTCTCGTCGGTGCAGTCCCATACATGCCCGTCGTGGGTGCGGAACTCACCAAACTCGCCGAGCGATGGCGGTGGCGGGTAGTCGTGCCGACTCTGTGCCATCCGGCTTCTCCTTCCGGGGTGGGTGGTGGTGGTGGTGTTACTTGCGGAGCAGGGTGGTGATCAGCTTGTGTGACTGCTGCGGGTCGAGGGCGGCGTCGAGCATGTGCTGCCATGTCGTTTCGAAGGCGGTCAGGTCGTCGGCGCCGCTGAAGGTCACCTCCACGGCGGGCAGCTCCACGGCGGCGATGGTCGACTCGCCCGGGTCGCGGAACTCGGTCAGGATGAACGCGCACATGGGTGCCTGCCGCATCGGCGCGTCGGCAGGGATGACCTGCACGGTGACCGCGGGCCACCCGCTGGCGTCGAGCAGCTTGCGCCACGCCTCGTCCCGGTCGGCGTCGCTGGTGCCGACCGGCCGGTAGTGCAACGCCAGCTCGGTGAGCACGACGTGGTACTGCGGGGCACCGCGTCGACGCAGCCGCTCGCCCCGCTTGAGCCGGGCGGCGACCGCCTCGTCCAACCCCACCAGCTCGTCCGCCCGGCCGGACTGCAACGCGATCCGCGCGTACGCGGCGGTCTGCAACGGCCCCGGAATCTGAAACGGCTGGAAGTGGCGGATACGCGAGGCCGCCGCCTCCTGCGCGATGAGCGCCTGCTGGGCGTTGAACAGCGAACCACGAAAGATCGACCGGTACTCGGCGATCTCCGTGACGGCTTCCTCGGCCAGTGCCAGCACCCGTGTCCGCGTCTGCTCGTCCGCGTCGGTGGCGTCCAACCACTGGCGAACCACGGCCAGATCCACCCGGAACTTCGCCGTCTCCAGACGTGAGACCCGCGACTGGCTGATGCCCATCGCCTCGGCCAGTTGCGGCCCGGTCAACCCGGCCAGCACCCGAAGGCTGCGAAGCTCCCGGCCAAGCCGCTCGCGGGGACGCAGCACCGGGCCCCTACCCACTCGACTCCCTCACCGTGCCGGTCACGCAGTCACCCGCCTACAGTATGCGGCCCTATGCGCAACAAGCAAGGACAAGCAAAGGGCGTCTTGACGTCTACTGAGTGGAGGAACAACGGTGCGATCTCGATCACGCTGCGAGCCTGGGCCACACACAAGCCTGACGTCAGTCCGAACGGCAGTAGCAAAGGTTGGTGGCTAGCCCCGTGTTCCGCACATGAGCGGGATTGGGTCAGGCTAGTTGGAGTGGATCGACGTTGAGCAGGTCGAGCAGTCGGGTCTGTAGTGGTCCGGGTTGGGGGATCACTGGTGGGTCGTCGCGGTGGCCGGGGATGAGGCGTAGCCGGTCGAGGGCTTCGAGGATGAGTCGGCCGGTGGGTTTGGCGGGTTTCCCGACATAGAGGCCGTCGAGTTTCTCGGCCGGGGCGATGGCCCGGCGTACTTCGCGTTCGATGAGGCAGAAGATGAGTAGCGCCAAGCAGATCACGGTGATCAGGGCAGCGATACGACGGTTGTTCTTCAGGAAGATCGGTGCCACTGCGAGAGGTCCTTTGAACGCCTGGTAGCGGCGTTCAACGGCTTCCTGGCCCTTGTAACGGCGCAGCACCTCGGCGGCGTCGGCTTCGCCGGGGTCGAGGTTGGTCAGCAGGGCGTACCAGCCGTCGCTGGCGGCTTCGGCGTCGATCGCGGTCTGGTCGAACGACCATGCGAGGGTCGGCTTGCCGTGTTCATCGATACCGATATCGGTGTGCAGGTAGGCGGCCACCCGCCGGTCCCGGCCGATGGCCTGCACGCGGGCGGTCACCGCTGCGGGATCGGGGTAGTGGCGGCTGCCCAGCCCGCGGGTGAGCCGGTCGAGGTCGTCTCGGGCCCGGTCGAGTTTTTTGGCTCGGGCAGTGGTCGCCGCCGTGGCGCGGGCGGAGGAGTGCACGAACACCCGCCGTAGCGTCAGGACCGGATCGCGTTTGCGGGGGCCGGGCAGGGTCATGACGTCCTCGCGGACATGCCAGTGCCCCCGCTGTTCGGGGGCCTTGCCGGCGTCGCGGGCGGCGACGTAGTCGACCTCGATGGCCTCGGACAGATCCTGGGCGGCCAAGACCTCGACGGTGACGTAGTTCTTCGACGCCGGGGCGATGAAGGCGACCTTGGCCTTACCCATCGCGGCCAGGTTCGGATACGAGACCAGCTTGGAGTCGCCGATCATCAGCATCCGGGCCGGCCCGGACAGCTTCTGCAACGCCTGCATCGCGGGCACCACCTGGGACACCTCACCGGCGCCGCCGTCGAAGGCGCGGTGGAACACCGGCACGCCACCATCGCCGGACACCGCGATCCCAGTCTGGATCTGTTTGAGATCCGGGCGGCGGTCCTTCGGATGCCCGAACCGCGGCGTGGGTAACGCCGGATCGACCTCAGGGTAGGCGCCGTGCAGCGAGATCGAGGTCATGTCCCAGTGCATCCGGGTCACGTCCAGCCCGAACGCCTCGATCGCTGCGGCCCCCACCGACCCCACGATGTGATCGAGGTGCCCGGCGACCGCGTCGAGAGCCCGACCGACCCGGTCGTCACCCAGCGCCTCGGCTGTCACACCGAACACCTCAGGCACCGCCCACACCGCGGCCCAGTCCTGCACCCGCAGCAGCGGCGCCGGGGAGGTCAACCGGTTGGCCACCAACACCTCGATCACCTGACCATGGGTCACCGCCGCCGTGGACACCTCCCGCATCGGGCACGCCGCATCGACGATCTCCCTTAACCGCAGCCGGCGACCGAAGTCAGCCACCACCGGAAGGGCACCGAGCATCTTCTCCACACTCGGTGCCCCATAACGAGCCTGCCGTCCGTCCACAGACGACGGTGCTACACCCGACCACCACCGTGATCAACACGCCACGCCAGCCCACCCATACTCATGTGCGGAACACGGGGCTAGCC
>WNGB01001388.1_pt1 | contig 39680 bp, 37 predicted proteins | sample 5400681 | NCBI WGS metagenome assembly WNGB01 (sample SAMN13153367, study PRJNA577476) | soil metagenome | isolation source: 115 cm soil or saprolite under grassland replicate 2 | place: USA:California | collected 2016-06-15 | reverse complement strand
CGAGCCGCTGCCGCTGCTGCTCGCGCTGATCGGTTTCTTCGCCCTCGGCATCCTGGCATCGATGTCGTTGTTCGGCGTCGCACTCGCAGGCGTCCTCTCCACACGGACCCTCGCGCGGCTCGGCCACGGCGCCGGCGCGCTCGTCGGCCTGTCGTCGATCGTCCTCGGCATCGCGTGGCTCACGACAGCCTGAACGTCGGTCACGCACGTACTCACCGGCCCTGCGCTTCTCGTTCTAATCGTCACGCACGGCCTCACGCGGAGCTCGCAGCGCTCGCAGAGAACACTTTCAAGTTCTTTGCGCGCGCTGCGGCCTCGCGTGAGGCCGTACGCGACGGAGGTGGTCTAAAGTTCGCGGACGCCGTGGCTTCGAATCAGGAAATATCCGGCGACGCAAAGGATCAGCACGCCGTTGACCGCGAGGACCAGCGGCGCTGACGTGCGGCTCGCGATATAGCCGGCGGCGAGGCTGCCGAGCGGCATGCCGCCGCGGAAGGCGACCATGTAGATGCTCATCACGCGGCCGCGCAGGTTGTCGGGGACGATCAACTGCACGAGCGACGCGGTCATCGAGAACGTCATCAGCAGCGTCGCGCCCGTTCCGAACAGTAGGATGTTACTAAGCCATCCGATACGGGTCAGCGCGAAGATGGTGACGAGCGCGCCGAACGACGACTGCGTGATCAACACCGCCCATCCCATGTGGCGGAAGCGGCCGAGCCACGCGGTGACCAGCGCGCCGCAGACGGCGCCGGCGCCCGAGAAGGCCATCATGTGCGTGAAGCGGTTCACGTCGCCGTGGAAGATGTCGCGGGCGAAGACCGGCAGGAACGTCAGCAGCGGCAATCCCAGGAACGTCGTCAGCGCCGCGAGCACCGTGAGCGCGATGATCGCCGGCTCCTCTTTCGCGTAACGCAGCCCTCCCTTCAGCTCCTGCAGCATCGGCTTCGGGTTCGCCGGCCTCACGTGTTTGATCGACATCGACAGCAGCGCAACGATGACGACGAGGAATGAGAGGCCGTTGAGACCGAAGCACGCGGCGCTGCCCCACGCGGCGAGCGTGGCGCCGGCAAGCAGTGGGCCGAACACGCGCGCAAGGTTGAACTGGATCGAGTTCAGCGCGATCGCGTTCGGCAGATCTCTTTTCTGAACCAGCGACGGAATCAACGCCTGGTAGGCGGGCCCGCCGAACGCCTGGCCGAGACCCGCGACGAAAGAGAGCAGGAGGATGTACTGGACGCGCACCGCGTGCAGATAGAGAAGCGCGGCGAGCGTGAATGCCGTCCCCATCTGCACCAGCTGCGATCCGAGCAGCACGTGCCGCCGATCGTGCCGGTCGGCGACGACGCCGCCGATCAGCGTGAGGAGGAGGATCGGGAGCTGCCCGCAGAAATAGTCGAGCCCGAGATAGAACGAGGAGTGCGTCAGCTCGAAGACGAGCCAGGACTGCGCGACCTGCTGCATCCAGTTCCCGACGGTCGAGGTGAACGCGCCGAACCAGAGGACCCGGAAATCGCGATAGTGGAACGCGGCAAGCGCGCGCCTCAAGACGGATTGCAGCAAACGCCATCCATTCTACAACTTACGGCCGCCCTTGATCCCGCTCGTGGCAGGGCATATACTACGGCGCGAGGCGAAGAAAAAGCGAAATGCGAGCCGCACTCGAATCCCTTCTCCGGGCCAGGAAGCTCGATATCACGCTCACGGCGACCCCTGGTCTCGAGACCCCGCCCCCCGACCGGCTGGCGCCGACCGGGGACGCCGATCTCGATGCGGCACTCGGCGGCGGCCTGCGTCGCGGCCACTTGTCGGAAATCACGGGTGCGCCGTCAACAGGACGATCGACCGTCGCGGTGCGCATGCTCGCTGCCGCAGCCGATCGCGGCGAAGCCGTCGGGCTGATCGATACGTGCGACACGTTCGATCCCGCGTCGGCGGCGGCGCATGGCGTCGCGCTGTCGCGCCTGCTCTGGGTGCGGGAAAGGGGTGATGCCGCGCGCGCGCTGAAAGCATTCTCGCTCGTACTGCAAGCGGGCGGCTTCGGCCTGCTCATTCTCGATCTCGCGGATGTTCCTCCGCAGGCGCTGCGGCGATATCCGTGGACCACATGGATGCGGATCGCGCGCATCGTGGAGGGCAGCGAGACCGCCGCGCTCCTCGTCGGCTGCGAGCGCATCGCGCGCAGCGCCGGCGGCGTCACCATTGCGCTCGAGTCTTCTCCTGCCCGGTGGCAGGGTTCGTCATTGCGCGCGCGCCTCTTCACCGGCGTCCACCCCGCTCCACGCGTGGTCCGGGCACGATCGTGATTCCCTCGTACGACGATCTCACACCGGGCATCCCGGATGTGATCGACTCGGAGGCGGTCGATCAGCTCGCGCTCTTTCTGCATCAGGATTTACGCAAGAGATCACGCGATCAGGAGACATCAGGCAAAAAGGAAAACAAAACAACGTCCGATCGCGTGGATGCCCGTTTGTATGCGTGTCTGCGGACCGCAAACGGCGAACGGCAGCCCCTTCTCGGCGTCGCCAGGGATTTTTCACCGCGCGTGATGGTGGTGAGCGAGTGCGAAGTATTGCTCGACGTGTCAGGACTCGGTGCGCTCATCGGCGAACCACCGGTGATTGCGAAAGAGCTGCGACGCGCGCTGAAGGATGCGGGCGCGCAGGGGAGCGTGGCGATTGCGGCGACGCAAACGACGGCGCGGCTGTTGGCAACGCAATTTCCAGATTTCCAAATTTCCAGATTGCCAGATTTACCTGTTTCGCTCCTGCGGCCATTGGAGACGCTGCCGCCGGCGATGAACCATCGGGACCGCGCGAAGCCGTACGAAACGTTCGAGCGCTGGGGCATCGCGACGCTCGGCGATCTCGCGGCGCTGCCGGCGGCGGAATTGTCGTCGCGGCTCGGACGGCGCGGCGTCGCGCTGCAGCGGCTCGCGCGCGGACTCGATCCGAAGCCGTTCGTCCCGGACGGCGAGACCCCGCGTTTCATCGGCCGGCTCGAGCTCGAATGGCCGCTCGAGGCGCTCGAGCCGTTGTCGTTCGTCTTTGCGCGGCTGCTGGAGCCGTTATCGGTCGCGCTCGAGCGCGCGGACCGCGGCGCCGCCGCGCTGCGGCTCGATTTGCGCCTGACCGATCGTTCCACGCACACGCGGATGCTGCAGCTGCCCGCGCCGATGCGCGACCCGCGCGTCCTGCGCACGCTGCTGCTACTCGACCTCGAATCCCATCCGCCGTGCGCGTCTGTTGACATCGTCACGATGGAGCTCGATCCCGCGCCCGCGCGCATCACGCAGTTCTCCCTGCTGCAGCGCGCGCTGCCGTCGCCGGAAACGCTCTCGACGCTGATCGCGCGCTTGTCCGCGCTCGTCGGCGAAACACGCGTCGGATCACCGGTGCTCCTCGACACGTATCAGCCGGGCGCGTTCGAACTGACGCGGTACGCACCGGAAAAAGGTCCCGCCTCCGCTCGCGCCAGTACCTGCGCGAGCTACGCCGACGCCTCGCCGAAGCCGCGGCGCGGCGAGGGCGGGACTGAGGGTGCTGAAGATGTTGACGCTGGTGCGTCGGTTCTGCGACGGCAACGGATTCCGCCGGCAATACGCGTGCGCGTCGAGCATGGACGGCCGGTGCATGTCGCCGCAGCGAAACGCGGCATGCCGCACGGTGCTGTCATTCAGGCCGCCGGACCTTGGCGAACCTCGGGCGGGTGGTGGAACGGTGATGCTTGTCGGGCAGAGGGCAATGCTGATCCTTGTCGGGCAGAGGGCAGTGCTGATCCTTGTCGGGCAGAGGGCAGTGCTGATCCTTGTCGGGCAGGGGGCAGTGCTGATCCTTGTCGGGCAGAGGGCAATGCTGATCCTTGTCGGGCAAAGGGCAATGCTGATCCTTGTCGGGCAGAGGGCAGTGCTGATCCTTGTCGGGCAGGGGGCAGTGCTGATCCTTGTCGGGCAGGGGGCAGTGCTGATCCTTGTCGGGCAAAGGGCAACGGTGATGCTTGTCGGGCAGAGGGCAATGCTGATCCTTGTCGGGCAAAGGGCAACGGTGATGCTTGTCGGGAAGGGGGCAATGCTGATCCTTGTCGGGCAAAGGGCAACGGTGATGCTTGTCGGGAAGGGGGCAATGCTGATGCTCGTTGGGCTGCGTGGAATCGAGACGAATGGGATGTGGCGCTGACGAGCGGTGTGGTCTGCCGGATTTTTCAGGATAGGACGACGGAGCGATGGTTTCTCGAGGGCACGTACGACTGACATCTAGTCTGGCGGACAAGGATCGCTCTGCCCGACAAGGATCACTCCGTGCCCGACAAGGATCACCGTGCCCGACAAGGATCACTCTGCCCGACAAGAATCACTCTGCCCGACAAGGATCACTCTGCCCGACAAGCATCACTCCCTGCCCGACAAGAATCACTCCCTGCCCGACAAGCATCACTCTGCCCGACAAGGATCACTCCCTGCCCGACAAGAATCACTGAACCGTGTATATCGAACTCCACGCTGCTTCGGCGTTTTCGTTTCTAGATGGCGCGACGCTGCCGGAAGCGCTCATCGAGCGTGCGGCGGCGCTCGGGTATCCGGCGCTCGCGCTGCTCGATCGCGATGGCGTCTACGGCGCGCCGCGCTTCCATCTCGCCGCGAAGAAAGCGGGACTGAAAGCGATGATTGGAGCCGAACTGACGCTGACAGCGGATCGAGGATCGATGTCCGATGTCCGAGGTGCGATGTCCGCTCATCGACCATCGACCATCGGTCATCGATCATCGGACTCCGTGTTCAAGCTCCCCGTACTCATCGAGTCCCAGGCCGGCTACAAGAACCTGTGCCGCCTGCTGACGATGATGAAGCTGCGGTCGGCGAAAGGGGAGGGGGCGCTGTCGCTCGACGAAATCGACGGATACGCCTCGGGGCTCGTCGCGCTCGGCGGCCGCGCGATGCTCAGCAGCGCGCGCTTTGGTGTCGGCGGACTCATCGATCGCCTCGTCGGCGTCTTCGGACGCGCGAATACCTATCTCGAGCTGCAGCGCCACCTGCTGCGCGACGAGGAGTCCGACAACCACGCGCTGCGCGACCTCGCGGCGGCGTTCCACCTGCCGCTCGTCGCGACGAACGGGGTGCGCTTCGCCGAACCGGCGGACCGGCCGCTGTACGACGTGCTCACGTGCATCCGGCACAAGACGACGCTTGTCGCGGCAGGACGACGACTGAGCTGCAATGCGGAGCGCTACCTGAAGACGCCCGCGCAGATGGGAAAGCTTTTCGCCGACATCCCCGACGCGCTCGCCGCGTCGGGGGAGCTCGCCGATCGCTTGTCGTACACGATGGCGGATCTCGGCTATCGCTTCCCGGAGTATCCGGTACCCGCCGGCGAATCGATGGCGTCGTTCCTGCGCAAGATCACGCAGGCAGGCGCGCGCGAGCGGTACCGGCCGCTCGAATCGCGCCACGCGCGGCAGATCGAGCGCGAGCTGGATTTGATCGAGCGCCTCGATCTCGCCGGCTACTTCCTGATCGTCTGGGACATCGTGAACTTCTGCCGTCAGGAACGGCTCCTCGTGCAGGGGCGCGGATCCGCCGCGAACAGCGCTGTCTGCTACAGCCTTGGCATCACCGCCGTCGATCCCGTCGGCATGGACTTGTTGTTCGAGCGGTTCCTTTCCGAGCAGCGCGGCGAATGGCCCGACATCGATCTGGATCTGCCGAGCGGCGATCGCCGCGAGCGCGTCATCCAGCACATCTACGAGAAGTACGGGAAGCTCGGCGCGGCAATGACCGCGAATGTGATCACGTATCGCGGCCGGAGCGCCGCGCGCGAAGTGGGCAAGGCGCTCTCGATCGAGCCGGACACGGTGGACAAGCTCGCGAAGGTGATGAATCACTTCGAGTTCATCGACCCGAACGACTCGCTCGCGCGCAACCTCAGGGAAGCGGGCATGGACAGCGCGCAGCCGACGATCCAGTTGTTCGGCGCCTTGTGGCAGCAGATGCAGGATCTGCCGCGTCACCTCGGGCAGCATTCCGGCGGCATGGTGATCTGCCAGGGACGCCTCGACGAAGTCGTGCCCCTCGAAAACGCTTCGATGCCCGGCCGCGTCGTCATCCAGTGGGACAAGGACGACTGCGCCGACATGGGTATCGTCAAGGTCGATCTGCTCGGCCTCGGGATGATGGCGGTGCTGCAGGATGCGCTCGAAATCGTGAACGCCGCACATCGATCCGGTGCGCTCGACCTGGCACATCTTCCACCGAACGACCCCGCCGTCTACAAAATGCTGCAGGAAGCGGACACGATCGCGATCTTCCAGGTGGAATCGCGCGCGCAGATGGCGACGCTGCCGCGGCTGCAGCCCAAGACCTTCTACGACATCGTCGTCGAGGTCGCGATCATCCGGCCGGGGCCGATCGTCGGGCAGATGGTGCATCCGTATTTGAAGCGGCGGCAGGGGCAGGAGCCGGTTGAATATCCGCATCCCTCGCTCGAGCCGATCCTCGCGCGCACGCTGGGCGTGCCGCTGTTCCAGGAGCAGCTGCTGCGAATGGCGATGGTTGCGGCGGGGTTCAGCGGCGGCGAAGCGGAGGAGCTGCGGCGCGCCTTCGGATTCAAGCGATCCGAGAAGCGCATGCAGCAGATCGAAGGGAAGCTGCGCACGGGAATGGCGAGGCAGGGAATCACGGGGGATGCCGTCGAGGAGATCATTCGATCGATCACGTCGTTCGCGTTGTATGGCTTCCCCGAGTCACACGCGGCGAGCTTCGCGCTCCTCGTCTACGCAAGCGCGTACCTGAAGGCGCATTATCCCGCGGCGTTCTACGCGGCGATGCTCAACAACCAGCCGATGGGTTTCTACCACCCGTCAACGCTGGTGAAGGACGCGCAACGCCACGGTGTCCGCTTCGCGCCGATCGACGTGCAGGTGTCGGACTGGCACTGCCGCGTGGAACCCGATGGCCGCGTGCGGCTCGGGTTGATGTATGTGAATGGCCTTCGCCGTGAGGCCGCGGATGCCATCGTAGCCGCGGCCCGTGCCGATGGCCGAAGTCCGATGGCCGATGTCCGATGTGAGTCAGTTGATCATCGGTGCCCGAAGTGCGGCTGTGATGACCCGTCGATGCTGGAGACGCTGCACACGCATGAAGGCTTTTGCAACATCTGCTCGCACGTTTGGACGTTGCCTGTCGCCTCTGCGCCCTCATCGGACATCGGACATCGGACATCGGACATCGGACATCGAACATCGGATATCGGCCATCGGCCATCGACACCGCGCTTCGACACCCTCGACTCTCTCATCCGCCGCACCGGATTGCGCCGCGACGAAGTCGCCACGCTCGCGGAAATCGGCGCGCTCAATGCATTCGGTTTTGACCGCCGAACAGCACTCTGGCAAGTTGAGCAAGCTGTTCGGCCTGCTGGCGAGCTGTTTGAAGAACCAGCGGACATCGAATCTCGGCCATCGGCCATCGACCATCGGCCATCGGACATCGAACATCGGACGTCGCCGCTCAAGCCGATGACGATCCCCGAGCGACTCCTCGCCGATTACGCGGGGACCAGCCTGACCATCGGGCCGCACCCGATGTCGTTGCGCCGGCCGGAGCTGGCGCTCAGGGGGGTGCTGCGGGCGAGCGATCTGCCTGCGGGGCGGCACGGCCGGCGGGTGAGAGTTGCCGGGGCGGTGATCACGCGGCAACGGCCCGGGACCGCGAAGGGGTTCGTATTCCTGACCCTCGAGGACGAGACCGGCATCGCGAACATCATCGTCCGGCCCGACTTGTTTTCTGAGCAGAAGGCCACGATCGTGGGAGAGCCCTACTTGCTGGTCGAGGGGACCCTGCAGATTCAAGAAGGGGTGACATCAGTGAAGGCTGACCGATTACACTCTCTCGGTGGCCGATCACCTGCGCTTGACTCGCACGATTTCCGGTAAGCCACCTGCCGCTGAGGTGGCCTTGCGCTTGCAGTCCGAGGCGCGCATGCGCAAGACAGAAATCTGTGTGGCTGCGTGCGCGCTCCTCGCTGCCTGCCACGCATCCATTCATTCCACGCTGACTGCGCCCCCGACAGCCGAACAAGTGGCTGAGCTTTGGGTGCAGCCCGAGACGGAGCGCGATCTGTTCTGGGGCGTCGGCGGCGAGGGCCTCAAACCTGATCCGTCGCTCACCTACAAGGTGCTCGAAGTCAAACGCGCCGGCTTCAGCATGGGCCTGACCGTCCATGGCCCGGACGGCCGGAAGTGGAGTGCGAAGATGCCCCCTGAAGCGCCGACCGAGGTCGTCGCCTCGCGGCTGCTCTGGGGCGTCGGCTATCATCAGCCACCCATTTATTACGTCGGGAGGTGGAACGCCGACGGCGCGCCGGAGAAGAACCCGCAGCTTCCCGCCCGGTTCCGCGAGTCGAAGCCGGACTTCCATGGCCTCGACGCGAACGGCACCTGGTCCTACTACGAGAACCCCTTCGTGGGGACAAAAGAGATGAACGGCCTGCTCGTGCTGCAGGTGATGCTCGGCAACTCCGACCTGAAGGACGAGCAGAACGCGCTCTACAAATTGAAGGAGCCGTTCGAAGGGGCCTCGACGTGGTACGTGGCGCGCGATCTCGGGCAGTCGTTCGGCCGTACCGGCGTGATCGACGCGCCGCGCGGGGACATCAAGGTCTTCGAGGAGACGCCGTTCATCAAGGGGGTCGCCGGCGGCCACGTCCGCTTCGATTATCGCGGCCGCCACGGACGCCTTATCGATCACATCACGCCCGACGACGTGCGATGGATCTGCGGGAAGCTGGAGCGGCTGACGGACCGCCAATGGGACAACGCGTTTCGCGCGGGGGGCTACGCGCCGCAGATCGCGGCCCGCTTCATTACGCGCTTCAAGCAGAAGATTGCGGAAGGAATGGCCATCGCCCGATGACCGTGTCGAACACGTGGAAGGCGTTGCTGATCATCGCGCTGCTGTCACTGGTGCCACCGGTGCCGGTTGGCGCACAGACGCCCGCTGACGTCACCGGGCAGAACGACAGCGTCTTCGGCGTCATTCCTGCCGACACCCGCGCCGAGGTCCGGCACGCGTTCATCCGGCTGCCGCTGGCGGCGCTGCTCGGCGCGGCGCTGGCGGTGCGGCCGAAGCGCAAGGGCACGCCGACGCGGCAGCCGGCGGTTATCCAGACCCAGATTATTCTCGCGATCGTCGGCGCGGTGGTGATGCTCGTCGTCGGCACGAACCTCGCACGCGCCTTCGGCGTCGTCGGCGCCGCGGGACTGGTGCGCTACCGCGCGAAGGTCGAAGATCCGAAAGACGCCGGCGTCATGCTCTCCACGCTGGCGGTGGGGCTGGCGTCGGGCGTGGGGCTCTACGTCATGGCCGTGTTCTCCGCCGCGTTCATCCTCCTGGCGCTCTGGGTGATCGAATCGTTCGAGCCCGAGGGGCGGAAGCTGTTCGACCTGAAGATCAAGATGGGGGACGATACCGACAACCGCCGCAAGGAGTTCGACGCGATCCTGAATAAATTTCATGTAGACTTCGACTTGCTTTCCTCGTCGGACGAAGAGGTGTGCTACGAGGTATGGGTGCCGCTCGAGATGCAGAAGGACCGGTTGTCGAACGCCCTGCTGCGGCTCGATCCGGAAGGGCACGGCGCCGTCGAATGGACCGAGAAAAAGCCTAAGACGAAGTGAAGCTGATCATCCAGCCGGTCGACGGCGTCGCGCCGGTTGTCCGGGCCATCGACAGGGCGAAGAAGACGATCGACATCGTCATCTTCCGCTTCGATCGCGACGAAATCGAGACGGCACTCCAGGCGGCGGTCGCAAGAGGGGTCGTGGTGCGCGCGCTCATCGCCCACACGAACAAGGGGGGCGAGAAGAAGCTCCGCAAGCTGGAGCTGCGCCTGCTCGACGGGGGCGCCACGGTTGCGCGGACAGCGGACGACCTCACCCGTTACCACGGGAAGCTGATGATCGTGGATAACGAGTTCCTGCACGTCTACGGCTTCAACTACACGACACTGGACATCGAGAAGAGCCGCAGCTTCGGGATCGTGACCCGCGATCGGAAGCTCGTGGCCGAGGCGATGAAGCTGTTCGACGCCGACGCGCTGCGGCAGAACTACACGCCGTCCCACGACAGGCTCGTCGTCAGTCCGGAAAACTCGCGGGAGTTGCTGACGTCCTTCATCAGGGGGGCAAGAAAGCAGTTGCTGATCTATGACGCGCAGGTCAGCGACAACGCGATCCAGAAGGTCCTGCAGGAACGCGCGAGGGGAGGCGTCGAGATCCGGATTATCGGCCGCCTCGAGAAGCCGTTGAAGGACGTCAAGGTCCGGAAGCTCGCCGACCTGCGCCTGCACGTCCGCGCCATCGTTCGTGACGGCAGGGAAGCGTTCATCGGCAGCCAGAGCCTGCGCCGCCTCGAGCTCGAGGATCGCCGCGAGGTCGGCATCATCATCACGAACGCCCCGATCGTCCGCCGGCTGCAGGCCATCTTCGAGAGCGACTGGGCCAGGAAGAGCCGCACGAAAGCTGCGTAAGCTATTTACGCCGGCTGATGATTCCCGAGTCGATCACGGCGCCGCTCGAATCGATCGCGTTGAACGTGAGCGTATCGCCGTCGATCTCCATCAGCATGAACGTGTTTGTGGTGTCGTTGCCGAACGCCGTCAGCGGGGATCCACGCCGGAGGTCGCCGCGCCGCAGCTGTCCTGACGAGCCCTCGACGAAGTATTGGATGCCGTTCTGCGGTTTGATCCGCTCGTAGGTGTGGTCGTGGCCGTTGAGCACCATCGAGACGTTGTACTGGACGAACAGCGGCTCGAGGACGGCGCGGAGCTTCAGCTGCGAGCCATGAGTGCCGGCGGATGAATAGAGCGGGTGGTGGAAGTACGCGATCTTCCACTTCTCTCCGGACTTCTTCAACTCCTCCTCGATCCATTTGAGCTGGTCCTGGTCCATGTAGGTGCTCTCGAGCGCGAAAAACCTGACGTCCTCCTTCGGCGCCTTGAAGGAGTAATAGAGCTTTCCCTCCATGTTGTACAGCTTGTAGTGCCGCTGCTCGCGCGAGTCGTGGTTGCCCAGACTTGCGTAAAACTTGACCCCCTTGTCGAGCAGCGTCTTGTATGGAGCCTCGAACTTGTTCACAAAATCCTGCGGCCGGTCGGAGCCGTAGATGTTGTCCCCCATCATCACGACGAGCGGGAACTGGAACCGCGCGTACCACGCCGCCAGTTGCTCCGCGAGTTGGTACTCCGGCCGATCGCCGGTCCCGTTGTCTCCGATTACCGCGAAGTGAAGCGTGTTGGGCTTGTTAGGCAGCGGGACCTGTCCTGCAGCCTGCGCGGGTGCCGCGGTGGCGGCCGACGCCGCGTTGCGATCGCCTGCGACCGCGACCGAGCGGCTCGACTCAGCCCCCGCACAGCAGACGAGAGATACCAGCGCCCAGGCAAGGGCCAGCGGCGGAATGCGGAGCATTCGACGGTTGCGCATCTTCCGAAATCTCTTCATCTCTTCAGGGGATTGCGCGCTCGACCCAGTCGGCAATCGTATGCGAGCGCGGGTCGAACAGTATCAGGTTCGCCTGGATGAAGCGGTATTCGAGCTCCTCGGGAAGCTTCGGGAGCTCCGCGAGCACCTGCGGCGGCACCGTGGAGATCGGCACTTCATCAGGATACCGCCCGTTGACGGTGAGCTTCACCGAGCCCTTGTACTCCTTGTCGAGGATCTCGCTCTTGATCTGGAGGCCGTCCTTGCCACTGAAGATCGGGCGAAGCAGCTTGCGCACCAGGCGCTGCATCGCGGGAAAGAAAAGCTCCCCCTGCTTCGCCGTCTTGCGCGCCTCCTGAACCAGCACGGCGAGGGCGCGCTCATGTTTGTCGATTTCGGTGGGATTCGTCTGTTTCGGCAAGGCTGGGAGCGTCGCTTCGAGCTTCTTGTGGAGCGCGACGTATTCATCGACGCGTCGCACGAACTCCTGCAGTGTCGCCGCATTCGGGTTCACGCGCGGGGGGTTGCGTTGAGGGGCGGCGCCGAGCGGCGCGCTCGCGATGATGAGGCCGACGATCGCCGCCTGGAGCATTCGCAGCATGACTGCGAGTTATGCAAGAGGTAAGCCGGACCGACTAGCCGCGGTAGTTGCCGAACTGGAGCGCGCAGCCGAAGTCGTGTTCCCTGAGCTGGCGCATCGCTTCTTGAAGCTCGTCTTTCGATGCTGACGTCACGCGAACCTGGTCAGCCATGATCGCCGCCTGCACCCTCTTCAACTTCTTCTCTTTCAGAAACTTCACGATCTCTTTTGCCGCCTCCGTGGGGATTCCCTGCTGAAGCGTGATCGTGCGCTTGACCGTATCGTTGGCGGCGCGCTCGGTCTCGCCCGGGGTCAGGTTCTTGGTCGGGACGCCGCGGCGGACCATGCGGGTCTGCAGGATTTCCCACAGCGCATTCATCTTGAAGTCGTCGTCTGCCGTCAGGACGATCGTGTTCTCCGTCTTGTTCAACTCGATCGCGGCACGCGAGCCCTTGAAGTCGTAGCGTTGTGCGACTTCCTTCCGCGCCTGGTTCACGGCGTTGTCGACCTCCTGGAGATCGACCGTGGACGTGATATCGAATGACGCCGCCTGCGCCATCAGGCCACCGCCTCGCGGCGATTGCGCAAGCTCCGGCCGATCCTGAGCGACGTCTCGAACAGCGCGCCCACGCGGATCCCGCCGGGCAGCCGGTGCGCGCCGACCGCCGCGAGGCCTGCCGACGCGATGCAGCCGCACTGCGAGCAGTCCGGGTTGCCGCCGAACTGGCAGGGCGTAATGCGGTGCTCGAAGTCCGCGGAGATGCACGACGTCGTCTGCGCGAAGATGCACTCGTCCGGACTTTCGGGAGGGGATGCGTACTGTTGCACGAGCCCGGCCGGCATGGCGATCTTCTTGTACTTCACGCGCAGGGACATCAACGCCGCGACGACGCGTTCGCGGTCCTGCGGCGTGAGAATTTCCGGCGACACCTCGCCGATTTGCGGCGTGTAGAGACTGAACCAAATTTGCCGCACGTGCGAGTTGTCCGACCAGAGCCGGGCGAATTCCTCCAGGTATCCGTCGCGCTGGACCTGCTGCCGCGTCACTGTGCAGTGCACGGTGATCTGGTGACCGTCGATGTGCTTGTGGATGCGATCGTAGGTCGCAGGAGTGCGGCGGGCGTCGTGCTCAGGTTGCAGTCCGTCGATCGAGACGCAGATCTGGAGCCGCGGAATCTTCGCCCACTCGCGCGGAATCGGCCGCACCGCGCTGGTCACGAGCTGCGTGTAGACCCTGCGTTCGGCGAGTTTCGGCAGGATCACATCGAGCTCGCGGAAGCGGACCAGCGGTTCGCCGCCGACGATCGACACGTGAATCGGACTCTCTTCGTCGACGATCGCGAGGACGCGATCGATCAGCTCCTGTCCCTTGAAATCGGTGACCTGGCGGAGCGTGACCTCTCCTCCGAGGTGCTCGCCACCGTACGCGTAACATCCCGGACAGCGAAGCGGACATTCCCGGGTGATCTCGATCGAGAGCGAGGGGCGGTAACCGCGGAGAATCTTCCCCCACGCCGTGATAATGCCTTCCATCGGCGCGATCTTATCATCGCGCCCGGACGCGACGGAACTACTCGCGCTTCAGCGTGATGCTGCCGTTGACGCTTTCGAGCGCCAGCGTGCGCCCCCCGCCGCCGATGGTTCCTTCGAGCCTGCGGCGCGAGATCCGCCCGCTGACGGTGAGCGGGAAGTCGGTGTTGATGTCTCCGTTCACGGTGGCCACGCGAACATCCGTGTTCAACGTCTGGGGGAGCGTCAGCGTAATGCTGCCGTTCACGGTCTGCATCTGCAGCGTGTCCGACCAGTCGGCGCGTCCCATCTCGCCACGGATCGAGCCGTTGACCGTCGACGCGCGTCCCATGCCGGTAGTCGAGAACGTCGCCGATCCGTTGACGGTGTTCAGTTCAACGTCGCCGTTCAATCGCGTCGCTTCGACTTCGCCGTTCACCGTCCTGCCAATGAACGTCACCCTCGCGGGAACGCGCACGGTGAAACGAACGGTCACGTCGTTGTTCTGCACGTTCATGTGTCCGCCATTGCCGGGCGCGCATTCGTTCGGGCGCGACCCTTCGCGGTTCGGATACACCGCGCAGATCGTGACCCCGCCGCCGTGCGGTACGACTTCGATCCGCACATCTTCAGGATTGTCGCGGCGCGATCGTTTCTCCGCTACCACCTCGACCTCATTGGTGCTCGACGGTTCAGCGCGAACATCGCCGTTCACGCCCTTGACCTCGATTGCGCGTCCCTGCGGAATCGCGCCGTGCCAGCGAAAGTCCTGAGCCGACGCGGCAGTCGAACCCAGGAGGACTGCGGCGAAAGCCGCGGTCAGAATGCGCCGTCTGGTTTTCATGCCCGCTTAGACGGGCCGGCCGTGCTCGAGGGTTGCCCTGATGAGTTAAGTCCTTATCCTTCAGCTTGATCCAAAGGGTCAGGCATGGTTCAATAGAGATACACCAACCCGATTTGAACCTGGCCGCAGCCTTCGCCCAGGCCTCTGGCGAGGCGGACGCTTTTCGGTACGCGCACATGAAACAACTCAGCCGTCGGAATTTTCTTGGAATCGGTGCGGCCGCAGCGGCCACGGCCCTCGTCCCTGTGAAGGCGTTCGCCGCCGGCAGCGCCGCGAAGTCAGCAGGCGGTCTTGCGCCCGAGCGCATGCTGTCGTTCTTCCACACACACACCGGCGAGCGTCTCTCGACCGCGTATTGCGCCGGGGGTGAGTACTTTCCCGCGGCGCTGCACAACGTGAATACGCTGCTGCGCGACTTCCGCGTCAACCAGGTGAAGCCGATCGATCTCGCACTCCTCGATCTGCTGTTCGAACTGAACGGCACGCTCGCCACCGCGCAGCCGTTCCACGTGATCTCCGGCTATCGCACCCCGCAGACCAATGCGATGCTGCAGGAGCGCGGCGGTTCGCACAGCGGCGTCGCGTCACACAGCCTGCATATTGAAGGAAAGGCGATCGACATCCGCGTGCCCGGAGTGAACCTCGAGCACCTGCGCGACGCGGCGAAGTCCCTCAAGATTGGCGGCGTCGGCTTCTATCCCGCCTCGAACTTCGTCCACGTCGACACAGGACGCGTCCGCTACTGGTAAGATCGATCGAGTGATCGAGAAGCGGCGTTCTGCTATTTCAGGCTGGGGCATGTTCGCGACCCAGCCGATTCCCAAAAACAAACGCATCATCGACTACGCGGGTGAGAAGATCACCAACCGCGAGAGCCTGAAGCGCGAGGCGCGCTACCTGAAGAAGGGGCACATCTGGTGTTTCAAGCTCAATCGCCTGTACGTGCGCGACGCGGGCGTCGGCGGCAATATCGCGCGCTACGTCAATCATGCGTGCAAGCCGAACTGCTACACGCAGGTCATCGGCGACACGATCTGGATCCGCGCGGCCCGCAACATCCGCAAGGGTGAAGAGCTGACCTACGACTATTCGACCGACGGGAAAGGCTCGATCCAGTGCCGCTGCCGTCCCGGCTGCAAGACCGTCTTCTGATCCCGGCGAAGGCGATGGAAAAGGCGCATACTACGGCATCCCGTGCAGCCCAATCCGCAGGCGCCGTGCCGGGCTCTACGCTCGGCAATTATCGCATCGAACGCCTGCTCGGCAGCGGCGGCATGGGCGCCGTGTTTCTGGCGCATGACACGACGCTTGGCCGCAAGGTCGCGCTGAAGATCGTTGACCCCGCCGGTGACCCGCAGATCTCGCGCGCCCGAGTGTTGCGCGAAGGACGCAGCGCCGGCCTGAATCACCCCAACATCTGCACGATCCACCCGGTGAGACCGATAAGGCGATCGCGTGGGCCGAACGTTCGTTCGCGGCGCACGATCCCAACATTCCTTACCTGGCGAGCGCCCGCCATTGGGCACCCCTCCGCGCCGATCCCCGCTTCCGCGCGCTGATCGCGCGGCTCAATCTGCCCCGATAATTGCTTGGAATGATCATCTACCTGCACGGCTTTGCCTCCTCGGGGCAATCGGGGAAGGCCACGTATCTCGGACAACGGCTCCGCGCGCTGGGACATGAGTTCCACGCGCCCGACCTCAATCTTCCGGATTTCTCTACGCTGACAATAACGCGGATGCTCGAGCAGACGCGGGCGCTCATCGAGGGCGCCAAGGATCCGGTCACCCTCATCGGGTCGAGTCTCGGCGCGTTCGTCACGGTGAATGCCGCCGCAACGTGGGCCGATCGTATCAAAAGGCTCGTGCTGCTCGCGCCGGCGCTGGATTTGCGCGATCTCGGTGGAGAGCAGTTGCACGCGTGGAAGCAGTCCGGCCATCTGAACGTGTTCCACTTCGCCTACGGCCGGATGATACCCGTCCACTACGAGCTCTACGAAGACGCGCGGCGCTACGACACCATGAACGCCGATGTTCCGATGCCTGTCCTCATCTTTCAGGGGCGCCGCGATGCGATCGTGCACCCTGCCACTGTCGAAGGCTGGGCGAAGCAGCGTCCCAACGTCCAGCTTCATATGCTGGATGACGAGCACCAGCTGACTGCTTCCCTTCCTTACATCTGGGAGAAACTTGCGGAGTTTCTGAAATCTGGAAATTTGGAAATCGGGTAATTTGGAAAATTTCAGGCCGCGCGTGAAGAAACGCCGCGAGGCATGTCTAGCTGGGACAGGTAGAGGTTCTCGAACGCGCGTACCATGCGGTCGAACGAGTAGCGCTGCGTGACCTCTTCGCGCGCCGCGGCTCCCAATGCCGCGGCGTACTCCGGAGAGCGCACGAGCGATCCGATCGCATCCGCCAGCGCGACCGCATTATTCGGTTCGACGAGCAGACCGGTCGCTCCCGGCTCGATTAGATCGAGCAGGCCTCCCACAGCACTCGCGACAACGGGCAGGCCGGCCGCCATCGCTTCGATGGCGCTGTTGGGAAATGCTTCGGATCGCGAGGGGAGTACGAACGCGTCAGCGGACGCGAGCAGCGCGGGGACGTCCTCGCGGTGGCCAAGGAAGCTCACCCGATCGGCAATGCACAGTCGGGCGGCCAGTGCCTCCAGCTCAGCCCGTCGCGGTCCGTCTCCGACCATTTGAAAGCGGAGATGCGGATGTGCCAGTAACACCCTGGCCGCGGCCTCGAGCAGCACCTCGTGGCCCTTCTCAGCCCGCAGATTGCCGACGGTCAGAATGGTTGAGAGGGGCTTGGCAGATGACCGCGGGGTGTAGTGGTCGAGATCCACGCCGTTAGGGATGATCTGGATGCGTTCGGCCGCGACGCCCTCGGATGCCAACTGCCGCGCTGCAGCGCGCGAATTCGCCACGACGGCGCGCGCCCAGCGGTAGGCCTGGCGCTGCAGTGCGGCCTGTCCTGCGGACTTGTCCGGATTCAACTCGCGACGGCTGCCGATTCGGACATGGGTTCCCGCGAGCGCCGCCGCAGGAAGCGCGAACGTGTTCGCGTACAGGTCGCACGTCTGGACCACCGCGAGGCGGTTTGCGCGGCACCAGCGCGCGAAGCTCGCCGCGCGCGCGAGCGTGCCCGGCCGTGCAAACCCCTTGATCGGGAACTCGGTCACCGGCGCGCAAGACTCGACGCGTGGGAGCCACGCGCCTTCCTTTTGAAAACACGCCACGTGCACGTCGAACAGCGATCGGTCGAGGCGCCGGATGAGCTCCGTCATCTGCAGCTCGGTGCTGCCCGGATGGAAACTCTTGATGAACACGGCAACGGCTATTTGAGGAGCGGGTTTCACAGCATGCCGCCTGAGCAAGGCAGGTGCCAGCGTCGCCTCGGAGCCTCCGATCACCGGCGGGGTGACTAGGCGATGGCGACCTTGCCCTCCGGCGCGCCCGCCGCGCGCGGAGCGCCCAGCTTGAAAACGTTGGGATGGTCCCCCTTGATGGCGTTGCGCGTGTCCACGATGATGTCCGCTTCGTCGACCAGCGCGGCGTAATCGAACGCCTTGTGGTCGGTAATGATCACGACCGCGTCGTACTGCGCGATGGTGCCGCGCGTCATGTCCACGGCCTTGAGGTCGTAGCCTCCGGACCATTCGCGCCCATGTACTTGCGGCACCCACGGATCCGCGTAAGACACCTTCGCGCCGCGCGCGAGCAGCAATCCCATCACGTCCATCGCGGGGGATTCACGCATGTCGTCGATGTCCTTCTTATAGGCGACGCCGGCGATCAGCACGTTCGACCCGTTGACCGCCTTGCGCCGCGTGTTCAGCGCGTCGGCAACCTTGTCGACGACGTAGTGCGGCATCCCCGCATTGATGTGCCCCGCCAGCTCGATGAACCGCGGGTCGAAACCCGTCTGCTTCGCTTTCCACGAGAGGTAAAACGGATCGATCGGGATACAGTGGCCCCCGAGCCCTGGACCGGGATAGAAGGGCATGAACCCGAAAGGTTTCGTCTTGGCGGCGTCGACGACCTCCCACACGTTGATGTTCATGCGGTCGCACATCAGCGCGAGCTCGTTGACGAGGCCGATGTTCACCGCGCGGAACGTGTTCTCGAGCAGCTTCACCATTTCCGCCACACGCGTCGAACTGACCGGAACGATCGTCTGGATGGCCGATCCGTAAAGCTCCGCCGCAAGCTGCAAGCAGATAGGGGAGAAGCCGCCGACGACCTTCGGCACGTTATGCGTCTGGTACGTCGGGTTGCCCGGGTCGACGCGCTCGGGTGAGAACGCGAGGAAGAAATCCACGCCCGCCTTCAGCCCCGTGGCCTCGAGCATCGGCTGCACGACCTCGTCAGTGGTTCCCGGATACGTCGTGGACTCGAGCACGATCAGCATTCCCGGATGCAGGTGCTTCGCGATCCCCTCCACCGCCGAGACGATGTAGGACATGTCGGGGTCCTTCGTCTTGCGCAGTGGCGTCGGCACGCAGATATTCACCGTATCGAGCTCGCGGATGATCGCGAAGTCCGTCGTCGCGTCGAGCACCCCCTTCGATCGCAGCGCCTGGACCTCCACGGTTGCGACGTCGGGGATGTACGAACGGCCGTCGTTGATCGACTGGACCTTGCGCGCATCCAGATCGATGCCGGTGGCGTGGAACCCCGCCTTCGCGAGCTCCACCGCGAGCGGCAGGCCGACGTACCCAAGGCCCACGACCCCCGTCCGGGCGCGGCGAGCGCGAATCTTTTCACGAAGCGTTTCCGCAAGTGACGCTGACATCTGCTCCAGACTCCTGTGAAGGTACAACTCCGAGCATAAACCATATTTAAATGCCTCCGACCTCCTAGATGCCTCCGACCTCCGCGCGCGCGATCCACGCGCCGAGCTTGCCCTGCGCGAGCGCCGTGATCGCCGATGCGATGCGCGCCGGTTGGTGGCGAATCTGCCCGCTGGATGCTCCGAGACCAGGGGAACGCCGATAGCGCGCTCGCCGAAACGGTGCAGGGCATTTAATTCGAACGACCCGGTGACGATCGGCGTCGAGCGGCATTCCTCGTATTTCGCCGCAAGCGCATCGCGTACCGGTGTCGTGTTGTAGATGACGCAATCGAAAAGCTGCCGTCCGAGGTGCCACTCGATCGTCAGGAGGTGGTCCAGCACACTGAAGTTGTCCGTCTCGCCCGACTCGGTCATCAGATTGGCGACCAGGATGCGGATGCCCCGCGCGGCCCACACCGCGTCTGTGACTTCGGCACGTTGGGAAGTCCCGTGGCGCCGCCAATGGCGACGACGCGCGGCGTAGTCCCGACCGACTGCAGATCCGGCTGCCGGGCGACGGCCTGCGGGCTCGACTGAGGCAACGTCACGACACGCGCCTCTCGCGTACGACGACGGGATTCGTCGATGGCTTCGGCATTTGTGCGCTTACTCGTCATTGGGCCTGGGCGGTTCCCTGTGGCCGGCGCCGCGTGAGTTGCGTTCGCGTCGCGGCGGCGGCGCGCCTCAGGGTGTCGACGTCGGCCCCGTCGGTGGGACAGCAGGCCGCGCCGGCCCAGATCTCGACAGGCGCGGTGAACTGGTAGTGCTCGAGGCGTGACATCACGCGCCCGATCACGCGCTTCGAGTTCGGAAGATCCGTATCGAGCAGGACCATCGACGCGGTCGTGTCGTCTACGGCCAGGAGATCGGTTTCACGGAGTTCGCGGCTGACCAGGCGCGCGATCTCGACCACGGCGTCCGGGCGATCGTTGGCGCGCGGTTCCAGGGTGACCAGCGTCAGAAAGCTCTGTGACCGCGCAGCGCGCTTGAGCTCGTTGGCGAGCACGAAGTCGAACGTTTCAGGCGTCAAGACGTCACTCACGACGCTTTGTCGAGTTCCGCTTCCTTGATCTTGTAGAGGAGGGCCTTGTAGCTGATGCCCAGGAGCTCCGCGGCCTCGCGGCGATTCCAGCGCGTGTGCTGGAGCGTCCGATGGATCAATTCGCGCTCGGCGAGGCGCGCCGCCGAACGGCCGATGTCTTTCAGCGAACCGGACAGCACCGGGGCTTCTTCGCGGCCCGTGAGCCCAACAGCAACCGGCGTCGCCTGCGGCGCCGGCGCGGGCGGCGCGTGCGATGCCGCAATAGCTGCCGCCGCCGTGGCGTGCTCGACGGCCGGAATCGGCCCGACACGCAGCGTCCGTGCGGCGATCGCCTCCGCAACCTCGCGGCGGATTACCGTGTCACTGCCGAGGATCACCATGCGCTTCACGATGTTCTCGAGCTCGCGCACGTTACCCGGCCAGTCGTACTCGACAAACAGCGGCATGGTGTCGGTCGCGAGGGCGAGCGGCGCCTTGTTGTAGTGCTCGGAGTAGTGACGCAGGAAATATTCGGTGAGCGGCGCAATCTCTTCGCGGCGCTGCCGCAGCGGCGGGAGCGTGACGCAGACCACGTTCAGACGGAAATAGAGATCTTCCCGGAACTGTCCCTCTGCAACTGCGGTCTCGAGATCGCGATTGGTCGCACACACGACACGAACGTCCACCTTCACATCCTGCCGGCCGCCCAGCCGTGCGAATTCGCCGTCCTGCAGGACCTGGAGCAGCTTCGACTGCAGAGCGGCGCCCATCTCGCTGATCTCATCGAGGAACATCGTGCCGTGGTTGGCGAACTCGAACCTGCCGGGCTTCTGCTGGATCGCGCCGGTGAAGGCGCCGCGCTCGAATCCGAACAATTCCGACTCGAGGAGCTCAACGGGGAGCGCTGCACAGTTGACCTTCACAAATGTTCGATCGCGACGAGGAGACTCGGCATGAACGGCACGCGCGATAAGCTCCTTGCCCGTGCCGCTCTCGCCACGGATGAGCACCGTGACATCGGTGTCGGCGACGCGCGCGACGAGCTCGCGCACCTCGCGCATCTGTGCGCTCGTTCCGAACAGCTCGCCAACAATGCGTCGTGGCGGCACGGAGAGCTGCGCATCCGCCGCCTGCGTCGCAACGGTCTCGCGCATGTCACATAACCGCGGCTGGGAAGGGCCGTGCACGTGGCCCAGTTCAGCAAGCCAGGTGCCACGGCAGTAAAAGTTTAGAAATGTTGGTGAAATCCGCGGACTACGTGGATGAAGAGACGAGGTGAGAACCTCGCTACCGCCGCGCGAACGGTAACGAGGTGCTAATTATGTGGAGGATCAGACCCTTGAAATCCCGCACTCCTTGATCTTGTTGAGCAGCGTCTTGTAGCTCACGCCGAGTATCTGTGCCGCTTTGCGGCGGTTCCAATGAACCTGGCGCAGCGTGTGCTCGATCGCCGCGCGTTCCGCCTTCATGGCCGCCGCCTTCGCGACCGTCGCGAGCGATCCGCCGCCTGCATCAACGGGTCCGGCAGCGCTCTCATCATCTCCTCCATCGCCGCCGACCTCAACAGCAGTAGGTGCGGCGGGTGCCGGTGGATACGGCATGGGCGGCATCGGCGTGTAGGCAGCGACGCCCGCCGGCACCGCCATCGCTGCGGCTGCCGCCACAGCCGCCGGAGCCGCTGCGGCGGCCGCGGCGCGCTGCATGTTCCGCTCGATCTCACGGATCACGAGCTGCTCATCCTGCAGGATCACGACGCGCTTGATCATGTTCTCGAGCTCGCGGATGTTTCCGGGCCACTCGTAAGTCATGAAGAGCTGCCGGAGCGAATCGGACAGCGGGCGCGCGGCGCGATTGTACTTGCGCGCGTACCGCGCGATGAAGAAATCAATCAGCGTGGGAATCTCATCGCGCCGCTCGCGTAATGGAGGCACGACGAGCTCGATCACCTTCAAACGGTAATAGAGGTCCTCCCGGAACTCGCCGTCCTGCAGCATCTTTTCGAGATCGCGGTTCGTCGCGGCGACGACGCGCACGTCCACCTGCACGCGCTTGTTGCTCCCGAGCTTGGTGAACTCGCCGTCCTGCAGCACGTGCAGCAGCTTCGCCTGCAAGGCGGGTTTCATCTCGCCGATTTCGTCGAGCAACATCGTGCCCGTGTCCGCCTGCTCGAACTTGCCGATCCGGGTATTGGCCGCGCCGGTGAAGGCGCCGCGCTCGTGTCCGAAGAGCTCGCTTTCGAGAAGTTCCGCCGGCAGCGCCGCGCAGTTCACCTTGACGAATGGACGATTGCGTCGCGTCGAACGCTGGTGGATCGCTCGCGACACGAGTTCCTTCCCAACGCCGCTCTCGCCGCGGATCAACACGCCGACGTCACTGTCGGCGACTTGTTCGATGACCGTCGCGATGGCGCGCATCTTCTCGCTGTTGCCCCAGACCGCGCGATCCTCGTCGTCCGACAACTGCTGGCGTAATTCGCTCAGCTCGGACACCAGGCGGTTCTTCTCGATCGCGTTTTTGATTGCGACGTCGAGTGCGATCTCGCCGAGGCCTTCCGGATCGTCCGGCTTGACAACGTAGTCGGCGGCGCCGAGACGGACGGCTTCGACGATCGTCGAGGCTTGGTTGCGGCCGGAGAGCATGATGACCTGGGCCTCGGGACGCGACGCCTTTAGCGCGCGCAGCGTCGCCATGCCGTCCAGTCCGGGCATCATGACGTCGAGGAGCACGGCATCGGGCGCTTCGCTTTGCTTCATCGAAGCAAGGAGTTCATCCCCGCGCGTGTAACAGCGCGCTTCGTACCCGCGCAGTGAAAGGAAGGTTCTCAGGTACTGAGCGAACCCCGCATCATCATCAACGATTGCTACGTAAGGTTTTTTCATCGTGTATCAAGTCAAGTCATCTTGGGTCAGGTGTCCAATCGTTTTCCCACTTGATTCAAGAGTCGTACCTCAACAGAAATTTTCTGCGACCGATTTCAAGAAAAGTGGGTAGCGCGGTGCCGCTTTTTCAACATTTTTGCGTGCATTTGACTCGATGTACCTCACGGCGTGAGCCGAAACGTTGGTGCGTAAGTATCTGGCTTCCATTGTCTTCACCGGCTGCGCGCGGGCGGAGATCCCGCTGACGGCCGCTGAAAATGAAAAAGAAACCGCGAAATCAGGCGGATCTGAGGACGATCCGGGCGCCTGCTTTGCGTCCGTCGGGGGGTGCGAATAGCGAGCCGCCGTGCGCGTTCAATACGCGCCTCGCCACGATAAGGCTGAGGCCCACCCCACCACGCCACTCGTCGAAGATCGCGCGCGACACGTCGGGCTCGGCCGTAAGCGCCGACAGCGTAGAGGAGTCTCCCATCAGAATTTCATACCCGCCGGCAGTACGCCGGTGCTGGACCGTAAGTCCCTCGTCGCCGACCAACTCACGCCGCAACGCGGCCATCACGGAGCTGAACGCCTGCGCCAGGCGAACAGGGTCGGCGTCGATAGGCGCAGGTTCTTCATCTGTTTCCAGCGTGACGGGAACCTCGCGATCCGCCAGCGCCGGGAGTTGTGCGACAGCGTCCCGGAGGATCGCCTGCACATCCGCGCGGCTCTTGTTGAATGGCGCGGTCCCGGCCTCGAGATTTGAGAGCTCGCTGACCTCGGCGACGAGCGCAGAAAGGCGCGCGCACGATTTTTCCGCCTCTTCGAGCAGCCGCCGCTGCTGATCGTTGAGCGCCCCCGCGCGATCCTTGAGCAGCATTCGGATGTACCCTGCCACCACCGTCATGGGTGTGCGGAGCTCGTGCACGGACAAGGACAGCACCTTCGGCCAGCGAGGATCGATGTGGGGCTGGGGCATTGGTCAATTCTAGCCGCGGACCTCGGAATGCGCGGAATATGCGGAAACAAGGCCGCGGAATGGGCGGAATACGCGGATAGAGGTTGGTGTTAAATAGAAACAGGGAGTTCGATGCTCATCAAGAAGGCGGCCGACCTGAAATACTCCGACGTCACCGACGAGCGGCTGTACCTGCGCCGGCGTGAGTTCATGCAGCTTGGCGCCGGGCTGATGGGCGCGGCCGCCGGCGGCGTGCTCGCGGCCTGTGGAAGCAACGCGCTCGACGCGACCGCTTCAGCGTCGGCATCTGCGAATGCACTTCCGCAGAGCCCGATTGCGAACATCACCAAAAAGATGGTGACGACGACCGAGCCGCTGAACAAGTTCGAGGAGATCACCGGGTACAACAACTATTACGAGTTCGGGACCGGCAAGAGCGATCCGGCGAAATATGCGGGACAGCTGAAGACGAGCCCCTGGACCGTGAAGATCGATGGACTGTGCAACAAGCCCGGTGATTACGCGCTCGATGACCTAATCAAGACAGCGGATCTCGAGGAGCGCATCTATCGGTTGCGCTGTGTGGAGGCCTGGTCGATGGTGATTCCGTGGGTGGGGATGCCACTCGCGGCCGTCATCAAGCGCGCCGACCCGCAGCCGAAAGCCACGTTCGTCGAGATGCAGACCGTGCTGCGGCCGAAGGAGATGCCGGGTCTCGGGTCCGGTGGCTTGAACTGGCCGTACACCGAAGGCCTTCGCATGGACGAAGCGATGAACCCGCTCGCGCTCCTCGCCGTCGGTCTTTACGGCAAGACGCTCATGAACCAGAACGGCGCGCCGATCCGCCTCGTCGTCCCGTGGAAGTACGGATTCAAGAACGTCAAGTCAATCGTCCGAATCCGGTTCGTAGACAAGATGCCGCACACGGCGTGGAACGATGCGAACCCTGGCGAGTACGGGTTCTATTCCAACGTGAATCCGAACGTCGATCACCCGCGCTGGAGCCAGGCGACCGAACGCCGCATCCCCAGCTACTTCAAAACGACGAAGACATTAATGTTCAACGGCTACGCCGACCAGGTCGCGTCGATGTACGCCGGCATGGATCTTCGCAAGTTCTACTGAGCGTGAAGCGCGCCGCGAAGATCGTCATTTTCCTGGCGGCGCTCGTTCCCGCCGCGCTCCTCGTGCGCGGCGCGCTCACGGGTACTCTCGGCGTCAATCCCGCCGAGACCATCCAGCTGCAGACCGGACGCTGGGCGCTCAAATTTCTTCTCTTGAGCCTGGCGGTTACGCCGGTCCGCCGTGTCACCGGCCGGAACGTCGTCATCCAGTACCGCAGGATGCTCGGGCTGTTCGCCTTCTTCTACGCGACGCTTCACTTTGCCGCGTATTGGTCATTCGATCTCGGCTTTGCGTTTGGCGCGATGGTCGGGGACGTGTTCAAGCGCCCTTTTATCACGCTCGGCTTCGGCACGTTCCTCCTGTTGCTGCCGCTCGCACTGACATCGACGAAGGGATGGATCCGGCGCCTCGGCAAGAAGTGGACGCAGTTGCACCGCCTCGTCTACCTCGCCGCCATCCTTGCGGTCATCCACTTCGCGTGGAAAGTGAAAGTGTTTACCGGCGATCCCGTGCTCTACGCCGCCGCCGTCGCGGCGCTTCTGCTATTCCGCATCCTCTGGAGCCTCCGCTCGAACCTCAGAACCACAGAAACCCGAACCGGACGCCGACCTTCCAGAACTTCAGAACCCCAGAACTCCAGAACCTGATAAATTCCGCCACCTGAACAACAATCTGTACCTGGCAATGGCCTGATGGCGGTCTTCGGCTCCTTCGGGGATCAACCAGATCACGCCCGCCGAGCCGTGCTCGCTAGCCTGCGCATGAAGGCGCTGCTGGCCAAGATCAACGGCGAGCGCGCGAGCGCCGGCAAGGCTCCGGTCGCGATCGGCATCGGTATCCACAGCGCGCAGGTCATCGTGGGCAACATCGGGTCGAAGCAGCGCCTCGAGTTCACGCACATCGGCGACGGCGTCAACACCGCGTCGCGCGTCCAGGCCTTAAATAGGGAGTACCACATGACGATCCTGCTCACCGGCGAGACGATCAAGGAGCTCGGCGGCGAGTTCGAAACGAAACCCGTCGCCGAGGTCACCCTGCGCGGGAAGACCCACAGCCTGCCGATTTACGAGGTTTTGAGCGCCTCAGCTGCGCCAGTCGGGGTCTGATCCCGGCCCGTTCGCCCCGCGATAGCGCCAGTTCACTGAAAACTCCTGATTTTCTAACAACTTATGGCTAGTCTGTGCCCATGCACAAGCCTATTAAGTACGTCGAGAAGGGGCTGACCGTCGCCGCCAAAGGCGCTTGGGTCGCGTTCGACGCTGTCAATCGCATCAACCCGAATCCCGCGTTCACGCCGAAGTGGTCCGAGCTCCCGCTGCAGAAGTCGTGGCAGAAGGTGAAGCCGCCACTGGGCTGGCCGCGCGAGACAGATTCGCTCTGTCCCAATTGCGTCCGCGAGGCCCGGCAGGCGATCGTCGACGGCAAGCAGGATTTCAAGATCCTCCTCAACGAGAAGGTCGGCGAGATCAAGGCCACCATCACGGAGAAGGACGGCAAGATCGTGATGGTGAAGGACTGTCCGATCCACGGGCACTTCGAAGACGTCATGGCGATCGATCCGGCATTCTTCAAGCACCTCGAGGAGGTGTTCCCGGGAAGCGACATCCGCTCGCACGCCGACGAGAAGCTCCACAACCACGGCAGCTCGACCATCAAGTACGGCCGCGGCTCGGTCCTCACGATCGACCTGACGAACCGCTGCAACATGATGTGCGACCCCTGCTTCATGGACGCCAACCAGGTCGGCTTCGTCCACGAGCTCTCGTGGGAAGAGATCAAGACGATGCTGGACAACGCCATCACGCTGAAGCCGAAGCGCCAGATGTCGGTCCAGTTCTCCGGCGGCGAACCGACGATGTCGCCGTATTTCCTCGATGCGGTCCGTTACGCGAAGAAGGTCGGCTACAACTCGGTGCAGGCGGCGACCAACGGCATCGAGTTCGCGAAGAGCAAGGAGTTCGCGAGGGCGGCGTTCGACGCGGGCCTGCGCTACGCGTACCTGCAGTTCGACGGTATCGGCAACGCCGCGAACTCGCACCGCCTCGTCGGCAACCTGTTCGACGTGAAATTGCGCGCGATCGAGAACCTCTGGTCCGCGGGCGTTGACATCGTCCCCGTCATCACGATCATCAACGGGATCAACAACGAACAGGTCGGCCGCGTCATCCAGTTCGCGCTCGACAATCCGAAGAAGATCAACTTCCTCTCGTTCCAGCCGGTGTCGTTCACGGGCCGCGACGAGGAAGTCACGCCCGAGCGCCGCGCGGCGCAGCGCTACACGCTGTCGCACCTGGCGCACGACGTGAAGAACCAGACGGGACTCGGCGAGCCGATCCGCGACTGGTTCCCGATCTCGTTCATGGGCACGTTCACCGACTGGGCGGACCTCGTGCATGGCCCGAGCGCCGAGTGGGGGAACCTGACCTGCGGGTGCCATCCGAACTGCGGCATCGGCATGGCGGTCATGATCGACAAGGAAACGAAGGAGGCCGTTCCGGTCACCGCGTTCCTGCACGCCGATCAGCTCGCGAAGGACATCCAGCGCGTGAACGACGCGGCGCGCGGCCGCCGGCTGTCGGTTCTCGGCATGGCGCTGGCGCTCGCGCGCAACTACGACCCGTTCAAGTCGCCGACCCACTTCAAGATGACCGACCTCTTGAAGAAGTTCGACAAGACGTTCGGCGCGACGAAGAAGGCGCACGAAGGGGCCTACGGCCGCGTCGGCGACGATCGCACCGTCGAAGACCAGATGAAGCGCCGCGGCGATCGCTGGAACTTCCTGTTCATCGCCGGCATGTGGTTCCAGGACCTGTTCAACTACGACTTCCGGCGGACCGAGCGCTGCATCATTCCGTATGCGACGCAGGAAGGGGAAATCTCCTTCTGCGCGTATAACACCGGCATCGGCTGGCGGAACATCATCGAGAAGATGCACATGACGGCGACGCTCACGAAATGGTACGAGGAGCACGGCCGTCACCAGATCTACGCCGGCGGCAAGAAGGTCGATCTCCCGACGACCGACCACACGCTGGTTCTGGATCCGGAAGCGGTCGCGGCCGGCAAGCAGACCGACCTCGACGAGCTGGGTGTAGCGAAGAACGCGCGCGAAGAGAAGCTGCGGGCGCAGCGGCAGAAGGCGGGCACATTCACGCCGGAAGACGAGAAGATGTCCGAGCTCTATCGCCAGCACGTGCTGAAAGAGCAGGCGACCATCAAGATCGCCGGCCTCGGCGGCAAGAAGAAGCCCGTCGCCGAAGTGCTGCACAAGAACCAGGAATAGCAAGAAGGAAGCAAGAAGAAGGAAGCAAGAAGAAGGAAGCAAGAAGAACGAAGCAAGAAGAACGAAGCAAGAAGAACGAAGCAAGAAGAACGAAGCAAGAAAGGGCCGCGTGGAGCAATCCACGCGGCCTTTTTCGTTTAGGATGGGCCGCTGATGCTGACCGCCGCCGCGCGCGATCTAGTTCGTCAGCCGTCGTTCTTTCTGGCGGCCGTGGGCACGCTCGCGCTCGGCATCGCGGCGCCGACGGCCATCTTCAGCACGGTGAACGCCGTGCTGCTCGAGCCGCTTCCGTACTCCAGACCTCAGGACATTTACACGGTCCGCACGTTCTTTCCGAGCGGGCGCTTCACGATCGGCCTCATGGCGTCGGAGGAAATGACGGCGCTCGCGGGTCTGAACGATGCGGTGGCGCGTACGGCGATTGTCCAGCGCAGCGATGCGGCCCTGGTGACGGATGTCGGCGGACAGCAGGTGGTCGCGTTTTTCGTGTCAGGAGGATTCTTCGACCTGTTCGGCGTGCCGATGGCGCGCGGACGCGCCGTCACGCCGGCCGACGCTGTCGAAGGGGCACCGCAGGTCGCCGTGCTGTCCCACGCGTTGTGGAGGTCGGTTTATGGCGGGCGCGAGGACATCATCGGGCGTCCCATCACGCTGGCCAATCGGCAAGTCCGCGTGGTTGGGGTCGCACCGGAGGCATTCGACGTTCCCACCGGCACGGATGTCTGGATCAGTGCCTGGATCCGCGAAACGATCGGGCACGGATATGAAGGGTTCGTCCGGCTCAAGCCAGGCGTGAGGCCGCCGGCAATTGCCGCGCGGCTGCAGCAGATCATGGACGCGCTTGGCCGGAAGTACCCCGATCAGGAGCTCGGCCGCGCGTACGCACTCCGCCCTCTTCTTAACGCAACCGTCGGGGATCTCGGGCCGATTCTTCTGATCCTGTTCGCCGCGACCGCGCTGCTCCTTGTCCTCGCGACGGCCAACGTTTCGAACCTCGTGCTCGTGCGGAGCACTTCACGTGCGCGCGAGTTCGCGATTCGTGCGGCGCTCGGCGCCGGCAGGGCCCGTATCGTGCGGCTTCTGGTGACGGAGTCGTTGCTGCTGTCTGTCTGCGGCGGTGTCGCCGGCATCGCAGCGGCATATGCGTCCGTCCGCCTGCTGATGCGCTACGGCGGGTCACGTCTGCCGCGTCTCGATACACTCACGTTCGACGCGAAGGTCGTCGGCTTTGTCGTCGCGCTGGTCGCACTGACAGCGCTCATGGTCGGACTGCTTCCGGCGATCCGCATCGCGGACACAGATATTGCGGCGCTGATGAATGAGAGCGGCCGCGGAGTGCGCGGCTCGCGAAAGACGCGCCGCCTCCTGGGCTTGTTCGTTGTCGCGGAAATTGCCGTGGCGGTCGCGCTCGTCGCCGGTGCCGCGCGCCTCGTGCGGAGCTACGACCATCTTCAACACATCGATCCCGGATTCGACCCTCGTGCGCGTCTCGTGCTCGACGTCGTGGTCCCCGCCACATACTCCACGCAGGAGCGGCGCAACGCGTGGTGGCAGGCGACGGAGCTGGCCCTTCGGAACGCGGGCGCGGTGCGCGTGGCCTCCGCTTCATCGCTTCCGCTACAGACCGAAAGGGACTCGACGACCTTTATAGACCTTGTGAGCCGTCCGGACATTCCTCCGGAGAAACGCCTGAATGGACGCCGTCGCCTGGTGAGCCCGGACTTCTTTCGTCTGATGGGTATCACTCAGCTCGCTGGCCGGCCATTTACGGAGGCAGACGGACCTGCCGCACAAGGTGTCGCCATCGTCAACCAGGCCTTCGTGCGGCGCTCGCTCGGAGATCTGAATCCAATCGGGGAGCGCATCAAGGATCTGCGTTTTCGCCGCGTCGATGGAAAGTTCGTGTCAGAGGAGGTCACGATTGTCGGCGTAGTGGCCGACGTGCAGTACGCATCGTTGACCGAGCCTGCCGAACCGATCGTGTATCTGCCGTGCGCCCAGTATCTTTCGGGACGCGAAATCTTCGTCGTCACCACTGCCGACGGTCGTCCGGAGCAGCATGCGTCGCAGTTCCGCGCCGCCCTCCGCGACGTGGATCGAAACGTCGCGGTCGAGATCGGTACTCTCGCCGGATCGGTAGCGTCGTCGCTCGATCGGCAGCGGCTCGGCATGTGGCTCATGTCGGGGTTCGGCGTCGCGGCGCTGCTGCTGGCGATGGTCGGCGTGTTCGGCGTGGTCGCGTATGTGGTGTCTCAGCGGACCGGCGAGATGGCTGTCCGCCAGGCGCTCGGCGCGACGCGGGCGCAGGTCATACAGATCGTCCTTCTCGAGAGCGCGCGGACGGCAGCCCTGGGTACCGGCGGCGGCCTCGTGATCGCGCTGTGGATGGGCCAACTCGTCACACGCTACGTATATGGCGTGCGAACGGCGGATCCGCTGGTGCTCGGCGGAAGCGTCGGCGCAGTACTGCTCGTCGTCGCGTGCGCGACGATCGTTCCCGCATCACGCGCGGCCGCCGCCGAGTTGTCCCGCGCCCTCCGGCAGGGCTAGTTGCTCTGATGCTCTATGCTTCGGTGGTGAACGTGACAGCGTGCCACCGGCACTTCTGGCACGCGGTTTTCGTAAGAAACCGTAGAGGAACCATGACCGACAAGACATACTGGGAGTCCGTGAAGGCCGAGGGCAGCTCGGTGCTCGACAAACTCAAGGATCTCGTGCACGAAGGCAACGTGCGCCGAGTACGCGTGCGCCAGGGGGAACGGACCATCGCCGAGTTTCCATTGACGGCGGGCGTCGTGGGTGCCGTGATCGCGCCCGCGCTCGCCGCAATCGGCGCCCTGGTGGCGCTCGCCAAGGACTGCTCGATCGACATTGAGCGCGAGCAGAGCTCGGTCGTGTCCACCGACACGACTCATAAATCGCCGGCGGCATAGCGTCGGCCATGCTCTGCGGTGCATCGACGAGTCCGGCGCCTCGGCTTAATCCGGTACCGTGGCGTGGCGCTCCGTTTGCTTGCCTCCGAACGGCATGAAGAGAACCTTGCTCGCCGAGCACGACGGTCTGAGGACCTTTGTCCTCGTCTGTGAAACGGGTGACGACGCCATGAAGGCGCTCACGGCGTTCGCGACCGAGGAGCACCTTGGCGGCAGTCACTTCACCGCGATCGGCGCCTTCGCGCGGGCCGTGGTCGCCTACTTCGACTGGCCGTCGAAAGAGTACCGCAAGCGATCGATCGACGAGCAGGTCGAGGTGCTATCGCTCGTCGGCGACGTGTCGATCGAGAAGAACATTTCTACCAAGAAGAACGAGCCGAGAGTGCACGCGCATGTCGTTCTCGGGAAAGCCGACGCGACAGCGCACGGCGGCCATCTGATCGAAGGCATCGTCCGGCCGACACTCGAGATCATCATCACGGAGATGCCGCGGCATCTGCTACGCCGGATGGATCCGGAATCGGGCCTGGCCTTGATCGATCCGGCCGCGCCGTCGCTCACGACGCGCCGCTGATCCTGGCCGCTAATCCGCGAATTGCGAGCGTCGCGCCGATTCCGAGCAACGCCGCGGCCGCATACGCGGGCACGCACGCGGCGGTCCTCGCCGCGTGATCGACGACGAGGTCGCGTTCGGGTTGCGCTGAAACGCGCCCGCGGCTTGCCTGCGCCAAGCGCAGCACCTGCGCCAGGTGCAGGCCCTGGCGGAGCGTCGCCTGCGCGATCTGCTCGCGGCAGCTGAAGCCGTCGGCAAGCACGATCGTTCGCAAATCCGCGGCGCGCACGGCCGGCAGGAGCACGCGCTCACCGACCTGCATCGAGATGTCGTAATGCGACGCCTCGAAGCCGAACGAGCCTGCCATGCCGCAGCACCCGGTATCGGGCGCATCCAGCTTCACGCCGATCGATTCCAGAACCGCGCAGTCGTCCTCCGCGCCGAAGATCGCCTTCTGATGGCAATGGGCGTGGAAAAGAACGCGCGCATCCATGGCGGGCAGCGCGAAGCGGTCGCGATGCGTTCGGACGAACTGTCCGAGCAGGAAGACCTGCTTCTGGAGCCGCGCTGCATCTGCGTCTTCGGGCAGGAGATTGCACATCTCGTCGCGGAACACGGCGGCGCAGCTCGGCTCCAGCACGACGACGGGGACGCCGGCGTGGATGAACGGCCGAATCGTGTCGAGCAGTTGCTCGAGCACCCGCGTCGCGAGCGGCAGCAGACCGTAATCGTAGAGCGGACGGCCGCAGCAGACCGGGACAGCCGGAACGACGACGTGAAAGCCGGCGGATTCGAGCAGCTCGACGGCCGCGATTGCCGTCTCCGGATGAAAGTGATTGTTGAACGTGTCTGGCCAGAGCAGGACGGTGTCGCCGGACCGTCTGTCGCCGGCTGCAGCCGTCCCACGATGGCGCGCGAACCACTGCGTGAAGGTCTCTCCGGCGAATGCGGGGATGCTTCGCGATTGCGGCATTCCAGACGCCCACTTGGCGAGCGCCGCCAGTCCTTTCGTATGCGTCGCGAGGTTCACGAGCATCGGCACGCGCGATCCGATCCGCGCCCACCAGTGAATCAGCCCAAACGCCCAGGCCGTTCGCGGACGCCAGTGGCGCTGGTAATAGTGTGCGAGGAACTCCGCCTTGTATGTCGCCATGTCGACGTGAACGGGGCAGTCTCCCTTGCAGCCTTTGCATGCCAGGCAGAGATCCAGCGCTTCCTTGACGTCCTCGCTCTGCCATCCGCCGGTCACCGGGTCACCCTCGAGCATCTCGAAGAGCAGGTGCGCGCGTCCGCGCGTCGAGTGCCGTTCTTCCCGCGTCACCTGGAAGCTCGGGCACATCGTGCCGCCGTCGGTCCGGCGGCAATCGCCGATGCCGACGCACCGCAGCGTCGCGCGCGAGAAGTACCCGTGTTCGCCGGGATATGTAAAGTGCGTGCGCACATCCGGTGGACGATAGTCGCGGCCGAGACGGAGGTTCTCGTCGATTCGGTACGGATCCACGATCTTGCCGGGATTCATCCGCGAGTCGGGATCCCAGATCGCCTTGAACTCGCGGAACGCCTCGATCAGCGTGGGGCCGAACATCTTCGGCAGCATCTCCGCGCGCGATTGTCCGTCGCCGTGCTCGCCCGACAGCGATCCGCCATGGCGCACGACGAGGTCCGCGGCCTCTGAGATGAAAGACCGGAACGTCCTGATGCCTTCGTCGGTCTGCAGGTCGAAGTTGATGCGGGTGTGGAGACAGCCCTGGCCGAAGTGACCGTAGAAGTCGCCGATGTACTCGTAGCGATCGAGCAGTGCCCGCAACTCCCGCAGGTAATCGCCAAGGCGCTGGGGGGGAACGGCGGAATCTTCCCAGCCCTCCCAGGTCGGACGGTCGCTGCCGACGTGCGCGGTGGCGCCCAGACCGGTCTCGCGCGCACGCCAGATCTCGTGTTCGTGCTTCGGATCGTCGAAGACTCTCGTCGTGGCACGGCTGCCATGACGGCGCAGTCCATCGACGAGCGCCTGTGCTTTCGCGTCCGCCTCCTGTCGCGTATCGCCGCCGAACTCGGCCAGAAGCCATCCTGCCCCTTCCGGCAGCTCGCGCAGCGACCGGGCGTCGACGTGGGTGTGCTCGATGTCCTTTATCAGACGATCGTCCATCCCTTCGAGCCCGATCGGACCGTACTCGAGGACATGCGGCACGTCGTCCGCTGCCTCGTAGACGTCGCGGTAGCCGATCTCGACGAGCGTCTTGAACCGCGGACTCGGCACCAGCCGTACCTCGGCTTCGAGCACCATGACGCAGGTGCTCTCGCTGCCGACGAGCGCGCGCGCGAGATGCGAGCCGCGCTCCGGCAGGAGCCACGGCAGGTTGTAGCCGGACACCCGGCGCGGGATGTCCGGAAATCCCGCGGCGATTCCATCGGCGTACTTCGTGCGGAACGCGCGAAGCGCGGCATAGATCTCTCCCGCGCGGCCGCCGCTCTGGATCGCCGCCTCGTAATCCGCGTCCGACGCGGGACCCAATCTGAGCCGCGCGCCGTCGTACGTGAGAACGTCGAGCGATTCCACGTTAACATCGGTTTTGCCGGCCATCAGCGAGTGGACGCCGCAGGAGTTGTTGCCGATCATGCCGCCCAGCGTGCAGTGGCTGTGCGTCGAGGGGTCCGGCGCGAACGTGAGATGGTGGCGCTCGGCGGCGGTTCTGAGGTGATCGAGGATCAAGCCGGGCTCGACGCGTGCGCGGCGCGCATCGGGATCCAGAGAAACAAGGCGGTTCAAGTACTTGCTGCAATCGAAGACGACGGCGATGTTGCAGCACTGGCCGGCCAGTGAGGTCCCGCCGCCGCGTCCAAGCACCGGCGCGCCGTGCCGTCTGCAGACCTCGACGGCGCGCACGATATCCTCGATGCTCCGCGGCATGACGACGCCGATCGGAACCTGGCGATAATTGGATCCGCCGGCGGCATACATCGCGCGCGTGCCGCCGTCGAATCGCACCTCGCCTGTGATCGCGCGTGCGAGATCCGCCTCGAGCGCGGCGCGCGCCTTCTCGGCCCATGCGTGCGCGCCGAATCGCAGATGTCGCGGACCGTCCGTGCCAGCGAATCTGGCTGTGGCTGGCATGACTCAATCCTTTCGGTACCGATCCGCGTCACCGCGCTTCAGCGCGAGACCGAGGCCCGGACGGCTGCGATCGGGACGAAGCACGCCGCTCTCGGCGGTCGCGGCGCCGTCGAAGAGCAGATGCTCGATGCGGACGTGGTCGTGGAAATACTCGATGTGCTGCAATCCGCCAATCGCGGCGCCTGGATGCACATGAATGGAAGGTGCCGTGTGGGCGGACAGCGGGATTCCGTGCGACTCGGCGAGTGCGGCGACTTTCATGAATCCGGTGATCCCGCCGCAGCGAGTGGCGTCGGCCTGCAGTACGTCGACGGCGCGCGCCTCGAGCATCCGGCGGAAGTAGAAGAGGTCATATCCGTACTCGCCTGCCGCGATGTCCATCCCGGCCGGAGCGCGATCGACTATCAGCGCCAATCCGGCCAGATCGTCCGAGGAGACCGGCTCTTCGAACCACGTGACGCGCTGCGCCGCGAACCGCTCGGCCTGGGCGAGGGCCTGCTTGCGCGTGTAGCCGCCGTTTGCATCCACGAACAATTCGGCGCCAGGCCCGATCGCCTCGCGCGCCGCTTCGACGCGCTGAACGTCCGCCGCGGCATCCCGCCCGATCTTCATCTTGACCCGCCCGATGCCGCCGGCCACCCAGCTGCTCAGTTGCGAATGGAGTTGCGCGGGCGAGTACGAGGTGAAGCCACCGCTGCCGTACACCGGAACATGATCGCGCGCCAAGCCGAGCATGTCGGCCACGCTGGCGCTCAGGATCCGGCCCTTCGCATCCCACAACGCAGCATCGACCGCCGCGATCGCCGCCGAGCCGACACCGGGCCGTCCGGTATTGCGCAGCGCGCGATTCATCGCGGTCCAGGCCACGTTTGTGGAAAGTGCGTCGATGCCGCGGACGGCCGAAGCAAGCGTCGTGGAAATCAGCATCGCGGCCGCCGCGTCCGCATAGGAGTAGCCGATGCCGGTCGTGCCGCCAGCCGTCACCTCGACGACGATGATCGTCGTCGAGGTCCACTCGAATGTTCCGTCGGCTTCCGGCGCGTCGGTGGGAACGATGAAGACGCTCACCGACAGATTTCCGATCGGCGGCCCGGCGCTAATCATGTCTTGCGATCGGGCAGGAATCCTGCGGGCACGTCCGGATCCGTCATCGCCACTCCTCCCAGTACTTCGCCCGTTGAGCTGGCGCGACGCACACACCACCATGATCACGCGTCGCTCTGCGGCGCATCGACGAGTCCGGCGCCTCACTAATGTTTAGGCGGAGGCGGATGCGCGCCGGCGCTGCCGCGTGCGCGCGGCTTTCCGCGCCGCGGCCTTGCGTGCGGCGGCCGGCCGGCGGCGTGCCGCGCTCCTGGCCTGTCGTGCCAAGGCCTTTCGCGACGCCGCGCTGCGCCCTTCGCGTTTGAGCGCTTTCTCGATCGCGCGGGAGCGGCGAGGCGACGGGCGCGCGTGTCGACGTGCGGCGCGGGTTGCGCTTCGCGCACTGCGCTTCGTTGCACTCTTCGCGTTCCGCGGTGCGCGCAGCTTGACGCCCGAGCGCCGTGCTTTCGACAACCCGATCGCAATGGCCTGCTTGGTGGAGCGCGCGCCGTGTTTACCTTCGCGCACGTGGTGCATTTCCTCGCGCACGAATTCACCCGCCTGCGTGGACGGCGCCTTCCCGGCGCGCTTGTCGGCACGCGCGCGTTTGATCGTCTGCTGTTCGGGCACAATGACCTCCTATGGTTCCGTCAGGCTATCCACCTCGATCACGCACACGTCGCCGGCGTCGCCCACGTCGGTCCAGCTGGCGTCGGTGGTGCCGTCCCCCTTCCGCGCCGTGCGCCCTGCCGCCAGGGCCGCCGCGCCGATGATCGCGACACCCGCGGCGGTGCCCGCCAGCGCCGCCGGCGACCAGCCGCTCGTGGCCCACGCCGCCCACGACCGCGTGTCGCTCTCGCCACCCTGCAGCACCGGAATACCCTCGGGCGAATCATGTGTTCTGAGCTGGTTGTCGACGTTCTCGACACCGCGGACGTGCTTCACCGTGGACAGGATCGACGGCACTTCCGACGCAAGCGCATCCCCGGTCAGCGTTGCGTTGCCGCTCGTGACCGCGACGGACACGGCGCGGTGATGCCGTGTTGCGCGCCCGAGTGCGGAATGGATGCGTTCGCGAACTGTCGCATCGTCTGCCGGCGCGTCGGAAAACGCGACGCGGCTGTGCGCCGCCAGTCCGTTGAGCCGGTTGCCGACATCGCGACGCGTCGCGTCCGCAGCGTCGCGCGTCTTGCGTGCGGCCCAGGTCGCCTTGTCACGCAGGAGCGCGCGCCTGCGCCCGCCGCCTTCCGGGTCCAGCAAGTACATCGCAAGACCCCCCGCCACTGCACCGGCCATTGCCGATCGAACATTGGAATTCATCGGAGTTACACCTTTCCCTTGCAGCCCGTCTGAAGGCATGTCTTTCGGGAAGCTTGCAATCGGCAGACCCGCCGAGGCTCAGCGGGGAGGTGACGACGAAACCCTCGAACCCCGTGAGGCATCGAAGGCGGCAAGGAGTCCCTCATGAAATTCGTCGTCATGGCCGGATCCGTCCGATCCGACCGTCAGGGCATCAGGGCGGCGCGGTTTGTCGAGCGGTCGCTGGCCGCGCGCGGACACGACGTGACCCTCGTCGATCCCTGCGCACTGAAGCTGCCGCTGCTGGACCGCATGTACAAGGAATATTCGAAGGGTGAGGCGCCGGCGGTGCTCGAGCGGCTCGCGGATCTATACCGACAGAGCGATGGATTCGTCGTTGTCAGCGGCGAATACAATCACAGCGTTCCGCCCGCGCTGACGAACCTGCTGGACCACTTCCTCGAGGAATACTTCTTTCGCCCCTCGGCGATCGTCTGTTACTCGGCCGGGCACTTCGGCGGCGTGCGCGCCGCGATGCAGCTGCGGGCCATGCTGTGCGAGCTTGGGATGCCGAGTATCTCCAGTCTGTTCCCGATCCCATCGATCTCGAAGGCCCTGACAGAGACGGGGGAGCCGGCAGACCCCGCGTTCACCGGTCGCTTTGGCCGGTTTGCCGCGGAATTCGAGTGGTATGCGAACGCCTTGCGCGAAGCACGCCGTTCAGGCGTGCCCTATTGATTCCAGATCTCCTAAGCGTGCTGCCCGCCCGAGGCCGTCGACAGCGGGACCAGGGACAACCCGACGACACTGAGCGCGATGCCCAGCAGCACGGCCTCGTGGAGTGCGATCACCGCTGGGGCTGCTGAAACGACGAGTTGCAGCCCCACGAAGGTAACGACCATCCCCACATAGAACGGCAGGTGCGCGTAGCTCCAGATGTGGAGCCGCACCGCGTCGCCGCGGCTGCGCACCGGTCGTGTGCGCGTTGCCCTCGCGGCGTCGAAGTAACCCCACCAGATCCCCAAGGCGATCGCCATGGACAGGAATGCCAGGCTCGCCGCCGTGACGCTCCAGTGCTCCTGGTGCTCGATCCCGTGCATCACCGCGATCACGGATTCACCGAGAAGAATCAGCGTGAACAGGCCGAAGCGCTCGGGTAAATGCGACGCATCAGGTGGAAATGCCGCGCTGTGGCGCTCGGCCCACCAGGGGGTGCCGAGATCGATCGCGAGCGCGACCCCCCACAGCCAATAACGCTCGGGAAGCGGTGCCACCGCGGACGCCAGCCAGAGGAAGGCCGCGACACCGTGACCGCCTGCGTACCGGGCGATCAGCCGGCGTGCGTCGACAACGGTGCGGGCGCGGATGTACTGCGCGACGAGAATCAGTCTGAGCGCCGCGTACGCCGCCGCAAACCCTGCGGACGATCGGCTGTCGAGCGCGTCGCGCGCATTGGCTGCCATAACCGCTACCCCGAACATCTGGAGAAGCGTCAGCAAACGCTGCACGCCGTCGTCGGTGTGGAAGCGCGTGGAAAACACCGCGTGCCCGGTCCACGCCCACCAAATAAGAATGAATAGGATGGCGAAGCGGACCAGCCCGGCGGCGGAGTAGTCGTCGCGGAGCGGCAAGGCCACCTGCGACACCGCGGCCGCGAAGACCAGATCGAAGAACAGCTCGAGCCACGACACCTTGCGCTCGATATCGCGCCCTCTGTGGGCATTCATTTGTTCAGGACGGCCGGCCAGTTCGCCTGTCCTTTGGCGATGTTCCCGGGCACGTCCTGTTCCCAGCGCCGCTGCACGCTTTTGGAATAGTTCAGATACAACCGGCCATCGACGATCCTCCAGGCCTCGGGATCGATATCGGCGGTGTAACCGCGGCTGACCGCCCACGAACAGTACCCGCCGAACTGCGGCGCGTACCGTACCGAATCTTTGGCGAAGCGATCGCGGTTCTCCGCGCTCGAGAAGAGCCAGGTGGCATCGTTCCAGCGGAAGCTGAATTGCGCGGTCCCCTTGATGGGCGCGCCCGCGACAGCGTACGCGACGACGTCGTATCCCTTGACGGCGACGTCACCGTCGCCCTTGTTGATTGCGGATTTGGGTCCGGATGCCGAGACGAGCGCGGTGAGCGCGACGACGGAAGCGAACAGAGTTCCCTGCAGCGAACGAAGCAACATGTTCAGATCTCCTCGCTCGCTTGGATGCCG
>WNGB01001386.1_pt1 | contig 39686 bp, 42 predicted proteins | sample 5400681 | NCBI WGS metagenome assembly WNGB01 (sample SAMN13153367, study PRJNA577476) | soil metagenome | isolation source: 115 cm soil or saprolite under grassland replicate 2 | place: USA:California | collected 2016-06-15 | reverse complement strand
CGGCCACACTCGACCCGCCGGCGGCGAGCGCTCCGCGATGGGCGGCGGCGTCGATGCCTCGGGCACCGCCGCTCACCACGCAGACACCAGCGCGAGCCAACGCGGCTCCGAGCAGCGACGCGATCTCTCGGCCCGCCGGAGAGCAATTCCTGGCCCCCACGATGGCCACGCGAGGCTGGAGCGGGCCCAGCGGAAGACCTCGAACGAACAGCCCCGCCGGCGGGTCGAACAGGTCCAGCAACCCGCCAGGGTATTCGTCCTCGTGCACGGCTACCAGGCGGGCGCCGACAGACGAAAGCTTGGCCAGGATGGCGGCTCCGTCCAGCTTCCGCGCGTATGCCCGGTCCACTTCGCTGCCAAGGCGTCCAAACCTCACGGCATCCAGACATGCCGGGGCAGAGTCTTCCGCTCGAGCCGCCTCGAGGAGACGACGCGGGGTGAGGGAGACGAGGCTCAGGAGCACCGCGAGCGCTTCCCGATCTCCTGAACCTGAGACGAACGACTTGGGCCAAATCGATGCCGGCAGCTCTGCAGTGGGCTGGCGATCCTCTCCCTTGGGCCGGCGATACCCTATCCCACCTGCGCCACCTCCTCGGAGGGGGAAGCTGCTCGATAGCTGAGCGCTTCGGCCATGTGCTCTGCTTCCACCCTGTCGCCCCCGGCGAGGTCGGCGATCGTCCGCGCCACCTTCAGAGCCCGGTCGAAGGACCGCCCGGACAGCGTCAGGCTTTCCACCGCCGCGGACAGAAGCGCTTCTGCTCGATCGGTGAGGCGGGCCTCGCGCCGAGCCATCGCCCCGGGCATCTGGGCGTTGCACCTCCAGGGCAAACGGGCCATCCTCGCGCGCTGCCGCTCCCGTGCCTCCTCCACGCGGGCTCGAATGATCGAGGAGGGTTCCCCAGGCTCGGATCCGAGGAGCTCGGCCCTGGTCAGGCGCGGGACCGAAAGCTGGATGTCCACGCGGTCCAGCATCGGACCCGATAGGCGCTGGCGATAGGCATCGAGCCGGTTGGGAAGGCATCGGCAGTGCCGGCGGGGATCGCCGTCGAACCCGCACGGGCACGGGTTCGACGCGGCGACCAAGCCAAACCTTGCCGGGAACTCGACGGCGCCAGAAGCTCGGGCCACGACGATGCGCCCGTCCTCAATTGGCTGGCGCAGCCCTTCCACGGCGTCACGACGAAACTCCGTGAACTCGTCCAAGAACAGCACTCCGTTGTGGGCCAAGGAGGCCTCTCCAGGCCTGAGGAACCCGGACCCGCCACCCAGCAGCCCCGCGGGTGAGATCGTGTGATGCGGAGCCCGGAACGGACGCGAATCGACCAGGCCTCCACCAGCAAGGATCCCGGCCACGGAGTGCAGCCTGGTCACCTCGAGCGCCTCCTGCCGGGTCATCGTGGGCAGGATGGAGGGCAGGCGACGAGCGAGCATGGTCTTTCCCGCCCCGGGCGGGCCGATGAGCAACGCGTTGTGCCCGCCGGCCGCGGCGATCTCCAGGGCCCGGCGGGCCACTCCTTGGCCCCGGACCTCGGAGAAGTCGACGCTCGATCCTCGATCGCTCGAGCGTGTGGGTCGAGCCGGGGACGGCTGCGGAACCCACTCTCCTCGGAGGAACCCCACCACCGCCGCCAGCGACGGCACCGCCACCACGCGGAGCCCTTCCACCAGCTCCGCCTCGGCCAGGTTCGCCTCCGGCACGACCACGCCATCGAGTCCGCCCTGTGCGGCCGCGATGGCCACGGCCAGGATCCCGGCGGTCGCCACGAGCTCGCCCTTGAGCGTGAGCTCGCCCGCGAAGGCGTACCGCGAGAGCAGCCGGCCCGGCACCTGCCCGGAAGCCGCCAGCACGCCGAGAGCGATCGGGAGATCGAACCCCGGGCCGTCCTTTCGGACGCGGGCCGGGGACAGGTTGACCACCACCCGTCTGAGGGGCCACTGCAGACCGGAGCTCTCCACCGCCGGGCGTACTCGCTCCCGGGCATCCTGCACGCCCGCGCCTGGCAGCCCTGACAGGGTGAGCGCGGGCAACCCCCTCCCCACATGCGCTTCCACGTTGATGAGGTGGCCGTGGACCCCCGCGACGGCCACCCCGAACACTCGCCCGTACACGGCTCGCAGGGTAGGTCGACCCAGCGACATCACACGCAGACATCGCTGTTGACCTGGGCGGACGTTCGGGCGAGGTTGTCTCGAAGGTCACCCGGCGGTGATCAGAACGCGTTCTCGAAGACGAAGAGGGAGGGCTCACCGCCCTGGTCGATGATCACGCTCGCCACGTCGAACCTGATCGATGGAGCCGGCACCCCGGAGACGGCGAGGAAGGCTTCGGCCAGGGTCCTGAGCTTCCGCTGCTTCCGCCAGGTCACCGCCTCGTATGGCCCGCCCAATCCCATCGCCCGTCTGGACTTCACCTCGCAGAAGACCAGCATCGAACCCTTGGCGACCACCAGGTCGAGCTCACCGAGCTGACACCTCCAGTTGCGAGCCACCACGCGATAGCCGGCTCGGCGGTAATGGGTCAGGGCTGCGGCCTCCCCGGCCCTGCCGACGTCGATGCGTGACGGTGGGATGCTCACGAACCCCGATTGTGAACGGTGCCGACGACAGAAAGCCCGACGGCGCTGTCGTCGGAGGAGGGATCGAGCGAGAGACTGGCGGCTTCGACCGCTATTCGAGCGAGTCGCCGCGCTCCCGGGCGACCCGCAGCGCGTCGTCGGGGGCGATCTCCTTGTGGGAGAGTTCCTCGACGTTCACGTCCCTCGTGGTGACCACGTTCACCCGGCTGACAAACCGGGCCGGACGGTACATGTCCCACACCCAGGCGTCGGTCAGCTCGACCTCGAACCACACCCCCCCGGGCCCTTCGTGCTTCTGGAGGTCCACGTGGTTGGCCAGATAGAACCGGCGCTCGGTCTCCACGACGTAGGAGAACATGGCCACGACGTCCCGGTACTCCCGCCACAGGCGGATCTCCAGGTCGTCTTCGAATCGCTCGATATCGTCGTCGCTCACAAGTTCTCCAGATCTATCACCGCAGGCTCGTCCTCGGGGTCCAGGGGCTCGGGCACACCGCCACGACGGTCCTCCTCCACGGTGACACTCGGCTGGGGCAGGTCCCTCCCGTAGAGGCGAAGGTAGGTCTCGCGATCCTCCATGTACAGGCCCATTCCCTTGAAGGACATGCGGTGGATCCGACACGGCCCGTACCGAGCGATGGCGGCGCGGTGAGATGGCGTCCCGTATCCGCGGTGTTGATCGAATCCGTACCGCGGGAATCGCCGGTGATACCGATCCATCATGCGATCCCGGGTCACCTTGGCCACGACCGAGGCAGCGGCCACAGACGCCGTGACGGCGTCCCCCTTCTTGATCGACAGGTGCGGTAAGCGGACGCCGGGGAGGGGGAACCCATCGGTCAGCACGAAATCGGGCCGGATATCCAGCGCCTTGATGGCCAGGCGGAGCAACCGCAGATTGGAAACGTGCAGCCCCCGGCTGTCGATCCGCCGAGGGAACGAACGACATACGGCCACCGACACCGCGCCGTCCCTGATCCGGTCGAACCACATATCCCGCTGCGAGGGGGTGAGGAGCTTGGAGTCCGCCAGCCCATCTACGTCGAAACCCCCGGGAAGGATCACCGCGGCGGCCAGCAGCGGACCGGCCAGGGCTCCGCGCCCCGCCTCATCCACACCAGCGATCAAGCGGAACCCCTCCGCGTGGAGCTGGCGCTCGTAGTGGTCGATGGGCCTCATGTCGTTCGAAGCCGCGTTCATCAGGTCCCGTGGAGCCACCCGATCCTCGACGGCGGCCAGATGGCGACGAAGGCGCGGCCGATCACCTTGTCGTATGGGATGAAGCCTAGCCCGTAGCGCGAATCCTTGGAGTCGGTCCGATTGTCACCCATCACGAACAGGGTGCCCGCGGGCACCCGAACCGGCCCGAAGGGGCGCACGTCCTTCTCCCGGACGTACTGCTCCTTCAGCGGCTTCCCGTCGATGTAGACCATCCCGTCCTTGCCTTCCAGAGTCTCTCCGGGGAGCCCCACCACGCGCTTGATGAAGTCCTTCTCGGGGCTCGTGGAGACTCCCAGGCCCTCGGTGAGCCAGTGCCAGAACGACTGCACGGGGTTCCTGTGCCCGTGCGGGGCGGGGTTGGGGTCGGAAAACACGATGATGTCGCCCCGTCGGGGATGGTGCAGGAGGTAGACAACCTTGTTCACCAGGACCCGGTCCCCGGGATTGAGGGTGTTCTGCATCGACTCGGACGGGATGAAGAAGGCCTGGACGAGGAATGTCTTGATCAGCAGGGCGAGCGCGAACGCCACGACCAGCAGGAAAGGAAGTTCCCGGACGAATCCGAACGCGCCGCCCTTGGCCTTCGGCTTCGATCCGGGCTGTGGCCTTTCTGCGGACTCCCTCGAGGAACTCTCCCCGGCCGCGGGCCGTTCGGTTACCTGGGGCGAGGCCCGCTCGACATTCGACGGGGTCTCGGCGGTGAGGCGCCCCTCGGTCGTGTCCATGGACGTTTCATCCGAACCGGGGTTTGGCGATGGGCCCGAGGACATGCTGTTATGCCTGCTCCGCCTCGGCTCCCTGCTCGGGCTCCTCCACGGCGCCCCGAGCCGGGACCGGCTCCCTCCGCTCCCGGATCCGCGCCCGCTTCCCACGACGCTCCCTGAGGTAGTACAGCTTGGCGCGGCGCACGTGTCCGCGGGTGACGACCTCGATCCTGGCGATCGTGGGGGAATGGACAGGGAAGGTTCGTTCCACCCCCACGCCGAAGGAGACCTTGCGGACGGTGAACGTCTCTCGAAGGCCGCCGCCCTGGCGCCGGATCACGACGCCCTGGAACACCTGGATGCGCTCCCGCCCGGCCTCCGCCACGCGTACGTGGACGCGCAGAGTATCGCCCGGCCTGAAGTCGGGCAGGTCTTCGCGTAGACGCGGTTTCTCGACGAGGTCGACCTTGTTCATTGAGTGCTTCCGGGGATCCTGTTGAATGCGGGGGGCAATCATAGCATCGGCAGATTGGCTTCCCGACTCGGCACCCGCAGGTCGATCAAGCCGTGGGGAAGGTCCTACGGCGTGCCTTCGTCTCCGGAGACCAGGTCGGGCCGGTTCCTCCGGGTCTTCTCCAGAGCCGCCCGTCGACGCCACTCGTCGATCTTGGTGTGGTCTCCCGAGATGAGCACCTCGGGAACGTCCATCCCCCGGAAGGACGCCGGCCGCGTGTAGTGAGGGTAGTCCAACGACCCTTTCTCGAACGACTCGGTGGCCAGGGACTCGTCGTTCCCGACCACCCCAGGGATCAGGCGGGTGACGGCTTCCACAACGGCCAGGGCGGCGACCTCGCCGCCGGCCAGGACGAAATCTCCGATCGAGACCTCCTCCGCAGGGAGTCCCTGCACCACTCGCTCGTCCACCCCCTCATAGCGGCCGCATATCAGGACGAGCCGGCTCTCCTTGGCCAGCTCCCTGACCAGAGCTTGATCCAGGCGCCGCCCTGCCGGAGACAGCAGGACGATCCTCTTGTCTCCCTCGCCGAGGGACTCAACGGCCTCGAAGATCGGCCCGGCCTTCATGACCATGCCCGGTCCTCCACCGAATCCGTAGTCGTCCACCTGGCGATGCTTGTCGAGGGCATGCTCCCGCACGTCGTGTACCCGTACCTCCACGAGGCCCGACTGGATCGCCCTCCCCAGTAGGCTTTCCCGAAGCGGTCCCTCGAAGATGCCCGTGAACAGGGTCAGGATGTCGATCCGGATGGTGGGGCCGGTCACGGCGCCGTCAGTCCCGGGACCTCGCGGACCACGATCCTCCTGCCGGCCACGTCCACGTCTTGGATCACTTCCTTCAGCGCGGGGATGAGCACCTCGCCATCGGGTCCGTCCACCATCCATGCGTCGTTCGCTTGGGCGTGCAGGATCTCGCGAACCCGGCCGACTCTACGGCCGTCCGGTGCGAACACGTCACATCCAACGAGGTCGTGCGACCAATACTCCCCCTCGGGAAGAGGCGGAACAGACGAGGTCGGAACGAACAGGTACTGGCCTCGAAGGGCTTCGGCAGACGTACGGTCCTCGATGCCGCGGAAGGCGACGAGCAGCCTCTGGTGGTGAGGACGGGACACGGTAACCGTGAGCGGCCGGTCCTCGCGTTCTTCGAGGAAGAGCGTGGACCCTGGCTCGAACCGGGACCGGACCTCTGAGATCGGGAGCACCGCGACCTCACCTTTCACTCCATGGGTCCTGGTGATCCGGCCGACAACGACCCAGCGGGGCCGGTCGTTCACCCCACGATCTCGACCAGAGCGGTCACGCCGGCCCTGGTCCCCGCCGCCCGGACCACGTCCCTGATAGCGCGGGCGGTCCGACCACCTCGTCCGATGACCTTGCCGACGTCCTCGGGCGCCACCAGAAGCTTGAGGACCACCGTCCCCTCGGTCCTCTCCTCGGTCACCTGGACGGCGTCGGGGTCGTCCACCAGGTTGCGGGCGATGTACTCGAGGACTTCCTTCACCGGCGCAGGCCGTCAGGCCGAGCTGGGAGAGGCGGGCGCGCTCTTCGGCTGCTTCTTCGCTGACCTCTTCGTCTTCGGATTCGTCTCCTGGAACCGGTCCCAGATCCCCTGGATCCGAAGGAGGTGGACGACCTGCCCGGTGGGCTGGGCACCCTGCGACAACCAGTACAGGGCTCGGTCCTGGTCGATCTCGATGAGCGAGGGGTCGGCCAGAGGGTGGTACTTTCCGATGTTCTCGATGAACCGGCCGTCTCGGGGACTGCGCGAATCGGCCACCACGACTCGGTAGAAGGGGCGCTTGGTCGCCCCCATCCTCATCAACCTGATCTTCACCACGTGCCCTTCTCCTCTCGGCCGCCGAGAGACCTCGTCTCCCGCTCACACATGTCTCTGTCTCTACACGCCCGGAAGATTGATGCCTGGGGGGAGCTTCGGCAGCCTCAGACCCTTCGAGCCCTTTCCGCCGAACCCGGCCATCCCCATCATCGACTTCATCATCTTCCTGGCCTGGGCGAACTGCTTCAGCAGGGCGTTCACCTCGTGCGTGGTGGTGCCCGAGCCCCGGGCGATGCGCAGCCGCCTGCTCCCGCCGATGATAGCGGGGTTGCGGCGCTCCTCCGGCGTCATCGAGCAGATAATGGCCTCGGTCCGGGCCATCTCGCGCTCGTCCACCTGCAGGTCCTTGAGCTGCTCCTTGGCGCCGGGCATGCCGGGCAGCATGGCCAGAAGGTCCTGGATGGGTCCGAGCTTCTTGACCTGTCGCATCTGCTCGAGGAAGTCCTCCAGCGTGAACCGGGCCCGGGCCATCTTCTCGGCGGCCTCGGCCGCCTTCTCCTGGTCCATCTCCTTTTCGGCCTTCTCGATGAGCGTGAGCACGTCGCCCATGCCGAGGATCCGAGAGGCCATGCGGTCCGGATAGAAGGGCTCCAGGTCGCCCAGCTTCTCCCCGATGCCGGCGAAGAAGATGGGGCGCCCGGTGACGTGGGTGATGGAGAGGGCGGCCCCACCCCTGGAGTCTCCGTCCATCTTGGTCAGGACGAAACCGGTGACGTCGACCTCACGCATGAACTCCCGCGCCTGGACCACGGCATCCTGGCCGGTCATGGAGTCACAGGCCATCAGCACGTGGTGCGGCCGGACGGCATCCTTGACCCGACGGGCTTCCTTCATCATCTCCGGGTCCACGTGCAGGCGCCCCGCGGTGTCCACGATGACCACGTTGCGCCCCTCCCGAACGGCCTGCTTGAGAGCGCTCTTGGCCACCTTCTCCGGCCGGTTGCCATCCGAGACCACGGGGACGCCGATCTCACCTCCGAGAGTGAACAGCTGCTCGATGGCCGCAGGCCTTTGGAGGTCCGCCGCGACCAACAACGGCTGCCGGCCCTTCTCCTTCTTCAGCCACAGGGCCAGCTTGGCGCAGGCCGTCGTCTTCCCCGACCCCTGGACACCGGCCATCATCACCACCACGGGGTTGGCCCCAGGAAGGTTGAAGGCGCGGTGTTCGCCGCCCAGGGTTTGGGTGAGCTCGTCCCGCACCACCTTGATGACCTGCTGGGCCGGGGTGAGGCTGCGCATCACCTCATCGGACCTCGAGCGCAAGCGAACGCGGGCGAGGAAGTCGTCGACCACGTCGAGTGCAGCGTCGGCCTCGAGCAAGGCCGTGCGGATGTCTGCGAGCGCAGCATCCACCTGCTTCGGATGGAGCTTGCCCCGCGATCGAAGCCTGCGGAAGACCGCGTTCAAGCGGTCGGTCAGTGCGTCGAACATGTGATGTACCGGGCTGGGCTATGGGCTACGCGTATGCTAGCCGCGAACCGCCATTGTACGACCGGGGCGGCATAGGCCGGATGGAACAGATGGAAACTGGCTCAAGTATGGAGTTGGACGGGGCCAGGCGCCTGGAGCGAGGCCTGATCCGGGTGCGGTGGTTCGCCGTCGTCCTGGGGCTCTACCTGGTCCAGCAGACGAACTCGGGGCTTCCGCCCTACGCCTCGAAGATCGTCCTGCTCCTCGGCTACCTCATCATCGCCGCGCTCGGCGTGGGGAACGTCCTCATCTGGATCGGGGCCAGCCGCTGCAGAACGCTCCTTGCTCTCCAACGGCTGGGGTGGTGCGCGTTCCTCATCGACGCCGTCGTCATCTTCTCTGTGGCATGGATCTACAGCTACGACCCGAAAGGATCGACCTGGGTAGTGATCTACATCCTCCCGCTGGAGGGCGCCCTCCGGTACCAGCTGGAGGGAGCCCTGATGACCGTCGCCATCACCCTGCTGAACGAGGTCGGCCGCGAGGCATATCTGGCTGTGCGCTTCCCGGATTACCCCTTCCTCGTGGCCAACGTGGCCTTCCGGGTCGGGATCCAGTTCATCATCGCCCTGGTCGCCGGGCTCATGTCGCGCTCGCTGGCCCGTCAGGCTGAGCGAGCCACGTGGGAAGCTCACCAGGCGGAGGAGGCGGCTCGGAGGGAAGCATCGGCCCGGCGGGAGCTGGCCGCGTTCAACACGGCAATCCTGACCGGCGTGGCCGCGGAGGACCTGGACACCTCGATCCAGCTGATGGCTGGGGCCATCGGCCGCGACCTCCAGTACGAGGCGTTCACGATCCTCCTCCGGGACCGGGACGCCCTTGTGGTCAAGGGGATGTACGGAATGCCCTTCTATGCGGAACGCATCCCCATGGGCAGGGGCGTCACCGGGACGGTGGCGGCCACGGGCCGGCCGCTCATCGTCCCGGACGTGACCAAGCACGACAATTACATCCTGGTCGATCCGGAGATGCGATCGGAGATGGCCGCGCCCATGCGGATCGGCGATGAGCTCATCGGGGTTCTCGACGTGGAGAGCCGGATCCCCAACGCGTTCGACGAGCCGTCCCTTGGTGTGCTGAACCGGCTGGCCGACCAGATCGCGCTGGTCGCCCACAGCAACAGGCTGCTGTCGCAGCAGCGGGAGATGATGCGCCGCCTCCAGGAGCTCGACCAGATGAAGTCGGACTTCATCGCCATCACCAGCCACGAGCTTCGGACGCCCATCACCGCCATCCGTGGGTTCGTGAACACGCTGCAGCGCAACCAGGACCGTCTGACCACGGATCAGCTCACCGACTTCATGCACATCATCGACCGCCAGAGTGCCCGCCTGGCCCGGCTGGTCGAAGATCTGCTGTTCGTCTCCCGGATCGAGGCCGGAACGATCCGGTTCGAGGCCGAACCCGTGGACCTGGGCCGGTTCCTGTCCGAGACCGCGGAGTCGCTCGGCCCGGAGGTGCGGTCCCGGGTCCGGGTCGACGTCGAGCCCCCGGGCGCGACCATCAGAACGGATCCGCATCGGCTCGATCAGATCCTCAGGAACCTCGTGGAGAACGCCTTGAAGTTCTCGCCACCGGACACCGAGGTGCGGATCGACGGGATCGTCCGGGACGACTGGTTCCAGCTCGCCGTGACGGACCAGGGGGTTGGCATCCCGGCCGAGGACCTCCACATGATCTTCGATCGGTTCCATCAGGTGGGCCAGGTGATGACGAGGGAGATCGAAGGAGCGGGCCTGGGGCTGTACATCACCAAACGACTGGTGGAGGCCATGGGCGGAACGATCACGGTGACCTCGGTGCCGGGACAGGGCTCGACGTTCCGCGCCTGGCTCCCCGCCGACCTGAAGAGCGACGACGGCGACGGCCCAGGCGAATCGGAGCTTTCCGATCGGCTCGATGATCAGCGGGCGGCAGAGCGTCCGGCCGAAGCCGGAGTGGTCACGCCGAGCGAGTAGCGGCCCTTCGGAGGTCGCCAAAGGTGAGGGCCAGATCCGGGACTTGGTAGTGCGCATTGAGGCCGCTCGGGTTGGGCAGGAGCCACACCCGGGAGCGGCACATCCGGTCGGGCTGAGGACCGACGGCCGCCGCACCCCGCCCGAAGGCGGTCCTGTACGCCCCCAGCCCGAGAAAGGCCACGAACGCCGGCTCGTGCCGGCACACCTTCCGCTCCAACCGCCCCGCGCCTCGGCGAAGCTCCTCCCGAGTGATCTCGTCTGCACCAGCCGTGGCCCGTTCGACGAGGTTCGTGATGCCCAATCCCCAGCGGAGCAGCTCTTCCTCTTCGAATGGCGAGAGGAGGCGATCGGTGAATCCGGCCAGATGCAGCGCCTTCCAGAATCGATTCCCCGGCCTGGCGAAGTGATGCCCCACGGCCCCCGAATACAGCCCGGGGTTGATCCCGACGAACAGCACGCGGAGATGAGGCACCAGGACGTCCGGGACCATCGCGCCCCGGGCCGCGGCGATCTGATCTCGGGACGGGCGCCATGCCCCCACGGGCATGGATGCCGTCACCCGGCGACGTAGGTCGAGAGTCCGTCCCGAAGATTCGTGAGCCGAAGATCGAATTCCTGCAGGAGCCTCTCCGTATCGGCCAGAGCGTCTGCCGTGGCGAAGTCGACCGCTTCCGGGGACAGCGGAGGCTTGGGGAGGACCTGGAGGAAGAACCCCGCGAGCTTGGGCAGGAACGTCGGGAAATGGATCAGGGGCTTCACCTTTCCACGGATCTCCATCATCGCGCGCAGCACCTCGTTCATGCTCAACACCTCGGGACCGCCGATCTCGAACGTGCCGGTGGGGCCGGTCGGGCTCGCGGCCTGCGCCACGGCGTCTGCCACGTCCTCGACGAACACGGGCTGGAGCCGCTGGGACCCGTCGCCGATCACAGGCACGAATGGCAACCAGCGATGGAACGCGACGAACTTGTTCAGGCCGGGATCCTCGGGCCCGTACACCCATGACGGTCGGATGATCGCGTGGGCGATCCCAGCGCCCCGGATGGCCTCCTCGCCGAACCACTTCGCCCGGTACCAGACCTTGGACGAGTCAGGAGCGACCCCCGTACCCGATACATAGACGTACTTACCGACACCGGCCTTCGCCGCCGCGGTGCCCAGTCGTTCCGTGCCGCGGTGATCGAACTCCTCGAACGTGTAGCTCTTCCGGCGCTTCTCCCCCGGAAAGGTCGGGAACGTGAGCGCCTGGATCACGGCCTCGGCGCCGTCCACCGCAGATGCCAGAGAGGCGGGGTCCAACACGTCACCGGTCACCACTCGGGCGCCCATCTCTTCGATCCTGCCTCTGGACCGACCGGGGTGAGCGGTCATGACGGCGACGTCGATCCCCCGCGCCACCAGTCGGCGAACCACGGCCGATCCGATGAACCCACTCCCGCCCGCTACGAGGATCATCGGCGACGTTCCCTCATTGTCGCCACGATCATCGCCGGCATGCCTGTATCATACGTACGTATGAATGAAGGGGTCAAGCTGAAGGTGGGTGGGGCCGGCCGGCGGTACCGCGACACGAGGGCCCAGTTGCTCGAAGGAGCCCTTCGGGCGCTGAAGGAGAACGGGCTGGCCGGGACCACTTCTCGGGCGATCGCCGCGATGAGCGGCGTCAATCTGGGCGGGATCACCTATCACTTCGGGTCCAAGGACGAACTGGTGGCGCAGGCCCTGCTCGTTGCGATCCGGGGTTGGATCGATCCCGCACTCCAGGCCCTGCGCCGCGAGGCGCCTCCCGCGATACGGATGATGGAGGCGGTTCAAGCGCTTCAGACCTCTTTCGAGACCGCCAGGGACCTCCTCCCCGTCTACCTGGAAGCTCTCGTCCATGCTAATCGGAGCGACTCGCTTCGTCGCGGGGTGGAGGAGTTGCTGGGCGACCTCCGTGGGTTCCTGTCCGAGCAGATCGGCGAGCTCAGAGAATCGGGGTTCCTGCCCGCCTGGGTGGATCCGCCGGCGATGGCCTCGCTGCTGCTGGCTACGGGCGATGGGATGGCCTTGCACGCCGCGATCGATCCGGAAGCCGTGGACAATCGGGCAGTCGCCGCCCAGGCCGTCCAGGTCCTCCTCGCCGTGAGCACTCAGTTCGGCGAGAGCCGGTAGGGCTCTTCAAGCCACCAGTCTTCGGGCGAAGGCCTCGGCGTCGAATGCGGCCAGGTCCTGTGGGCGCTCTCCCGTCCCGACCAGCTTCACGGGCACGCCGAGCTCTTCCCGGACGGCCAGGACGATTCCACCTTTGGCAGTCCCGTCCATCTTGGCCAGCACGACGCCGGTGACACCGACCGCATCCGTGAACGCACGGGCCTGGGCGATCCCGTTCTGCCCGGTGGTGGCGTCGAGCACTAGCAGGACGTCATGCACCCGTCCTGCCGCCTTCTCCAGCACCCGTTTGACCTTCCGGAGCTCCTCCATCAGCGGCTGGCGTGTGTGAAGGCGCCCTGCGGTGTCCACGATCAGGACCTCGCTTCCCCGGGCCCGGGCCGCCTGGACGGCGTCGTAGGCCACCGCGCCAGGGTCCGCCCCACGCGCCTGAGCCACCAGGTGCGACCCCGACCGCGAGGCCCACGTCTCGAGCTGCTCGCCGGCCGCTGCACGGAACGTGTCGCTGGCTGCGAGGCTCACCGATCGCCCTTCCTGGGCCAGGGCATAGGCGATCTTGCCGATCGTGGTGGTCTTGCCGGTGCCGTTGACCCCCACCATCATCACGATGCCGGGAGCGCCTGCCGGGGCCTCCCAGGGCTCGTCGCCGTCGAAGGTCCTGGCCACCTCCTGGATCAGCACCTCGGCCGGGTCCATGGGCGGCCGATACGCATCGCGCACGCGTCTGATGATGTCCGCGGCGGCCTTGGGCCCGACGTCCGCCCTGATCAGGGCCTCCTCCAGCTCCTTCCAGGTGTCCTGCGTGGTTTCGGTCCGAAACAGCGACCGAACCTGTTCGGCCAGTCCGGTCGAGGGAGGGATGTAGGCGGGGCGAGGACGTCCCTTTGGCGGTGCTTCTTCGACCGCCTGAGGACCGCCAAGGCTCGATCCATACGTCACCCTGCCAGGTTGCCGGCGATCCCGCCGGCTCAGCACCAGAGCCCCGGCGACCATCCCCACCACGATGAGGACGATGACGATGAAAACGATCTCGATGGGTTCCTCCTGAGCTCTTCGATCAGCTGCCGGGTCGCTACCTGACCCCGACCTCGGCCAGTCGCTGAGAGATTACCGTGGAGGCGCCATCGTGGCTCCTGGATACTCCGTACAGCACGTCGGCCATCTCCATCGTCCGCTTCTGATGCGTGACGATCAGGATCTGGGAGTCCTGGGCGAAGCTCCTCACCAGCTCCAAGAACCGGTGGAGGTTGACATCGTCGAGCGCCGCTTCGACCTCGTCCATCAGATAGAACGGGCTCGGTCGGGCCTTGAAGATGGCGAACAGGAAGGCCAGCGCGGCCAACGAGCGCTCCCCTCCGGACAGGAGTGACAGCCGCTTGACCTTGCCGCGGCCGGGCCTCGCTTCCACCTCGATCCCGGAGGCGAGGAGGTCCTCCGGATCGGTCAGCGTGAGCCTTCCTTCCCCACCAGGGAACATCAGAGCGAACAGTCCAGAGAACTCCCGGGCCACATCGTCGAAGGCCGTGGCGAACATCTCGGCCACCCGCCGGTCGACCTCCCGGATCACCTCCTGGAGGTCCCGGCGCGCCGCCCTCACGTCGTCGAGCTCCCGGGCCAGGAAGTCGTGTCGCTGCTGGACGGACTCGAGCTCCCCGGTGGCCAGCAGGTTCACCTTGCCCAGCAGGCCGAGGCGTCGGGCCACGGTGTCGGCGCGCCGACCCAGCTCATCCACGGTCTCTTGCTCGGACAGCTCGGCGACGGCCTCGACGGGATCGGCCGCATGGCCCTCTCGGAGCAGGCGCTCGGCGTCTGCGATTCGACGTTCCAGGTCATGGCGGGCTCGGTCCTCCTCCTGATGGTCCTGGCGGAGGCGCTCGGACGCGGCTGCGGCCTCTCGCCAGTTTCGGTTGGCCTGTGCGTGCCGACCCTGAGCCGCTCGGGTGGCCTGTGTGGCCGCACGGTATGCGGCCACCGCCCCGCCCAGGTTGCCCTCGGCATTTCGCAGGGCTTCCTCGGCCACGGCCCGTTGGCCCTCGAGGGCCCGGAGGATTTCGCGGAGCTTGATCGGATCCTCCGAGGCGATCGTCTCGAGCTCACGCCGGGCTCGTTCCACACCGGCCTCGAGCCTGGCGACCTCTCTTCGGAGCGCCTCGACCTCGACCCGGAGATGGATCGGCGGCTCGGGCATCGGGGGTGGTGCCGGAGGCTCGGGCAAAGCGCCCGGGGCCTCGGCCAGCCGTTCCTGCACCCCCCGGATCGCCGTCTCCAAGCTGGAGATGCGCTCGGCGACGAGCCGCTCCTCCCGACCGAGAGAGGTCCGCTCCGCCGCTATCCGCGCAAGCTCCTCCGCGGCCGAGGTGATCTGCATGTCGCTCTCCTCGACCTCACCGCGAACCGCCTCGGCGTGGGAGCCGATGTCGGCCAGGCGCTGGCGGCTCTCGCGCAGCGCCCGCCTGACCCCGGCGAGTTCGCGCTCCAGCCGCGCCGAGTCGCGCCTGATCTCCTCCAGACGGGCGTCCCGTCCCAACGGCGTCCTCATGAAGGTCGCCCCAATCATCGCCCCGTAGACTGTGACGAACGTCGCGTACGGGTGGACGCGGTGCTTGGCCACGGCCTCGGCGAGGTTGTTGACGATGTAGACCTCACCGAGAAGCTGACCGACGACCCGCCGGATCCTTGGATCCGGCCTCACCGCACGGTAGAGGCTTCGCTCCCCGTACACGGAGGGTAGGCAGTGATCGGGACCATCCTCGACGACGAGTGTTATGCCACCGACCGATTCGACCCCGGCATCCGCTTCCGCTAGCTGCCAGCTGGCGTAAGCGACGGCGTCTGCCAAAGGCCCCAAGGCAGCTATCAGGGCGACCCTCAGGCCTGGCGGCACCTGGATGAGGTCGCGAAGCACCCCGATGGGGCGATCTCCTCGCCGCCTGGCGAAGGCTGCGCCGGGCGACTCGGAGAGCTCCTGCCGTCGGGCGTCAACCACCTCCTGGCGAGCGAGCAGACCCTGCTCCTGGGACTCCATCTCGCGCATCACCGCGGAGAGCTCCGCCCGCTCTTTCTCCAGCCGCCCGTGCTCGGCGACGAGCGGGGTCGCCAACCCATCCAGGCGCTCGATCTCAGCTTCGAGCTCCACGGTCCTGGCCTCGGCCGCCGCCGCGCGCGCGGTCACATCGAGCAACGTCGCCCGCAGCCGTTCCAGCTCCGCTTCCTGATTGGCCAGGCTCCGCCGAACCGCCTCCGCCTCGGCCCGCCTGGTCGCTATCTGTTCTCCAACCCTCCTTCGGTCCTCTTCGGCATCCCTCCTCGCTTGCTCCCTCTGTCGGAACGACCGCTCCCCCGCTTCGAGGTCAGCCTCGCGGTCCTGGAGGGTAGCGCGTGCCTCTGACAAAGCCATCTCGGTCCTCTGGAGCTCGTCCTCCAGAGCGAACAGGCGGCCGGAGCGATTCGAGGCTCTGGCCAGTTGCTCGCGCGCACCGGCCTCCTCACGGATCGCCTCGCGTAGGCGGCCCTCGGCCTCGGACTTGTCCTCGATGCACCTCGCATGAAGGTCCTCGGCCCGGCACAGTGCGACTTCTGCAGCCTCACGCTCGGCCTCGACCCCGGCGATCTCGGCATCCAGCTCCGACAGGCGCGATTGGACCTCGGCCTGTCGCTCCTCGGCCTTTTGCCAGGCCGGCCGCCGCCGATCTCGGTCCTGATTGAGGCTCCGGAGGCGAGCGGCGGCCACCTTGCGAGCCAGCTCGGCAGCTTCCCGGTTGAGCGACTCATGCCTCTCAGCCAGCTCGGCCTGCTGCTTGAGGGGCTTGAGCTGACGCCGCAGCTCACCGACGAGGTCCTGGAGCCGATTGAGATCGGCCTCCAGGCCGGCCAGCTTCCTCTCGGCCCGCTCCCGCCGACGGCGATGCTTGGCGATGCCCGCGGCCTCCTCGATGAACTGCCGGCGCTCCTCCGGCCGCGCACTGAGGATGTCGTCGAGCTGCCCCTGACCAACGATGGTGTGCATCGTGCGGCCCACGCCCGTGTCCGAAAGAAGCTCCTGAATGTCCAGTAGCCGGCAGGGCCGGCCGCCCAGACGGTACTCGCTCTCGCCCGAGCGGTAGATGGTCCGGCTGATCTCGATCTCGGAGGCTGGCACCGGGATCAAGCCGGCCGCGTTGTCGATGACCATCTTGACCTCGGCCATCCCCAGAGGCGGCCGCGACGGACTCCCGGCGAAGATCACGTCGGTCATCTGGCCGCCCCGTAGCGCCCGCGGCCCCTGCTCCCCCAGTCCCCAGGCGATCGCATCCGCGACGTTGGACTTGCCGGATCCATTGGGCCCAACGATGACGCTGATACCCGGGGTGAACTCCAGGACGGTCTTGTCCGCGAACGACTTGAACCCGCGCAGCGAGAGAGACCGAAGGAACATTGGGCTTCGATGCTAACCGGCAACAGGTCCGAACCAGTGGAAGCGCAGCCAGAAATTTCAGCGGTGTGATTCACCGGTCTAACGGGTGACCCGGAATTGGGTCTCGCCCTTCGGCTCTTCTTCGACCACCGCGACGTCCTCCACCTGAGCCCACCGAGGTCCGGTGTGACACCAGTCGACGAGCGCATCGACGTCGGCTGGATCACCTTCGAACACCGCTTCAACGCGCCCATCGGGGAGGTTGCGGACGAATCCACCCAGGCCGAGATCTCGAGCTCGGGAAGCGCACTGGGCCCGAAAGAACACGCCCTGCACCTGGCCCGAGACCACGACGCGCACTCGCTTCGACCCCATGCCGAGCCCGCGCTACGTGGCAAAAGCCACACGAAGAGTCAGCTCTGGCACTGGGGGCAGAAGTAGCTGTTGCGGCCGGAGATCCTGATCACGTCGATCGGCGTGCGGCATCGGCGGCAGGCCAAGCCCTTTCGCCCATAGACCTTCAGCTCCGCCTGGAACTCTCCTGGCTTCCCGAACAAGTCGAGGTAGGCCTCGTCGTCCAGCGTCGTCCCCCGGAAGCGGATGGCATCCTGCACCACCTCGCGGATCGCACGGTAGAGCCGCCTGACTTCCTGCGAGGACAGTGAGTCGGACATGCGATCGTGGCGAAGACCTGCAGCGAACAGGACCTCGTCCGAGTAGATGTTCCCAAGCCCCGACACGAACTTCTGATCCATCAACAGTGTCTTCAGCTTGCTGGCCCGGCGGGCCAGCTCGGCGGAGAACTCTTGCCAGGTGAACGTGTCTTCCAGGGGATCGATGGCGATGTGGTCGAGCTCCTTCACCTTCCCGAGCTCGTCTCCGGCGGTGACGAACATTTCCCCGAACGTCCTGGGATCGATGTACCGGAGGTCTCCCCCTTGATGAAACTCGATCACCACGTGGGTGTGTGGCTGGAGGGATTGCCGCTTGGTCCCCCGAAGGAACTGGCCCGACATCCCGAAGTGGACCACAAGGACGTCGCCGTCATCCAGGTAGAGCAACACGTACTTGCCCTTGCGGTCGACCTTGGCGATCTTCTTGCCGGTGAGACGGTCGGCGAACTCCTTGCGCCGAGCATGACGCCGGATGACCCGCATCGCGTTGCGGTGGGGGCGGACCTCCACGTCCTTCACCCTCTTGCCGACGACCTCCTTCTCCAGGTCTCGGCGAACCACCTCGACTTCCGGCAGCTCCATGAGGTTAGTGCTCCTTGGCCAGTTCGGCCGCGCCCTCGATCAGCCGCTCGTAGGCCTCGCGGGCCGCCTTCTGCTCGGCTTCCTTCTTCGACCGTCCGAATCCCGTGCCGAACATCTGCCCCGACAGATACACATTGGCGGTGAACTCCTTCTCGTGGTCGGGACCACGCTCTGCCACCCGGTACTCCGGCAGCCGCCCCAGGTCCTGGGCGGCCAGCTCCTGGAGGATGGTCTTGTAGTCGCGGTCTCCCTCGCCTCGCACGTAGGCGGTGACCCGAGGCCAGAACAGCCGCTCGATGATCGCGTGCGCGGCCTTGATGCCCCTGTCCAGATACAGCGCGCCCAGGACGGCCTCGAAGGCGTCGGCCAGGATGCTCGGCTTGTCCCGTCCCCCGGAGAGCTCCTCGCCCCGGCCGAGCCGGATCTCCTCGCCCAGGCCGAGCTCCCTGGCCACCTCGGCCAGCATGGTCATGTTGACCATGGCCGCGCGAAGCTTGGCCAGCTCTCCCTCGGAGCGATCCGGAAACGCCTTGTACACCACGTCGGTCACCGCCAGACCGAGGACGGCGTCACCGAGGAACTCCAGCCGCTCGTTCGTCGGCTGCACGCCCTGCTCGAACGCGTAGGAACGATGCGTCAGCGCAGCCTCGCGCAGGGCGGGCGACTTGAACCGGACCCCCAACGCCTTCTCCAGCGGCGTTTCCTTGCGAGGCACCCGGACCTGCTTGCCTACTCGACCTCGACGGCCTGGCGACCGGCGTAGTAACCGCAGTTCGGGCAGACCCTGTGGGGAAGCTTGGGCTGGTGGCATTGCGGGCACTCGGCATACGTAGGAGAGCTTCCCTTCCACTGCGCCCGCCGTGAGGCCGTCTTTGACTTCGGGGTCTTCCTCTTCGGAGTGGGCATTACGTCTTCGCTCCTTCCGCGCCCATCGCGGGCGCCTCACTTCGCACTCAGGGCCTCCTGTCGCCAGAACCTGGCTCGACGCGCTCCAAATCGATGCCGATGAGCCGCTCCCACCTGGGATCGGCCTCCGGCTCGCAAGCGCACTCGCCGAGGTTGCGGTCGCCTCCGCATCGTTCGCAGAGCCCGAGGCAATCGGGCCGGCACAGCGGCGCGAACGGCATCGACAGGAGCACCGCGTCGCGGATCATCGGTTCTATGTCGATGGCACCTTCGTGGATCGGATATTCGTCGTCCACGGCGGCGGCGCCGGGGACGAAGAGCTCCTGGACGTCCAGGCGAAACTCTGACCGGGAGGACTTCAGGCACCGGGCGCAGGACATGACCATGATCCCGGAGACCGGACCGCTCACCAGCAGACCCTCCACAACGCTCTCGAGCAGCAGTTCGGCTTGGATGCGGTCGTCCTCCGGAACGGTGGCCAACTCCGTCCCCAGGCCGGGGATCGACTCGCTCACACCGACGGTCCGGGACGCGCCGGGGTGGTCGATCAGGTCCCGGACGTCGAGCTCCACGCTCATCCCTGCTCCTCCTCGTCGAAGACCTCGTCCGAGCCGAACTCCTCCTGGGCGGGAGTGACTCCACGCAGCTTGTCCCGGCCCCTCCGGACCTGGGCGATCGACCTTCCCAGGTCCTGCTGGGTCTTCCCCAGAGCGATCTCGAACTGGGCGAGCTTGGCGTCCACGTAGTCCTCTGCCTCCAGGCGTATCTGGCGAGCCTGCTCACGAGCTTCGGTCAACAGCCGCTCGGCTTCCTCCTGCGCGGCTCGAACCACTTCCTGCTGCGACACCAGCCGGGCTCGTTCCTCCTGGGCCTTGTGCACGATCGCCTCGCCGTCCCGCCGAGCCTTGGCCAGCAGCTCCTCGCGGTCCTTGACCACCCACCTGGCCTGTTTGATTTCCTCGGGGAGCTCGGCCCGGGCCGATTCCAGCAGCTCCAGGACCTCCTCCTGATTCACCAGGACGCTGGCGGACAGGGGCATGGACTTTGCCGCCCGAACGAGCTCGTCGATCTGCTGGAGACGCGCGCTGATGTCCACCGGTACGGCTCACTCCCTCCCCGGCGAGAGCTTCTCCTCGAGCCGGTCCCTCACGAAATCCGGGACCAGTCCGGAGACGTCTCCGCCGAACCGGATGACTTCCTTGATCAGGGACGACGACAGGTACGACCATTGCGGGCTGGTCGGGACGAAGAAGGTCTCGATGCCCGTCATCCGGTGGTTCATCTGGGCCATCTGCAGCTCGAAGTCGAAGTCCGTGGCGGCCCGGATCCCCTTCACGATGATCCTGATCTGGCGCACGGAGGCGTAGTCGACCAGGAGCCCGGAGAACGATGCCACTTCCACGTTCTCCACATCGGCCACGGCCTCCTTGAGCATGGCCACGCGTTCGTCCGTGCTGAACAGCGGCGTCTTCGCCGGGTTCTCCAGCGCCGCTACGACCACCCGCTCGAAGCAGCGGCTGGCCCGCTGGATGATGTCGATGTGACCGTTGGTAACGGGATCGAATGTTCCGGGACACAGGGCACTGAGGCCCATCGTCTCCGCCCTCCCTGATTTGCTCACGAGGTCTGGAAGAGGAGCACGGCCGAATCCCCGTAGGAAAGCCGCCGCTCGAATCGCCAGTTTACCGGAATGACAGGCATGTAACTCCGCTCCGAGCGGGTCATGGCGACGATGGCGCCGGCCGTGACAGCGCCCTGACCTGCGATTTCGGCCAGGACTGCGTCCAGGTAGGCGTCCGGGACCCGGTACGGGGGGTCCAGGATGACCAGGTCGAACGAGCCGATCCCCTGGCGGAGGGCCCGCAGGACATCCTGCCGACGGACCGAGGCGTGCTCGCCGAGCTTGGTCCGCTGGAGGTTCTGTTCGATCGCGCTCACGGCCTGGGGTGCGGAGTCCAGGAACAACGCACTGCCGGCCCCCCGCGAGAGGGCCTCGATCCCCATGGCCCCCGTGCCGGCGAACAGATCGAGCACGCGGGCCCCTTCCACCCGGGCACCAAGACTGGAGAAGAGGCCCTCCCGGGCCCGGTCGGACACCGGGCGGGTCCCCCCCGGTACGGGGGCGAGCCGGGTCCCCTTGGCGGATCCCGCCACGATCCTCACTCTTCTCCTCCTCGACGCTCAGGAGGGGCTCTCAGGAATGGAACAACCAGTCGATTGCCTCGCCCGTGAAGGTCTGGCGGAGGAGGTCCAGCAGCTCGGGATTTCGGTCCAACCCCGGGTCCGCGTCGATCAGCGCGAACGCCCGGGCCCGGGCCCGCCCGACCAACTCGGCATCGTCGGCCAGCCTGGCCAGCTTCAGGTCGGGGAGGCCGGACTGCCTGATGTCGAACAGCGTGCCCTCGCCTCGAAGCCTGAGGTCCTCATCGGCGAGCTCGAACCCGTCGTTGGTCCGAAGCATCGCGGCCAAACGCGCTCTGGCGTCATCGTTGTCCGGTCCGCTCTCGTCGAACAGCACGCAATGAGACCGGTAGCTTCCCCGGCCGATCCGCCCGCGGAGTTGATGGAGTTGGGCCAGGCCGAAGCGCTCTGCGTTCTCCACCAGCATCACGGTCGCGTTCGGCACGTCCACTCCGACCTCGATGACCGTCGTCGAGATGAGGACGTCGGCCTCTCCTGACCGAAAGGACTCCATCACCCGTTCCTTTTCGGCGGGGCGCATCCGGCCGTGCAGGAGAGCGATACGCAGATCGGGGAACACCTGCGCCTGGAGGCGCTCGGCCTCCTTCTCCGCAGCCCGGACCTCGAGCCGGTTCCCCTCGTCGATGGCCGCGCACACCACGAAGGCCTGGCGTCCCGACTGAACCTCTTCTCGAACGAGCGCGTACGCCTGGCTGCGCTGGGCGGGAGTCCGAGCGACCGTCGTCGCCGGCGGCGATCGGCCCGCCGGCATCTCGTCCAGGACCGAGACGTCCAGGTCGCCGTAGTACGTCAGGGCCAGCGTCCTGGGGATGGGGGTGGCGGTCATGATCAGGACGTCCGGATGGACTCCCTTCTCCTTGAGGATGACCCGCTGGTGCACGCCGAACCGATGCTGCTCGTCGATCACTACGAGCGTTAGGTCGGCGAACTCCAGGCCCTCCTGCACCAGGGCATGGGTTCCCACAACGAGACCGACCTCGCCGCTGGCGATCCCCTGCAGGACCCGCTGACGGTCCTTCCCAGTGGTCGCCGCCGTCAGGAGGGCGAACGTGACGCTCGAACGCTCGGCCTCCTGGCCGACCGGGTCGTCGAGGAGGCTCGCCTGGGCGGGAGCATTCCCCGGACGGGACCTCGACAGGATGTCGGCTCCTCCCACCGGCGCGAGCAAGCTCTGGACCGTGCGGTAATGCTGGCCGGCCAAGACCTCCGTCGGGGCCATGATCGTGGCCTGGTGCCCGGACTGGACGGCCGCCAGTGCGGCATGGAGAGCCACAACAGTCTTCCCCGAGCCGACGTCGCCCTGCAGCAGGCGGTTCATCGGCTTTGCCTGGGCCATGTCTTCCCCGATCTCCTTCATCGCCCGGACCTGCGCCCCCGTGAGTTCGAACGGCAGGGCCCCCAGGAACCTGTTGGTGAGTTCGCCATCGACGAGATGAGAGACCGCTCTGGCCGCATGCTCGACCCGGTGCTTCCGGTAGGCCACTCCGAGCTCCAGCGCGAACAGCTCGTCGAACTTCAACCGATCGACCGCGCGGTGCCTGGCGGTTTCGTCCTCCGGAAAGTGGATATCGCGAAGCGCCCTGTCCTCCTCGGACAGCGCCTCGGCTGCGACGATCTCCGAGGGGACGGGCTCCGCAAGGGGGCCGAGGCGTTGGAGCGCTCGATAGACGAGCTCACGGATCGTCCGAGTGGTGATCCCTTCCGTCGCTCGATGAACAGGAGTGATGCGGCCTGTGTGGACGGTTTCCGCATCATCTCCCCGAAGGATCTCTACTTCTTGATTCTGGAGCTGAAGTCTTCTCTGGTAGAGGGCCGCACGCCCCGAAACAGCCAGTTCGATTCCGGTCCGGTACATCGAGGCCGTCCATGGTTGGTTGAAGAACACGAGGTCGAGCGTCCCCGTGCCGTCATAGACCTTGACAGTCACCATCGTCTGCCGCCGCCGGGTTCGGGTGAGCCGCTTCTCCACGTTTCGCACCCTGCCGATCACGGTGACGTCCTGTCCCTGACGGAAACGAAGCTCGCCGATGGGGACGGTGGCCGACCGGTCGATATAGCGCCGCGGATAGTGCCGGAGCAACTGGCCGACATTTCGGATCCCCAGGCCCTCTGCGAGCACCTCGTGCGCAGGAGGGCCCTTCGTCCGAAAGCCGGTCCGGCGATTGGCGAGTTGTGCGTCGATGTCGGTGATGGGGCTGTCGAGGGTGAGCACACGCAACGAGCTCACTCCACGCCGATCAGGAAGGGATAGCGGGGCTGCCCTCCGTCCAGGACCTGGAGATCCAGGCCCGGCAGGGCTCCCTCCAGCGCCGCCCGAACCGCCTCCCGCTCCTCTGGCGTGGCGTCAGCTCCCACGATCAAGGTGACCACTTCGGCGTCCTCCTCGGCGAGACGACGGACGAGGGCAACCGTACACGCCGGCAGCGACTCGCCGACCGACACCACGTCGCCCCGGTTGGTCCCGATCCAAGCTCCCCGCCGGACCGATCCGGCCGGGGTCTGGGCGTCCCGGTCCGCCCGGACGAGCGCTCCCCAGCTGCAGGCGTCTGCTGCCTCCTTCATGGCCCGCGCGTTCTGGTCGACGTCGGTCACAGGGCTGAAGACGGTGGCTGCAGCCAGCCCGGCCGGGATCGAGGGGCTCTGAACGACTCGAACGTCCTTCGTGACCCCAGCCGCCGCATTCTCCGCGGCGGGCACCATGTTCTCCTGGTTGGGGAGCACGATCACCGCGCCGGCGGGAGCCGCCTCGATCGCCTCGACCAGGTCGCCAACCGAGGGCTTGTTTCCCGGCCCGCCCCGCACGACCAGAGCGCCGAGTGAGGCGAAGGTCTCCACGAGCCCCTCCCCTTCCGCCACGGCGACGAGCGCACAGACCTGTTCCGCCACCCGAACAGCCCGGGCCTGCCCCCCGATGCAGTCAATGACCTGATCTTCGAGATTCACGATCTGGATATCCCTCGGCCGGCCCGCCTCGACCCCGAGCTCGACCGCGGTCCCCGGCTCGTTCGTGTGGACGTGCACGTTGAACAGTCCATTTCCGCCCACCACGACCACCGAGTCGCCGAGGGCGGCGAGGGCCCGGCGCAGGGCGAGCATCGCCTGGTCCGGAGCCTCCAGGAGATACTGGACCTCGAAGGCGAATGCGAGCCGCCCGACCGCGCGCGCTTCGCCGGCCCCGCCCACCGGCCCGAGCGGGCCGACCGGCTCGGACAGACCTTCCCCCGACAGGGCGGCTCTCATGGCATCCAACAGCAGGACGATGCCCTTCCCTCCCGCATCGACCACGCCGGCTTGGCGCAGCTCGGGGAGCAGCTCCCGGGTCCTGGCCAGAGACGAACGGGCCCCCTTCAAAGCTGCCTCCATCACCACCAGGCACCCGTTCTCTCCGGCAGCGTCGATTGCCGCTCGGGCGGCGTCTCGCATCACCGACAGGACCGTCCCCTCGGCCGGCCTGGCCACGGCGCGATGGGCCTCATCGGCCGCTCGTTGGAAGGCCGAGGCAAGCTCCTGGGGGCCGAACGCACCGTTCGAGGGGGGATGCTCGCAGATCCCGCGGAGTATCTGGGAAAGGATGACCCCGGAGTTGCCCCGCGCCCCCATCAGCGAACCCCGAGCGATCGCGGCCCCCAGCGCCTGCATATCGTCTTCGCCGTCTCCCCGAGGCAGCGCCGACAGCACGGCCTCCTGGGTCATGAGCAAGTTGGTTCCCGTATCGCCGTCGGGAACTGGGTAGACGTTCAGGGAATCGAGCTCTGCGCGGTGGTCTCGGAGTGATTCGGCGTAGATCTGCATGGCCCGGCGAAGGGTAGGTGCGTCGAGCCTGTCTTCCATCAAAACCGCAGGTAGATAGGCATTTTCGCGGATTATAGCATCGGGATTTCGACGGGCACGGAGAACGCCGGCCCGGAATCCCTGTGTGTCGTCGACAATGATTGGGCGATGGCGAGGGTGCGACGGCGATGGATGCTCTTCGTGGGAGCGGCATTGGCCGTGGCCACTCTCGCGGCGTGCACGGACGCATCCCCCTCGCCTCGTGCTCGTGCGACCGGCCCGGCTGGCCTCCCGGCGAGCCCGACCGCGCTCCCCCCGTTCACCCCCGCACAGTTCGAGCAACTGCTGGCCAGCCTGAGGGGAAAGCCGGTGGTGGTGAACATCTGGGCGTCCTGGTGTGGTCCGTGCACCGCGGAGGCTCCGGGACTGGCCAGGGAGGCGAGGCGCTTCCAGGGGAAGGTTCAGTTCATCGGCGTGGACATCATCGACCATATCCCGCCTGCCCGCGCGTTCATCCGGAAGTACGGGTGGCCGTATCCGAGCGTCTTCGACCCCACCGGAGCCATCCGGGATGATCTCGGATTCGTAGGCCAGCCCATCACCATCGTGTACGACGCGTCGGGGAAATCGACGACCTGGAGCGGGCCCATCCCCGAAGAGAAGCTTCGAGCCGAGCTGGAGGACGCGCTCTCGGGGTGAAGAAACCTAAAGGGGGCTTACGCGCCCCAGGGGTGGCCGGACTGATATTCCTCGTCGCCCGGTCCGCCAGGGATCCCCAGGAACTCCCGAAGCTGCTGGCTGGCCTCGTGGACCGCCGACTCGGAATGGTCTTCCGCGTCGGCGGATCCGTGCTCTGGGCTCGATTCCGGCGCCGGCTCGGCGGGGCGCGCCCAGTCGGGCTGATCGAGTTCGCCCATTCCGGACCAGATGGATTCGGTCTCGCCCCGGTCCGACCAGACGTCGGTTGGTGGTGGCGCGTAGGTCTCGGCGCTGCGCTGGGCGCCCAGCTCTCCGCCGTGGCCCATGGCCTCGGCTCGGGCTCGGGCGGCCTCGAGCCCTGAGGGAGTGAGGAGCAGAGGAAGGGCGGAGGCAGCGGTGAACTTTCCGACTCCGGCATCGACCGAGACCATGGACTCGACGACCGGAGCCAACGCTTCCTGGATGCGGTGGGGAACGGCTTCGATCCTCCGGCGAGCTTCGTCCATCGCGTCTCTCACGCCTCGGGCCACGGCCTCGGCCTCGTCCCGCCAGGCCGCGAATCGGACGACCTCGGCCTGGACCTCGCGCCACAGCCGGTCGGCTTCGAGGACCTGGTCCCGAGTGGCAACCCATGCACGCTCCAGGATCTGGCTGGTGCTCTCCTCGGCCGCGGCGATGACCTTCGAGATCTCGTCGGTCACGAACTGCGGGGTCAGGGGTTCCTCTTCCCTGGGTGCTGGCTCCGGCTCGGCCGCGGGTGCGGGGGCCGGGGGCGGCGAAGATTCCGCCACAGCCAGCTGCTCGCTGAGCTCGGCCACCGCCTGCTGTTGCGCTCGGAGTTGCTCCTCCAGTTGGGCCGTTTTGGCCTCGGCGTCCCGAACTCGCCGTTCAGCCAGGCCCAACATCGCGTCACGGTCGGAAAGCATCTGATCGACCACGGTGGGGTCGTATCCGAACGGCTTCCTGGGCAGCTTGGACGCTTGCTCGGTCATTGGAGCCTCCTGCAGGCATCGACGGCCCGCATCGGGCCGACTCTGCCAGGCGCATTGGGTGGAGCTTTTGTTTCCGCATTCATCGGCACTCGGGACGCACGGCTGAAGCCCCAATGGGCTGGTAAGGGCTATGCCATTGGGTGGGGTCTTCCAGGGTGTGAACTGGTGCTAGGGTGACGCTCGTGCGCGTGCGCGCCCGCCCCCTGCTGGGAATCCTCGCTCTGGCATTGTTGGGGTCGCATTTGATCGCTGTGATGCGGGCCGCTCCGGCCGCCGCCAAGGAGCTCCCCAGGGTTCGCTTCGTCGCCGCTCCGGGATCGAGCATCCTCGTCCACGGCACCTATCCGGTCGTTCCGTCGCCGTGCCGCGCTCCCGTCAGACCCATCTTGCATGCCAGATTCACCGGAGTCGTGGAAGTCGGAAAGGACAGCCGCGGCAGGCTCTTCGTCATCAACGTCCTCCCATTCGAGGACTACCTGAAAGGCATCGCCGAGGTTCCCCGGACGTGGCCAATGGAGGCCCTCAAGGCGCAGGTGGTGGCGGCACGCTCGTACGCCCTGGCCCATCAGGCAGGCCCGGGGTCCGAAGGAGCGCACCTCGGATACCAGATCTGCGCGACCACAGCCTGTCAGGTCTATCTCGGACTGGGAATTGGAAACGGCCCCTATGGGACGCGGTGGCAGGCCGCCGTCGAACAGACGCGGGGCGAGGTCCTGCTGCACGGAGGGCGACCGGCCGACGCCTTGTACTTCTCGACTTCCCATGGACACACCCTGGGGAACGAGAAGGTGTTCGGCTCCTCGCCGGTCTCGTATCTCCGGCCGGTCGTGGAGCGAGACGACGGTGGCTCGCCGGTCTCCCGCTGGCGGACTCGCATCCTCTACGCCGATGTGGGGTGGTTCCTCCGGGCAGCCGGCGACTGGTCATCGAAACCAGTGGCCTCGGTGACCCGGAAGGGCGACCGCATCGTGGTCCGCGGCGGCGGGACATCGAGGTCCCTCTCCGTGACGGAGTTTCGAAGCGACCTCAATGCGTGGGCGCACTGCCTGGATCCAGCCGTCTACCCGACGGTGGACTCCGACGGTCGGCTTCCCCAGACGATCCCGTCGAAATGGTTCAGCACTTCCAACGTTCGGAATGAGGTGGCATTGAATGGCCGCGGCTGGGGACACGGGGTGGGCATGGTGCAGTGGGGAGCGGAGGGGAAGGCAAAGCGCGGCCTGAGCTACCGGGACATCCTCGGCTACTACTACAGCGGCCTCCGCCCTCAGCCCTATCCCGAGCCCGGGGAGATCAGGGTGGGCGTGGCGGTGGGATTGAAATCGGTGGTGATCGAAGGGACCGGTGACGTCATGGTGTTGGGAAAGGACGTGGGGCTGGGTCCTTGGCGGGTGACCGGCGGCACCCGCCTTCGGATCCGGCACGCCTCACCGCCTCCGAGGTACATCTCGGGCGCACGAGTGATCGACTCACCCGAACGCATCCGGGCCGGACGAAAGGTGTCCGTCTCGATTTCCCTCCCGCAACTGTCGGTGGCTCGCCTGGCCCTGCGCGAGGGCTCGTCCCAAACCTTCCTCGGCAAGCCGGCCACTCTCCACCCCGGCGTGGCCACCCTCCGGGCCAGGATCCCACCGGTCCCCTCCGGGACATATGGTCTGGACGTGGTCGTGACGAACGGGATCGATATCGTGGACACGCGAGCGCGCGACGTGCTGGTGAAGGGACCCGCAGGGACGCCGTCTCCCACCACGGTCGCGACGACTTCGCCTTCGGCATCTCCCTCGCCGAGCCCAACCCTGGCCGCCGCCCCAGCGTCCAGGTCGGGCAGGAAAGCCTGGATATTGGTCGTGGCCACCGCCGTCGCCGCGATCGCCGCGATCGGGCTTCCGCTGGCCGTGTTGCGGTCGAGGCGAAGGCGCAATTCCTGACGGCCCACATGGTGGCTGCTACCATGCCCTGGCTATGGCTGCCGTGTGCGACGTGTGCGGGAAGACGCCGTTCTTCGGGATGCAGGTGTCTCACTCCCATCGCCGGTCCAACCGCCGGTGGGATCCGAACATCCAGAGGGTTCGGGTCCTGGTGAACGGGGCGCCTCGTCGGCTGAACGTCTGCACCAAGTGCCTGAAGGCCGGCAAGGTCGTTCGCGCCGGCTGAACCGCATCCGGCCATCGCAAGCTCCTTAGCTTTCGGCTGCTTCGTGAAGCACGGCGGCCGTCCGGCGAGCGGTGGCCTCCCACGTGTAGCCGGCGGCCCTGGACATCCCTCTGCTCCTCAGGTCGTGCCGGAGGTCATCGTCCCGAAGCACTCGCTCGACAGCCGATGCGATGGCGGAAGGGTCGCTGGGGTCGACCAGCAGGGCGGCGTCGCCGGCGACCTCGGGAAGGGCCGACAGGTCGGAGGTGACGACGGGGGTGCCACACGCCATGGCCTCCAACACCGGCAGTCCAAATCCCTCGTACAGAGACGGATAGACCAGTGCTTCCGCCCCGCTCAGCAAAGCCACCTTGTCTTGCTCCTCGACGTAGCCGGTCAGGACGACTCGTTCGGCGACCTGCCGGGGCAGCTCGCCCAGGGCCACCTGCAGGGCGTCTCGCCCCTGCGGGTTCCACTCGACGCTGCCTCCGGCCAGGACCAGCGTGGGCCGGCAGTCTGCATCCAACTGGGCGAACGCCTTCACCAGGTCCGGAAGGTTCTTCCTCGGCTCGATCCCACCGAGCGACAGGAGGTACGGTCCGGCGATCCCGAACCGCCGCCGGACCCGTTCGACCTCCTCTGGTGGGGAGGGGTGGAACACGTGCCCGTCGACGCCGTGAGGAATGGCGGTGACGCGGTCCGCTTCGATCCCGTACAGCTCGAGCAGGTCTCGCTTGGTGGCCTCGGAGACGGCGATGATCCGGGAGGCCTGCTGAAGGGTCCGATCGATCCGGGACAACCACCACCGAGTGCTCTGCGGGGCGGTCTGGGGGTACAGCCGAAACGCCAGGTCGTGGACCGTGACGACGAGCCGGCGGGCGTGAGTGGGCGGTGGCACGAAGTTGGGGGCGAAGAACACGTCGAACCGGGCGAACCATTCGACCCGCGGGAGCTCGAAGCGTTCGGTCAGGCGTTCGAACCACCAGGCCGGGATGGGGGTCCACCGCTCGGTGACGGGCAGGTCGGCCAGCAGGCGCCTCGGGCCGCCGACAAGGCCGCGGGCATTCAGATACCACGCCAGATACTCCGTGCGGGGGTCGACGGCGGGCAGGTGATTCAACAAATGCCACGTGTAGTAGCCGATGCCGGTCTTCTGGGGGAAGACTGCCGGCCTGGCGTCGACGGCTACCCTCACGTCCTCAGGGAGACCCCTCGAGGAGCCGCCAGCCCGGGTTGACCGGTCCGATCCCGCCGCCCAGGGTCAGAGCATGACGGATGGCGTCCGTCACGAATTCCTTGCCACCCCGCACCGCCTCGAAGAGCGACTCGCCTCGCGCGAGGTAGGCGGCGATGGAGGCAGACAGCACGCACCCCGTGCCGTGCGTGTTCGGTGAGCGGAGGCGCTCACCTTTGAGCCACTCGGTCCGATCACCGTCCGCGAAGAGGTCATCGGACGATGACCCCCCCAGGTGCCCACCCTTGACCAGCACAGACCGAGCACCGAGGTCGAGGATGGCCCGGGCCGCTCGGTCCATGTCCGCCCGGATCTCCATGTCGAACCCCGCCAGGCCAGCCGCCTCCGGAAGGTTCGGGGTGACGAGGGTGGCCAGCGGCACGATGCGCTTGCGTAACGCCTCCACCGCATCCTCACGAAGCAACGCGTCCCCGTGCTTCGACACGAAGACCGGATCGACTACGACGTTCGGCACTCCGGCGTCTTCGATCGCATCCGCCACCGCCTCGACGATCTCTGCCGTAGAGAGCATCCCGGTCTTGGCCGCATCCACTCCAAGGTCTGTGGCCACCGCTCGAATCTGCGCGCCGACCACCTCGGCCGGCACATCCGAGACACCGGTCACCCCCTTGGTGTTCTGCACGGTGATCGAGGTGATGGCGCTCATACCCCATACACCCAGCACCGCGAACGTCTTGAGGTCGGCCTGGATACCGGCCCCTCCGCCCGAATCGGATCCGGCGATGGTCAGCGCCCGGGGGACGTGGTCAATCACCGAAGTGGTCCCAGCCTCTCGGCTCGAGGATGCGCTCGGTCCCGTCCGGCCGAACGCCGATCAGACCACGGCCCTGGCGGACCTCCCCGATGTCCGTGAGCTGCGTGCCGAACCGCTCCGCAAGCCCGGAGGCGGCCGACGACACCGCATCGGGTGGCAGCGTGGCCAACAGCTCGTAGTCCTCCCCGCCCTCCAAGGCGAGCGTGAGGGGATCGATATCGGGGAGCACGTCGGCCAGCTCTTTCAGGGACAACGCCACCGGAACGTCAGCCAGGCTCACGGCTGCCGCCACTCCGCTGGCCTCGCAGAGGCGTCCCAGATCCTTGGCCAAGCCGTCGGACACGTCCATCATGGCCGTGGCCTTACTGTGGGCGAGCGTCTGGCCCTCGCCCACCCGCGCCACCGGCCGAAGATGGGCATCAACCAAGCTTCGTCCCCAGTCGGTGGTGACGGCCTGGGCCACGTCGTGGGCCGGCGCCTGAAGGAGCTTCAGTCCGCCGGCGGCGGCCCCGAGGGCTCCGGTCACCACCAGCCTGTCCCCGGGCCTGGCCCCCGACCGCGACACCGCTGCTCCCCTGGTCACTTCCCCGGTGACCGCGACGGAGACGATCAGCTGCTCTGCCCTGGACGTGTCCCCCCCAACCACTGCCATGGCGTACTCCCGGGCCGCGTCGCGAACCCCGCCGTACAGCTCGACCACCCAGGAAGCTTCGACGTCTCCGGGGAGTGCCAGCGACACGAGGCCGTAGCGAGGGCTGCCTCCCATGGCCGCCACGTCGCTCACGTTGACGGTGAGTGCCTTGTAGCCGAGGTCTGAGGCAGACACGGTGCGCCGCTCGAAGTGCACTCCCTCGACGAGCATGTCGGCGGTGAGGATGCCGAGGTGCGGGCCCATCTCGACGAGGGCTGCATCGTCTCCCAGGCCAAGGGCCACTCCCGGCACGTCCTCGGCAAGGAGGCGCCGGATGACTTCGATCAGCTCGTCTTCGGTGAAGCCTGCCACGCCGTCGCGCCCCCTTCCATGCCGCGCTGCCAGCTGCGGGATTTCGCGTCCACGTGCGCTTTGACGATAATGCTCGAGCGTACCCCGAGCGGGGCCCGGCGGACAGCAGGAGGGAGCTGCGATGCCTGTCATCAACACCATCGAGCTGGAAGGTGTTTCCGACAAGTCGTGGGGCGAAGCGGCCCGCGAGGCACTTCGGGAAGCGACCAAGACCATCCGAAACATCAACAGGCTCGAGGTGCTCGAGACGGGTACGACGGTGAAGGACGGCCGGGTCGTCGAGTATCGGACCCACGTGAAGCTCTATTTCACCGTCGAGCAAGACCGCTAGCTCGCCCGAAAGCCCGGCCGGTACTGAATCGACCTCCGAGCTGCGGGGAACAGGGTTCGCTAGAATCGCTTCCCCTCTCCCCATCGCGTAGGAGACGTTTCGTGAACGCGAAGAAGATCCACCACAACCCTTCGCCCGAAGAGCTCCGGCGTTTCACCGAGCAGATGCCGAGCTGCCGGGTGACCGAGTTCGGCAATGTCAACATCCAGACGCGGGTGACCTCACGCAGCTCCCAGTCGACCTTCGTCGTCACGGACGACCCCGAACTCACCGACCGGAAGAGGATGGGTCGTGAGGAATACGCCCGCATCGCGAAGATGCAGGACGACCACATCGCCGGACAGGAGATGGTCATCGTGGATGGCCTCATCGGGAACGCGAAAGACTTCGCCACCCCCGCCCGCCTGAGCATCGAGAAGGTCAACGCGAACATCGCGGGGATGCAACAGAAGCTCTATTACGACCGTCGGGGCGGTGAGCCGCAGGTTCAGGTGGTGTACACGCCCAACCTCTCGGCTCCCGGATATCCGGATGACCGTTGCATCGCGGTTGACCTGGAGAACGGGATCACCCGAGTCATCGGCTCGGACTATTTCGGAGAGTCGAAGAAGGGCGGCCTCCGCATGTGGAACACGATCGTGTTCGACCGGGGCGGCCTTGCCCTGCACGCCGGGTGCAAGGCGGTGCCCGCCAACGGGGACGAGAAGGTCTTCCTGATCATCGGTCTCTCCGGCACCGGCAAGACGACCACCACGTTCACCACCCAGAACGACTCTCTCCCGGTGCAGGACGACTTCGTGGCGCTGATGCCAGGCGGCAAGGTCTACGGGACCGAGAACGGCTGCTTCGCCAAGACGTTCTCCCTGGACCCCGAGTTCGAGCCGAACATCTACAGGGCCGTAACCAGCCCCGGGTCCTACCTCGAGAACGTCTACCAGGACCAGGCCGGTAGGGTGAACTTCTTCGAGACCTCGTACACGAAGAACGGCCGAGCGGTCTTCTCCCTTTCCGACCTGGGCGAGTACAAGGACGCCCAGGATCTGCCTCGGGTGGACTACCTGCTGATCCTGAACTGGAACGAGAACATCGTCCCTGCCGTGGCCAGGCTGAACCAGGCCCAGGCCGCCGCCTACTTCATGCTCGGGGAGACAACCGGCACGAGCGCCGGGGGCAAGGCCGAGGAGGGCAAGTTCCTCCGCGTTCCCGGCACCAATCCGTTCTTCCCTCTCCGTCAAGGCATACAAGGGAACCGGTTCCTCGAGCTGCTGGATACCCACCCCATGGAGGTCTATCTCATGAACACCGGGCGGGTCGGGGGGAAGGCCGAGGACGATCGCTCGAAGAAGGTGAACATCCCGGTGTCCTCGGCGATCTTGAAAGCCATCGCCGAAGAGACGATCAAGTGGGACGGGGACGGGGACTTCGGTTACGAGGTGGCCAGCGATGTCCCCGGGATCGACGACATCGAGCTGCTTCAGCCGCGGCGGCTCTACGAGCGGCAGGGCCGAATGAGCGAGTACGACGCCTTCGTGGAGCGTTTCAAGAGAGAGCGAGCCGAAACGCTGGCGAAGTACTCAGACCTGACCGAGGACATCATCCGGGCCGTGTCCTAGATCAGATGCCCGGGGCGGAGGCCCTGACGAAGGCCATGCGGTTCATCCGGCGGAGCTGACGAAGCTCCACCAGACGCAGGAGCATCCACACACCCGCCGCGGCTGCCGCCCATTGCTTCACCCGTCCCTCTTCGATGGCATCCGAGATCCGCTCGGCCATTCCTTCCGGCAGGACGTTGATCACGGCCTGGACCTGCGTGTCCGGCGTCTTCTCCTTCTTTCGCCTCCGGAGCCTCCGGACGGCGAACAGGAACGCGGTCGCCCCCACCCCGCCACCCACCACCATCCCCACCAGGCGTTTCGTCCACACCGCGGCCGAAGGAAGGCGCGCCTCGAGCTCCCGGAGCTCGGCGTCCAGGCGGTCTCGGGTCTGCTCGATCTCCTTTACCGTTTGAGCTGCGCTTTCGCCCATTCCACGTCCTCCTTCACCGTTCGCTTGGTCTCCTCCGGGGCGAGCGACGGCTTCTTCATCCTGCGGAGGCCGAACAGAGCGGCGCCGGCCGCCATCAGGAAGAACGCTCCCGCCACGATGAGCCGGGACAACCACGGGGCGAAGACCAGGTCCAGGGCCGTGGCTGCCGCGAGTGCCAGGAAGATCACGAGGAGCATCCCGAACACGGCTGCCGCCGCGAACGCCCCGGCCCCCATCAGTCGGGACATGATGGCCGCCATGAGCTCCTGGCGCGCCAGCTCCACTTCCTTCCGTACCAGCGTCGACGTGTCGGTCGCGATCGCCCGAACCAGCCCGATCATGGATTGCTGATCCGGGGACACACTCGGCGTCTCCGTCCGAGGCACTTCGTTCGTCATGGGCTCGGCCACGGACCACCACCTCCCGCGAACGGGATTCCCGCTCAACAGAGCAGGGAAACATGCCGCCTACATCCTCCCGGTCATGCTCATCGTGATCGGCGCTACGTTCCTGGCCAGCGGGGTGGCCACTCGCCGGAGCCGCAATAGCTCCTACGGAGCCATCCCCCCGTCCATCCAGTTCCTGAACATCTCGATCTGCTCCTCCGGCCATTCCTCGTCGCAGGGCATGTCACCGGCCTCAAGCCGCTCCAGGATCGCCTCGGAGTTCTCCTTGACGTCATCGAGGCTCCACAGGTCGAATGCCCACTCCATCCGCTGGCGATCGATCTCCCGGAAGAGTGGCTTGATGTGCTCCTCGAAGCTCACCTGGGTTTCCTCGTCTCCCATGCCCTGTCCTCCCTTTCCTCAGCCGCCCTAGCTGCTCTGGTCGATGCGATCCTGTACCTCTCTCAGCCGTCGGGTGACGCCTTCGAGGATCGTCACGGTGACGCTCGCATTCTTGATCAGGAACGGCCGGAAGTAGGTGGCCTCGATGACCATGGCTTCCACGGGCTCGGCCGCGGTGACCGTGGCCGAGCGCTTCGTCCCTTCCAGCAGAGCCATCTCGCCGAAGAAGTCCCCGGGGCGGAGCGTGTGCACCTTTCCGCCCGCGGCCACGCTGGCGGAGCCCGACAGGATCACGTACAGGGCGATCCCCTGCTCGTCCTTCCGAACGATCTCGTCGCCCTGCTCGTAGTTCCGCCTCTCTCCGATCCTTGCCAGTCGTTCGAGGTCCTCGGGCGTCAGGTCCGCGAAGAACGGCACGCCTCGAAGCGCCTCGATCTCGGGGGGGAGCGGGTCGTACGTCTCCGGCATGGCGTGCTCCAGTCGTTCGGGTGGGCGTACCGCGAGATGGTGGAGCATGCGCGGCCGGACTGTCCAGCGGGCGGTCCAGTAGAATCCGCTGCCCGGCAGGAACCGGCGACGGGGGAAGGGACCGCGCGTGTACCAATTGTGGGTGTTCGTCCACCTCGTGGGCGTGTTCGGGTTCCTGCTCTCCCACGGTGTTTCGGTCTCGGTGACGTTCAAGCTCCGCAACGAGCGAGACCCGGGGCGCATCAACGCCTTGCTGCAGCTCTCGGGGACGTCGATCCAGGGCTTCTACGTCTCGCTGGTCGTGTTGCTCATCGGGGGTTTCGCGGCGGCAACCGTGGGCCATCTGTGGTCGAAGCGGTGGATCGGGTCCGCCATCGCGGTCCTGGTGCTGGCGTCGTTGGCCATGTACCGGATGGCCCGGCCCTTTTACAGGCGGGTTGGATTCGTGGCCCGGGCCATGGAGGGCGGGAGCGAGGCCGTGACCGAGCAGCAGTTCGCCGAGATCCTGCAGTCACGGCGTCCGTGGACCATCGCCTGGATCGGGTTCGGGGCTCTCGCCATCATCCTGTATCTCATGGTGTTCAAGCCCCCGCTGGGGCAGGGGGGCGGATTGCCGGCGTCCGGCTCCACGGGCGCCGAGTGCGCCCCGTCGGGGACGACGCTCAGTGTCGTGGCGAGGAATCTCTCGTTCGGCGTGAAATGCCTGGCGACGCCGGCCGGTCAGGCCTTCACGATCAACTTCGACAACGAGGATGGTGCGCCTCACAACGTGGCCATCTACACCGACAAGTCCAGATCGAAGTCGCTCTTCGTGGGCGACCGGGTGGACGGCCCGAAGAAGGTGACCTATCAGGTTCCGGCGATCACTGCGGGTACCTATTACTTCGTGTGCGACTTCCACACGTTCATGAACGGAACCTTCATCGCAGCGAACCCCGCCACGCCCACCACCTCCCCGAGCGGGTGAGGTCACAGGCGCCCAAGCCGAACTAGGATCGGGAGCCGATGGGATACCGAAAGCTCGTGGTCGGGACCGACGGGTCGGTCACCGCGACCGCGGCTCGCGACGCGGCAATCCGGCTGGCCAAGCGGTTTCGCGCCGGACTGCACGTCGTGTGCGCCTACGAGCCGCCTCGCATGAACCGGCGGATGGCGGAAGACGTCATCCGGCGCTCACTGGATGCCGCCTCGCGCCAGAAGGTCGAGTCCTCGGGCGAGATCGGGCAGGCCGACCCTGCAGAGATGATTCTGGACGCCGCCGAACGCGAGAACGCCGATCTCATCGTGGTCGGCAACAAGGGAATGGGACAGGCCACGCGGTTCAAGCTGGGCAGCATCCCCGACCGCGTCGCCCACTTCGCTCCGTGCGATCTGCTCATCGTCGATACGACCCGATCCGATCGGACCAAGAGAGCCGACCTCGGCTACAAGAAGCTCATGGCCGGCACCGACGGCTCACCCACTGCCAGCGAGGCGGCCCGCAAGACCTTCGAGCTGGCCATGCTCCTGCGCTCCAGCGTGACGCTCGTTTACGTAGGCGATCCGGTCGTGGGGGCCATCACCCTGGAAGACACCGCCAAGGGCCGGCCCGAGGGCGTGAAGGTCGAGCCTCTGGTCGGCCAGGGTGAGCCGGCCGACGTACTGTGCCAGGTAGCCGAGGCCGCGGACATCGACCTGATCGTCGTGGGGAACAAGGGCATGTCCGGGGCCCGGCGATTCCTCCTGGGATCCGTCCCGAACCAGGTCGCTCACTACGCACCCACGGATGTGTTGATCGCCAAGACGGTCGACCGCTCCGTCGACGATCTCGCACCGGGGCACGGGGGTGTCATCGACCTCGAGGGGGAGAAGCTCGCCGTCTACAAGGACGAGGATGGGTATCTGGTCGCCCTCTCGCCTCGGTGCACCCACATGGGCTGCACGGTCGACTGGAACGATGCCGACAGGACCTGGGATTGTCCCTGCCACGGATCCAGGTACGCCGTGGACGGCGAGGTGATCCAGGGTCCGGCGGCAAAGGCTCTCCCCACGGTCCACGTGAAGGGGGAACGAAAAGCAGGCGTCGGCGCCCCGGCCAAGCCGAGTGGCAAAGGGCGGCAGCGCATCGTGATCGTGGGGGCGGCCCTGTGCGGGGGCACGGCCGCAGCCACGCTTCGTCGGGAGGGCTTCGATGGCCAGCTCACCGTCATCGGCGCCGAGCAGCACCTCCCCTACGAGCGTCCGCCTCTGTCGAAGAGCTTCCTGCGGGGCGAGACCTCCTTCGACGACACCTTGGTCGAGTCAGCGGCGTTCTGGCCCGACAACGAGGTGGAGCTTCGCTTGGGGACAAAGGTGGTCGGCGTCGACGCCTCGGGCCGTTTCGTCGAGCTCGAAGGCGGTGAGCGAGTGCCGTTCGACCAGCTCCTGATCACGACCGGCGCCCGCAACCGGCGCTTCCCCATTCCCGGACTGGAGCTTCCCGGTGTGTACGACCTTCGCACCGTCGAGGATGCCGAGCGGATCCGAGCCGAGACCATGCCTGGAAGGGAAGTGGTGATCGCGGGAATGGGATTCATCGGGGCCGAGGTGGCCGCGTCCCTTCGGCAGAAAGGCCTGTCGGTGACGGGCATCGACGGGAACGTCGCTCCCCTGGCCCGGGTCCTCGGCGAACAGGTGGGCGGCGTGCTCGAGGCCATTCATCGCGACAAGGGAGTGCGGATGCACTTCGAGGATCGGGTGGCCTCGTTCGAGGGTACGCAGCGGGTGGAGCGGGTGGTCACGGCGGGAGGGCTGACCGTCGACTGTGACTTCGTGGTGGTGGGACTGGGGGTTGAGCCGGTCACCGACTTCCTGGAGGGATCCGGGATCGAGCTGGACAACGGCGTTGTGGTCGATGAGCTTTGCCGGACGAGCGTGGAGGGGATCTTCGCCGCAGGCGACGTGGCCAACCACAACAATCCAGTGTTCGGACGGCGTCTCCGCGTGGAGCACTGGCAGAACGCCATCAAGCATGGCCAAGCAGCCGCGGTCAGCATGCTGGGTAAAGGCTCCCCATACCGGGCCGTCTACTGGTTCTGGTCGGATCAGTACGAGGTCAATCTCCAGTACGCGGGTTATCACACCGAATGGGACGAGCTCGTCGTGAGGGGAAGCCTCGAAGATAGGAACTTCCTGGCCTTCTACGTCAAGGAGGGTCGGGTCCTGGCCGCCGTCGGCATCGGTCGAGGCGAGGAGGTGCAGCGTTGCATGCCCCTGATCGAAGCGGGAGCGCCGGTCGACCCGGACAAGCTGAGCGACGAGGCAGTCGACCTCCCCGTTCCGGTCTGAGTCGTGCGGCAGTGGGATTCCGTCCTATATACGTCGTTCCTTCCGATTTCCTTGACGATCGAACGTGTGTTCGTCTACACTGTACGAAATCTCCCCCCGTGACCAGGTGAGGTCTCGGGTGCACACACAAGAGGACAGCAATACCTCGGAACTGATCAAGGCGGCCGACGCCAGCCATTGCCGTGTCTCCCTTGCCCAACGGCAGTTTTTGGGGTTCATTGCCGAAGTTGACCGCCAGGAGGCGTGGCAGGACTCGGGCGCCAGAGACATGGCCCACTGGGTCTGCACGCGCTACGGCGTCCGTACTGGAAGGCTCTGCGGTGGATCAAGGCTGCCCACGCTCTGGAAAGGCTTCCCTTGATCTCGAAGGCGTTCGCCTCGGGGGAGCTGGGGATCGACAAGGTGGTGGAGCTCACCCGGTTCGCCACAGCAGAGACCGAGGAGCACCTGATTGTGTGGGCCCAGGGAGTGTCCTGCGGGCGCATCAGGGAGAAGGGAGACCTCCTCCATCGGTCCCTGCAGGAAGCCCAGGAGGCCGAACAGGCCAGGTCCCTGTCCTGGTGGTACTTCCAAGCGAACTCCCGGTTCGGCCTGTCCGCGGAGCTCCCCGCGGCCGACGGGGCGGTGGTGGCCAGGGCCCTGGAGCGCCTGGCCGATCATCTCGCCGCGATGCCCGGCGAGGATCGTGAGGTTGCGCCAGCTGAAGTACCGGGATCGCGAGTGCACCTTCCCGGGGTGCGGGGAGCGCCGGTTCACCCAGGCCCATCACATCGTGTGGTGGGAGTGCGGGGGTCCCACCGATCTGGACAACCTGGTGCTGGTGTGCACGTTCCACTGTGAGACTCGGGGTGCGGCTCTATCCGCAAGAGCCGTGTAAACATCGGCCCTGGCGGGGGGAGCATGACTCGAATTTCCATTGGCCTGCGGTTTGCGGTGCCTTGTTGTGGATCTGTCTGTTTCGCTCCGCC
>WNGB01001382.1_pt1 | contig 39705 bp, 38 predicted proteins | sample 5400681 | NCBI WGS metagenome assembly WNGB01 (sample SAMN13153367, study PRJNA577476) | soil metagenome | isolation source: 115 cm soil or saprolite under grassland replicate 2 | place: USA:California | collected 2016-06-15 | reverse complement strand
CAACGCGTCATTCGCCGCTTGCGTCAGCGCGCCGCCCAACTCGGCTTCGCCCTCATCAATCGCACCACCGGCCAGGTGCTTGAAGGGGCAGTTTCTTAGGAGACGAGGCCCGAGGGAGGCGTGCCAGCCCGAGGCCGGTATACGTTGAGGGTTGCTCCCGACCGAGAACGTGGCCGTTCGAGCGGAGCGGCCTCGCCGCGAGGCGAGAGCTGAGTAGATCTGGCGAAGCAAATTGGCCCAGTACCCGAATTTTGCGGCACGGGGGATAATCGGGCCGTCATGCCCCGCATTGCTTCACGGAGCCCGACCGCCTGGATCCTTCATCGCGAGATCGTGCTCCTGGCCGGATGGGGGCGCGCCATCCTGCTGCAGCTCGCTCATCCCCTGGTTGCGCAGGGAGTCGCCGACCATAGCGGGTTCGCCGCGGATCGGCGGGGGCGCGTGACCCGACTCCGGCGCACGCTCCGCGCCATGCTGGCGCTGACCTTCGGCACGCCCGAGGAAGCCGCCAGGACGGCCGCGGGGATCAACCGCATCCATGATCGGGTCCACGGCCGGCTGCCAGCGGATGCCGGCCCGTTCGGCCCCGGCGTCGAGTACAGCGCCCATGATCCGGCGCTGCTCACCTGGGTCCATGCGACATTGACCGACACCTTCCTGCTCACCTACGAGCGCTTCGTGGCGCCGCTCTCATCAGCGGAGCGCGACCGCTATTGCCGCGAGGCCGGCGGCGCGGCGCCGCTGCTCGGCATCCCGCCGGATGCGCTGCCCAGGAGCGCCGCCGACCTGGCCGCGTATCTGGAGCGCATGCTCGAGGGTGGGGAGATCGTGGTCACCGACACGGCGCGGGCTCTCGAGCGCGAGGTCCTCGCGCCCGGGCTCCCCTGGCTGGCCCGCCCCCTCCTGCCCCTGGCGCGGCTGACGGCCGTGGGACTCCTGCCGCAGCCTGTCCGCGAGGCGTACGGCTTCGACTGGACACGGCGCGATGAGCGTTTGCTTCGCTGGCTGGCTGCCGTGTCGCGGCAGGGGGTGCCGCTCCTTCCCCCGCTCCTGCGCTACTGGCCCGCCGCGCGTCGCGCGGCACGGCGAGAGGGCGAGCGGGATCGCCGCGATTCAAGCGCAGCCGAGCGCTTGCTCTAGGCGTCCCCGCCTCCGCCGGGGCCATGCGCGGCCTGCGTGGCCTCCTTGGCGGCCATCTTGCGCTTGAGCTCTTCGGGCGTGAGCCGGACGATGTCCTCGTTCTGGTAGGCGTAGACCGTGTGCGATGAGGTGTCGAGCTGCTCGAGCGCCACGCGCCCGTCGAGCACGAGAGACTTCCACCGCTGCTGGTCGGCCTCACGCTCGTGGAACTCCGCCATGACCTCGCGGGCGAAGAGCTCGAGGCCGGAGAGATCTCTCAGCGCCCGGCCACCACCTCGGCCTTCGCCGCCGGGAACCGCCCCAGCAGCAGGCACGGCTTCTCGCATCGCACGTCGCGCGAGGGGGAGAAGGCCGTGCAGGCTTCCACGTCCACCAGGGTCTCGTCCCAGACCGCCTGCTTGAACTCGACGCCGACATTGGTGTCGCGGAAGGGACACCAGAATGCCCGCCGCCTGCTGAAGGTGCCCGGAAAGAGACGCCGTCCCGCGACCACCAGCACCATCAGGATCGCAGCGACGGCCAGGAAAATGGGGACCGGCCAGACGAACCACATAGCTCTACCTCCTCAGCCTGGATCTTGCGCCCGTGGTGTCACTCAAGAGCATGCCGATGGTGTCTCTGCGGACTACGCTAGAGGAACGCAGGCGTCCCCTGCAATAGCGCAAACGGCCTACGGGGCGCCGCTCGGGTGCCGATTTCTGGGCCGGGCTGACCAATTTCGGTAGGGAGGCGCGCTGGAACGTTCGCAAGCTTCCGGCCTTGTTACCTCGCCACGATGGCCCGGCCTTTGCCTCTCAGGACACCCAGGAGGCCGGCGACTGCCCGTCCGTCACATGGCTGACCATGACACGCACCCCCGCCACATTCTCGTCGTCGACGATGACCTCCTGGTCGCGGGGCTCATGGCCGATATCCTGACCGCCGAAGGACACGTCGTCGATCTGGCCAAGAACGGCCGTGAGGCGCTCGAGATGCTCGCCGGCCGCTCGTACGACCTCATCGTGAGCGATCTCAGGATGCCGGAGCTTGACGGCGTGGCTCTGTACCGCGAGCTCGAGAGGGTCCAGCCGGCGTTGCTCGAGCGGCTCGGGATCGTCAGCGGGACAACGGAGCCGGCCGAGTACGCGACCTTTCTTGCGGAGACGCACATCCCGGTGCTCAGCAAGCCCTTCAACGTCACCGACTTCCTGCGATTCGTCCAGCGCATGCTGTGAGATCGGCGACGGCCTTCCGCTCCCGCGATCAGAAGACCGCGATGGGATTGACCGGTGAGCCCGTGACGTTCTTGAGGCGGAGCGGCGCGACGGTCAGCAGGAACTCCCAGCGCGTCCGCTCCGCGCACGCCCGCGCGACCTCTTCCAGGTTGCCGTTGTCGATGAGCCAGAGGCCCATGGCGACCAGCGACACCACGTGGAAGGAGTTGCCGAGCGCCGGATACGGCAGCGGGGCGATGTCATTGTGCGTGTCGGTCCCGATCATCGCCACGCCCCGACGGCGCAGCCACGGGCAGCAGGCGACGTGGAGCGCCGGCGTGCCGGCCTCCATGGGGTTGACCGGCCCCTCCGCCAGCCGCCGCGCGTAGTAGCCCGTGCGCACCAGCAGGATGTCGCCCGGCTCCACGCGAACGCCCTGGGCTTTCTCGGCGGCCTCGAGATCTTCGGGCATCACGCCCTCGCCGGGGCCCATCCAGCGGACGTTCTTCGTGCGGGCCACGTCCAGCAGCACGCCGCGACTGACCACGCCATCGTGCAGCACCTCGATCGAGTTGACCGTGGCGCCCTCGCGGGAGGTGACCAGGTTGGAGGAGCGGCCATTGTAGAACTGCCCCTGCCAGAAGTAGTGCGGCGGCGCATCCACGTGGGTGATGCCATAGCCGTGGAAGACCATGCCGATGAACTCCGCGGCGCCGCGGCGCTGGAGGATGCGCTCGTGGCTGTCGTGGTCCCTGCCCTCGCCCGAATCGACCATGAAGCGCATGGGCTGGACGGTGGTCTCAGGAGTGATCTCGGTGGTCCACGGGCGGGCGCAGGTGACGCTCACGCCGTCCGTGACCAGGTGCGCGGCCGCGGCGCGCTTCTCGGGCGTGATCAGGTTGATCGTGCCGAGCTCGTCGTCCGCACCCCACCGGCCCCAGTTCGACAGCGTGCGCATGTACTCGCGCACCTGCGCTTCGGTCGGAGCGGTCCCCACCGGGCGCGCTACTTCAGTTCGCCGGAGTAGATCTTCATCACCGTCGACAGGAACTCGAGCGCCCGCGGCTTCTGCCGCTGGAACGAGTTCCGGCCGATGATGGAGCCGAAGCCTCCGCCATCGCGGATGGCCCGGCACTCCTCGAAGATCGCCTCGTCGTTCTCCTTGGTGGCGCCGCCGGAGAAGATGACGACACGATGCCCGTCGAAGGCCGACTGGACCACGTGGCGCACCCGCTCGGCCAGGGTCGAGGTGGGCACGCCCGCCTTCTCGTACGCCTTCTTAGCCTCGGCCTGCTCGATGTGCTGGGTCGGCGGCTTGACCTTGATGACGTGGGCGCCGAGCTGCGCCGCGATCTGCGCGGCGTAGGCGACCACGTCGATGGCCGTCTCCCCCTCCTTGCTGATGGAGGAGCCGCGCGGGTAGGACCAGACCACCGCCACCAGGCCGCTGGCCTTGGCCTCGGCGATCATCTCGCGGCACTGCTGGTACATGACCTGCGCGTTGGCCGATCCCGGGTAGATGGTGAAGCCCACCGCGACGCAGCCCAGCCGGAGCGCGTCCTTGACCGAGCCCGTCACGGCCGAGAGCGGGTCCTTCTCGTCGTTGAGCACGTCGTGGTTGTTGATCTTGAGGATGAGCGGGATCTCGCCGGCGAACTCGGACACCCCCGCCTCGATGAAGCCGAGCGGCGCCGCATAGGCGTTGCAGCCCGCGTCGAGCGCGAGGCGAAAGTGATACGCGGGGTCATAGCCCGGGGGATTGACGGCGAAGCTCCGGGCGGGACCGTGCTCGAAGCCCTGGTCCACCGGCAAGATGACGAGGCGGCCGGTGCCGGCCAGGCGTCCATGGTTGAGGAGGCGCGCCAGATTGGTACGAGTGCCGGGATTGTCGCTGGCATACCAGGAGAGGATCTCGCGAACGCGGGCTTCCATAGCCGTGCCGTCCTTTCTCTCAGTTACCGGCGGTAGAACTCTTCGGCGAGCGCGACATCGTCTGGACTGCCCACGATGACCGCCGCGCGCTGGTGATAGTCGGTGGCCTTGAGCTCGAGCACGCGCTCGGTGCCCGTGCTGGCGCGCCCGCCCGCCTGCTCGACGAGCATGCCCATGGGGGCCACCTCGTACAGGAGCCGCAGCTTGGCCTTCGGCTTGGTGGGATCGCTCATATCAGCAGGGTACATGAAAAGCCCGCCGTCGAGCAGCGTGCGGTGCACGTCGGCGACCATCGCGCCCGAGTAGCGCAGCGAGTAGGGCCGCCCGGTGGCCTTGTCCGGCGTCCGGAGGTACTCGACAAAGGCGCGCTGCCCCGGGTGCCACGTCGAGAAATTGCCCTCGTTGATCCCGTAGACCTTGCCCTTCTTCGGGATGCGGATGTTGGGATGCGTGAGAAAGAACTGCCCCGTGCCCCGCTCCATCGTGAAGCCGTGGGTGCCGTTGCCGGCGGTGTAGACAAGCGTGGTGGCGGGGCCGTACATGACGTAGCCCGCCGCGAGCTGGTCCGAGCCCGGGGTGAGCGCGGCCGGGCCCGCAGGATCCCAGCCGCGGCTCGGCTTGATCGAGAAGATGGTCCCGACCGTGCCGTTGACATCCAGGTTCGAGGAGCCGTCCACGGGATCGCAGGCGACGACCAGGCCCGTCGAGCCCTTGCCCTGGGGAATCTCGATGGGCTCGGGCGACTCCTCGGAAATCAGCGCCGCGCAGGAGCCGCTCTTGCGGAGCGCGGCCAGCATGACCTCGTGCCCCCACACGTCGAGCTTCTTGACCTGATCACCGGTGAGATTGGTGCCTCCGGCATAGCCAAGCCGGTCGCGGAGCGCGGCATGCGCGAGCTCCTGGGCGATGGTGGAGGCGACGGAGGCGATGCGGCTGATGATCATGGCCAGGCCGCGTGCCTGGTCGGAGCTCAGGACGGCCTGCTGCTTGGCGAGGTGCTCCTCGAGCGTCGGACGGGCGGCGGCCACGTCCGGATGCTAAGCGAATCGCGCGCTTCAGTCAACCGCCCGTCCGGTGGTATTCTTGCCGTCGCCATGTCGGACTCTCGCGGCTCGCGCTCTCGCTCGCGACGTCCCGGCCTCCGATACGCCGCCGGGCTCGCGGCGACGATCCTCGTGACCTCGGCCTGCACGCAGGTGCCCCGGCATCAGGTCCTGCCCGGCCAGGGCCAGAGCGCCGAGACGCTCGACCGCGACCGCTACGAGTGCGGCCTGCAGGCGCAGAAGCAGACCGACTACGATCCCGACGGCTCGCTGACGAAGGGCGCCATCGCGGGCCTCCTCGTGGGCGGCGCCATCGGCGCGGGGCTTGGCGCCGCGGCCGGCGCCGGTGCGGGCATCGTCGGCACGGGCGCCTCGGTGGGCGCCATCGCGGGCGGCGGCGTCGGCGCCACGCTGGGCGGCTCCTATCTCCACGACAAGACCCTCAACGACACCCAGCGCGCCTTCTACGCCTGCCTCGCCGGGCGCGGCTACACCATCAAGTAGCCTCCGCGTGCCCGCCCGGGGCCGCTGGCGCGCGCTCGCCGTCCTATCCGCAGCCGAGCTTGGCGCGCTGTCGCTCTGGTTCAGCGCCTCGGCCGTCCTCCCCGCCCTCTCTCGCGAGTGGCAGCTGGGTGATGGAGGACGCGCCGGACTCACCGTCGCAGTGCAGGCGGGCTTCATCGTCGGCACGCTCGGCTCGGCGCTGGCCAATCTGCCCGATATCGTCTCGCCCCGCCTGCTCATGCTCTGGAGCGCGCTCGCCGGCGCGGTGCTCAACGGCGCGCTCGCGCTCTGGGTGGAGAGCCTCACGCCGGCCCTCTTGCTCCGCTTCGCCACGGGTCTGTGCATGGCGGGGGCCTATCCGCCCGCCATGAAGATCGTCGCGACGTGGTTCCGGCAGGGGCGCGGTCTGGCCATCGGCATCCTGGTGGGCGCGCTCACCGTGGGTTCGGCCGCGCCTCACCTGATCCGCGGCGTGACGGAGCTTCCCTGGCGGGGCACGCTGCTGGCGGCTTCGACGCTCGCGCTCGGCAGCGCGCTGCTGACCTGGCTCCTTGTCCGCGAAGGCCCGGACCGCTTCCCCCCCGCGCGCTTCGATGTCCGGATGGCGGCTGCCGTTTTCCACGAGCGCGGCCCGCGCCTCGCCTGCTTCGGGTACTTCGGCCATATGTGGGAGCTCTACGCCATGTGGACGTGGCTCGGTCTCTTCCTGGGGCAGAGCCTCGAGGCGCGCGACGGCGGCAGCTATCTCGGCCTCTCGGCACCGGCAGCCACCTTCGCGGCCATGGGCGTGGGCGGCGCCGTGGGCGCCTATGCGGGCGGCGCGCTCGCGGACCGCTGGGGACGCACCACGCTCACCATGGCGGCCATGGCGCTCTCGGGTCTCTGCGCGGCCGTCATCGGGCTCTCCTTCGGCGGGCCACCCGCGCTGACCTTCTGGCTGGCCGCGCTCTGGGGCGTGACGGTGATCGCCGATTCGGCCCAGTTCTCGACCGCCATCACCGAGCTCTCCCCGCCCGCCTATGTCGGCACCGCGCTGACCGCGCAAACCTGCGTCGGCTTCGCGCTCACCATGGTCTCGATCTGGCTCATCCCGCCGGTCGTCACCGCCGTGGGCTGGCGCTGGGCCTTCGCCACGCTCGCCGTCGGGCCGGCCTTGGGCGTGCTGGCCATGGCGCGGCTGCGCGCGCAGCCCGAGGCCCTCCGGTTGGCCGGCGGCCGGCGCTGAGAGCCCCGCCGCTTGCCCACGCCGCGGCTCGGCGATAGGATCGGGCTTGGAGGTGTGCCATGGCTGCCCTCCCGCACGAGCTGATTGGCCCGCTCTTCCGCGATGCCCGCGACATGCTGCTGCTCACCTGGACGGGTTTCCGCGCCCCGTCGGTCAGCGCGCTGGACATGGCTGCCGCCCTCGGCCGCGAGATCCACAAGGCCGAGAAGGAGCTGACCGAGCGCCTGCTGGCCGAGCCGCCCGACAACCCCGCCCTCCGCTTCGTGCCCGGCCACATCGAGCGCATCGGCGATGCCATCGACGGGCTGATCCGCTGCTCCCGCGGCATGATGGTCGAAGGAACGACCTTCACGTCGGCCGGCGCGCGCGAGGTCAACATGCTCTTCGAGAGGACCGCCGAGCTGCTGGAGTGCGCGGGCGACCTGGCGCTGACGGGCAACCGCGTCCTCGCCCGGCACGTCGAGCTCGAGAGCATGCGCTTCGAGGACCTGGCTGGCGTCTACGCGCGCGCCCACGAGCAGCGGCTGGTGGAGGGCGAGTGCCGGCCCGCGGCCCAGAGCGCCTATCTGGCCATGCTCGACTACCTTCGAGAGGTCACGCGACACGCGCGCCTCATCGCGACCCGCATCACGCCCCGGTCATCCCCGGGCGAGGCTCCGACCGCACACATCTAGCTGCCCGGAGGGAACCCTTTGCTCCTTCCCACGCTTCATAAGGGCGTGGACACCGTAGGCAGGAAGGAGATGATCCCCGCCATCCTGGCTGTGGCACTGGCGGTGGGTCTCCTGCTGTTGCTGACCTTGGGCGCGGGCAACGCCGGGGCGGAAGGCTTCGGTGCCTCTTCGGTGGACGCCCAGTTCCGGGTGGAGTGGCAGGCGGGCAAGAGCAGGGCGGGCGCGCCTGTCCTCGAGGGCTATATCCTCAATACCCGGCCCACCGGCGCCCAGAATATCCGCCTGCAGGTCGACATACTGGACGCTCAAGGTCAGGTCATCGGACAGACCTATGGCAGCGTCCAGGGATTCCTCCAGGCTTTCGACCGCCGCTACTTCGACATTCCCCTGACCGCAACCGGGGCCAGCTATCGCGTGAGCGTCTACTCCTGGGAGCTCCGGGGCGGCGGCGGCGGCGGGGGTGGCGGCGGAGGGATGTAGCTCTCCGGTCACGCGCGGCCGTTGAGCTACCCGACGGTGCGCGCCCTCTTCCTCGCAGGCTGTGGGCCCGCCTCGTGGGCCCACTCGTCATGCCGAGAGCGGTGGACGAGCCGCGACGAGCGATCCCGGCCGAGTAACGGCTGCTCCCGCGAGCAAGCCCCTTATCCCGCGAGAATCAAGCCGACGGCATACGGGTCCCTCGGGCGTCGATCAGCGCCTCGGCCAGGATGGGCAGCGAGGTCACCGACACGCCGAGCGGCCGGACGGCGTCGGCGACGGCATTGGCGATGGCAGCGGGCGCGCCGATGGTGCCACCCTCGCCCATGCCCTTGTGACCGCCGGGCGTGAGCGGCGAGGGCGTCTCGAGGTGGCCGAGCGTGAAGGGTGGCAGCTCGTCTGCCGTCGGCAGCGGGTAGTCCATGAGGCTCCCCGTCAGGAGCTGGCCCGATTCGTCGTAGACCAGCCGCTCGGCGAGCGCTTCGCCGATGCCCTGGGCCACCGCCCCGTGAATCTGGCCTTCGACGATCATCGGGTTGATGACGGGGCCGCAGTCCTCGACGACCACGTAGCGGCGAACCGAGACACGCCCGGTCTCGGCGTCCACCTCCACCGAAGCGACGTGGACGGCGCCGGAGAAGGTCGGTCCCGGCGGATCGAACACCTCGCTCACCTCGAGAGCCGCCTCACCTGCCGCGCGCGCCACGTCGGCCAGGCTCACGCCGCGATCAGGCATGCCGCGGACGGTCACGCGGCCGTCGCGGAGCTCGAGGTCCGCGGGGCTCGCCTCGAGGAGGCCACCAGCCCGCTCGAGCACCTTCTCTTTCAGCACGACTGCCGCCGCGCCTGCCGCGCCCCGCTGGGCCACGGCGCCGCGGCTCGCGAAGGTGCCGCTGCCCTCGGGCGTCTCGTCGGTGTCGGGCTGGCTGACGATGACCCGCTCGAGCGCCACGCCGAGCTCGTCGGCCACGATCTGGGCCGCGGTCGTGGCGTGGCCCTGTCCCTGAGAGGAGAAGGACAGGCGGCAGCGCACGGTGCCGTCGGGCTGCATGGACACGCGCGCGGCTTCGTGCCCCTGTACCTCGACCATACCGCGACGCCGATACGTCGCCGAGCCCATGCCGGTGTACTCCGTGTAGCACGCGATGCCGACGCCCAGGAGCCGTCCCTGGTCGCGCGCCGCGTCCCGCTCGCGCTTCAGACTCTCGTAGTCCGCCATCTCGAGCGCCATCTCGAGCGCCTTCGGATAGTCGCCGCTGTCGTAGACGAGGCCCGCGGCCGAGGTGAAGGGATACGCCTCGCGCGGAATCAGATTGCGTCGGCGGATCTCGGCCGGGTCGAGGCCGAGACGCTGGGCGAGCAGATCGAGCGTGCGCTCCATGACGAAGGCGCCCATGGTCATGCCGACGCCGCGGTAGGCGCCCAGCGGGGGCTTGTTGGTGGCGACGGCGAGCGCTTCCCACGCATACGCCGGCGTGCGATATGGCCCAGGCAGAATCCCCGCCGTCCCCGAGGGCTCGAGCGCCGCCGTCAGCGGATGGATGTGATAGGCGCCGTTGTCCGAGAGGACGCGCGCCCGGAGCGCCTGCAGAACACCTTCGCGGTCCGCGGCCGCTTCGATGTCCACGCGCGCCTCCCGGCCCTGCGAGGCCGTGGCGAGGTTCTCCCGCCTCGATTCGACCCACTTGACCGGGCGTCCCGCCATCCATGCCAGCGCCGGCACTGCCACGTCCTCGGGCAGGACGTGCATCTTCTGACCGAAGCCGCCGCCGGTGTCGGGCACGATGACGCGAACCTGGCCATCGAGAAGGCCGAAGGCGCGCGCGAGCGCCGCGCGGACGATGTGCGGCGCCTGCGTGCCAATCCATACCGTGAGCCGCTCTCCTTCCCAGGAAGCGATGATGCCGCGGGGCTCGAGCGGCGAGGCCGAGCAGCGCCCGTGGGTGAAGCTCTCGCGGAGGATCACGGGCGCGCGGGCGAAGGCGCCGTCGACATCCCCGTGCGAATAGGCGCAGCGGAAGAGCACGTTGCCGGGGACGTCCTCATGGAGCGGCGGGGCGTCTCTCGCGAGGGCCGCCTCGGCATCGGCGACAGCCTGCACCGGCTCGCAGTCCACCACCACGAGACCGGCGGCATCGACTGCCTGAGCGGGAGTCTCGGCGCAGATCGCCGCAACAGGCTCGCCCACGAATCGAGTGCGCTCGCGCGCAAGCGCGGGCCACTCCGTGGGCCAGAAGCCCGAGCCTTCCAGGCGCGGCGCGAGCGGGTGCACCCACTCCGTGAGATCTTCTCCACAGAGCGCGGCAACGACTCCAGGGGCCCGGCGCGCCGAGCCGACGTCGACCCGGTGGAGCACCGCATGCGCGTGCAGGCTCCGGACAAAAGCCGCGTGGAGCAGCCCCGGCAGCCGGAGATCGTCGAGATAGGCTCCGCGCCCGGTCATCAGGCGCGGGTCCTCCACGCGCCGGATACGCGCGCCTGTCAGCCGCGGAGCAACGCTCAGCGGCGCACCGCGGCCGGACTCAAGGCGTGGCCACGCGCGGCAGGACCTCGCCCGCCAGGAGCTCGAGCTGCTCCATCCCCCAGTTGAGCGGGTTGAGCACGATGTGCTCGCAGCCACCGAGGGCGGCCGCCTTAGCGCGGATCTTCTCGGCGAGCTGCTCGGCCTCGCCGAGCAGGTAGTACTCCTGCCAGTACGGCAGGTCCATGCCCGAGTAGACCCTGAAGTGCGGCGCCGCCACTGCCGGCTTCTCGCCCTTCTTCAGCACGTAGACGAAGTTCGAGTAGACCTTGGTCATATCGCCGGGCTTCCTGCCGAGCTCGGCCATGAAGCGCTGGATCTTGTCCCAGTCCGCCTTGACCATGTCGGCCGTGGCGGAGGAGTGAGGCACCCAGGTCTTGGCGTACTTCGCGATGCGCTTGAGCACGAGATCGATATTGGTCACCGTCTGGCCATAGACCTTCTCGAAGGGCTGGCTGCCGCCGCCGATCCAGATCGGCGGGTGCGGCGCCTGCGCCGGCTTGGGATCGATGGTCAGGTTCCTCACCTGGTAGTACGTGCCGGTGTAGGTGACATGATCGCCGGCCCAGAGCGCCGTCACCAGCTCGAGCATCTCGTCCATGCGGCGACCGCGCTCCTTGTGCGGAATGCCCATCAGCGCGAACTCCTCCTCGTGCCAGCCCACGCCCACCCCGAGAATGCTTCGCCCGCCCGAGAGGAGGTCCAGGGTGGCCCACTCCTTGGCGAAGTAGGCGGGGTTCCGGAGCGGCAGCACCAGGACCATGGTGCCGAGCCTGATCGTGCGGGTCACGCCGGCGAGCGCCGAGAGCAGCGCGACGGGCTCGAGCCAGGTGCAGGCGTAGGCGGGCGGCGTCATCAGCAGGTGGTCGATGCTGACCGCGGAGTCGAAGCCCAGGTCCTCGGCGCGCCGGAGATAGACACCCATCTCGGCGAGCGTCGCCGTTCTCGGGCCCAGCGCGAAGCTCGGGATGCGGAGTCCGAATTTCATCTGAGGCCATCCTCCTTCTTGGCGTCGGCGACCATCAAGCCGCCGACACGCGGGTGCGGACGGCCTCCATCCGTGACGGCCAGGGCGACCAGGATCTCGTTGGCGCGCGGAGCGTCTCCCAGACGCACTTCCATCGCGTCGAAGTGGGTGCGGACAAAGGCCGCGTCCTTGTAGTGAAGCGGCACGTCGATGGTGGCGCCGGGCCCGCCGAGCTTCTTCGCCGACGGGATGATGGCCTTGCCCCCGCCGACCGCCGCGCGAAATGGCGTGCCGAGCGTCGGGTGGAGGATCGCGGCGGCGTGCTCGACCTCGCCCTGCTCGCCGACGATGGCGGCCTTGCCGTAGGAGTGCGGGGGTGCGCCCAGAGCCGCGACGGCGCGGCGGCCGAGGAGATCGCCCAGCTCCTCACCGGTCTTGACGAGCTCCTGGAGGTCCTCCACGAAGCGTCCGGCGAAGGGGTTCTCGATCACCGCGATGGCGGCGACCTTCTTAATCGGCCTGGCGGCCTTCCGGCCCCCGTCCTCGTAGATCTCCTCCACGACCGTCACCATCTTGCGGATTTTCATCAATGGCCTCCAAGGAATCCCTCTCTCCTCCGGGGACAGGGCAGGGTGAGGAACTCGTGGACATTATTCATGAACGTGCCCTCCGCGTCGTAGGCGCCCCCTCACCCTGTCCCTCTCCCCCCGCGGGGGCGAGGGGATCGAAACGGCTCCCTCTCCCTCTCCGAGGGAGAGGGTCGGGGTGAGTGTGGGCGTCTGTTCGCGTATCGTTCAGGCTAGTGGCCTCCCCCGACGGGTCCATATCCTTTAACTACCTCCGCGGCGCGGGCCGCAGGCGGAGTATTGCGGCTCCGGGCTATCCTGATCTGCCCGTCGATCAAGACCATCGAGATGCCGAAGAGGTCCCCGGCCGTGAGCGCGTCGAGCGCCGTCTTGCCCACGGATCCGACCGGCGCGTCGACGATGCAGAGATCGGCCTCACGGCCGGCGGCGATCACGCCCACCGGCAGCTTGTACACGCGCGCGGTATTGCCCGAGGCCATGGCGATCGCGAGCTCGGGGGCAAGGCCGCCGAGCGAGGCCAGGTGGGCGATCACGCGAATGATGCCGAGCGGGACCACGCCCGTGCCCGACGGCGCGTCGTTGCCGATGATGATGCGGTGGAGCGCCCGGGCTTCCTTCGCGCGCTCGAGAGTGTGGAGCGCCGTCTTGCCATTGCCGCAGTGGACGATCTCGAGCGCCATTTGCGTGGCCACGAGCGAATCGATCTCCTTCTCGCTCATGGAGGTCGTGCCCCCGTTGATGTGACCGACCACGTGAGGATCCGCCTCGAGCACCACCTCGGCGCTGATGGGGCTCGAGCCCGCGATGGAGGGCCCGCCCGTGTGGATGGTCACCGTCATGCCATGCTTCCTGGCCCACCGGACCATGGGGGCGGCATCCTTGCCGGTCTTGACCGAACCCAGGCCGATCTCGCCGACCAGCGTGACGCCGTGCTTGGCCATCTCGGCGAAATCCGCCTCGACCATGCCCAGCTCGAGGATGGGGGCGCCGCCGTGGACCTTGACACCGGCGGGCCGCAGGTTCGCGTAGGCCTTGGCGGCGACGATGGCGAGCGCCTTGAGGCCGACGATGTCCTTCGGCCGCCCGGGGAGATGGACCTCGCCCGCCGAGATCATCGTGGTGAGGCCACCGTTGAGCCCCGACTCGATGAAGTCCATGGCCCGCTGGCGCGGAGTGAAATCGCCGAAGACCGGATGGCAGTGCGAGTCGATGAGGCCGGGGATGACGGTGCTGCCCTTCGCGTCGATGACCGTGTCGGCCTGGTCCTCGAGTCCCTTGCCGATGGCCGCGATCGTGCCGTCCACGACGGCGATGCTGTCGCCGGCGAGAAGCGGGTGCTCGATGTCTCCCGAGACGATCAGCCCGATGTTCTCGATGAGTGTCTTCATAGCCCGCTCCCTCCCTACACCGTGAGGTACGCGCGGCGGACGGCCTCGTCCTCCATGAGCCTGGCCATGGGGCCCTTCCACCTGATCTGCCCCTTCTCGATGATGTAGGCGCGGTCGGCCAATCGCGCCGCGAACTTGAGATTCTGCTCTGACAGCAGGATCGTCAAGCCCTCCCGCTTGAGCGCCGCGATCTGGTGGCCGAGCGCCTGGACGATGACGGGCGCCAGACCCTCCGATGGCTCGTCGAGGAGCAGGATGCGCGGGTTCCCCATGAGCGTGCGCGCGACGGTGAGCATCTGCTGCTCGCCGCCGGAGAGGCTGCCGCCGCGGCGTCGCGCCAACTCCGCGAGCCTGGGGAAATGCTCGTAGATACGGTCGATGCTCCAGCCCACGGCGCTCCCGGCCCCGACCACGAGATTCTCCTCCACGGTCAGATCGCTGAAGATGCGCCGGTCCTCCGGCACCCATCCCACGCCGAGCCGGGCGATCTCGTGCGTCGGCAGTCCCCTGAGCTCGCGCCCGTCCAGGCTGATCGAGCCGCCGGTCATCTCGACGAGGCCCATGATGGCCTTGAGCGTCGTGGACTTTCCGGCTCCGTTGCGCCCCAGCAGGGACACCACCTCGCCGTCCCGAGCCTCGAGCGAGACTCCGTGGAGCACGCGCGAGAGGCCGTACACCGCCTCGACGACGTCAAGGCTCAGCACGGGCGCGTCACTCGCCTTCCCCCAGATACACGCGCTGCACCTGGGCGTTGGCGCGCACCTCGTCGGGGAGTCCCTCCGCGATCACGCGTCCCTGGTGGAGAACCATGATGCGATCGGCCACGGAGAAGACCACGTCCATGTCGTGCTCGGTGAAGAGCACGGTGAGCGAGCGCTCCCGCGCGATGCGCTGCGTGAGCGCCATGAGCGCGCCCCGCTCGGCGGGCGCCATGCCGGCCGTGGGCTCGTCGAGCAGCAGCATCTCGGGGTCGTTCGCCAGCGCCACAGCCAGCTCGAGCTTCTTGAGATCGCCGTAGGCCAGGACACCGGCCGGCCTCCCGGCCTGACCGTCGAGGCCGACCTGGGAGAGAAGCGACCGCGCGGCGACGGCCTCGAGGCCGGCCGAGCGGCTCAGGAGGGCATAGGTTTTGCGACCGTGGGACTGCCGGGCGACCTGGACGTTCTCGAGCGCCGTCAACGACGCGAACGTCGCCGTGATCTGGAAGGTGCGGCTCACGCCACGACGCCAGACAGCGTGCGGCGGAAGCCCCGAGAGCCGCAGGCCCTTGAAGCGCACCTCGCCCGCGTCGGCGCTGAGCTGGCCTGTCAGCATGTTGAAGAAGGTCGTCTTGCCGGCGCCGTTGGGGCCGATGAGCGCGCGGATCTCGCCGCGCGTCAGAACCAGGTCCACGCCTGAGACGGCCTGGATGCCACCGAAGGCCTTCGAGAGCCCGCGCGTTTCGAGGACGGGCGCGCTCACGGCCGCTTCCACTCGAGCGCGCCGGCGATGCCGCGCGGAAAGACCAGGACCAGCAGCACGAGGATACCGCCCAGGACCACCTGCCAGTAGTCCGTGTAGCGCGTGATGACGGTGTCGAGGAGCTTGTAGACCGCGGCCCCGATCAGCGGCCCCGAGGGCGCGCCCACGCCGCCCAGCAGCACCATCACCAGCGGCTGCACTGACATGGGCGATTCCGCGTAGACCGGGAAGACGCTGCCCTTGAGGAACACGAAGATGGCGCCGCCGAGCCCGGCGAAGAACCCTGCGACGATGAAGGCCGTCCACTGGAGCGCCCGGACATTGATCCCGACGGCCTCGGCGCGCCTGGCGTGATCGCGCACGGCCCGCAGCGCGAGGCCGAACGGGGAGCTGACGATCACCCTGAGCAGGATGACCCCGGTCAGCGTCGCCACCAGCGCCCAGTAGTAGTAGCGCGCCGGCGGCGCGAGCCACCCGGGCGGCCAGACCGAGAGGACGCCGTTGTCCCCGCCCGTGACGTCATCCCATTGATGGACGATCGCGTAGACGATCTGGGCGAAGGCGAGCGTGAGCATGGCGAAGTAGATGCTGGTGAGCCTCACGCTGAAGTAGCCGAAGAGCGCGGCCGCCAGCGCGGCGACCACCGGCGCGGCGAGGAAGGCCAGCGGCATGGGCCAGCCGCCGAGCTTGAGCAGGAGCGCCGCCCCATAGGCGCCGAGTCCGAAGTAGGCCGCGTGGCCGAAGGACACCATCCCGCCGACGCCCATGAGGAGATGGAGGCTCGCCGCGAAGAGGGCGAAGGCGAAGATCTCCACGACGAGCCAGATCCAGAAGGTGGGAAGCAGCACCGGCAGCACGGCCAGCAGGACGAGCCCCGCGGCGAGCCACGGCGGCCGCAGGCGCGGCGGCCTGGCCTCACGCACCGCCGACCCCCCCGCGGCCCGGAGATGGATCTCGGGCCGGCCGAGGAGCCCCCAGGGGCGGAGGATCAGCACCACGGCCATCACGACGAAGATCAGCACGATGGAGATCTTGGGCAGGACGAGGACGCCGTAGGCATTGAGCACGCCGATGAGGAGCGAGGCGAGCAAAGCGCCCCACACCGAGCCCATCCCACCGATCACGACGACGACGAAGGCCTCGACGATGACCGTGGTGTCCATGACGGTCGTCAGCGCCAGCCGCGGCACCTGGAGCGCCCCTCCGAGTCCCGCCAGGAAGGAGCCCAGAACAAAGACACCCGTGAAGAGCCGGGACTGGTCCACGCCGAGGGCCGCCACCATCTCGCGATCCTGGGTCGCCGCGCGGATCAGGATGCCCCAGCGCGTCCGATGGAAGAGCCACCAGAGCCCGAGCGCCACGAGGGGACCGAACACGATCACCGCGAGGTCATAGGAGGGGAAGAGCTGCCCGGCGATGGGCACGGAGCCCGCCAGGCCCGGCGCGGCCGGGCCCGTCTTGTTGTCGGCGCCCCAGACGTAGCGCACGGCATCCGAGACGATCAGGACGAGCGCGAAGGTCAGCAGGAGCTGGTAGAGCTCGGGGGCGCGGTAGACACGGCGGAGCAGGAAGATCTCGACGAGCCCTCCGAGCCCGGCCGTGAGGAGCGCCGCAAGGAGCGCCGCCGCGTAGAAGGCGCCGGGCCCGAGCGGGATCGCCGCGGCCAGGGAGTACGTGACGTAGGCCGCCAGCATGTAGAAGGAGCCGTGGGCGAAGTTGACGATCCGCGTGACGCCGAAGATGAGCGAGAGCCCCGACGCGACCAGGAAGAGGAACATCGCGTTGGCCAGGCCACTCAGCAGCTGGACGAGGAGGAGCGACATGGAAGACCCCCCTCACCCCGACCCTCTGCCCACAGGGGAGAGGGAGTGCGAAACCCCTCGCCCCCGATGGGGGAGAGGGCAGGGTGAGGGGGCGATCAGATCAGTTGTCCGGGCGGAGCTTCTTCACGTCGTCGTCGGAGGGTAGCACCTTCTCGCCGGGGACGTACTCGTGGTTGACCATGATGCCGACGCCGCGCTGGGCGTCGATCTTGGTCGTGCCGAGCCAGGCGCCCATGGTGGACTGGCCGTCGGAGGCCCGAAAGGTGATCGGCCCGATCGGCGTCTCGACCTTGAGTCCCTTGAACGCCGCGACGAGCTTGGCCGTCTCGGTGCTGCCGGCCTTCCGGATGGCCTCGGCGATGGACTGGTAGGTGATATAGCCGATCAGCGAGCCCAGCACCGGGTGCTTGTCGCCCCGCTTCGTGTAGCGCGCCACCCAGTCCTGGTGCGCGGGACTCTTGATGTCGTACCAGGGATAGCCGGTGACGAGCATGCCCTCGGGCGCTTCGAGCTTGAGCGGGTCGATGTACTCGGGCTCGCCCAGCAGGATGCCCACCACGAACGTCTTCTGGAAGAGGCCGCGCTTCTGCGCCTCGCGCACGAAGGCGAGCCAGTCGCTGCCGAAGAGGGAGACGTAGAGCGCGTCGGGGCTCTGGTTGAGGATAGCCGTGACGAGCGGCCCCGGCTCGATCTTGCCGAGCGTCGGCCAATGCTCGCCCACCACCTGCGTCTCGGGCTTGAGCTCTTTGAGCCGGTCGCGGAAGGTCTCCCAGGCGCGCTTGCCGTACTCGTAGTTGGGCCCGATGGTCGCCCACTTGACGTACTTCATCTTGCCCGCCTTCTCGGCCAGCATCCGCCCCTGCTCGTAGGTGTTCGGTCTGAGGCGAACCACGTAGTCATGCCCCTTGGCCCAGGTGATGGCCTCGGTCAAAGGCTCGGCCGCCACGAACATGGCCTTGTTCTGCTTGGCCCAGTCGGAGACGGCAAGCCCGACGTTGGAGAGGAAGGTGCCCGCGATCAGCGCGACCTTTTCCGATTCAACGAGCTCCTGGGCATGCTTGACCGCCTCGGCCGGCTGGCCCTTATCGTCGCGAAAGACGACCTCGACCTTGCGGCCGAGAACGCCGCCCTTGGCATTGATCTCGTCGATGGCCATCTCGGCGCCGGCACGGTAGGGCCCCGTAAAGGGCGCGCCGATACCGCTATAGGAGTTGATCTCGCCGAGCTTGATGGGCCCCTGGGCGGCCGCGGGGCCCGATCCCATGGCCGGGCCGAGCGCGAGCGCGAAGAGTAGGAGCAGGCCGAGTCGTCGTGGGCGCATCGAGTCCTCCTCTCGGTTCGTGTTGCGCTTGAGTAAAGCAGATGGGTGCGGAGTGTCAAGCCGATTCCGGACTGCGTGCGTGCGGCGCGGAGCGCACAAGCTGCTTGACAGGCCCGGGCGCTCTGTTTCAGAGTGAGCGCCACTTCCGGCCCTGAGTGCTCGTCGCGTCATGATAAGGAGAGTGGCCATGGACGTCCACGCCCCATCGAAGCTGGCATTGAGCCGCCGGAAGCTCCTGGCGCTGGGCTGCGTTGGCCTAGCGGCTGCGGCACAGGCCAGGGTCAGCCCGGTCCTGGCCCAGACCCCGAAGCGAGGCGGCACGCTGTCGCTCCGCCTCTGGGACCCGCCCCATTTCGACCCGCATCTGACGATCTCGTACAAGACCCACATCCTCCACACCTTCAGCCACAGCAGGCTGCTCAAGCCCAAAGCGGGCCCCGGCGTCGGCCCGGGCACCTTCCCGCTCGAGGGCGATCTGGCCGAGTCCTGGACCCAGCCGAATGAAACCACCTACGTCTTCAAGCTGCGCAAAGGTGTCCGCTGGCACAACAAGCCGCCGATCAACGGGCGCGAGCTGACGGCCGACGATGTCGTGTACTCCGTCGAGCGCTTCAGGACGATCAAAGGCAATGCCAACGCGTACATGCTGTCGTCCCTGGACAAGGTGGAAGCACCCGACAAGTACACGGTCAAGTTCACGCTGAAGGAGCCCTACGTCTGGTTCCTCGACATGCTGGCCAACCCGATGGCGGTCGCCATCGTCGCGAAGGAGTGCGTGGAGAAGTTCGGGGACCTCAAGAAGTCGGAAAGCGTCGTGGGCACCGGGCCCTGGATGTTCGACAGCTACCAGCCGAACGTCGGGTACACGCTGGTGCGAAACCCCAACTACTTCGTCCCCGGCCTGCCCTACATCGACCGGGTCGAAGTCACGGTGGACGAGGATAACGCCTCGCGGATGGCCGCCTTCATCGCCGGCAAGTACGATCTCGGCTGGGAGAACCCGGGCATCATCAACCGGGTAGACTGGGTCCAGATCAAGGACACGCTCAAGCAGAAGCGACCGCGGCTCCAGACCGCCGAGTTCCCTTCCAACGTGATGTCGCACATCTCCATGCGAACCGACCAGAAGCCGTTCAGCGATCCCCGCGTCCGCCAGGCGATGTCTCTCGCCATCGACCGCCAGGCGATACTCGACGCCACCGCCGAGGGCGTGGGCGTGTTCAACCCGCCGGTGCCGGCGGCGCTCAAGGAATGGTCACTGCCGGTGCCCCAGCTCGGGGAGGGCGCCAAGTACTACAAGCACGATCCCAAGGAGGCCAAGCGGCTGCTGGGCCAAGCCGGTTACCCCAACGGCTTCCCGGCCTCGATCTGCTTCACGACGTATGGTTCCACCATCCTGGTGGACGCGGCCCAGCTCATCCTCAAGAACCTCAAGGACGTGGGGATCGACTCCAAGCTCGATCAGAAGGAGTACGGCGCCTACATCTCGACCTGCTTCTACGGGAAGTTCGACTCTCTGACCTACGGACCCCAGACACCCTTCCTCGAGCCCGACAATTTCCTCTTCGGCCAGTACTACCCGGGGGAGACGAAGAACCAGAGTCATATCAACGACCCCGTGGTGGCCGACATGCTGATCCGCCAGCGGCGCACCCAGGACGTCGCCAAGCGGCGAGAGATCATCAACGAGATCCAGCGCTACCTGGCCAAGCAGCAGTACTACGTGCAGATCCCGTCGGGCATCTACATCGCGGTGTGGGACAGCGCCCTGAAGAACTACGGCCCGAACGTCGGCTACGACTACGGCGGGCGCCTGTTGGCGGCCTGGCTCGACCGCTGATCCCGTGCTGAGGCGCTACCTCCTCAAGCGCCTCCTCGTGGCGATCCCCTCGCTGGTGATTGCCTCCCTCATCGTCTTCACCCTGCCGCGCCTCCTGCCCGGCGACGCCGTGCAGCTCATGCTCGAGGAGAAGGCCTACGGCAAGGACCTCGACGACCTCCGGCACAAGCTGGGCCTCGACCGGCCGATCTACATCCAGTACTTCGCGTGGGTCGGCGACATCGCCCGCGGCAATCTGGGCGAGTCCCTCTGGACCAAGCGGACGGTGACGGAGGAGCTGGCCATGCGGCTCCCGGTCACCCTGCTGCTGGGCGGCCTGGCCATCGGCTTCGCCATCGTCATCGCCATTCCCATCGGGGTGCTGTCCGCCGTCCGGGCCGACACCGTCAAGGACTACGTCGCGCGGAGCGCGGCCATCATCGGTCTCTCGGTCCCGAGCTTCTGGCTGGCGACGCTGGTGATCGTCCTCCCGGCCATCTGGTGGGGGTGGACGCCGCATCTCGGCTTCACCGAGTTCAGCAGAGCGCCAGGACGGCACGTGCTCCAGTTCCTCCTGCCGGCGCTCATCCTGGGTATCGCCTCGGCCGCGGGGATCATGCGGCTCACGCGAGCCATGCTGCTCGAGGTGCTGCGCCAGGACTATGTGCGCACGGCCTGGGCCAAGGGGCTGGGGGAGGGCCTGGTGGTGCTCAAGCACAGCCTCAAGAACGCCCTCATCCCCGTCGTGACCATCCTCGGGATCCAGCTTGCGCAGATCTTCAGCGGCACCGTGATCATCGAGTCCATCTTCCAGCTGCCGGGCATGGGGCGGTTCCTCTTCGACGCGATCAACCAGCGCGATTACCCCGTCATCCAGGGCATCAACCTGATGGTCGTGTCCATCATCGTGCTGATGAACCTCATCGTGGATCTCTTCTACGCGGTGCTCGACCCGCGCATCAGGTACAGCTAGATGGCGCGGTACGTCGAGGCCGTCACCCAGGTAGAGACCGCGAGTGAGGCGTGGGCGGCGCCCCGGCCGGCGCAAGCCGTGCTGCTCTTCTGCCGGCGCAAGCCGCTGGGGGCCCTAGGCGGCATCCTCGTGCTGCTCATGCTGGTCATGGCGGTGGGCGCGCCGTGGATCACCCATTACTCCTACGACGACAGTGTGCCGGGGGCCCGGATGAAGGCGCCCAGCGCGCAGTTCTGGATGGGCACGGACAATCTCTCCCGCGACATGTGGAGTCGTGTCGTCTACGGGGCCCGCGTCTCCGTGACCGTGGGCTTCGTCACGATCGCGCTGGCCACCGTGCTCGCCACGGTCGTGGGCGTGTCGAGCGCCTATGTGGGCGGCGTCTACGACATGGCGGTGCAGCGCGTGGTCGACGCCTGGATGTCCTTCCCCTACCTGGTGATCATCCTGTCTCTCATGGCCGTGCTGGGGCCGGGGTTGGTCAATCTCATCCTGTCGCTGTCCATCCTGGTCGCCGCTACCAGCGCGCGCGTCATCCGCGGCGCCGCGCTGTCCGTGATGCAGAACCCCTATATCGAGTCCGCGCGCGCCATGGGCAGCGGGCATCTGCGCATCGTGCTGCGCCACGTGGTCCCCAACCTCATGGCCACCGTCATCATCCTGGCCACCATCGGCCTGGGCGGCGTGATCCTGGCCGAGTCCTCGCTGTCCTTCCTCGGCCTGGGCGTGCCGCCACCGCGCCCGTCCTGGGGAGCCATGCTCGCGGGCTCGGGCCGCTCCTACATGCAGCGGGCGCCCTGGATGGCCATCTTCCCCGGCCTGGCCATCTCGCTCGCCGTCTTCGGCTTCAACATGCTGGGCGACGCCCTGAGAGACGTCCTCGATCCCCGCCTCCGTGGCACAGGGGTCGGCCCCGCCGGCTAGGCTCGCCTCCGGCGCCCGGACCTTTCTGGTAGCCTAGCGGCGTGAAGATCCTCGGCGTCATCCCGGCGCGTCTCCAATCGACCCGCCTGCCACGCAAGGTCCTCCGAGAGATCGGCGGCGTCCCCATGGTGGTCTTCGTCTTCAGACGCGCCCAGGCCTGCCGGCTGCTCTCCGACCTCCTCGTGGCGACGGACAGCGAAGAGGTGGTCGAGGCGTGTCACGCGCACCATATCCCCGCGGTCATGACCTCGACCGGACACCGCTCGGGCACCGACCGGCTGTGGGAAGTCTCGCGCGCGCGCCTCGCCGACGTCTACGTCAATATCCAGGGCGACGAGCCACTGGTCACGGTGGGCCACCTCGAAACCCTCGTGCGCCCGTTCCTCACGGAGCCCGAGGTGCAGGTGACCACGCTCAAGATCCGGGCGATGCCGGAGGAGGTCGACAACCCCAACGCGGTCAAGGTCGTGACGGCGGCCAACGGCGACGCGTTGTATTTCTCGCGCCACCCCATCCCGTACGAGCGCGAGGAGCGCGCGGGCGTCACTCACTGGAAGCACATGGGCATCTACGCCTATCGCCGCGCGGTCGTCAACAGCTACCACGCGCTGCAACCCGGGCCGCTCGAGCGCGCCGAGAGTCTCGAACAGCTCCGCCTGCTCGAGCACGGCATTCCGATCCGGGTGCTCGAGACGCGCGAGGCCACCATCGGCGTGGACACCGAGGAGGATCTGAAGGCCGTCGTCGCGCTCGTCGCATCCCGCCCCTCGTGACCAATCGCTGGGGCATCCTGGCGCTCATCATGGCCGCCCAGACCATGGCCAATGTCGGCCCGCTCGGCATTCCCTCCATCGCTCCACTCATCCGCGACGATCTCGGGCTGTCCATGGTCCAGGCGGGCTCATTTCTCTCCGCCTATTACGTCGGGGCCGCCCTCATGTCCCTGCCCGCCGGCTGGATGGCCGACCGCTGGGGCGTGCTCGCGACCATGGTGCTGGGCCAGGTCATCATCGCCGCGGGACTCTACGCGGTCGCAGGCTCGGGCACCTTCCCCGTGCTCACGACCATCATGGTCTGCGCCGGCGCCGGCTACGGCATGCTCAACCCGACGACGGCCAAGGCGGTGATGGCGTGGTTCCCGCGCCGACAGCGCGCCACCGTCGTCGGTCTCAAGCAGGTCGGCCTGCCCCTGGGCGGGGCTGTCGGCGCCTCGCTCATGCCGCCGCTGGCGCTCTGGCTCGGCTGGCGGCCCGCCGTGGCGCTGCCGGCCTCCCTGATCGCCGTCCTCGCCGTGCTGACGTGGCTGCTGTACCGCGACCCGCCCACGCCCCCAGATCGTGGCGAGGTCTCCGTGGGCCCGGCGAGTCTTGCAAGCGTCCTCGGGAACCGCGACCTCTGGCTCGTCTCGGGTGCCACCCTCATCTTCGCGGGCATGCAGACCGTCTGGCTCTCCTTCCTCGTGCTCTACCTCGACCGCGTCATCCATGTTCCGCTCATCCAGGCCGCCAGGTACCTCGTGCTGGCGCAGCTCACGGGCATGGCCGGGCGCATCGTCTTCGGCATCCTCTCCGACCGCGCCTTCGGTGGCAGGCGTCGGATCGTGCTCGTCATCGCCGGCGTGGGCTCGACGGCCTGCTCGCTCGTCATGGCGGCGACGGGTCCGGGCACCGGCGCATGGGTGCTGGGACCGCTGGCGCTCTGCTTCGGCTTCTTCGGCATAGGCTGGAACGGCGTCCAGCACACGCTCATGGCCGAGCTTGTCGGCCCGCGCGCCGCGGGCACCGCCGTCGGCCTCGGCCTCGCCATCTCCTCTCTCGGTGTCACCCTCTGCCCGCCGCTCTTCGGGCTGGCGGTCGAGCGGCTCGGGAGCTTCACCGTGCCCTGGGCCGGGCTCGGCCTCATCATGGCCGCGACCTTGTGCCTGCTCATCCCGGTTCGCGAAGGACGCATGGAGACGCCGTGACGGACAAGCCCTCGCCCTATGGCTGGGCCGTGCTCGGGGCCGCCTTCTTCATCATCACGATGGCCATCGGCACCCTCTTCACGCTCGGGGTCTTCCAGCAGCCGCTCGAGACCTCCATGGGCTGGACCCGCTCGAGCATCGGCGCGATCTCCCTCCTCAACTGGCTCGTCATGGGCGTGGGGTCCTTCGCCGCCGGCTTCCTGTCCGATCGCTTCGGCGGGCGGGCGGTGGTGCTGACGGGCGGCGTGCTGCTGGCCACGGGGCTCTTCCTCTCGAGCCGCGTGACCGAGCTCTGGCAGTTCTACGTGACGTTCGGCGTCCTGGTGGGCGCCGGCGTGAGCTGCTTCTATGTGCCGCTCACCGTGACGGCCATGCGCTGGTTCCAGACGCGACGGGGCATGGCGGCCGCCGTGGTCTCGTCGGGCAATGGGCTCGGCATCCTGGCTCTTTCCCCTCTGTCGCGCTGGCTGATCAATGCCTACGATTGGCGCACGGCGCTCGTCGTGCTGGCCGAGCTCTCGGTCCTGGTGGTCATTCCCGCGGCGTTTCTGCTGCGGAGCCCGGATGGGGGCGCGTCCCGGACGCAGGCCGGCGCCGCCGACCCGGCGGGAGCGCAGAGCGTCTTCACGCGCTGGCCTTTCTGGGCCATCGTGTTCACGCATTTTGGCTGCTGCGCCGCGCATTCCGGCCCCATCTTCCACATGGTGTCTCACGCCATCGACCAGGGTGTGCCGGCCATGGCGGCGGCGGGGGCCCTCGGCATCTCGGGCTTCACGTCGATCTTCGGCCGCGTCGGCACGGGCATGGTGGCCGACCGCGTCGGGGTCAAGCGCACCCTCCTGGCGGCGCTGGCGCTCCAGGCGAGCGTGATCTTCCTCTACCTCTTCGCGCGTGATCAGCAGACCGTGTACGGTCTCGCGAGCATCTTCGGCGTCGCGTATGGCGGCGCCATGCCACTGTACGCGGTGGTGACCCGCGAGTACTTTGGGGAGCGGGGCGTGGGCACGGCCTATGGCTTCATCTTCTTCATCTCTAGCATCGGGATGGGTCTCGGCTCCTTCGCGGGAGGCGCCATTCACGACACCCTGGGTTCGTATGCCTGGCTCTTCATCGCGTCGGGGCTCATCGCCGCGATGGCCTTCGTCCTCGCGACCACTCTGCGGCGCCCGACCAGGACGGTCGGCGCAGCATGACGCAGCGGGCTAACGCAACGGGGTAGACTGCGAGGCTCTGCCGTTGACACTGCCAGGTTTTCCTGCTAAAAATGCGCCACGATTTGCGCGGATTTCTCACTACTTCGAGATCCTGTGATGCCCTTCACGAGGTTCCACCTCGCCGCCGGGGTTCATCCCCGACGCTCGGAGCCCGGCAACGACTAGAACCGGGGGAACACCCCCTCATCAACGGATGTTTACCAGTCCAAGGAGGACTCGGTCGATGACGACAGAGAACCGTGATGACGGCAAGACGGACGGCTGGCGGCTGGATCGCCGGTCATTCATCAAGACCTCGGGCGTGGCGGCAGGCGCGGCCGGCATCGAGGGCATCCTGGCCTCGGGCCGGGCGCCGGCCTTCGCGCAGGGCACCAAGCTTCACTGGGTGCGCTGGGTGGACTTCATCCCGGAGTCCGACGTCGAGCTGAAGCGGCAGATGGGCGAGGCCTCTAAGGCGCTGGGCGCCGAGGTCGTGCTCGAGACGATCAACGCGAACGACCTCCAGGCCCGCATCACCGCCGCCATCCAGTCGGGCGCCGGCGCCGACATCTTCAACTTCCAGTACAACTGGCCCCACCTCTACCAGAACGCCGTGTCAGACGTCTCGGACGTGGCCAACGAGCTGGGCAAGGCCGAGGGCGGCTTCTACGAGATCTTCCCGCCGTCCTGCAACGTCAACGGCAAGTGGCTGGCGCTGCCCCATTCGATCGTCGGCAATGCCGTCGCCTACCGGAAGTCATGGCTGAAAGAGGCCGGCGCGGGCGAGTATCCGAAGACCTGGGAGGAGGCGCGCAAGGTCTTCGCCGTCCTCAAGAAGAAGGGAAAGCCCTACGGCCAGACGCTCGGCCATACCTTCGGCGACGCGCCCACCTTCACGTACACGATGCTCTGGGCCTTCGGCGGGGCCGAGACGGACAAGACCGGCAAGAAGGTCGTGCTCAACAGCAAGGGCGCGGTCGAGTCGGTCAAGTTCATGCAGTCGTTCTGGAAGGATTCCTGCGACGAGGGCGGGCTCGCGTGGGACGACACGAACAACAACCGCGCCTTCCACGCGGGCGAGATCTCGGCCACGCTCAACGGCGCCAGCATCTACATCGTGGCCAAGCGGCAGAAGGAAAAGATCAAGGACGACAAGGGCGAGCCCATGTTCCATGACATCGGACACGCCCCGCTCCCGGCCGGCCCGTCGGGCTCGTACCTGCTCTTCCTCAACCAGTCTCACGCGCTCATGAAGTACTCGAAGAACCAGAAGCTCGCCAAGGACTTCCTGCGCTGGCTCCACAAGAAGGAGAACTACGGCAAGTGGTTCGAGACGCAGGAAGGTTACAGCGTGGGCTCGACTAAAGCGTGGGAGAGCAATCCCATGTGGGGCCGCCTCGACGAGCCGCTCAAGATGTTCCGCACCGCCGCCCGGACGACCCGGCTCTTCGGCTACGCCGGCCCCTCCACGGCGAAGGCGACCGAGGCCTTCACGAAGTACATCGTCACGGACATGTACGCCAAGGGCGTCCAGGGCATGAAGGCCGAGGATGCCGTGAAGTGGGCGGAAACCGAGCTCAAGAAAGTCTACGAGGCCTGATAACCGCCCCGACACGACGGAGGGGGTCCATGGCGACTCCGAGACGCGACGCTGCGACAACGGGCTCAGACACGGTAGACCGTCGGACCTTCCTCAAGGGAGCCTCCGCCGCCGCGGGCATCGCGGCGGCGGGGCTCGAGGGAATCCTGGCCGCCGGGCGCGCGCCGGCCCACGCCCAGGGCACCCGCCTGAATATCCTCCGCTGGGTAGACTTCATCCCCGCCTGCGACGTCGAGCTCAAGCGCCAGGCGGGCGATGCCTCGAAGGCGCTCGGCGCCGAGGTGGTCTTCGAGTTCATCAATGCCAACGATCTCCAGGCCCGCATCACCGCGGCCATCCAGTCCGGCAGCGGGCCGGATATCATCATGATGCTGCACAACTGGGCGCACCTGTACCAGAACGGCCTGGTGGACGTGACGGACCTCGGCGAGTGGCAGGGCAAGGACCAGGGCGCCTACTACGCGCAGTCCGAGGCCGCCGCCAAGGACGGCAGGCGGTGGCTGGCCCTGCCCCACGGCATCGTCGGACTGCAGTTCGCCTACCGCAAGTCGTGGTTCGATGAGGTCGGCCAGACCTCCTGGCCCAAGACGCTCGAGGAGCTGCGCCAGGTCGGCATGAAGCTCAAGAAAAAGGGGCACCCGATCGGCCAGACCCTCGGCCATACCTTCGGCGACGCCCCGGCCTGGTCCTACCCGCTCGTGTGGGGCTTCGGCGGCGCCGAGGTGGACAAGAGCGGCAAGAAGGTCGTGCTGGACGGCAAAGAGACCCTCGAGTCCGTCAAGTTCATGCAGGCGTTCTGGAAAGACGCCTGCGACGAAGGTGGTTTCGCCTGGGACGACACCAGCAACAACCGGGCGTTCCTCTCGGGCGAGATCGCGGCCACGCTCAACGGCGCCAGCATCTACATCGCGGCCAAGCGCGGCCAGGATAAGATCAAGGACGACAAGGGCGAGCCGATGGTCAAGGACATCCAGCATGGCCCGATCCCCAGCGGGCCGGCCGGGACCTGGGGCTACCACGTGGCCTTCTCGCACGCGGTGATGAAGTACGGCAAGAACCCCAAGCTCGCCAAGGACTTCCTCAAGTGGATGCACGGCAAGGAGCAGTTCGGGAAGTGGTTCCAGGTCGCCGAGGGCTTCTCGGTCGGCTCGACCAAGTACTGGGAGCAGCACCCGATGTGGACTACCATCGACGAGCCCATGAAGATCTACCGCCAGGCGGCCGGCGCGTCGCGAATGATCGGCTACGCGGGACCGCCCTCGGCCAAGGCCACGGAAGCCTACTCGAAGTACATCCTGACCGACATGTATGCCAAGGCCTGCCAGGGCACGAAGGCCGAGGACGCCGTGAAGTGGGCGGCCGGCGAACTGGGAAAGATCTACGGGTGATCGGATGAAGAAGTCGATCGCGGGAGGATCCGGTGGCGCCGCCGGTATCGCGACGGCGCTGCCCCGTGCCGGGGCGTCGAGCCCCGGGCGGCTGACCCGCTGGCTCGAGAGCGAGCGCCTGCTGGCGACGCTGCTGCTGACGCCGACGGTCGTCCTGCTCGGCCTCTTCATCGCCTACCCCTTCATCATGGGCGTGTGGCTGTCGCTGTCCAACACGAGCGTCGGCAACCTCGGCGAGTTCGTGGGGCTGCGCAACTTCGTCAAGGCGTGGAACGACTCGATCTTCCGGACCGCGTTCGGCAACACGTTCTTCTACACGTTCTGGGCGACCATCTTCAAGCTGGCGCTCGGGATGTGGCTCGCGCTGCTGCTGAACCGCAGCTTCCGCGGCAAGCGGATCGTGCGGGCGGCCATGCTGCTGCCGTTCATCGTGCCGACCGTGCTCAGCACCTTCGCGTGGCGCTGGATGTTCGACCCGACCTTCAGCGTGTTGAACTGGCTGCTCTTTCAGACCGGCTTCATCGTGACCAAGCTGCCCTTCCTCTCCGACGGCACCTACGGCATGTGGTGCGCCATCGTGGTCAACACGTGGCGCGGCATGCCCTTCTTCGCCATCACGCTGCTGGCGGGGCTGCAGACCATCAGCCCCGACCTCCAGGAGGCGGCCTCGCTCGACGGCGCCAACGGCTGGCACCGCTTCTGGCACGTGACCTGGCCGCTGCTCAAGCCCGTGACCGTGGTCGTGGTGGTGTTCTCGATCATCCAGACCTTCTCCGACTTCCAGCTGATCTACGTGCTCACGGGCGGCGGCCCGGCCAATGCCACCCACCTCCTCGCGACGTACGCCTACCAGATCGGCATCGCGACGGGACTCCTGGGCGAGGGCGCGGCCATCTCCCTCTTCATGCTGCCGGTCCTCTTCATCGTCGTCTGGCTCCAGCTCCGCTACCTCCGCCGCCTCGAAGGCCCGTAGGGCCGACCGACCCGATGAGCTTCGCCATACGGCGTTCTCGGTCGGCGGCAGCCCTCAACGTACGAACGAGTACGCCTCGGGCCGCCGCCTCCCTCGGGCTTCGTCTGGCTCGCTCCTCGGGCCGGCCTGTGCGAGAGCGAGTGGGGAGGCCCGGGGGAGGAGCGACGGCGAGCGAGAACGGGTCGAAGGCGGATCTTCTCGCGGGCCGGTCGCTCCCCCCCGGAACATAATGGTCATCGAGAGGAAGTGGAAGCGGTGGGTGTACTTCTACCTCCCGATGGTGTTCTTCGTCATCGGGACGCTCTTTCCCTTCTACTGGATGATGATCACCGCCATTCGCCCGGACTCCGAGCTCTACCGATCCTGGCGCGCCGTCAACAACGCGCCTTTCTGGACCCTGCACCCGACGCTCGAGCACTTCAAGGACCTGTTCGCCAAGACCACGTTCCCGCACTGGCTCTGGAACACCTTCTTCATCGCCTGCGCGTCCACGGCCATCTCCCTCTTCTGCGGGCTCCTGGCCGGCTATGCGCTCGCGCGCCTGAAGTTTCCCCTGGCCGGCACGATCGGCACCTCCATCTTCGTCACCTACCTGGTGCCCCCGACGCTCCTCTTCATCCCGCTGGCCAATATCATCCGCGCCTTCCAGCTCGGCGACACGCCGTGGGCGCTCATCCTCACCTACCCGACCTTCCTGATCCCATTCTGCACCTGGCTGCTGATGGGCTACTTCAAGACGATCCCGAAGGAGCTCGAGGAGTGTGCGCGCATCGACGGCGCCACGCGCTTCGGCGCCATGTTGCGCATCATCTTCCCCATCGCGGTCCCCGGCATCCTTTCCGCCGGCATCTTCGCCTTCACGCTGTCGTGGAACGAGTTCATCTACGCCTTGGTCTTCCTCTCCTCGCCGGAGAAGAAGACCGTTCCCGTGGGCGTGGTGTCGGAGATGATCCGCGGCGACATCTACTTCTGGGGGCAGCTCATGGCGGGGGCGCTGCTGGGCTCGATCCCGGTGGCCGTCGTGTACTCGTTCTTCGTCGAGTACTACGTCACGGGCCTGACCGGCTCGGTCAAGGGCTAGCCGCGGCCAGTGAGATGATCGCAAGAATGTGCTAGTATCCGGCGCGGGGTGCTTCCGGGTCCCCGAGCGGGTGTTCCCAATCCCGAGAACGAGAGAGGTCGCCCATGGCGCAGGTCGTGCTGAAGAACTTGAACAAGAAGTACGACGAGGTGCACGCCGTCAAGGACGTCAACCTGACGATCCGCGACAAGGAGTTCATGGTCCTGGTCGGGCCCTCGGGCTGCGGCAAGACCACCACGCTCCGCATGGTGGCCGGCCTCGAGGAGATCACCTCGGGCGAGATCGCCATCGGCGAGCGCGTGGTCAACGACCTGCCTCCCAAGGACCGCGACATCGCCATGGTGTTCCAGAACTACGCGCTCTACCCGCACATGAGCGTGTACGACAACATGGCCTTCGGTCTCAAGATGCGGAAGTTCCCCAAGCCCGAGATCCAGAAGCGGGTGCAGGACGCGGCCGAGATCCTGGGGATCCAGGAGCTGCTCAAGCGCAAGCCGCGCCAGCTCTCCGGCGGCCAGCGTCAGCGGGTGGCGGTGGGACGAGCCATCGTGCGCCACCCGCAGGTGTTCCTCTTCGACGAGCCCCTGTCCAACCTCGACGCGAAGCTGCGCGTGCAGATGCGCGTGGAGCTCAAGCGCCTGCACGAGCGCCTCGAGACGACGGCCATCTACGTGACGCACGATCAGGTGGAGGCCATGACGCTCGGGTCGCGCGTCGTCGTCATGAAGGACGGCTGGGTGCAGCAGGTGGGCGAGCCGCTCGAGATCTACTCCAAGCCCCAGAACAAGTTCGTCGCGGGGTTCATCGGCTCGCCGTCCATGAACTTCATCCCCGTCACGCTGACGGACGGCAGCGGCGCGCTCTTCGCCGAGGCCAGCGGCATCAAGATCAAGGTGCCGCCGCAGAAGGCGCAGAGCCTGATGCCCTACAAGGGCCAGTTGGTGACGCTGGGCGTCCGCCCGGAGGACCTCCGTGTCGGCGCGAGCTCGGACTCGGCGGACCTGTCCTTCGAGGCCGTGGTCGAGGTCGTCGAGCCTCTGGGCGCCGAGATCCTGCTCGACACCAAGGCGGCGGGGCAGCAGATCGTCGCCCGCGTCGAGCCTACGGTCACGACGCGTTCGCACGAGAAGATCCGGCTCACGTTCGTCCCCGACCGCATCCACTTCTTCGACGCCAAGACGGAGCAGGTGATCAAGTAAGCAGCAGGCTCACCGTGACGCACCTTGCCGAGCGCGCCCTCCGGGGCGCGCTCGGGCTTGCCTTGCTGGCGTTCTCCTCGAAGGACCGCACGGCCGCGCTCATCGAGCCGCCCACACGCTAGAGGTCGGAGCCGAGGTATGGTCCGGGTGCCATGAGGCGAACACAGCGTCAACGCGATATCCGGACCGCGTATCTGCTCCTGTCGCCCGCCGTGCTCCTGCTCCTCACCGTGCTGGCCTATCCGCTCGGCTGGGAGATCTGGACGAGCTTCACCAGCCTTTCCCCGCTCCAGGATGGAGGCACGGCCGTCGTGGGGCTGGAGAACTATCGCCGGCAGTTCTCTGACTCCCAGTTCTGGAGCTCGACGGTCATCACTCTCATTTACACGATCGTCACGAGTGCCGCGAAGCTCGTCCTGGGGCTGGGCTTCGCCCTCCTCCTCGCCCGTCCCTTTCCGGGTCGCGCTCTCGTCTTCCTGTCCATGTTTCTCCCCTGGGCGTATCCCGCGAGCGTGAGCGTGATGGGCTGGTACTGGGCCCTGAATCCTCCGCTCCCTACCGCCTATGCCGCCTTCATGGGCCAACTCAAGCACAGCATCGATAGCGTATTCGGCGGGGGTGCCTGGGCCTTTCTCAGCGTCACCCTCTTCAATATCTGGCGCGGCAGCTCGTTCATGGGCGTGCTTCTCCTGGCGGGCATCAACGCCGTTCCTCCGGAGCTGTTCGAGTACGCGCTCCTGGAGTCGAAGAGCCCCTGGCAGCGGTTCCGCATGGTGACACTGCCGCTCCTGAAGCCCTTTCTCGCCCTCGCCGTCTTCCTCTCCTTGACGAGCGCGTTTGTCGATCTCGCCAATGTCTGGATGCTGACAGGCGGCCGCATTGTCTTCCCCGTGATCGGTACCCAGGCCTACTGGCTCGCCGTCAAGGCCGGCCAGTTCGGGCCCGCCTCGGCGCTCTCGCTCATGCTCGTTCCTTTCCTGCTCGGCGCGCTCCTCGTGCTGTTCAGGCTCTTCGACACTCCGGATGGAGAGCCCGCGTGAATCCCAGGCCGTGGTGGGCCAAGCTCGGTCGGCTGAGCCTGATCCTGCTCGTCACCGTCTACTGTCTCTTCCCGATCTACTTCATGCTGGTGCAATCGCTGAAGACCGCCCAGGAGGACATCTTCGGCAACCCGCTCATCGTCCTGCATCCGACCCTGGAGAACTTCGAGGAGCTATTCGAGCGGAAGGGGGAGGTTCGGGGCTTCGTGGGCTCCGCGCTCCACCGCTCCTATCCCTTCCTGGAATGGCTCGAGAACACGCTCGTCGTCTTCGCGGGCACGGTTGCCCTTACTCTGGTCGTGAGCGTGGCCGCCGCCTATGCCCTCGGTCGGCTCCGCCCTCCGGGCTTCCGGTGGTGGCGGCGGGTTATCTTCGCCACCTATGTCATTCCCCAGACCATTCTCTTCGTTCCTCTTTACCAGGTCGTGAACACGCTCGGGCTGGACGACAACCTCCTGGCCCTTCTCCTCATCTATCCCACGATGGCCCTCCCCTTCTGCGTCTGGATCCTCTCCGCCTACTTCCACCAGCTCTCGCGGGAGATCGAGGAGGCGGCCCTCATCGAAGGGGCGAGCCGGGCCAGGGCCTTTTTCCGGATCATCCTGCCCATGAGCCGTCCCGTCCTCGTCGCCGCCGGCATCTTCACGCTCGGCACCATCGCGAGCGATTTCATGATCGCCTCCGTTTTCCTTCTCAGCGCACACAACCAAACGATCCCCGCCGGTCTCGGCACGGTGGAGGTGGCCCTCGACGAGCTGGCCGCGGTGGCGGGAATCAACCTCCTGGCCATTCCCGTAATCTTGATCTCCGCCCTCTTTGCCCGCGACTACGTCCGCGGCCTCACCGCTTCCATGATCGAAGGTTCTTGATACTCGGAGGAAGGCAGCGCCTCCCGAGCGTGCTTCTACGCTCGGCGGCGCCGGCCGGCGAGAAGGGTCCAACTGCGAGGCGGCGAGGGCGGCGGCACCCCGAGGCGTACTCTCTGTACGTTGAGCGGGTGCCGCCGCCCTCGCCAACGAAGCAGATGGGCCCTTATCGGCGGCCGGCGGGGATGATACGGATTATGCGGTGGAGGGCTGTTTCGGCAACGTACAGGGCGCCCGTGTCGTCGATCACGATGCCACCCGGATCGCCCAGCTCGCTGGCCACCGTGGTTACCTCTCCGGCTGGGGAGATCCGGAAGATCTGGCGTATATGAAATCCGCCACAGACGAACACGCTCCCGTCTGGCCCCGTGGCGAGGTTCGTCCGGTGATAGTGGCCGGCGGGCAGTCGGGCCATGAGGCGAAGCTCGCCGTCGGATCCGAGCCTGAACACTTCGCCGATGGCGCTCAAGAGGACGAGGTCGTCACCCGCCGCCGTCACGCCGATGAGCCGCCACAGGGGCTCCCGGCCCGCACTGATCGCTCCGCTGCGCGGGAAAATCGGTGCGAGAAGATCGGCGCGCCGCGGCAGCGGCCGGTCCGCGTGGACGTCGACGCGAAAGACTACAGGGCCCCGGTATCCTTCTTCCGTGAGCCAGCTGAGGGACGGCGGCAAAGGCGCCTCCGCCCGAAGATGGGTCTCCGGGCTCGCATAGTCGAGGAAGACCAGTCGCCCCAGATGGTCGAGGGCCAAGGTGCTCCCGCCGAGGAGATGGTTCAGCCCCACGGCCACCGGTCGCAGGTGCTGGGTCGACCCGAGTCGATAGATGCGATTGCCATTCTCTTCGCCGAGGAAGAGATCTCCGCTGTGCGGATCCACCGCGAGACTTCCCAGCGCCGTCTTTCGCGGCTCGCTCGCGAAGGGAACAACCACCCGGAGCGCTCGCGCGGCGTCCACGGGCAGGGTGCCGCGCAGGTCGACGCGATAGAGCTCGCCGGCGGAATCCCCCCGCCACCCCTGGCCGAGCACCACCAGCATCCCATCGCCGTCGCGAGCGAGCTGTATCGGTCGTGGAATCCCGGTAACCACAATCTCGACGCGCGACCCCTCCGAAACCTCGGCGCTTCCCGCGGTGCGGGGGAGCGCCGCCAAGAGCCCGCCGAGACCGGCGAGGATGAGCCATACGCTCAAGACCCCGGCGCGCTCTCGGCACGTGAGCCTTGACATGGGCGAAAAGCCTCTGTTAGCCTCCGCGTAGCCGGACGGCGTTCCGAGGGCGGGAGACGCGGGAGCATGAGCGGGCGGACGCGGCGTGTTGACCTGAACCGGCAATCTGCAGCTCACATGTCCACCTGGGGAGCGCACCGATGATCAATAGGGTGTCCATCGTTGCCGCAGCCGGCCTGCTCATCGTCGGCCTGACGAGCCTCTCCGCGGAAGCTCAGGCCCAGAAGCCGCCGCCGGAGCCGAAGGGAGTCAAGGTCACGGGACTGGTCTCCTCGCTCGGCGGATTCTCCGAGAGGGTGAACACGCCGCTCCTCGTCACGGGAGCGACCGTGGAGCTTGAGCCGGGCGGGCAGACGGGGAGGGAGCAGTTCCGGGTGCCTACCTACATCTACATCCTGGAGGGTGTGCTCACCACCGACTACGATGAGGGTCCGGGTGGCACCAAGGGGCTCCAGTATCACGCGGCCGGACAGTCCTTCATGGACCAAGGCGGGTGGTGGCACAATCACATCAACAACTCGCAGAAGCCGGTCAAGTACCTGATCCTCCACCTCGGCTACCCCGGTCGCCCCGACCCGATTCAAAAGGCCAGCCAGGACTAGTAGGCGGGCGAGGCGGGGCCGGCGCCAGCCCCGCCTACTTCCCCGCCCCGCCCGTGATGCCCTGGATGAACCTGTCCAGGAAGAAGTTGTAGAGGATCGCCACGGGCAGCCCCACCAGCAGGGCCGCCGCCATGATCGATCCCCAGAAAAACACGTCGCCCCGGATCAGCTCCGTCGGCACACCCACCGGGACCGGCTTCTGGTCGCCCGGAGCGACGAACGCGAGCCCGTACAGGAAGTCCTGCATCGAGAGCGTGAAGGCGAAGATCACCGATGTGAGGACGCCGGGCAGGCTGACCGGGAGTACCACGCGAACGAGCGCGCTGAGCTGGCCGCAGCCGTCGACGCGCGCCGCCTCCTCCATCTCCATCGGCACCGTCTTGAAAAAGCCCATCATGAGCCAGGTGCAGAACGGGATGGTGAAGGTTGGGTAGACGACCACAAGCGCCCACCAGGAATCCTGCAGACCGAGCGAGGCTACCACCCGCGAGAGCGGGAGAAACAGGATGATCCCCGGCACGAGGTACGTCATGAAGATGGCGATCCCGATGTTCTCCGCGCCGGGCAGCTTGAGCCGGGCGAGGGCGTAGCCGGCCGGCACGGCCGTCACGAGCGTGATGAGCGCGACCCACGCGGAGATCGTCAGAGTATTGACGATCCAGTAGCCGTAGTTCGTCTGGTAAAAGAGGGTCTCGAAGTTCTTCAGCGTCGGTGGCAGGTTGAACCAGAAGGGGATGTTACCCATCCGGTAGAGGTCGGGCTCCTGCTTGAACGCCGTGATCAGCATCCAGTAGATGGGAAAGACGGCGATGAAGAGGAACGGCGTCATGCCCGCGTAGAGCAGCAGGTGGCGCCGGATCTCCTTCTGCCGATGGGTGCGAGGCGCGGCCGCAGTCCTCATCAGTCCCTCCGCTTCAGGTTGCGGAGCATCAGGAAGAGCGCGGGGAAGAGGAGCGGCACCAGCATGAGCGCGATCGCCGAGCCCCGGCCGAGGCTGCCCGCCTGGATGCCGATCTGGTAGGCGAGCATCGGCAGGATCATGGTCGCGCTGCCTGGACCCCCCTGGGTCAGGACATACACCACGCTCAAGTCTGACAGCGTGAACACCGTGTCGAAGAGGAAGCCGATGATGAGGATCGGGAAGATCATCGGCGCGACGATGTGGCGGAACCGCTGGAAAAAGGAGCAACCGTCGACCCTGGCGGCGTCGAGCACCTCCGTCGGAACCGAGGTGAACCCCGCGAGGAGAACGATCGCCGAGAAGGGGAAGGACCGCCAGACGTTGACGCCGATGCAGGCGAGGAGGGCGAGATGCGGCTGGCCGAGCCAGATGGGCCAGCTCTCCGACCCGTAGCCGCCGATGAGCCCCGCCTTGTGCAGGAACCAGTTGATCACGCTGAACTGCGAGTCGTACATCCACTTCCAGGAGAGCACGCTGACCGTGATGGGCAGCGTGAACGGGATGACGACGAGCGCACGCACCAGCTTCTTCCCCTTGAAGTTCTGGAGCAGGAGGAAGGCGAGGCTCGTACCCAGCACGCTCTTGAAGATGGCCGCGACCACCAGGAACACGATGCTGTTACGAAGAGCGTCCCGGAAGGTGTCCATCTCCCAGGCGGCGCGGAAGTTGCCGAGGCCGACGAACCTCGACACCTGGTCACCGACGCTGGCATCGCTCAAGGCGAGGTAGAGCGAGAACAGGAAGGGAATGCCGACCAGGAGCAGGACATAGAGGGCGGCGGGGGCCAGCAGCAGGTAGCCGAACGTCAGGCGACGACCGGTGTTCGTGTGCCACCACGCGCGGGTGCTACGACCCCGTGCGGCCGGTTGGGTGGCGGCGCGAGTCGTCGGCTCCGCGCCGTCACCCACCGGGAGTACCGTCATGCGCGCTTGTGCTTGGCGAAGATCCGGCGGTACTCGCCGACCCCCCACTTCACGGCGTCGTCGACCGACGTCCCGCGCGCAACCCGCGTGAAGATGTCGGGGAGGACGAACTGGAGGGCGACTTCCTGGATCTGGGGAGTGTAGGGTCCCGGATACCCGAAGAACGCAACGATCTTCGGGAAGTCCTGGAGGACCTGCAGCTTCGGATCCGCGCCGATGATCGGCATCGGCTTCTTGGCGCTGTCGTTGAGGAAGGGCATGTTGTACCCCGTGCTCTGGATCATGCCTTCCTTGTCGTTGTCGACCAGGTGGGTGAGATACTCCTTCGTCGCCTGCGGGTTCTTCCCGAACTTCCACGCCAGGAAGACAATCGGCGCAGAGACGCTCACGCGCTTGCCGCCCGGCCCGGCCGGCTCCATGCCGACGAATGTGTTCTTGAAGACGGGCGGGTTCGTGGACTCGGTCGTGCGGTAGGCCGAAATGGCGTCGTGGATCCAGCTGGCGATGCCGGAAGCGAGGAAGCGGTTGTCCGAGGCGTCGTCCCAGGAGAAGACCTCCGGGGTCATGCCCTCGTCGAACAGCGCCTTGGCGAAGCGGAGCGCCTCGCGCATCTCCTTCGAGTCGATCGTGGGATGATCACCCGAGGCATCGGTTTCCGTCGCTCCGAAGCTGAACATCAGCGATCGCCAGTTGAGGTTCGCGTCGTTGCAATGGGAGAATGCAATGCCGGTGGGGCTGCCCTTGGGCTTGAGCGTTCGCGCCGCCACCCGCGCCAGCTCCCAGGTGTCGGGCGGCTTCAGACCGTTCGCCTCGAACAGGTCCTTGCGCCAGAGCATGGGCAGCAGGATGTAGTACATGGGGATGCCGTAGATCCGGCCCTCGACTTCGATGGGCGACTTGGCCGCGGGGATCCATCCCCCGTACTTCTTGCCGAGCCCGTCGTAGACATCCGTCAGGTCGAGCAGCGTCTTGTAGTAGAGGCGGGCGAGGATGGTCGAGTTGTTGAGGATGATGTCGTGACCGGCTCCCGCCGCGAACTCCGCGGCCATGCGCGCCGGGATCTCGAGGTGCGGGATGTGATCGACGCGCACCTTCACGCCGTTCTTCTCGCCCCACTCGGCGGAGAACTTGTCGAACCAGACATCGTAGGCGGGGATGAAATGGCTCCACGTGAGAATGCGCAGCGTGGTGCCGCGCAGCTGCGCGGGCGCCTGACGCGCCTCGAGCATAGTCAGGAGCGAGCTTCCCGCTACAGCTCCGCCCGTGACCTTCAGGAAGCGACGACGGCTGACCGAACCGTGGTCCCGTAGGATGGGCTGTAGATTACTCATCGTTGTGACCTCCTCGAAGGAAAAGGGCCGACGAAGGGACCATGAGTCGTGACGCAATGCGTAGAGCAGGGTCTTCCAGGTGACCCCCGTGGAAAAGTCTATTCCCGTTAGCGGTAATTACGACGTCGGCATGCAGGTTGTCAAGGTAGATCTAGTATTCATAGCGGAGCCCGGCCAGGACGTTGATCAGGGCCGCCGGGGTGAGGAAGCGCTCGATCGGATTGCCAGCCGCGCGCCCGTTGGGAGCAAACGTTCCGAAGGTCTCGTATCGCTCCACACCCTCGCGGCGAGTCCGCCTCACGTTCTGGAAGAAGACTCCCGTGGTGCCCGTCAGTGAGACGGAGAAGATGTCAACGCTGACGTCGGTCCGGTAGGCGGTTGCCTTCAACTCGACGTGAGGCCCCGAGGTCAGTGAGCCGCTTGACAAGGCCTGCCCGGGAGGATACAAGTGCGCCACCAGCGAGTCGTCACGATAGGGTGAGAGACGCTACCCGTCCCGTCCTGGCGCTCGCGTTTTGATCTTCCCCTCACAGGGAGGCCCCGGATGAAGACGACCGATCGTCCTGTCCCGACCCGACGTCAGTTCCTTTCCACCACCGCCGGCACGGCCGTCGGGATGGCCTCCTGGCTCTCGCTGGGCAAGGCCCCCGCGTACGCACAGAAGCGGGAGCTGACCTTCCTCTCCTGGAACCACTTCGTCCCGGCCTCGGACGACGAGCTCCGCAAGCAGGCGGAGGCCTTCGGCAAGGTCGCCAACTGCACGGTGCGGGTCGATACCATGGCGCATCTGCAGATGCCGGCCAAGGTGGCGGCCGAGGCCCAGTCCCAGTCCGGCCACGACATGTACAGGACGGCGGGCGCTGATCCGTTCCTCTACGAGAATCTCCTCCTCAGCGTAGACGACGTGGTCGAGAAGGTCGGCAAGCAGGGCGGGGGCTGGTACAGCTTCGCGGCCGAGAGCAGCCAGACCAAGTCCGGCTGGAAGAGCATCCCCTGGTTCTGGATCTCCTTCCCCGGCACATACAACATGGCGCACTTCAAGAAGGCCGGCTTCGAGGGCCCGCCGAAGACGTGGGATGAGCTCTTGAAGATGGGCAAGGTGCTCAAGAAGCAGGGCAACCCGGTCGGCATCCCCATCAGCCACTGCTCGGACGCGCACTCGACGTACTGGTCGGTGGCGTGGTCCTTCGGCGCCAAGGTGCTGGAGGCTGACGGCAAGACGCCCGGCATCAGCTCCGACAAGACCGCGCAGGTCATCGAGTGGTACAAGGAGCTCTACAGGGACGCGATGGAGCCGGAGGTGCTCTCCTGGGACGACGCCGGCAACAACCGCTTCATCCTCTCCGGCAAGGGCTCCTGGATCCACAACCCGATCAGCCCATACAACG